>Ga0137358_10002391_pt1 | contig 10640 bp, 14 predicted proteins | sample Mad1_20_16metaG_FD_105551 | JGI IMG/M metagenome (GOLD analysis project Ga0137358, IMG submission 105551) | Vadose zone soil microbial communities from Angelo Coast Range Reserve, California, USA - Mad1_20_16 metaG | ecosystem: Environmental > Terrestrial > Soil > Vadose zone | place: USA... | reverse complement strand
CGGCGCTTGGCCTCGTCGATGAGCCGCTCGACTGCAACCAACACGACTACGAAAAAACCTGTAGCCGTGATTCAATCGCCGATTCGCAGGACCGCCACGTTAGCCGGAGGTTCGCGATAAAATAGTAAGTTTGTGTAGTGACACCAACCTCCACGAAAGGTGCTCATCCTCATGAAGAAGACCTTGCTCGCCACGCTAAGCGTGCTCGCACTCATGGCCTTGATGCTTCTCGCCGCTTGCAACAAGAAAGAAACCAGCGAGTCCCAGCCGACGGGTGCTGAGACGACCGCTCCCGCGCCCGCGGCCACAGCGATTGATCAAGCCACCGTTGGATCGGTCAGTGGCGCGGTGAAATTCGACGGTGCCGCCCCCCCAAAGGCTCAAAAGATCGACATGTCCCAGGACCCCGCCTGCAAAGGAACCAACGAAGCGGAGAACGTAGTCGTCGACAAAGGCAGCCTCGCAAATGTTTTCGTGTACGTGAAAGACGGCCTTGGAAGCCGCACCTTCGACGTGCCCAAGGAGTCGGTCGTCCTCGACCAGAGCGGCTGCCGCTACCATCCCCACGTTCTCGGCGTGATGGCTGGCCAGACGGTCCAAATCAAGAATGACGACCCCACCACGCACAACATTCACCCGACACCCAAAGACAACCGTGAGTGGAATGAATCGCAACCGCCGCAGGCTGCTCCCATCGAGAAGACCTTCGCCCGGGAAGAGGTCATGCTGCCCGTGAAGTGCAACCAGCATCCCTGGATGAAGATGTACATCAACGTCGTAAAGAGCCCCTTCTACGCGGTCACGGGACCCGACGGAAAATATGAGATCAAAGGTCTCCCGCCCGGTGACTACACGATCGCCTTCGTGCATGAGAAACTCGGCGAACAGGACCAGAAAGTGACTGTGGGTCCGAAGCAGAGCAAGACTGTTGACCAGAGCTTCAAAGCGGGTGCCATGTAGTTGCGGCGTCTGCTAGAATGCTGCGTCCTGAGGGCAGGCCGTTCCCGCCTGCGGCCCACCCTCAGCAATGTGAAACGTGGGGAGGCTTCTTCGAAATGACCCGCGCTTCGCGGGAACCAAGGAGCACCGTCTGAAGGTCATTGCCACACCGTACAATCGCAGACTTCACGCCTTCGCCGTCTTCACGGCCTGCGTGACTCTTCTGCTTATCGTCGCCGGGGCCCTGGTCACCAGCAATGACGCCGGACTCTCCGTGCCGGATTGGCCCACCACCTTCGGTTCCTTTTACAAGATGCCGCACATGGTCGGCGGTGTGAAATTCGAGCACGGGCATCGCATGGTGGCCGAGTTCGTCGGTCTGCTCACGATTGTTCTGGCAGTTTGGACCTGGCGCACCGAAAAGCGCCGCTGGCTGCGTGTGTTGAGTGTGGCAGCGCTCGGCACGGTCATTGTGCAGGGGATTCTCGGCGGTCTTACAGTTCTTTTCTTCCTTCCTCCCGCGATTTCGAGCGCCCATGCTGCGGTGGCACAGACCTTCTTTTGTATCGCGGTGTGCATCGCCATGTTCACCGGGCAAAAGTGGGTGGAAGAACCGCCGCAGGTCGAGTTCGACACACGCCGACCAACGCTGTTCCCGCTGACCTTGCTTTCCATTTTCGTCCTGTACGTGCAGTTGATCCTGGGTGCGATGTTCCGACACAAAGGCATGAGTTGGTGGCCGCATGTCGTGCATGCCGGAGTCGTAGCCGTGGTCCTCACCTGGACGGCTATTCGCGCCCTCTCGGTGTATTCGAAGATCGCCGCGGTGCGCAGATCCGCGATGATGATGCTGTCGCTCCTGATCACCCAACTGTGTCTCGGCTTCACTGCCTTCCTCACGCGCGTTGCATGGGGCAAGGACACTTTGCAACCCGAGCTTCCGATGGTGATCTCCACGGTGGCCCACGTGGCCGTCGGGGCTTTACTGCTGGCCACTACTGTTGTCTTAGCGATTCAAGTCTGGCGACACGTGCCCGTCGCCTTTGAAGAACGCGTCCCCGGGACAGAACGGACCCCCCAAGCCGCATGAGCATCGCATCCCAACCTCTGGCCTTCCCGCGTAGCAGCTTTGCAACCCTGCTGCGTGACTATGCCGAACTCACTAAGTTGCGTGTGACGACGCTGGTCGTCATGACCGCCTGGTGCGGCTACTATTTCGGATCCCTGAAGTCAGGCGTCTCCTCCCTGTCGTGGAGTCTGATCCACGCGCTGCTCGGAATCGGACTGGTGTCAGGCGGCACCGCGGCTCTGAATGAAGTGATAGAGCACGACATTGACGGCCACATGCGCCGCACGGCGCAGCGCCCCCTGCCCGCTGGTCGGATGTCTTTGTGGCACGCCGCCATGGTCGGCCTGACGATGACCGTTGGCGGCGCGCTGTATCTCGGGCTGACGCTGAATCCGCTAACCGGCTGGCTCTCTCTCCTCACCGCGCTCGTTTATCTTGCGGCGTACACGCCGCTCAAGAAGGTCCATCCCATTTGCACCTTCGTAGGCGCCTTCCCCGGCGCAATGCCCGGAGTCTTGGGCTGGACTGCAGCACGCGGCCAGTTGGAGTGGGGTGCGCTGGTCATGTTCGCCATTGTTTTCTTCTGGCAGTTTCCGCACTTCTTCTCGATCGCATGGCTCTACTGCGAAGACTACGAGGCCGGCCAAATCCGCATGCTGCCGGTCGTTGAGCCCACAGGCCGCTCGACCGCCTGGCGCATCATCCTTTACTCGCTCGCCCTGCTTCCAGTCAGCCTAGCCCCGACTTTTCTGGGGATGGCCGGGCGGATTTATCTGGTCGGAGCATTCGCTCTGGGGATTGCACTGCTATACGTCGGCTTACGCTTGGCCACGCTGCAGATGCCAATCAACGCCGCCTGCTCCAAATTGCGAGCGCGCCAGTTACTGCAGGCCACCGTCCTCTATCTCCCCCTCCTGTTCATTCTGATGATGATGAACCGGGTCTCGTCGTAGAATAGGCTGTGTCTTCCAAACTACCTGCTTACGAGGAAGTTGGCCCCGAAGCGGAAACGCTCGCCCATCCAGTCATTTCGGTCCAGAACATCGTTCACCGCTACGACGGCCGTACGGCGCTTGACAACGTCTCGTTTGATGTTCGCCCGGCGCAACTCTTCGGCCTGCTGGGCCCCAACGGCAGCGGCAAGACCACGCTTTTCCGGATCCTCTCCACTCTGATGGTTCCCACCGCAGGCCGGGCCCTGATAGCAAACTATGATCCCGCGAAGGATCCGGCCGCGGTCCGTCGTCAGATCGGTGTAGTTTTTCAGGCACAAAGCGTCGACGAGAAGTTGACCGCGTACGAAAATCTCTGGCATCAAGGCCATCTCTACGGTTTGCATGGTTCGAGTTTGAAGGTGCGCATCCAGGAGATTCTGGACCGCGTGGGCCTCGCCGACCGTGCCAAGGAGCTAGTGGAAACTTTCTCCGGCGGAATGGCCCGTCGTGTGGAACTGGCAAAAGGACTGCTGCATCATCCTTCAGTCCTGCTGCTCGACGAACCCACGACCGGCCTCGATCCCGGCGCCCGGCGCGACCTGTGGCAATACCTGCAGATTTTGCGTGATCAAGAGCACGTCTCCGTGATTGTCACGACCCACCTGATGGAAGAAGCCGAACGCTGCGATCGCCTGGCGATTCTGAACGAAGGCAAGCTGGTCGCGCTGGGTACGCCCGCAGAACTCAAGCGCGAGATTGGCTGCGACGTGATCCTGCTCGCCGTGACCGGCGATCCGGAGGCACTCGCCGAACGCGTCAGCGCCCACTTTAGCGTCCAAGCCACGGTCATGGCGAAGCAGGTGCGCATCGAATTGGAAAACGGTCATCGCTTCATCGCCGGCGTTGTGGAGGCCTTCCCGGGAGAGATCCAAGCGGTGACGGTCAGCAAGCCGACGCTGGAAGATGTCTTCATCCATCGCACCGGACATCGTTTCTGGAGCGAGACAGGCGAAGAGCCGAAACAGTAGGGCGGCGTAGTTTGTGGCCTATTAAGTCTTGTCATTCCGACGCCGAGCGCAGCGGAGGCGGAGGAACCTGCTGTTGAATTGAGCTGACGCAGTCGAATACGCAACCCAGAAGGAGGTAGCGTGCCGCCCATGATGCTCCTGATTTCCGTAGTGCTCGGTATCCTCCCGTTGCTCGGAATCGTCTGGACGATTCTCAACGGCACGATCACCACGGTCGACGGCCTGTTCATGAGCCTGATCCTGCTCACGCTGTCGGGACTGTTCTTTCTGAACGCTTGGCTGGAATGTCGCGATTGCGGCTATATCAAAATCGGCACCAAAACCAAGGAAGCCCCGAGGAAAACGAGCTAACCAACGTGGCCACCCAAACTACAGCTGTACCGATCGCCCCGACCTCCTCCGGCATCGTATTGCCCGCCTTCACACTTTGGTGGCGGGAACTGGTGCGCTTCTACCGCCAGCGCAGCCGCGTGGTGGGCGTGATCGCGTCCCCGCTGGTTTTCTGGCTCGTGATTGGCTCTGGCTTCGGAACCTCGTTTCGTTCCGGCAACGCTCCCGGTCAGCAGCATTACCTCGACTATTTCTATCCCGGCGCGCTCATCATGATCGTGCTTTTCACCAGCATCTTCACCATGATGTCGGTGATCGAAGACCGCAAGGAAGGCTTCCTGCTCTCGGTGCTGGTGGCGCCGGTTCCGCGTTCGGCCATCGTGCTCGGGAAAGTCCTTGGGGGCACAACCCTGGCCGCCGCCCAAGGATTCATCTTCCTGGTCTTCGCTCCGCTAGTCGGTATTCACTTTGGATTCGTGATGTTTCTATTGGTAGTGCTGACGATTCTTCTGGTTTCCTTCGCTCTGACCGGACTCGGCTTTGCCATCGCGTGGCCCATGGACTCAACCTCTGCCTTCCACGCCATCATCAATCTTTTCTTGATTCCGCTCTGGTTGCTTTCGGGAGCGCTGTTCCCGTTGGAAGGAGCGTCCTGGTGGGTGCGCTGGCTGATCCGGATCAACCCGCTAACCTATGGAGTCGAGGCGTTGCGCAGCTTGCTCTATCCGGAGATGCACGCACAATTTTCATTTTCAGAGTCGCTCGCCACGCTGGTTCTGTTTTCGCTCTTCATGTTCGGTCTGGCCTTCGTGGTCGCCAATCGAAGAACGACGAAACCCGCCGCCTGAGATTTCTATCGAGATGAAACTGAGCCTTCATGCGCTAGAAATCTTCCAGATCAAAACATGCCCGTACCCGCACAATATGCAATCTTCTCCGTCATCAACGCCCCCCTGAACCGAGCCAGCACCATCCTCCTGCTCACTGGACGATGGCTGATCAGCCGCCGCATCGCGCAACACCGTCTGGTTATGCTCACGGCGTTCGTGACTTCAACGCTTTTTCTGATTTCTTATCTCTATCATCACTTTCACGTTGGCTCGGTCCCTTTCCAGGGCACAGGCTGGACATGACGCCCGGTCTACTTCAGCATCCTGATCTCCCACGTACTGCTGGCGATCGCAATCGTCCCCCTGGTGATTGTCGCCCTGACCCGCGCTTCGCGACCGTTTCGACAAGCATCGTGCCAACGCCCGCTGGACATTCCCACTCTGGCTGTATGTTTCCGTCACGGGCGTCCTCGTCTACTTTATGCTGTACCACTGGTTCGCATAGCCTTTTTGATTTTTGGTTTTCTCCGTGTCTCCGTGTCTCCGTGGTAAAAATGGGGTTCGATCATGGCGATCGTAAAACTCAAAATCGACGTCTCCGGCACGGTAGGCAGCGAGGCCTGGACCAACCTCCAGCAATTCGACCAGATCCTAACCGCCGACTTCGGGCCGAAATATGGCTCGAGCGGCGCATGCACACATCCTCCGACCGCACCTCACGGCAAGGGCGAGTGGATCGGCGCAGAAATCCATTTGCAGACACCTCTGCTCGCTCAATACGCCGTTTCGCACTACCTGGAACAGGACCGGGTTCTCGACGCGGATGTGGTCGAGTAGTGTATATTTCCACCCTTGTGTCCGCGAATCCCACACCAGCGAGCGAAATCGCAGGAGAGCCCGCTAAGCCTCGTCCCGGAATGTCCACCCGCAACCGCGTCCTCTTCTTCGTCACCGGCTGGCTGCTGGTGCTCATGCCCTTCCTGTTCTGGTGGAACACCTGGTTCGGCCGGCACCTTTCCGACAATCAGGTCACGGAGTACCTGCAGGACAACCAGCATCCCCGCCATATTCAGCACGCGCTGATTCAGATGGGCGAGCGTATGTCGCATCACGATACAACCGTGACGCGCTGGTATCCGGAACTGGTCGGCCTCGCAACCCATTCCGTAGAAGAAGTCCGCAACACCGACGCGTGGGTGCTCGGCCAGGACACGTCAGGCCAAGGCTTCCACGAAGCTCTCACGAAGATGCTGATGGACTCGTCGCCGGTTGTGCGCGGCAACGCAGCCCTGTCGCTGGTGCGTTTCGGCGATGCGAGCGGCCGCCCGCAGATCGTCGCCTTGCTGCAGTCGGTGAAGATAGCGGCCCCCAGCGCAGGCCGCATGGTCGACGCCGACAAGCCCGGCACTGCGATTCATCAGGGCGGACTAATTGCGAAGCTGCAGAACTATCAGCAGACCGTGGAATTGCGCTCGCCCATCTCGGGCCGCATTCGAAATCTCTTTGTGCAGACCGGACAGGCTGTACCGGCCGGCACGGAAATCGCCAGCGTCGATCCTGCCACCGACCAGGTCTGGGAAGCCCTGCGCGCCCTGTATCTAATCGGCCAGGTCGACGATCTGCCGTCGATCACGCCCTACGAACGCGATCTCCCCGAAGTGCCCGACCACATCCGCCAGCAGGCCGTGCTCACAGACAAAGCAATACAGGAACGAGCCAACGCGGCAAGTAAATAGCCATCCCCCTGCTCAAAATCAGAGGCGCGACCTCGGTGTCATTGGAAAACGGCTCGTGACATCCGTATTTACCACTGTCATGCCGCGCTGGAGTCGAAGTACCCCGCATTCCTTAGGAATGCCACGGACACAGACAATTTTGGCCGATGAGGTTGACGATAACGAAGCGTCGCGGTGAAAAATGGCGCAGGGCCGCGGGGGGCGCACCCGATCAGGCGCGGCGTGCTTCGACTCCGTTCGGCTGACGCCTCACTTCGCTCAGGATGACAGCGCGAAGGAGAGATGCAAAAAAACAACGCGCGGCGAAGCGCGCGCAGAGCCAACAGCCAAGAGCTAATAGCTAGATCGCCATCGGCCCCACTTCCTTCTCCACCTCAGCCGTATCCACCATCACGATCGCATCCCACGGGCATCCATCCAGGAAGCAGCCATCCGGCCCCTTGCTCAGGCACTTCTTGCAGCCGATGCACAGGATCGGATCGACTTGAATTCGGCCGAACGGAGGATGATCCTCATCCGGCACCCAGAACATGCAATCCGCCACCGGACAATACTCGACGCAGGCCGGCGAACCTGCACAACCCGTGCAGCACTCCGTAATCACGGCCAGCTCTTTGGGTTTTTTCTTGCGAGGCGTGGTAAGGCCCGTGGATTTGGGTTCGAACTTGAGTTCGTCCGGGACCATCCCGGCGGCTTTATTTACAGTGGCTTCGGGTGCCATAGGTGCATGGATTATACCTTGAAAATCTCCTGACAACAGGATGCCTTCCAACACAAATCCCGGGCAATTGTCACACTTCCCCTGTCCAGATACCACAATTTCCACCTGCCCGTTTCTGCTATAGTGACCCTCCGAAGGAGCCCGCACTTATGGCCAAGAGCGTTAACAAAGTCATCCTCATCGGCAATCTGGGTAAAGACCCGGAAGTGAAGTACACGCCGCAAGGCACCGCGGTCGCAAAGATCACGCTCGCTACCAACGAGTCTTACAAGGACAAAGCCGGGCAATGGCAGGAGCGCACCGAGTGGCACAACGTCGTGCTCTGGACGCGCCTGGCGGAGATTGCCGGCGAGTACCTGAAAAAGGGCTCGAAGGTCTACATCGAAGGCCGTCTGCAAACCCGCTCCTGGGACGATAAGCAGACCAACCAGAAAAAGTACATGACGGAGGTGGTCGCGGGAACGCTGGTCCTGCTCGGCGGACGTGGTGAAGGCGGCAGTGGTGGCGGTGGACCTCGCGACTCAGCCAACCACTTCGATCAGAGCACGCCCGAAGCTGAGCATGCACCGGTCGGCTCGCCCATTACAGATGAAGATATCCCGTTCTAAAGTTGGCTCTTTCTTTCTGTGTCCATTTACTCTTTGTGAGTTGGCAGCAAGCAACCGCAGGGCGATAGCCGCACAAATCACCCAACAGGTGTGTGGGACCCTCGTGTTCGCCATGCTATCTAATTAGAGAAAAGGCTCGCATGGCCGAAAATCTGCGCACAGGAGTGTGCGCTCCACACCACAGAGTAGAATCAATCCCTACGAGGAATCGAGTCATGACTCAACTGGCTGACAAAACCTGCGTTCCCTGCCGCGGCGGACATCCGCCCCTCAAGGGGGGAGAACTGCACAACTTCAGCCATCAGCTTCCCAACTGGAAAATTATCGACGAACACCACATCACGCGCACGTTCACCTTCCCTGACTTCCGGACGGCTCTCGACTTCGTAAACCGTGTCGGGGAATTGGCGGAAGACCAGGGCCATCATCCCGATATCCTGCTGATGTGGGGCAAAGCCGAGGTCACCCTATGGACGCACAAAGTGAACGGCCTGACCGAAAGTGATTTCATTATGGCCGCGAAGATTGACCAGTTGCAGCCCTAGCCCGAAGCGCCAGTTCGGGTAGCGCCAGCGTCCCGGCGGCTAGCCTGTCCCGAGCGAAGCCGAAGGGCGAGGGCATCGCGACCCTCACCCGGCAAAATCACGTCAGTCAGCCGCCGCACTCTCCTGCACCAACCTAGGTCTCCACAACTTCATGGCCCAAGCCCACAGCCCCGCGGGGACCAGCATCACTAGGCCAGTCGCGGAAACCAGCGTTCGAGCCGAGATCCCCATATCCAGAAACGATCCGCAAACATAAGCCCCAATCGCAATGGTCAGCATGCACAAACCCAGATCGGCGGAGAACACGCGCCCGCGAAATCGATCATCGGTATTCAGCTGTAGCAGCGTCGTCGAGAACACCCACACCGTTGCCCCTCCCAAATGCGCGAACGCCGCCCAAAAGCACGCAAACCATACATTCCCGGCTCTGCCGATAAAGACATAACCCAGCGCGGTGACCAGATATCCGTAGAAGATGCCCAGTCTCAGCCGACGCTCGCTGCGTCCCGCCCAAGGCGCGCTGATCAACGGGCCGATCAACGCACCCAGACCGCGTCCGCCGAGCAGAAGACTCATCCCCAACATCGCTCCGCGTTGCGGATCGAGCCCGTGCCAGCGCACCGGAAAGTACTTCTGTCCCATCACCGTAAAAAGCACCCAACTCGGCCCAATCACGAGGTTCCCGGCTTTGGCAAAGACGGTCGGCAGTAAGCTGCGATGGCTGCGAACATACCGGACTCCTTCCAGCACCGGAGAATAGTCCACCAGATCCCGCATCCGCAGCGGTCCCCGGCCTTCTGCGTGAGGTTCAGCAAAACGCATGCCGGCGATCAAGAGTCCCGACGTCAGAAATGAGAGTGCGTTCAACACGAACACTGCGTCTCGTCCAAGGAACGCAGCCACAATCCCACCCAAAGTCGCGCCCAGCACCAGGTTCAGCGACCAAGTCGTGGAAGACAGGGTGTTCGCAACAATGACGTCGTCACGCCGCGTGATATTTGGAATCACCGAACTGCGCGCCGGCTCGAAGAAAGCCGCCATGATGGTCTCGAGCAGCAGCAGCGGGTATACCAGCCACACCGTGCCACGCGAACGCACCAGCAACATGGAGAGCACGATGACTGCCCGCATCAGGTCAGCCGCAATCATCACGTGCTTCCGCCGGATGCGGTCGTTCACCACTCCAGCCGTCGGCCCCACAAACGTCTGCGGCAACACTTGCAGTACCAGCGCCAACGCAACCGAACTCGCGTGTCCGGTGAGTTGCAGCAGCAGGCTGTAGATCGCCAGCGTGTAGAACCAGTCGCCAATCTCACTGACAATCTGCGCGAGCCACAGCCTTCGAAAGTTGCTGTTCTCCCGCAGTAGCCGCACGTAGGAGGCAAACGAGATCGAACTGGCTTCGCGTTCCGGCTCTGGTTCCATGGGGGACGGCAACCCTCAAATGGGCGACCGTACAAGATAACCGATGAAGGTCCCAAGAACGGGAAGGTAGGCAAGGCAAAAGATCGCGTCAATGCGCAAGATTTTTCACATGGGAGCCGGTTGCCGCTTTTTGTCAATCGCCTCTCGTGACCTGAAACCGGCTCTGATTAAAGTACTTAGACCGTCTGGCTCAACGCAGCCGCTGCTTATCGTCTCAAAGGAATTTCGGCAGCGCTCTTGCACTATTCACGGGCGGAGGGACGCAGCGCATGTCCTCACGGGCCTCAAAGATTCTTATGCTTCTGCTGTCGCTGACATCCTGGACGTTTGCATTCATAGAACGGCATTCCTCAAACGCACTCCTGTCCCTGCTGCTGTTCGGGATGGGCATGATCAGCCTGGCGGGCTTCAGCCGCCGCTGCTTCGCGGACCAAAGCTAGTTTTCCTCACTCCGTAAACCCTCGTCTCCAAATT
>Ga0137358_10002388_pt1 | contig 10641 bp, 10 predicted proteins | sample Mad1_20_16metaG_FD_105551 | JGI IMG/M metagenome (GOLD analysis project Ga0137358, IMG submission 105551) | Vadose zone soil microbial communities from Angelo Coast Range Reserve, California, USA - Mad1_20_16 metaG | ecosystem: Environmental > Terrestrial > Soil > Vadose zone | place: USA... | reverse complement strand
GTCGACGCTCACCTTTGCGAAGTACTGTGGCTCGGCCCGCCACAGGAATCCGATCGCAATCCCAGCTGGTTTTCTCCCGAAAAGACCAAGCGCCGTTTGCGCGAGGACCGCACTTCAGGTGACGGTGCCGAACTTGCCCGCGTAGTCGACAGGGCGGTAGCTCGCATTCACCGCTTAGGCCGGGCATTCACTTGTGGGGATGCGTTGCAGAAAGTGCACTTCACGATCGAACACAGAACCAGCCTGCCAGTTCGAAACAAGAAGCTACTTAAACGGCGAAAGCCATAGCCGCGAATTCGATTCTGACTCCAGCCGCGGCGCGACGGAAGCCGGTTAACCCCCGGGCCCGTCATTGCTGACGTAGTGCTCCAGGGACTCCAACTCCTGCGTAAGGCCGTCGATGCGCCACTCTAAGAGATTACGGATGGAAAGAATGCCCAGCAGTTTTCCGTCATTGTCCACCACGGGAAGGTGGCGGAAGTGGCGTTCGACCATCGTAGCCATGGCCTCCGCGGGTCCGGTGGCCTGCGTGGCCATCTCCACGGGTGTGGTCATCAGGTCGCGTAATGGCGTCGCTTCGGGATCCATTCGGCTGAGCGACAGCTTGCGCAGAACGTCGCGCTCGGTGAATATCCCAGCCACCCGTCCTTGCGCGTCTACTACGCCTACCGCGCCCACGTGATAGTCGAGCATCTTGCGGATCGCGTCTCCCACGCTGGCCTCGACCGGAACCGCCGCCGCTTCCGGATCGCAAAGCTGCAGTACGTTCATAAGAACCTCCTGCCCCTGTCTCAGAAAGATTGGGGCATTATGAACCTCGCCCAGCCAGTGTCAAGAGTTTCTGGATATGGAAGCGTGGAATAAATTCGTTCTGGGAAAGCGGAGTCTTAAATTCCTCTACCCGCCGCTCAGATCCTCTTTCCTTGGGCTATTGCGCTTTGAACGGCCTGCGATCCTAGTTAGGCTGGCCTGCGGCCTTAAACACCTTCCCGTCCTTCATCACAAATTGAACGTCCCCAAGTTCCTTGATGTCCTTCAGGGGATCAACCGGCACGGCGACGATGTCCGCGTAAGCTCCGGGAGCCACCACCCCGACTTGCCCGGACATATCGAGCATCTCGGCGGCGCGGGACGTGGCGCTCCGAATGGCCTCCAGAGGCGACATACCGAGGTCGACCATGCGTGGAAACTCCTGCGCGATCGGTTCAGTCCAGGGAATGCCACCCATATCGGTGCCGAACACAATCTTCACACCCGCCTTGAGCGCCTTCTTGAACGATTCTTCGTGCGCCGAGGCACGCAGGCGATCGCGCTGTCCCTGGGGAGTGTCGGGCGGGCCCCAGTCGGTGTAGTAGACACTAATCGTGGGGCAGTACCACGTGCCCTGCTTCACCATCTGCGCGATCTGGGCATCACTGATCTGCAAACCATGCTCGATGGAATCGCAGCCCCCGTCGAGAGCGCGCTGCAAGCCGATCCCGCCATAAGCGTGGCAGGCGACCTTCTTTCCCCAGCCATGGGTTTCGTCGACGATCGCTTTCAGTTCTTCGAGCGTAAGCGTCGGCTGGGAGGCAAGTTCACCGTTCTTCCCCACCCATGAGCGGTGGGTCATGTAGACCTTGATCCAATCCGCACCGTGATCGAGTTGCTCGCGCGCGGCCTTGCGCGCCTCGATTGGCCCGTCAATGATCTGAACGCCTTTTGGCATCTCAAGCTCCGGAGCGTAGCCCTCCAGCGGATATCCACCGGTGGTCGAAATGGCCCGGGTGGCCACCCGCAATCTGGGCCCGGGAATGAAACCGCCCTCGATCGCTTCCTTGATCCCGACGTCGCCGTAGCCGGCACCCTCGGTCTCAACGTCGCGCAACACCGTAAAGCCCTGTTCCAGTGCCCGGCGCACGGCGACCGTTGCCCGCGCCGCCCGCAACGATAGCGGATATTTCAGGATGTTCGCGTCATACCCCCCTTCGGCCGGCTCCTCTCCTTGCAGGAAAATGTGGGTGTGCGAGTCGATCAGTCCAGGAAGGACGGTCTCCTTTGACAGGTCGATGACCGTGGCTCCTTGCGGAATCTTCGTGCTGGCTGCGTCGGAAACGCTATCGATGAGGTTGCCGCGGATCACGATGACCTGGTCATGACGCGGTCCATCGGATCTCCCGTCGATCAGCATGCCTGCGCGGATCACCGTGAAGGACTTCAGTTGGGGTGTTGCGCCCTTATCTTGTCCAAGCAGCGACCCACTCACCATCAGCGTGTTGAGAACAACCCAGCCCGCAGTTCTCATGTAGGTTCTCCTGGGAGTGGGGATTGTACGCCGACAGCCCCTGCGTAGTCTTTGGCTGCTCAGAATGGCTCGTGGAGCGGCGGGTGTCCCCGCCCAACGGGGCGAAGCCCGTTTCCCGATCCGCCCGGTCTACTCTCCTACGTAGGCATCCACCTCAATCTCCACCAGCATGTCGGGATCAACCAATCCCGTCACTCCCACCAGGGTGGCCGCTGGACGAATGTCGCGAAAGAACTCCCCGTGCGCGCGCCCGACCTTCTCCCAGTCAGCAATGTTGGTGACGAACATGCGAGTGCGTACTACATCTTTCATGCCGGCGCCCGCCTTCTCAAGCGCCGACTGAATATTCCGGAATGTCTGGACAGCCTGCGCGTAAAGATCGCCTACGCCGACAATTTTCCCGTCCGGACCGGTTGCCGTTGTGCCCGCGACATGCACGTAGGGTCCGATTCTCACCGCACGGCAGTACCCAACAATCGGTTCGAACGGAGTACCACTGGAGATGTTTTTGCGTTCCGTCATCACAGAAGAGTCCCTCCTTGGCCGATCATTCTATTGCAAACAATATGCAGAACGTTGAGTGCAGTTAGCAGCCATGCGCGGTGAGTGCCAACAGAACGTCGGTGCAACGCTGTTGACGATTACGGCACCAAATCTTAAGCATCGGTTTTTTGAGTTTGCTTACAAAAGTCACTTGCGTTTGTTTGTAAAGGTGGGTTAATTAGTCAGTTAATTGAAAGAAAAAATCCGCGCGGAGGGCGCGGATGGCAAGGGGCCCAACACATGATTCCGGAATCGCATCCGCTGCAAGAGCTCTTCGTCGATCTGGTCGGACGCCACTATGCGGAGGAGATCGGCATCCGCGATCCCCAGTTGATTAGCTACGTCGCTCACCTGCTCACAGAATTCTGTGACGCCGAGCAGCTCTTCAAGATTCGCAACGCAAGCAATCGCCCGCTGGGCGACGTGGGCGAAATGCTGCTCGAATCCGATCCCGTGTACGGACCCGCACCGTCGTTCGACCGCGAGCGCCAGGTGCGCAAGCACATCGGCGACTTCACTCTCTTCTTTGCCGGCATGTTCCCGGAGAGCGTGAATCACTATCGCCTGCGCCGCCAGCGTCTGGAAGGCCTGGTCGATTGGATGAAGGCCGGCAAGGAGAGCTACTACATCGTCTCCAAGTTCGAGCACTTCGAGTACGCCAAGGTGGCACCGCTTTTTGCCAACCTCTCCCGCAACTTCGAGGAGTGCGTCTACGGTCTGAATCGGGTGAAGAACGAGCTGCAGGAAATGCAGCACCCGATCATCGGCCGCACCAGTGAGCTCCTGATGTAGGACCGAGGCTGACGAAAACGACCACGGCGGAACCTTGCTCCCTTCAGCCGTGCCGATAGAAGCTGAGCGCCGCCTCTCCCTGCGTCAGCTTCCGATATCTCGTCAACGATCCAAACTCCTCTCCGGGATCCGCCCGTTTTTCGTGCTCCGCAATCACCACAGTCGTTTGCTTCACGAGAGCGGACTTCTCCAGAAACTCAAGCGCATGGTGATATGCCTGCTCCATACGATACGGCGGATCGAGGAAGACAAAGTCCGCTGCACTCCCCTTCGCCTCCACTTGTCGCAGTGCTTGCAAAGCGTCGTTGTGGACGATCTCGAATCCTTCCGCAATTTGCAGCGATCCCAGATTTTCGCGAATTAACTTCACGGCCACCGGCGCCGACTCCACAAAGTAAACCTGTGCCGCGCCACGGCTCAATGCTTCGATGCCCACCGCGCCCGTTCCTGCATAGAGATCGATCCACACCGAACCGTCCAGCGCCGCCGGATTCCCAGCCGTCAACACGTTAAACAACGTCTCGCGCAGGCGATCCGCCGTAGGTCGAATCTCCATGCCCGGCGACGATCGCAGCGGACGGCTCCGGTACTGGCCCGCAATCACTCTCAGAGTCGATGTCCTTCCGTTACAGCAAATTCGCAACTGCCCAGTTCCCAATCGAATCTAACTATATAGAATGAGAGCGGGGGCTTAGCCGTCACAGATGAGAAGCTGGTCCATTCCGATAGGGCGACTGTTTGGAGTCGAAGTCCGTCTCCACCTGACCTTCGTATTCCTGCTGGCCTTCGTGTGGATGGCGGAAGCCGCCATGAAGGGCAACAGCACGCCCGGCCGGGTTCTGACCCTGGTGGCCATTATCTTTGGTTCTGTCGTACTGCACGAACTCGGTCACGCCTTGGTGGCGCAGCGCGAGGGCCTGCAGGCAAAAGCAATCATCCTGCTGCCGATCGGCGGCATTACGATCATGGACGACACGCACGCCACTGCGACCCCCGGCGCGATCGCCTGGAAGCGTGATATCCGGATTTCCTTAGCAGGACCGTTGGTGAACCTCGCCATCGCATTGCTCTCAGCTGCCCTCGTTCTCACCCGCTTTCCCGAGGCTAATCTCTGGATGAAGCCTCTGGTTCATTCCAACCATTTGCTGCGTAGCCTGGTGTGGTCCAATCTTTATCTTGGCCTATTCAATCTTTTGCCGGCCTATCCCATGGACGGTGGCCGTGTTCTGCGTGCCTTGTTTGCGCGCCGCATGGATATGGTGCAGGCGACCCGTCGTGCAGTCTCAGTCGCGCACGCGCTCGCAACCCTGATGGTCGTGGTCGGAATGCTCCTGCTCTTCCAGGGTGGGCACCCGGACAGCTCGTGGCTGGTGATGCTGGGTTTCTTCCTGCTGATTGGAGCTCAATTCGAAGAGCGTTCCGCGATTTTCCAATCGGTGCTGGAGACGGTGCACCTGGAAGACGTGATGCTCACGGATTTCCAGACTCTGTCACCTGCGGACACTCTTGAAGATGCGCTGGACAAAGCGGTTCATACGTTACAAGATGACTTTCCCGTCGTGCGCGGCGGCGATATGGTGGGAGTGATCTCCAAAGCCAATATCCTGCAAGCCCTGCGCATGGAAGGGAACGGCTACGTGCAGTCGGTCATGAACCGGCTCTTCGAAGTGTCCACTCGCCAGGAGTCGCTGGCCTCGGCCTTCCGCAAACTCAATTCGCGAAATCTCAGCATCATTCCGGTGGTGGAAGACCAGCATCTGGTGGGAATCATCACGCTGCAAAACCTGATGCACTCCATGGCCCTGCTGGCCGAAAGCCGCAAGCTCCGCAAAGAAGCCTTGGAGTCGTAGGCTTCAACCCCAGAGGACACAGGGATCCACCGAGGATATTGTTTCCTCGATGGATCGCATCACTCGGGAATGTTGGAAGTGCCGGCCGGCAGTTGGAAATTCCTAATTACCCTGTGATCCTTTGTGTCCTCTGGGGCTCGTTGCTTCAGAATAACCGGATCGCCTTAGCCTGCTCCACCGCCGCAACCTTCCGCAATACCTTCAGCACGTCATCCGGCACGCGTCCATCCACATGCACGACGGCGACCGCCTTGCGCGCCTCGCCTTTCTTGTCTGAGCCGCCGTTGCCCTGACGTCCAAGAGAGAAGTTCGCAATGTTGATCTTGTGCTCTCCAAGAATCGTGCCTACCTTCCCGATGACACCGGGCACATCCCGATTGCGCAGGTAGATCAGGTTTCGCTCGAGTGGCGCTTCCACATCGATATCATCGATGGAAAGCAGCCGGGGCGCATCCCCATGCAACACAGCACCCTTCACGCGATGTTCCCCGCTGCCTGTCTTCAAAAGCACTGATAGCACGCTCCCCGAACCACCCGTGGAGCTCTTGGGCTTGTGCAACTCGTGCACCCGCAGTCCGCGCGATGACGCAATCGACGCCGCATTCACCAGATTCGCTTTCTCGTCGAGCATCTGGTTCAGGACACCCTTAATCGCGGCATTGCGGATCAGTTCCGTCTTCCATTCCGCAATGTGACCGCTGTAGCGCAGAGAAATCTCCTCCAGCGAGCCGTCGCTCACCTGCGCCAGAAACGACCCCAGCCGTTCCGCCAGCACGACGTACGGTTGCATCTCTGCATATTCCTCATGCGACACCGAGGGCACGTTGACCGCATTCTGAATCACGCCGCTCTTCAGATACTCCTTCACTTGCAGAGCGATCTGAAAACCCACCGCCTCCTGTGCTTCATGCGTTGACCCGCCGATGTGCGGGGTGAGAATCACGTTTTCGAGGGCCGTGAGCGGCGAATTCTTCAAAGGCTCTTCCTGGTATACATCCAGGGCGGCGGCCCCAACCCGTCCTTGCTTCAAAGCCTGGGCCAGCGCTGCCTCGTCGACCAATTCGCCGCGCGCACAATTCACAATGCGTACGCCCTTTTTCATTTTCCTGATGGATTCGGCGTTGATCATCCCAGTCGTTTGCGGCGTAAGACCCACGTGGAGCGTGAGGTAGTCGGCTGCGGCATACACTTCCTCCAACTTTCCCGTGCGGATGCCCTGATCCTTTGCCACGCTGGCGGAGACAAACGGATCATGCCCGATGATCTCCATGCCGAACGCCTTTGCGCGACGGGCCACTTCCATCCCGATCTTGCCCAGTCCGATCACGCCCAAGGTTTTCCCGCGAAGCTCGGTTCCTTGCAGCGATTTCTTTTCCCACTTGCCCGCGTGCATAAGACCGTCGGCCCGGGGCAGCAACCGGGCCATGCCGAGCATCATTCCCAGGGTCAGCTCCGCCACCGCCACCGCGTTGGCTCCGGGCGTGTTCATGACCGCGATTCCCTTGCGCGTCGCGGCATCCAGATCAACATTGTCCACACCGACTCCCGCCCGCCCCACAACCCGCAGTTTGGGGGCGTGTTCGAGCAGCGCGGCATCGACCTGCACCGCCGAGCGCACGATTAGCGCGTCGGCGGTCTCCAGGTGCGAAGTCAACTTGCCTTCCAGTTGATCATGGGTGATGACGGTCCAACGCGGTTCTCGCAACAAATCCACCGCGGAGGCAGATATTTTCTCGGCGACGACGATTTTCATTTGCTGTTTGGGTTTCCTGGGTTAGAAATCTTTGCCAACTCGACGATGACATGGAGCGGCTGGCGTTCCCGCCCGCTGGACGGCGGGACGCCCGTCCAGCAACGCTCGCTCCGTCTGCACTTCTGTCAGGCGCCCGCCGGGCTTGCCTCGGTTTGCCGTGCGTACACTTCCTGCGCAGCTTGCACCGCTGTTCCGAACTCGACGGTCTTGCCGGTCACGTGCGCCATCACATGCTCCAGCGCTGCCAGGCTGCCGATGGTGTCGAGATAGTCGTAGTATCCGATGTGAGCCAGCCGGAACAGCTTGCCCTTCATCTCGCCCTGCCCGTTGGCCACTACCGCATTGAACGACTCCCGAAACTCCTTCACGATCGCGCCGGAGTCTATACCCGCGGGCGCCTCCACCGCGGTGACAGCAGCCGATGGCGATGAACCCGCGAATAGTTTCAAGTCCAGAGCGCGGACACCCGCGCGCGTCATCTCCGCCATCATTTCCGCATTGTCGATCAGGTCTTTTCGTCCGGCTGCAAGATTCCCGCTTCCCAACTGCCGGATGTAGTCGAGCGCCGCTCCCAAGGCAGCAAACAGAGAGGTCGCGGGTGTAAACGCAGACTCCCCCTTAGCCGCGGACTTCCGCTCCCTGCGCAAATCAAAGTAGTAGCGTGGCGACTTGGTAGACTCCATGCGCTGCCAGGCTCGCTCGCTCACCGCGCAGTAGGCCAGGCCGGGCGGAATCATCAGCGCTTTCTGAGAGCCGCCAATGATCACGTCTACGCCCCACCCATCTACATCGAGATGCGTCGTGCCCAGCCCGGTGATGGCATCCACCACGAGGAGCACGTCGTCGCCCGCAGCGCGTACCAGTTTCGCAATCCCCTTTACGTCGTGACGCGCGCCCGTCGACGATTCTGTGGCCTGCACGTAAACCGCCCGGACATCAGGCGTCAGACGGGAGCGCACCTCGTCGAGTGAAAACGTCTCGCCGTAAGGCTGGCTGACCGTTTCCACGTTGCAACCGAAAGCCTTGCCCAGCGCCGTCCAGCGCTCGCCAAACTTGCCCGCCGTTAGGACCAGGATCTTGTCGCCCGGCGAAGTCAGGTTCGAGACGCTGGCCTCCATTACGCCGCTTCCGGAGCAAGCCAGCACCAGCACATCGTTCTTCGTGCCGACGAAATCTTTCATGTCGGCCAGCACGCGCGTAAACAGGCTACGGAAGTCGGCCGTGCGGTGGTGCGCCGTGAACGATGCCTCGGCAAACTGGGCAGCGGGCAGCAGAGGCGTGGGACCGGGAGTGAAGAGACGATTTTTGCGGAGCATGAGTCCGAGTCCTTTGAATGATTTATCCCGGGGGATTCTCCGAGAGCTGCGCCCGATGCTGGGAGACACGAATACCACCGCGAGCTCAGAGATCCCGTTTTTCGCGATCATAATAAGTGTATCGTGGACGGCCATTTTTCCGCACGCCGATTGTGGGTGCGCACCCAACTCAAAATTTGCTAAACAGCAGCAGTTATAATGACCGCATCATGAGCCTGATCGATCAGATACAAAAAGACTTGGTGGCTGCCATGAAAGCGCGCGCCGAGCAGCGCCTCTCCTGCCTGCGCATGGTGAAGACCGCCCTGAAGCTGCGCGAAACAGAAAAAATGGGCCCGCTCGACGACAAAGAATCGCAGCAGGTGTTGACCACGCTCATCAAACAACGCAAAGATTCGGTCGAGCAGTTCACAAAAGGCGGCCGCCCGGAGATGGCCGACAAAGAAGCCGCCGAAATCAAAATGATCGAAGCCTACCTGCCCAAGGCCGCGGGCGAGGAAGAAATCGTAGCCGGGGTGAAAGCCACCATCGCCGAGATGGGATCGCCCACCATGAAAGATATGGGCACGGTTATGAAGAACGCGATGGCGAGGTTCGCGGCTGCGGGGATGCGAGTCGATGGCAAGGTAGTCAGCGAGGCGGTGAAGAAAGAACTGGCGGCGAAATAGTTTCGCGCAGGGGCCGACGCCCTCGTCCCGCCCAGTCGAGCGAAGCTCGAAGTTTTGGTCGTTTTGGAATTCGATCCCGCACCCTACCAGCCGGGGCCAGGCCTACCCCGGACTACTTGCTCCGCTGCAACTCCCGGTACGCCTCGCTTTTCGAAACCCCCATCTCCTTCGCAATTTTCTTCAGCGCCGCCTTCTCATCGACACTCTCTTCCGCCATGATCTGCTCAACCCGCTGACGCAGCGACACGCGGGCAGGCACGGCCTTATGACCCGTTTCCTCGGCCTTCCCAATCAGCAGCGTAATCTCCCCTTTGACCTCACCGCGAGACTTCAGCGTTTCCAGCACTTCTGCCGCTCGTCCCCGCAAAAACTCCTCGTGCAGCTTCGTCACTTCCCGCGCGATCACGATGTGCCGCTCCGGCTCCAGCACCTCCACGATGTCTCCGACCGTTTCGACCACCCGGTGCGGTGCTTCATAAAACACCTGTGTCCGTGGTGACGCCTTGATACTCTCAAGCACCGTCCGCCGCTCACCGCGTTTCGCTGGAAGGAATCCGCTGAATCGAAACGAATCCGTAGGCAGGCCACTGGCCACCAGAGCCGCTAAATACGCCGAAGCCCCCGGAATCGGCACGACTGGCACCCGATGCCGGATGGCCAACGTAATCAGCCGAAAGCCCGGGTCGGAGATGCCCGGCATGCCCGCATCGGTGACAAGCGCAATGCGCGTGCCCTGTTCCAGGTCGACGATCAACTCGGCCGCGCGCGTCATCTCGTTGTGTTCGTGGTAGCTGACGGTACGCGTGGTGATGCCGTAGTGGTGTAGCAGTTTCTGCGTCTGCCTCGTGTCCTCGCAAGCGATCAGTTCGACGCCCTTGAGCACGCGCAGGGCCCGCAGCGTGATGTCCTCCAGGTTGCCGATCGGCGTTGCGACCAGATAGAGGGTCGGCCCAGCTTCAAGCGCTGCGCACTTCGACCCCAGCTCTGCTTCTGACTTCATGGCGGGAAGGATAACATCAGATTCTCAGCGTCCCCGCGAGTGGGCGTTCAGCAGTCAAACCGAAGCGAGCACCAGTTGCAATCTCGCAGCACCGGGTTCAGTGGAATGCCGAACGCTGACCGCCGCGCTGAAAGCGGCCCCACCTGCAAATTGACGCGACCCGCAGCCACACCCTAGAATCTAACCAGCTGAGAGAAGGGCACGCCACGCAGGTCCCGCGCGAGGCCCCAGCGGTTTCCTGAGAAATTTCGGAGTTCAATGCCACTTTACGAATACGAGTGCAAGAAATGCCATCATCGTTTTGAGCGGATCCAGAAGTATTCCGATCCGCATGTGAAGAAGCGTCCCGACTGCGGCGGCAAGGTCGAGCAGGTCGTGTCGGCGCCCGCCGTGCAGTTCAAAGGCTCGGGCTGGTACGTCACCGATTACGCCAGG
>Ga0137358_10002387_pt1 | contig 10647 bp, 10 predicted proteins | sample Mad1_20_16metaG_FD_105551 | JGI IMG/M metagenome (GOLD analysis project Ga0137358, IMG submission 105551) | Vadose zone soil microbial communities from Angelo Coast Range Reserve, California, USA - Mad1_20_16 metaG | ecosystem: Environmental > Terrestrial > Soil > Vadose zone | place: USA... | reverse complement strand
GCTCGCGCTGGGTTGGGCTGAGATCGTGGGCGCCGCCGATATTTTCGTGGGTGTGAATGCCGTCGACTATTCGGGCTACCCGGACTGCCGGCCGGCGTTCATCGAGGCGTTCGAGAATCTGGCACGACTCGCGACCAAGGCGGGCGTCGAAGGCGTGCCGTTCAAGATCCAGGCTCCGCTGATCGACATGTCAAAGGCTGACATCATCCGTACGGGCACGAAGCTCGGCATAGACTTCGCCATGACCGTGTCGTGCTACCAGGCCGGACCAGACGGCGCCGCCTGCGCAAAATGCGATTCCTGCCGCCTGCGGGCCGCCGGCTTTGCGGCCGCGGGCGTACCCGACCCGACCCGTTACCGCTGAAAATACATTGCCGGTGATCTGGAGCCCAAGTTCGGCTATTATGCGCGGCCCATTGGGACGGTAGCTCAGTTGGTAGAGCAAGGCCCTTTTAAGGCTTTGGTCCTGGGTTCGAGTCCCAGCCGTCCCACCATAACTTCATGAATTATAACGAGAAATAGATTCCAGATTCGGCGCGGATCCCAGGACACGGCTTGTCAAGCGCGCGCCAATAGCCGCGAGCGTTAAGCAAGAACCGGTGAAAAAAAGGCTATCCGACGTATGAGACGCCGGATAGCCGAGTCGGCCGGAGAACAGGACAAACAGGGGGAGAACAGTTCTCTCAAGGCCAAACCTACTGCGGGAGAGCTGTAGGTTCTAGCTCGTCAGTGTAGTGGCACGCGCTGGCGGCAACTATGAACCAAAGGGCAATGTCACTTTCCAGCCGGCACCGTAGACTAGGGCGGCTGCGCTCCGCTGAGCGGAAGGGCTATCCGTGCTTCGTTTGGATGGGCGCGCTGCTTCAGTCATAGGGATATGTAGATAGCATTACCTATGAGGACGGGGTTACAAAGTCATGAACGGTACAGCGCGAACAGTGTTTGTAGTGGATGACGTCCGCGAGGTGCGCGTCGGATTATCACGCGTTTTGACCGCCGCTGGTTATCAGGTGCGTGCATTCGTGCACTACCAGCGGCGGCTGCGAGGTTGGGGATGAATCCGGCACGGAGCTCTGCGCAAGCGAATTTCCCAGAGACCCGAAGCAGGCAAGAATTGCGCAAACACATGCCTGCTTGAACATTGCTGATTTGCTCCGAATTCCCACGCGGTGCGACGCCTCCGGCGCGAGACTTGGTGGATTCGCGACCTTAAACATTGGGGCGCAAAGGATCCATGCGACCAAAGTCCCCTTGCGACAGGATTCTGGTCAAGCCTGTAGATGTCAACGTGCTGCTGCGCGAGATTGAGAATCTACTGCGCGAGCGGCAGGAATCTGTTCATATGCTTTCAAACTGATTTGCGTTTTGACGTGCGATGTTCTTCTGCGACTGCGGATTGCCTCCCGCGCGCGAATGTTCAGCTGTATGAGACCGTGAAGGTGTTCCTTGAAATTCGCTTTGCCATTTGGGCACGGTGAAGTGAAACGTCGCGCCATGCGGCGCCTGATTCTGAGCCCACAACCGGCCTCCATGCGCGACTACGATTGAGCGGCTCATTGACAGGCCTAACCCCAGGCCTCGAGTTTTTGTGGTGTGATAGGGCTCGAAGATTTTCTCCTCTCTGCCCGACGGGATACCTCCTCCGGTGTCTGCAACGGCAATGAGGATTTCTTTGCCTGCAACTTGCATTGCCCGAATCGTCAGGGTGCGCGTGTTATTAGCCGCTTCGGACATGGCATCAACCGCATTCAGAATCAAATTGATCAATACCTGCTGGAGTTCCACGTGATCGCCTCGAATAGAGGGCAGGCCGGCGTTTAAATCCTTGACGACCCTGACCTGGTGAGCCATCAATTCATAATGCACCAATTCGAGCACCTCCTGAATCAGGTCGTTCGCTTCGAGAGCCCGCGGCTGAAATTCACCCTTCTTTAACAGCGTGCGCAACCGAAAAATGACTTTGGCTGCACGTCTGTCGGCCGTAACAATGTCGTGCAGGATTTGGCCAATTTCGTCCGAGTCGATTTCATCGTGGGAGAGAAGGATCTCTGCTGCTTGCGCATTGTTCAAGATCGCCGCGAGCGGTTGGCTGAGCTCATGCGCGAGTGCACAGGAGAGATCGCTCAGGCTCGCCACTCGCAGCAGGTGCGCAACCTCGCTGCGGTGGGTCTGTGCGGCTAGAGCTATCCGTTGTTCGCTCGCGCGCAAATCTCGGGCGAGCTGCGCCGTCCGCAACACCTGACCGCCGAGCTCGTAGCCCATTGCCAGAATGATGGCAAGGAAGAACAAACTTGGCGTCGAGGACCACTGGGCATCTCCCCAGACGATGAATTCGGTCTGTGCAGCTGCCGCCGATACAAAAAGCACGACACTGCCTCCAACGTTCAGCGCGGCTCGCCGCTCACCACGCCGCCAAGCCGTGATTGCAGCGTCCACGACGAAAATCACCAGCGCCAATACGCTCAACTGGCCGACCACCAACCACTGATTGGGTACCCCATGCGCAATCGAAGAGACGGTTTCGCCGGAAATTGGGACGTGACTGAGATTGGAGATTTTGCGATAGTAAAAATTTTCACCAGTTAGCAAATTGAGCGGCAACGAAACCGTTCGCAGAGCAAATACCGTCCACAGGAGCCACATCCTTCCCGCGCGAAGATAGAGCCGTACAAATCCTGCCAACGAGAGAACGATTATCCAGAACGACAGATTCGACCAGAGGGCCACAGAGCTGAACTCCGCGGTCGTCTGCACGAAATTCAGCATCAAGTCTTGCCACGCTAGAGCCGCGGTCCCCATCGATGCCAGCGCGAAGAGCAGGTAGGCCCACTCATCCCGCTGCCACCACCACATGAATCCGTAGATCAATGCCACGGTCAAACATGCCGAGGCTGTCATGGAGAAAATAACGGTTACCCAACTCATATGGCCGCGGCGCTTACTGGCATGAGATTTCGCGTGGGAGACATCGATAAGTTGGGTTTTCTGACAGCGTTCGGGCTGTGAGCCCCGCAACGAAAAAGAAATATGCGGTCGCCGATCTCCCCGCTCTCCATGGTCTATGCCGCAAGAACGACTCAATCGACAGCACTTCAAGAAATCCTGGCAATCCGGCACTCCTTGCTGAACATTTCCTTCTGCGGATTGAAATTGAAAAACCAGTTCAGGATCTGGTCTCAGCCTCGTATCAGTTATTTGTCATAATGCGGATTATGAACCTATTTTTGTTACAAAACAACGTGTTGTAGGGCAAACCACATAAATCAAATTGATAACCCTTGAATCGGCTGCAACTCTTTAAGCAATTGGTACACAGATACGAAGGCAATGACAACGAGCGATTTCACTTGATCAAGCAAGCGCGCTCGGCCTCTTCTTCATATCCAGATGAGAGTCGCTCAGTCTTAAGCAGCGTTGGACCTTGTGCTAATTGTTCGCTGCGCTCCAGATCGCGAAGATAAATTGATTCCGGTCGTAAAATTGAGCAATAGCGCGAGCGTGCGCAGAGCGCACACGGCGACAAGGAGCCACATTACGGCCCGCGCGAAGATAGAGACGCACAAATCCGCCCAGCGACAAAATGAACAGCCAGACCGAAGGCCAACCAACGGTTGCTTATATCTTTGCGGTTAGATTCCACCGGTAATTCATCATGCCATCTCGGCACGGTGAAGTGAATCCTGGCGCCCTCTGAGACCCGATTCTCCGCCCACATGCGTCCGCGACGGGCGAGCACAATCGAGCGGCTCAACGACAAGCTTAGCCCGAGCCCTCTGGGCTTGGTGGTGTAATAACGCTCAAAGATCTTTTCCTCACAGCCAGGGACGATGCCCTTGCCAGTGTTCGCGACGGAAAGCCGAACAGCGCCGGCCGATTGCGGCGGATCTAACGCAGCAGGCGCTCGTCCATGAGCCCAACGAGACGTGCGCTTCGGTCGCGATCGGGAGATTCTGAACTGCGGTAAAGCCGATTGATTAGCTGGATGAGTTCGTCACCCAAAAACGGCTTGACCAGGACAGACAGACCATACGAGGCGATCGCCTCCATCGTCTTCGATCTGGTGTCACCGGTCATTACGATGGCAGGAAGATTCCAGGTAAGAGCGGCACGCAGTGACTTGATGCTCTCAACACCGTTCATTGGACCTGGGAGGTTGTAGTCACATAATACTAGATCTGGACACATGCCCCTCTGCTTGATCAGGGCGACCGCGTCACTCATCGTCGCAGCTGCAATGACGCCGATGCCCCTTGAGTTCAGCATCCTATCGAGCGCAGACCGTACAGACGATTCGTCTTCGATGACAAGGACAGTGCCGTGGAAGATCTCATCATCAAAATCAGACGTTGGTACTGATTCAGATACACCGATGTGTGCTCGCCCCCGCGGAACCTCGATGGAGAACGCGGTGCCCTTCCCCGGCGTAGAACGGACATCAACCCTGTGATCCAAGATTTCTCCCAGTCGCTTGACGATTGCAAGACCTAGTCCAAAGCCGCCGCGCTCGGCATCGCAATAATATTCTTCAAATATGTGAGGCATCTGATCCCCCGGGATGCCGATGCCAGTGTCCCAAACCTCGATCCGAATCTTGTCGCTAGCGCGTCGGCAACCCAACAGGATTTTCCCTCGATCGGTGTACCGAATTGCATTCGACAGTAGATTACGGATCATCTCCTCGAGCATGCGCTTGTCGCTACGGACTACAAGATCGGACGGCACAACGCGCCATTGCAAACCCTTTTCCTCAAGCGGCTGAAGAAGGTCAGTTGCGGCCGAAGCAAATATTGCATTGACGGTAAAGTCGCTCTTCGATGGGCGGAGATTTCCAGTTTCGAGGCGATTGATATCGAGCAGACTCGATAACATGCTAGACATGGTATCAATCGAGTGGCCCATGCCGGTGATAATCTTTTGCCCCTCGCCATCCGGATGCCGCTGTTCAAGTGCCTCGTGCAAGAGTCTCAAAGTTTGCAGGGGTTGTCGCAGATCGTGACTCGCGGCAGCGAGAAAAATCGATTTGGTGCGATCTGCTCGTTCTGCCAGTTTCTGTGCTCGCGAAATCTCGTCTTCGAACCGCTTTCGCTGGGTAATGTCGGTCGTCAAGCCCCGGATGCGCATTGGCAATCCGCCCGAGTCGAATTGGGCGGTAGCAACTTGCTCCAGCCACACCTCGCTATCGCGATCCGCTCGTTGGTGGCGGAATGTCACCGAATAAGAGGGTTTGTCGGGCTTGACGCCGTGTACGCAGGCTGCCACGTGGGGGCGATCATCCGGATGGACTTGTCCTAACATGTCAGATCCGCTGACAACATCTTTCGATCCAAATCCCAGGATTGGCACTGCGTTCTGGCTGAAACGCACTTGGTCGGCGTCCAGATCCCATTCGAAGGTCATCACGCCTCCGGCCCGAAGCGCCTCCTGGAGCCGGGCCTCCCTGTCCAGAAGTGCGACCCCTTGAAGCCTTCGCTCGCTAAACAGCGCAGTAAGAACCAGCGCGCCGAACGAGATTGCCAAAATGCTCGCTTGAGCAGCCTGGATGCGCTGCTCAATCGACCAGTGGGAATCGCCAAAAATGCCGATGGCAAATGTTGTTGTCGCGACGATCGTGATGGCGCAGATGCACGTTGCTGCACTGGTAATACCAGTCGGCAGGCGCGCCGCCATCCAAACGAATAAAGGGCACAGAGCGACAGTAGCCAGCTCGAGGGTCCAAGGCCTATGTGGCAAGAACACCAAGAATGCGCATAGGAGGCATACCGCCACGAGTGCCAAAGCACTTTCTGCGGCTTCCCGCGTCGACGGAACGTTGCGCATCAATGAAGCTAAACCGATCACGAGCGGTGCGACCGTGAGCGCGCCAAGCCCGTCCGAGGCGAACCAGTGAAGCCATACGGTCGGGGCGGATGCGGTCGCATCAGAGTGGAACCAGACGAACCCGATCGTGCCCAAAATACCCGAAATGGCTGTTCCCGCGATGGTCGCCGCAAACAGTCCGATGACGCGTCGTAGCGTATTGAGCTCGAATAGCGAGCCGTACCATCGCCCGATCAAGCCCGCAACTATGGCGGCCTCACCGGCATTGGCAACAGCGAAGAGAATGGAGCTCCAAATGTTGCGATCGCCTAGCAGATTCGCCAGGATGGTCGCAGCCATCACTCCGACGACAACGGGCCACCGAGCCGCCGAACCCGCGACTATTAAGGTGCCAGAGGCTACGCCCGCAGCCGGCCAGAATACGGCAACGCCGTCGGGCTTCTCGAGGAGGGCTAGGCTTAGCCGAGCTGACAGGAAATAAGCAATCGCGACTGCCGCCGTTGCAACGACAGAGATAGCCCACGGCTGTCTTGCCTGCTCGCGTACAGCGGCCCATATTCGTTCCGACAGCACTACCATAGGTGACATCCCGCTACGACCGGCCAATCCTACAATGATGAGGTCGCCGATAATATGTGTGTTGGCTGCTGCTAATCATGGCAACGCCTTCTCGTGTCGAATCCCCTGTCGCAGCGCGCGTGCGTCCAGCCGGCGGCGAATGATGTCCTGCCGGCGCCTGTCATAGCCGTTGACACCGACGTAGACCTCCAGAGCGGCAAGCGCCTCGGCGACCTTGTCGACTGCCGCTTCGATGACCGCTCGGTTCCATTCTGAGCGCTTCGTGGCAGTCATGGGGGCATCAACACATACTGCTGGATGAAAATAGGCGTGAAACCAGCGAACAGTCGCTTTAAGTGGTCAGCCGTCCCAATAAAATTTATATAATAAAATCAATATATTATAGAATATAATTCTATTCTACATTACATGCTGGACTGCTTCGTGCATGGGCTCTTGGCGCCGGAGTACAACATGGGTGGCTTTCTCAGACGCAACGAACTGAACGCATTCGTATTCCAGAGCGCGCACGTCAATCCCCTCGAACAGTCGCTCTCCTCCGCCCAGCAGGACCGGCGAGATAGCGACGTGCAGCTCATCGATGAGGCCCGTACGAAGATATTGCTGGATAGTGTTAGGTCCGCCGCCAATGCGCACATCCTTTCCGTTGGCTGCGTCGCGCGCCCGGTCAAGCGCACGTGAATACCGCGCTTGATTGCGTTCTGCAGGAGCAGTTCGCCGAGTCCCTCCCCGCGGGCGGATACGGAAGGGCCTGCTTATAGTCAGGCGCGTAGCTAATTTGCTCGAATTGCTGCTCGACATGCACGTCGAACGCAAGAAGCGGACGGATTACCTTGGAACGGCAAGTAATCATTGAACAGATGAACTGATCATAGAGGGTTATTATCGAATGAGCATTATGCAGCAGTCCAGCAAAGCCCAGGACAGGGCGCTTGGTGTCTGGTTTCAAAACATACAACAGGGCGCGATCAAGTTGCCTCGGTTTCAGCGTTTTGAGGCATGGGATCGGGCCCGAGTTGCTAGTTTTCTAAATGTTGTCGTGAATAATCTCCCTGTGGGCGTGACCCTTGTGCCGGACGTCGCAGGTACGGAAAAATTCGAGTCGCGTTACATCGCTACTGCGGAACCCAAAGTGACGGGACCGGTCAATCAGCACGTACTCGATGGCCAGCAACGTCTAACGGCATTTTGGCGCGGGGTTCACAACAACTATGATAAAGAGACTTATTACATTTTCCTTCCTTGCTTCGAGCGCGGCGCAAGCGGCTCCATAGTAACCCCCGAAGTTCGTTGCGTCCCGCGATGGTTGAATAAGCTTCATGTGCGCATGCCACTTTGGGCCGACGATGCGGCGAAATGCCTCGAGCGTGGCTTCGTGCCGATGTCGCTTCTGAGGCCGGGGGATATGTCGCTGGAAATCGACCTGTAGCTCAACGCAGCGGTGAAATCACTAAAGCCGCTACCGACTGAACCCGATGCTTTTGCAAGGCTTGAACAATACAACGATTTTAAAGATCGAGTTAAGACGGAAATTGCAACACTGAGGGAGCGCGTAGCTCATTTCAATCTGCCGTATCTATCGGTGAGGTATCCGACCTCATTCTTTCGACGTCGGCTCTCCTTCAAGACAAACCGCCGAGTGCTCGTGGCATGGCCTCTCAGCACAGCAATTATCAGAGAGGCTCTTGGTGGAGGCCGCCATATCGCCAACGGCGCGCTCGGGCGGCAGTACCTTTCTCTATGTGATTCGATCGCTCTCAACGATGAACTGATGCAGGGCGAGCGGAAAAATTACCCTGACCATTTGTTTATCGAAGAAGAGGTTCCGAACCTTCGATCCGTGCGCGTCCGCAGATGTTCCGAGAAATCCACAATTTCTCGGGGCCTTTTTTGGGTCCTCGTAATGCGCAAGAAAATATTGTCTTCGTATAAACAAACGCTTATAGCGCGAATGCGGTGCCCAGCCGTCCACTAATTAAAACAATGACTTAGGTAGTGATCACCACGCTGAAACCGTCCGTACGGAAATCTGTACGGAAACATTTAAAGGTCTCGGTTTTAAATCCAGTCGGCGGACGAAATTCGTCTCCTTGGCGGCGAACTCCTGGGCGGTTTGCTAGCCGTTCATCGATTTCGCGAGCCGCGAGAGCCCTTCGGCCTTCCTTGCCTCGAAGTACGCCCGTAGGGGGGCCCTTGATTGCCGCCGAGGCGGGCACCTCCTTCAGAGGCGCGCGGCGCTTGCCGGCGATGGCGCTAACCGCGAGACACTCTTCGGGCTCGGGCGCGCTTCTTGACCGAAAGCAGTCGCGCATCGAAGGTGTAGGCATCAGGACCCGTCGTGACCCACTTCATTGAGAACTGAGGATGCAGGGGGTTAAGCAGGACATTCCATTCGCCAGGTGTGATGACGGTGGGCACGAGTATTGCCGTCGAAGTCTTCGCCTCGAGCCACGCATCTCCAAATGATCGACTGACTGCCATCCGACTCTTCCATCGCGCGGGATATGAATTAGGTTTCAAGATGAAAGCCTCTGGAATATCAGCGGAATAGGCGTCGAAGGGCTGAATGTCATTGGTCTGCTTGAGTCGGACCAAGATCTCGAGGGCAGCGAGTGAGAGAGACTGCGCCGTGTAGATGATCGGGTGGCCAGCGGTGTGCCAGCGCGCCGAGGCGTACAGACCGCCTTGTCCGCTGAAGGCTTGTTTCCGAGTTCGTGCAAACAGGGCCGCCCCGATGCGAAAAACCCTCATGCACGTCAGGCGAAGTGGCCGTAGGCCAACGCGCGTAGCAGATTTTCCACTTCTCGAGCACCCAGGTCGGTATCCAATAAATCGAGCGGCGCCATGTCGCCGAGGGCTGACTCAGGCTTCGACAACCATTCTGAAACCGCCTCGTCGGTCGTAAATAGCACGCGGCCGAGATTGCGTACGCGCGCCACCCGCAGAAGCTTCTCCGACGTTTCACTAGAGAGCGGCGCACCGTTACCCCGTTTCCGGGTGACGGTGCGCCGCGCTATCCCTAACTTCGCAGCCAATGTGCTCGTAGAGAGTCCCAACGTCGCGGCAACCTGCTCAAACATCGCGGCCGGCAATCCACTGCGAACCTGGGCGAGAATCTCCAGCATGGGTTTTTCAGCCAAAATGAACGCGGATTCCATTGAAAATTCCTTTGAGCCAAATGGCTCAACACTATGAGCCATACTACCAAAATATCGGGCAGCAGACAACATTGCCCGTAGGGGGACCAACGTCTTGCCCTCGCTGATTGCATTGCCAAAACCATACATTGTCAGAAGATTGTAAGAGGGCGGGTTTGCCTGAGATCGCGATAGGCTGCCACACCGTGCTCGTCTGTCGCCTTAACTTCGCTGCCCTCGGTGAACAGTCGCTTCAAGATCACGCCGCTCACCTGGGGGCGCACTCGGCGATGCGGTAGGCCACCACTCGTCTCGAGTAATTATTCCACCGTCCTGCAGCTTCTTAAGGTTCCCCAGCTGCATGTACCTGGGGTCGTCTCCTGCATACGCTGTCTGAACACTTGGAACTGGGGCGGGCCGGCCATTTCAATCGCGGTACTGGTATCAAACGTGCCGGACTGCTACCGCGGAAACCTGTCAGCATTCGAGGAAGTGGGACCGCCGAGCCAATGCAAACTCGTTAGTTAGCCACCAGTACCTCATCCAGCCATTCGATCCAATGCTTCACGGGCGTTTCGGTGCCAGACTGCAAATGATGGATGCAGCCCACGTTTGCCGATAGTATGTACTGCGGCTCTAGCAAGCTTAGTTGCTGCAATTTGCGATCGCGCAATTCGAGCGCGATTTGCGGTTGCAAAATTGAATATGCTCCCGCGGAACCGCAACACAGGTGGCTGTCGCTGCGCGCGACGTCGACTTGGAGCCCGAGCCCTCGCAAGGCCGCCTCGACGCCGCCGCGCAATCTCTGGCCATGCTGTAAGGTACACGGCGGGTGAAACGCAACTCTGCGAATGCTTTTGAGACGAATCCTGGGCTTCAACGCCGCCTGCATGCGCGGCAGCAGTTCGCTCAAATCGCACGCCAGGGCGCTCACGCGCGCCGCTTTCTCGGCGTACTCGGAATCGTGCACTAGGGCGTGACCGTAGTTCTTGATAGCGAGCGCGCATGCGGAAGCCGACGACACGATAGCGAAAATATTAAACTTCGCCAGCATGGGATCCCAAGCGTCGATATTGCGCCGCATATCGTGTAGACCACCGTCGTGATCTCCTAG
>Ga0137358_10002386_pt1 | contig 10648 bp, 10 predicted proteins | sample Mad1_20_16metaG_FD_105551 | JGI IMG/M metagenome (GOLD analysis project Ga0137358, IMG submission 105551) | Vadose zone soil microbial communities from Angelo Coast Range Reserve, California, USA - Mad1_20_16 metaG | ecosystem: Environmental > Terrestrial > Soil > Vadose zone | place: USA... | reverse complement strand
TGGCCCAATCACAAACGCTGATTCTGATGACCACCCGGCCTCGCCAGGTCGAGCCGCCGCACCAGCATTCGCCGGAAGCCTGAATGTTTCGAAGGGTTACTGTTGTTAACTCATCCTCGTCGCACGACACGAGCACCTGATTGAAAACGACATCGTTATGGATTTGAAAGTCCTGTTCGGACAGCAGCCGGGCGAAGAGTCGCGCGTTTTGGCAAAGCTGTTCGACCAACTGTTGTACTCCTTCGCGCCCAAGAGTTTTCAAGACCGCCCAGAGCTCTATCACGCGAGCTCGGTTGGACATCGAGGGTCTGAAATTCATGCTATCGCGGTGTTCGCTCCATTGAAAATAAGAGGCGGACGCTTTGAAGGCGCTCGTCAGCGCTTCGCGATCCCGGCAAAGGATCATGCCGCTATCGTACGGAACATTGAGCGTCTTGTGCGCGTCGACCGACCATGAATCGGCTTTTTCAATGCCGTCACAAATCTCGCGCATAGACGGGACCACACGCGCCCAAAGTCCGAACGCGCCGTCGACATGAACCCACGAACCGACAGCATGCGCACGCTCGCAGATGGCGCCAATCGGGTCGATCGCCCCGGAGTTGACGTTGCCGACCTGCGCTACAACCAGCGAGGCCTCATCAAGTTTCGGCATTTCGTCCGGCCGCATCCGTCCCTGCTCGTCCGCGGGAACGAATTCGACGTTGTCGGAGCCAAGGCCGAGCATCGAAATGGATTTATATACGGCTGCGTGAGCGTCTGCGCCCACGACGACGCGAATTCGGGGCGCACCGTAGAGACCTTTCTTGACAACGTCCCAGCCGCGCCGGCGGAGCAATTCATTTCGTCCAGCGCACAAGCCGGAAAAATTCGCAATTGTCGTCCCGCTAACAAAACCCGCCGCGGTCCCAGCGGGAAGATCAAGGAGCGAAACGATCCACCGTTCGCAGATTTCTTCCAGACGCGAGTTGATTGGCGACATCACGTAGTGCGCGGTGTTCTGATCCCACACATCAGCCAGCCATTTCGCAGCAAGCCCGACCGGAATTATTCCGCCGTTAACGAAGCCAAAGTACCTTCCGCTGGTTTGAGCCACCGCGGCGTGCGATCCGATTTCATGCAGTAGTTTCAGCGACAGGACTGGATCGCTGGCGCTTTGGGGCAATGGTTCGTCCAACATGTTCATCGCCTTGAGCGAATCCTCAGTGGGAAACACCGGCCGTTTTTCCAGGGTATCGAGGTACTCGCCGGCAAATTGACGTGCCTTGTCGAGCAGCGGCGAAAAACTGTCAGGATTTGCCCATAAGCTGGCTGAGCTTTGTTCGTTTTCCATAATGGTATCTTGTTGAGCAGACACAATCGTACTTCCGATGGTGCGGCTGAAGCGAGCCTGCTCGTTCCGTTTTTGAATCGCGCTTTCTTGTTAGAACACCAAAAAGGAAGCGAACGTCAATCCGCGGGTCATTTCTGGTGCGTTGACGTTGGAGCGCAGTTTGTGGAGTCTTGAGTTATGCCGCCTTTGACTTACGCGAGCTATCTCGATCTTGAGAAGCTGCTTTCGCTGCAGAAACCGCGCTCCAGTCCGCCGGAACATGATGAGACGCTGTTCATCATCATTCATCAAACCTATGAACTCTGGTTCAAGCAGCTGCTGCACGAATTTGAAAAAATAAAGCGAGATTTTTCCGGGGGCGATCTTTTTGGAGCGATCCACAGCTTTAAACGCGCACGCACAATCATGAAGGTGCTGGTGGCGCAGGTGGATATTTTGGAAACAATGACGCCATCGTCATTCTCAAGTTTTCGTGACCGGCTTGAGACCGCATCCGGATTTCAATCTGTGCAATTTCGGGAAATTGAATTCGCCCTCGGATATAAACGGCCATCGACGGTTGCATATCTGAAGCCGGATTTTCCTGGATACGATCGCCTGCAACAGCTGCTGCACGAACGGAGCGTGGTCGACCATTTCTATGATTTTCTTGCTACTCGCGGTGCACAAATTCCCACAGAGCTCAAGAACCGCGACCTCACGCAACCGAATGGATCAGACGAGCGCGTGCAGAGAGAAATTCTTCGGCTCTACAAGGATTCGCCTGAATGCTCGATCCTGTTCGAGTTAATGACCGATTTCGACGAGGGATTGCAGGAGTGGCGTTATCGCCACATCAAGCTCGTCGAGCGAACAATTGGCGCAAAGAAAGGAACCGGCGGATCACCCGGCGTGCCGTTTCTGAAGGAATCGTTGTTCAAGCCGGTCTTCCACGATTTGTGGGCGATTCGACATAAATTGTAGAGAACACCGAACGCCCAACGTCCAACGCCCAACATCGAAGTCAGAATCCGAGAAACTCGCGCGCGGTGCCGGAAAGCACGCGCGTCTTTTCCTTGGCGGAAAGTTTCATGGATTCGATCAGTCTACCGGGATGCGCTTCACCCAGTGGAAAAGGGTAATCGGAACCGAGCGCCACACGCTCGCTGCCGAATAACTTAAGCAATAGCATCAGCGCGTCGGCGTCGTGCACGAGCGAATCGACGTAGAATCGTGCCGGGGTGGTGCCATTTGCGAGATATTTTCGTGGATTTGCAGTGTTCTCCGTCGCGACCAAATCCGGCCGCACATGAAAAGCGTGCTCGATGCGTCCAATGGTAAACGGGAATGCGCCGCCGCCATGAGCGAAGGCTACACGCAGCTTTGGAAAACGCTCAAAAACCCCGCCGAAAATCATGGAACAGATTGCAAGAGACGTTTCGGCCGGCATACCGACCAACCACGGCAACCAATATTTCGGCATCCGCTCCCTGCCCATCATGTCCCAGGGATGGACGAAAATTGCCGCGCTCAGGTCCTCCGCTGTCTTCCAAACGACGTCCAGCGTGGGATGATCCAGGTTGCGACAATCCGGGCCGTGGCAATGATCATTTGGATCGACGTGGGTCCCGATCTCAACTCCGCGCAGACCAAGCTCGCGAACGCAACGCGTTAATTCTTCCGCAGCCAAATCGACATCCTGAAGAGGAATGGTACCAAGTCCGGCAAAGCGTGACGGGTACTTCCGAACGATTTCGGCTATGTGATCGTTCAAGAGGCGACAGAGATCGAGCGCATCGCGCGGTTTTGCCCAGTAACTGAACATCACCGGGACAGTCGAGAGCGCCTGCACAGAAACGCCGCTGTTGTCCATTTCCTCAATGCGTCGGTCGGGGTTCCACACGTTGTCGGTGATTTTTCGGAATATGCGCTCACCAATCATCATGTGTGCCGAGCAGGGATCGGAGTGCTCGAGCCTGACGAATCCAGAGTAGCCGTACTTCTGATCAAGATCTGGCCATTGGCGCGGCAAAATGTGCGTGTGGATATCGATTTTCACAGAAGCGTCACCATCATTCCGACTCCAGATCGACAGGCAAGATGCCGGCCGGGCGCCCAGGCAGGATGCCTATGTTCCCACGGCCGGTCGCGCGGCAAAACGTGAATATGGATATCAATCTTCATTTGTAGAGCGTCTGTGTCAGACGCCATTTCCTTTGGACCGGCGTTTCACTGAAACGCCCTACAGCGATTTCATCGGCTGCGGCTTTTGAACTTTCGCTCCGCATTTCTTGCACGTGCGGCGCGCATCGTCATTCCAGAAATCGAGCATCGCCTGGCTGAAATGTTCCACGATATCAGCGCAGTCGAAATGAATGTCCTCCACCAGCGCCCCGCAATTTTCGCAGTAGAAAATGACGTGTTCCTTTTCTCCGGGTGGGCGGCGCCGCTCAACTACCACACCGATCGTGTCCGGCGGCCGCTGCGGGGAATGCGGAACATTTGCCGGGATAAAGAAGGTTTCGCCTTGTCTGACAATGTAGTCGACGATGCGGTCGCCCTGGCGAATGCGCACCTTTATGTCGCCCTTGAGCTGATAGAAGTACTCCTCCGAATCCACCAGATGAAAATCGTTCCGCGCATTGGGACCCTTGATGACCATCACAAAGAAATCGCGCCCGTCGTACAAATACTGATTGCTCACTGGGGGTTGAAATTTGTCGGCGTTTTGGTCGATCCATTTTTTTAGGTCAATCGGCGGTTGCACAGTCGTCATGGCAAACAGCGTATTTGGCCACGCGCGCAGCGTCAAACCGAGGCAGAATTGGCGTTTCACAGAAACGCCCTACAAACGGGCTCATTCAGGAGATTCCTGATGATTAGGAAACGACCGACGGCGCGCCTGGACTCGATTTGGGAGTTGAATGATCCGAGTACGATGGCTACTATCCGCCGCTCTGTGAAAAGAGGCCTATTTCAAATTGGAGCAACCCTCCTTGCATTACTGGTTCTTTGCAGTTGCGAGGAGTATCCGTCACCTTATGTGCAGGGCCCGGGTTTCTATCCCCGTGCTGCGCCGGCGGGTTGGTGGAATGACGACGGCGCCTCCGGCTCGCCGAAGATCGTTGTGCACATTAGCGAGCAGAAAGCTTACTTTTATAAAAGCAAACATTTGGTCGGCGAAACGACTGTCTCGACCGGCAAGCCTGGTTTTGGTACTCCACCCGGCCACTACACCGTGCTTTCAAAGGATGCGGGCCACGTCTCTACGGTGTTTGGCGATTACGTGGACGGCTCTGGGAACGTCGTTAGGTCCAATATCGATTCTCGAAAGGATTACCAACCGAAAGGTACGCATTTCGATGGCGCCCGAATGCCGTATGCGATGTTTTTCAGAGGCGGTTACGCGATGCATCAGGGCTACGTTCCACCCTTTGCCGCATCGCATGGTTGTATTCGTCTGCCAGGACAAATGGCGATTAGGTTTTTTGAAAATGCCTCCGTCGGTACGCCGGTGACGGTCACCGAGTAAAGCCCGGATAGTACAAGTTGTAGCCCCGAATGCTTTCGGGGTGATACCGGCCATGTTGAACACGCGCTCGGGCTACAGATCCCTCCTTTTGTGCTAGAATAATCCAACGGCATGAAGCAAAGCATTATCGATGACCAACGCACCAGCGCCGTGCAGTTGAGCGCTGAGGAACTGCAACGGTATTCGCGCCATCTTATCATGCCTGAAGTCACAGCCGACGGGCAGCGCCGGCTAAAAGCAGCACGCGTTTTGTGCATCGGCGCCGGCGGCCTCGGGTCGCCAGCTGCGCTTTATCTGGCGGCCGCAGGCGTCGGAACAATTGGGATTGTCGATTTCGACGACGTCGATCTTTCCAACCTGCAGCGGCAAATACTTCATGGAACAAAGGACGTCGGCCGCGGCAAAGTGGAATCAGCGCAAGACCGGCTACGCGACATCAATCCGGAGATCGACATTGAATTGCATCAATGCCGTTTCTCCAGCGAAAACGCTTCGGGAATCGTCTCCAAATACGACGTTGTCGTGGACGGGTCGGATAATTTTGCCACGCGTTATCTCTCCAATGACGTTTGCGTTTTCGAGCAAAAGCCGAATGTGTACGGCTCGGTATTTCGTTTCGAAGGACAGACGACCGTGTTCGCGCCGCATTTGGGCGGGCCATGCTACCGGTGCCTTTTTCCGGAGCCGCCTCCACCGGAGTCGGTTCCGAACTGCGCGCAAGCGGGCGTGCTCGGCGTGTTACCCGGAATCATTGGGATCTTGCAAGCGATTGAGACGGTCAAACTCATTGTCGGCATCGGAGAGCCCCTGATTGGACGCCTTCTCCACTTCGACGCGCTCAAGGTGAAGTTCCGTGAGCTTAATCTGCGGCGCGATCCTCAATGTCCGGTTTGCGGCGAGAATCCAACGATCTTTGCACCGATTGATTACGATCAATTTTGCGGAACCGGCGCCCTTGAAACGGTCCCTTCGATATCCGTTCATGAACTGAAACAAAAAACCGACGCGCACGAACCATTCGACTTAATCGATGTGCGTGAACCATTCGAATATGAGATCGCGCGGATCGATGGCGCAAAGTTAATTCCACTGGGAGAGATCGGTGATCGGGTGGACGAGCTGCAACGCGGTGAGCCGATCGTTGTCCATTGCCACAGCGGCCAACGCAGCGCTCAAGCGGTGCGACTTCTCCAGCAGCAAGGCTTTAGCAACGTTTACAATCTCGACGGGGGGATCGACGCGTGGTCGGACCAGATCGATCCAAGCGTACCGAAGTATTGACTGACACCGCGGCTTTAGCCCGGTGGCTTAGCATGCGCTCGTTGGAACCACCGTGGAACACCGGGCTGAAGCGCCGGTGTTAACGAAAACTATTTCAGCACACCAGCAAGCTGTTTGGCGCTGGGAACATCAGTCCACTGAGCTAATAGCTTTCCGTCTCGTGCGAAAACGAGGACGCGAAAGCTCGTAGCCTGTGCCGAGTTGTCGAGCTGCGACGTCACCGTTCCATCAAAGTCAGTTGCGATGAAGATGTCCCTTCGCGCGTCACGCGAAATCTTATTCGCGTCGTACCTACTCTGAAGGCGCTTCGCCAATTGATTAACTCGGCGCTTCACCAGCGCTGTCGCAATCTTGCGTCCGATAACAGTATGCTTGCTGGTGAAACGGATAATTGTGATCATTCTGTAATTTGGGTTACCCAGGCAATAATCGGGCACACTGTCACCCACCACGCGCACCTTTTCCCTCTCGGCGATTGTGGTAAGCACCAGGACAGTGACGTGTCCATCAGCGGTGGAAAGCTTATTGCCGTCAATATCGATGAAATTGATTGGATAGGTCGCTCCGTTTGAAAGTGCCCCGCGCAGAAGAGAACCGGGATAAAAACCCGCCAGTGCTGCAAAGAAAAAGAATTGAAGTGCGCGCATGTTCACAAGTAAGCAAATTGCCGACGATGTTGCCCGCTGACAATCTCCGGCCGCTCTGGGCTGGTTCAATTTCTCCACTATGCGCCCGGGTGATCGTAGTGGGATCGTGGTTATGGATCATTTTTGTTTGTGGTCTGACTGGGTGTGATCGCTTGGGGTCATCGCGCTACGGGCAGTTGACGCAGGATGCAGACACCAAATCAGCCCAGGGAGACTTTGCGCGCGCGATCAATTTGTACGAAGCCGCACTCGATGATTCCGAAAATATTCGGAACGCTGAAATTCACTACAAATTAGCTCTTCTTTACGACGATAAACTCAACGATCCGGTCAGCGCGCTGCACCATTTCAAACGCTATCTCGCGTTAAGTCCAAACGGCCCCCATGCGAAGGAAGTTACTAATTCCATCAAACATGACGAACTCGCCGCGCTGACCGCGCTTTCTGGGGATTCCGTCATCCCGAGATCCGAAGCGGCCCAATTGCGGAATGAAAACCTGAATCTGCGCAAGGAGCTTGAAACGCGCACCAGCTCTTCACGAATTACGCAGCAGAAATCGCAAGGAACTGACGCAAGCTCAAAAAAAACTGCGTCGAAGAAGTCAGATCGAACCTACGTTGTGAAGTCGGGCGACACTCTCTTCTCTATCTCGCGAAAATTTTATAAGTCACCGAAGCGTTGGAAGGAGATTCTCAACGCTAACGAGAAAAATATCCACGACGCAAAAAAGCTTACGGTCGGCCAGACCCTGGTTATTCCATAGTCTCCGCCGGAGTTGTAGCCGAGATCGGCAATCCCGGCAGAGCGAAACCGGCATCAACGTGCCGGCTACAACGTCATGCTATTCCCAGCAACTCACGTTGCCACGGAACCAGCAACGATGCTGCTCGCGCGTGGTCGGCCGCGATCGCCTCGAGCGTGCCACGCGGCGCGATGAACGATGACTCCAAGCCGAGCTCTTTAGCTGACTTGTCGCGCCGCTGCCGCAGTTCCTCCGTGCGCCGGACCATCTCAGCGGTTGGTCGAGTTCCAAACCGTCGAGATAACACCGGCCAATCCGATTCCGGCACTGCCAACCCGAGTCGTGCCGCCTCACGAAACGCCTGCCGCCGCCGCGGCGAAAAATGCTTGTAGTCGGGCACGCTTCCCGAAGCAACGCTTACTGCAGCGTTCAAAAGGTTTTCGTTTTGCAAAATGTGGAATGGAGGGCGATCTGCCATTTCCGCCTCTTGTTCACGCCACTGCCAAAGCTCGCGAAGCACTGCGGCGGGACGCCCGTGAATCGAGCCAGATCCGCGGACACGCCAAAATTCATCCTGCTTCCTGGCACGCGCGACCGCCGCCTGCTCAATCGCTCGTCGACACGATTGACACAGCCAATCCCGGCGCTCACAAGCGTCCAGCTCGGCCTCCAATTTTTCGGCAAGCGCTAACAAATAATGCACATCGTTGATTGCGTATTCCGCCATTCGAGCCGGCAACGGCCGTTTTGCCCAATTCGCTTTCTGCGAGCCCTTCGGCAGTTCCAGACCGAAATAGCGTTTCACCAGCGCAGCGAGACTAAATTCGCGAATACCAAGGAGACGCGCTGCAATCAGCGTATCGAAGATCGTGTGCGCGGTGAAATTCAAGCCGCGCTGCAACATTCGCAGATCGTAATCGGCGCCATGCAGAACAATTTCCCTGGGTTCCAGCGCCTGGCGCAGTGGCTCCAGATCGAGACCAGCCAGCGGATCCACAATGAAGTCGTTGTAGCCCCGAGCGCTGACCGCGGCTGGCACACTAATCTGAAGCAGACAGAGTTTCTCCCGATAGGAGTGCAGGCTGTCGGCTTCCGTATCGAGTGCGACCCGGTCTGCGACGTCGATGTTCTTGACCAACTCTGTCAACCGGGCATCGGTTGCAATAAGAGACGATTGTAATGACCCGCCTTGACTCGGTTTCGGCGCGGCAGGCGAATGACGAATCACGAAATCCAGATGATGGTGATCTCGCTTCAAGAGCTGCTTCGCCATTTGGTCATTCGGGCTTCCTTCGTCATTCGTCATTCGAGCTTCGTCATTCCTCTCATCTCAACCCACTTAACAACAGCTCCGCGTTGGTCTTCGTCGCGTGCAAATTATCAATCAATTTTTCCATCGCTTCGAGAGGCGGAAGCGCTGCCATCGTTTTGCGCAACATTAGTACCCGTTCCCATTCATCGGGATGATAAAGCAACTCCTCGCGCCTCGTAGCTGAGAGCAGCGGGTGAATCGCCGGATAAAGTCGCTTTTCCTGTAACGCCCGATCGAGATGCAACTCCATATTGCCGGTGCCCTTGAATTCTTCGAAAATTAGTTCGTCCATGCGACTGCCCGTTTCGGTTAAGGCGGTCGCCAGCACCGTCAAGCTGCCGCCTTCTTCCGCATTTCGCGCTGAGCCGAAAAATTTCTTCGGCTTGGTAAGCGCCTTCGCTTCGACGCCGCCGGACATGATTCGGCCCCTGCCCGGCTCGAGATTATTGTATCCGCGCGAAAGCCGCGTGATGCTGTCGAGCAAGAGCACCACATCGTTTTTCAGTTCCACCAGGCGTTTGGCGCGCTCCAGTACCATCTCGGCTACCTGCACATGTCGCTGCACGCTTTCATCGAAGTTCGAGTGATAAATCTGGCAATCAATTTCCCGCTCCAAATCCGTCACTTCTTCCGGCCGCTCGTCCACCAACAGCAGGATGAGCACAATGTCTGGATGATTTACGCGTATCGCTTTCGCAATCTCCTTGAGCACGATCGTCTTGCCTACTCGCGGCGGCGCCACGATAAGACCGCGTTGCCCACGCCCAAGTGGCGTCAGCAGATCCACCGCGCGCGCGCTGATGGAGTTCGTCTTGGGATTTTCCAGAATAATCCTGCCCTGCGGAAATTGTGGCGTTAGCTTGTCAAAGTGCGTTGGTTGCGTCCACTCTTCGGGAGGTTGGCCTTCAACTCGCGTCACCTCGACCAGTGAGAGGAACTTCTCGCGCTGCACTGGCAATCGAATGGTTCCGGCAATCTTTTGGCCGGGGCGCAATTGATGCTGTTCGATAACGGCGCGCGGAATCGCCACGTCCTCTGGAAGAGGCAAAAAATTTAATCTTGGCCAGCGCAGCATTGCAAAAGAGTCGCTGACCTGATCTACGAAGCCTTCCGCAGTAATCGTTGCGCCGCCGGTTAATGCTGCGCGAATGATATCGAGGATGTGCTGATGCCGGGATCGGGCGGGATGCAAATACAAATCAAAATCGCGCGCCACCGCTCTTAGTTTTTTTTCAGAAAGCTGTTGCAGCTCATTTAGATCAAGTGAGCGCGCTGTAGCAGGGAGCTTTGATCCCGGCGCCTGCGTTTCATTCTCAGCTGTAGTTGCAGATGGCCCGGCTTCTCGAGGCTGCGGCGCGACGGGTGCGCCTGCCTCAACAGTTTCCGCCCGCGAACTCGATCCTTTTATTTTTTCATCCATGATTGCTGTTGCCAAAGCGCAGCAAGAAAACGCGCTTGCTCCATCAGCCCCGCCCGAGTGCCGTCATTCCACACGAGGTGGTCGGCTCGCGCGATCTTTTCCTCCAGTGGCATTTGTGACCTGATCATTTGTTCGGCCTCGGTATCCTTGATCGACATTCGTTCTGTCAGCCGTGCCAGCTGCACTTTGTACGAACAGGCCACCACGACCACTCGGTCGCACAACGTTTCACCGCCGGTTTCATAAAGAAGTGGAATATCAGCAAAGAAAAAATTGGGAGAATTGCGATGCCTTTTCGCCTCAGCCCTCCATTGGCGGCGAATCCGCGGATGGAGGATCCGCTCAAGCGCGCGTCTCTTCGTCGAGTCGCGAAACACTATTGCTCGAAGTTTCTCTCGATT
>Ga0137358_10002381_pt1 | contig 10661 bp, 15 predicted proteins | sample Mad1_20_16metaG_FD_105551 | JGI IMG/M metagenome (GOLD analysis project Ga0137358, IMG submission 105551) | Vadose zone soil microbial communities from Angelo Coast Range Reserve, California, USA - Mad1_20_16 metaG | ecosystem: Environmental > Terrestrial > Soil > Vadose zone | place: USA... | reverse complement strand
GGTACCGCCTTCTTCAAACTACTTCTCTACGATGGCTATTTAACAACATTTTATTGTAGTATCCAGTCCGTGGACAAGTCGACCCTGGGCAGCTCCGCAATTCTTGGACTTCTGTAAGCATCACGATCGTGGGGAAATGTATTTCAAAACCTACATTCAGGAAAGCCACGCATCTTACCACGGACCAGTATGCGCCCACTTTATTATACAGCGTGTTAACCAAATACCAAATTGGCTCACAGATACAATTGGTTTTGTCCTGTTTTTGGAGTCGCCTATTTTGTGTCTTACTTCCATGGATCAGGTTAGGGACAATATTCTATCTCGGGTATCTCGCCTTCGAGTTTCCCCAGAATTTGGCGCTGCAGAGATATCCTGTCGGAAAATGGATGAGGTTGGTCGCATACATGACGCGTTTTGCATGAAGCTCCATGTTCTGAAGTGACACGTCTCTAGCTTGAACATATTCATCTGGGCTGTTACATTATGTAGCCACGCAGCTTGCAAGAGCTTTGCTGGTCTCTTCGCTGCTCGTCTCGTCCTCGGGATTTGTGAAGGTTCCATCACGGCGGATTTTCTGATCGTTGGTTCCATGTTTCACACGCGGAAAGAGCACACGGCTCGTGTTGGTTATTGGTGTAAGGATTATCATCAACCCCTTTTAACATCCTTTCTCATTCTCTAACAGACTTAATGACTGGAGCTGGTCTGAATGCCAAGTCTCGTTACCCTCGCAGGCGCTCATATACGCTACAGCTCAGATAGTTTCTGGTTTTATCGGCTTTGGCACCTTACACATAAACACAACGGGATTTGAGCCATGGCAATGGTACGACCAAAGTTCAACATCTCACACATGCACTAACCTTCCTCTAGGCTTATGACCATTACTGGGATACTTACCCTCATTGCGGCAATAACGTTCTTGTGACCAGTTTTAACGTCTCGAGTCGCCTTCGCCCACTTACGAATGAGCAGTTTCCTGTTCCCAGACTCACCGACAAATGCCTGGTTTTTGACCGAGGGTGAAAGGGCAAAGGCTGTTCGACGCATCAAAGTATGTGACCATGGCTCCAGTTAAACCCTCGCGCTGACTCGGACTATGAATAACGAAGGAAAACCAAACGGGAGTTGAGAACAAACTCTTCAAAAGGGAGCAGTGAGTACCGTCCATGTCCATATCCAGTATTGCCTGGTTGTTATAAGTATGTGGACAGGATGATTGAAGCCTTGATCGACCTAAAGACATGGCTCTTCGCATTGTTTATGGCCCTCAACAGCGTCACGATCTCGCTCGCCAACCAGCTTCAGATCATCATCGTGTCTTTCGGTTTCAACACGCTACAGACAACACTTCTTTCCTCCGTCACCGGAGTAGTAATAATTGTGGGGGTCTTGATAAGCATCACGATCGCGTCGCGCATCCCAAACAGCATTGCATGGGTGGCGATTGCAAATTACGTCGTGAACATCCTCGGAGTGTTCCTGGTCAACTTTCTACCCTGGCGCGACAAGGTTGGATTACTATTTGCCATCTGGATAATAGGTATGCATGACGTCTCCCCCAAAACGCAGGTTTATCTCTAAACTTCGCAATCAGTCACGATGACCACTAGTTATGCGCTATCTTTGAGTTGGCTGTCGCAGACGACGGCTGGGCATACAAAAAGAGTTACAACGAATGCCATCATGCTATCTGCGTACGGAATTGGCAATGCTGCTGGGCCGTTCATGTGGAAAGCTAAATATAAGCCTCGGTAGGTCGTCAACGTCTCCGACACCCCACGACCGCTGATATGATATCTAGCAACCATGTTCCGTGGATTATAATTGGAGTATGTTTTCTCTCGTGTATAGTCTTGCTGCTCTCCATCCGAGTATTATTGGCTCGTGAAAACAAACGACGCGATGCGGAGCCTCCGGATAATTCGTATGATGGTGTATACGTCGCGAGGATCGACGAGAAGGGAAACCGGGTTGAGGTCAACGTCTCCAAGGTTCGCGTCCGTTCTTGACGGAAAGCTTTATAATGGCCAGAACAGCTGATGTATGATTGTATTGTACGAACAGGAGTTTCTGGATTTGACCGATCGCCAAAATCGAGACTTCAGATATGTCCTCTAATTTCTGCGGGGTTTTGCTATCGTCGGAGAAGGTTGGAAGTGAGTCAATATGACAGCGTCATGGCGTGTTTATGCTCAAGCGGTCGTCTAACTACGTGAAGTTTTGGATCGTTTGGACCGACGTACAGCAAAGAAGGCCCATGATCAAATCGCTCTCAGACTGTTACGGAGTGTCCTCAGGCTCGTCTTTGTAGTATACCCGAGTTACGCAGCAACGTTCAGATCACGCCAGGCCGTAATAAGAGGAGAATCGGTAGAGAAATCGCATGGGTACTACTAGTAGTACTACGTTGACAAATTTCTGAAGGAAGGATTTCACGTGACCTACCAGTCGCCTCATGTTTGTCGTTCATATTGCAATGTACAATAAAATTTCAGACTCAATAAAAAACAAATTGCAATATACAACAAGTATCGCGTCTAGAAACCTTTTTCTAGTTGGAAGCAGCAGAGAAAACGGTTTGTTACGTCAATCTACTGCCCGCAAACCACTGAGCTCACCTTGAACAAAGGGCATGATGACATCCAAATGACGAAACCCGTCACTGCGTGGCTCGAGGCCAATTGAATAGTGGAGTGGCTCCTCCGATTTGATGCTGGCCAAGTCTTTTTTTTTCAAACTGGCCGGATCAGAAACCACCTCTGGATCTGAACGTGTTGGTTGACGTCTCCAGATATCCGAGCCGACATCGTTTAACCATTTGCCAAATTCGGGCATCGGCACTGAATTGATTGGCGTATACGCCATACACGTCTTGCCGCGTTAACCGTACAAGTACACTGAAACTACATATTGGTTCGTACAAGTTAGGCATGCCGACTACGTCCGGTTCTAAAATGGCGATGGACTACGGCGATTTGTGAGAAGGCGCTGGCCGGTACCACGAGAGTTAATATCTGGCAGGATGAGAACTTAAAAGCGCCACGTCAAGGGAGCATGTCCATTTCCTTAATCGAGCGAATATTTCCGGTGAACCTTCTTTGAACAAGTCTGGAAACGATGTGAGATAAGACATGTACGAAGGATAAGGAACTCACCTCTCGAATACGTCCAATGGAGATGACTGCTCCGTGCTGGCCATTTCGTCTGTGACAGGAGCGGCTAGCGGGACCCAGCTACTCAAAGGACTCGTTCCTGGTTCATAAATTGCTTGGGCTACATATAGCAGTAACCCATCTGGTTTGATTTCAGCCTGCACATGGCGAGACGCAGAGCCTGTGAACTGCGGTGACTCGATATCCATCACATCCATGTCATCATGAGGTCCAGTAGGGATGGACACTTGGGCGTGGTAGGATGAACGGGCGCGTGGGATGATAGTACTGACGAAGTGGGCGAAATTTGTGTTGGTATAGTATGGGATTTGCAGAAAGGTCGTAGGGTAGGGAAAGCGATATCCGATGGGAGGAGCATTGTTTTCCTGGCTTGAAGCTTGAAGAGAGACGGGAGGCACGGACGTTTTCGGAGGACGCGACGCTGGCAATTCCGACAAACGCGTATCTCGCCACCAAAAACTGTATTCCATTCGTTAGCGGGTGAGTGGTCATTTACCAGGAAAAGGAGCGCTGACCGGAAAGACGATTCGCAATCCGCAATATCCTGTCCTTTCCACTTGATTACATCGAGGACGTGAAGGATACCGTTTTCCTTCCAGTTCTGATCCAGGATACAATCCATTACGGTGTCCGATGGCAGCGGAGAGGGGAAGCGAGGTATGAGAGGTTTACCCAAGACGCGAGAACGAATAGTCGTATTCGGTACTGATGGGGACTTTGTTCAGTCATGTGGGAACGATCCGTCAGACAACGTACCAGTGCCAATCGTTCCCCCGCCTTGGTGTGAAATCGCTAAGCATCTCTTGCCGACAGGAATGGGTGCCAGAGCTACCCAGCCAGTCTCGAGATCGCCAGGCAATCCATCATCGCCAGCAGTCCACTGGTCCGTCTCCTGCATCTCCAACAGTTCCGCATACATGCACTTATTGGCCCATGGGCTCGTCTTCTTGTTCGAAGCCTTTGTTGCTTTTTTCCGTCGTCCTTTGCGTGGCGCCCTTGCCGCGCTTAATTCTGCGGCATCGGACTCCCGACTTGGAACAGAAGGTGGGTCAGGATCTGGTCGTGGTAACAATGGGGCTAGTTGAGCGATGCCCTCCCGGACGATATCCGGGCCATCGTTATCGCCAGTCTCATCATCTGATAGTCCAAGGTTCAAGTCGGCAAAAAGATCAATATGTCGTTCGCTCTCTACGCGCCTCGCCCGTCTCTAGATATACAATATACGTTGAATAGCACTTTCTGATGCAACAAGGATGTGTCGCACGCGTTTTTGCTCCTCCAACGCCTGTGAGCAGCGGCCATGTGAGTTGAGTTGAGCCTGCCACACAACGTAGTCTCGCAGTGACAGACCTTGTTGCGTCTAACTTCTTGAGATAGTGCTGTGTCTATAACACGTCGAGGAGGCTGTTTGAATGTTGCCTTCCTGTCTGCAGACATGTTTGTTCAGCGGAGAAACGTGGCGGTCCACCACAAAGGGGATCGGCAATCGGGCCGGGAGCCGGCGTCCACTTGACCGCAACTGCCAAGACCAAAGAAATGTTCGAACCGCGTATGAACCTGATCCAAATAATCTCCCCTTTTTCATGATTTACGTGACAGAAACCCTGTCTGGCTGGTCCTGATCCTGACTGCTCGACTTCTCTTCCATTTGATCCAGTCATCCCATTTTTAGAACCCTTTCGTCCTTCGCCATGTGGGAGACCGGACTTTGCTCATTCTTCCGTTCTGCGCGTTCTGCATATTGACGTGAGCTGACACGCAGGCGCAAATTTTCTGATCACTGGTGCTGTTTGCGTCGTCTAAACGAGGAAAAAGGCCATGCTCTTACCACCTTGAGCCACCTGTACTCCGTCTGCGCGTTGCACCACATGTGCTGGCGAGGAAGCATTGTTGATGTGTCGTGATTGTCGGCGTTTCGAAGAGTCCTTGGTGATGTTTCATGCATGGATTACTCCACTTCCGTCGGGAACAAAGGAGACTTCATATCTACTCGTATGGTATGCACCTGTATGAGTGGGTCGAACAGAACACCACACGCCTATGTAATGGACCTCTTTCGGACATATTGCATTGTTCTGGAATCAACATGTGAAATACAATGAGTCTGGTGTTAACTCTACAACGTTTGGGGAGGGCGCCACGATTGTTCAATACTTCAGTAATTGAGTATGCTCAACGTCCTTGATACCTCGGGTGTGCTACCTTTCACGAACTTCTCCATAGTCTGCCAATAGTCAGCCTCCGACTGGCGCCTTCTAATAAGGATCACAAACCTCATTTACGCTCATGTATTTCTGCACAAATTCTTTCCCAAGGACGTCGTTAATGGCCGTGTCTCTGCGTGCGAGATCCCTTGCTGCGCTAAGTGTACGCTCAAAGCGCCCTACAATACCTTTTCTCTCACGTTCTTCTACACTTAGATCCACCGCAGAATCATCTACTTCCTCTATGTGTAGCTCCAAGCCTTTTTCTATGCCGATGAGGCCCAGCCCAAGTAAGGTCGCAAAGGCTATGTATGGATTTGCGGTCCCATCGACCGATCGCACTTCGAAATGGTGGCCACCCGGTGGGCCCGTGAGGCGCACGGCCGCCTCCCGGTTGTCCTTCCCCCAGCAGGCGTAGGTGCCACACGCCCAGATGCGATCGCGGACACGATCATACGACGCCTCCGTAGGCAACGTGAATGCAGTACTAGAAGGGAGCTTTTCAAGAAGAGAGTGTAGAAACGATCGCTCGAGAGGTGTCATGGTTGTCTTCTTGTTTGTATTTGTATTTGCAGCGGGCATCTTTGCAGGAGGCTGGGATGTGGGATGCACAGATATGTGTGTATGCGCTGCAGTACCGCCTATGAGCATGATTCAACACTTTGACCTCAGAGGAAAATGAAATGGAAAGGTTACAAGTATCGGAAAAAACTCGAGGAGAAAATGTGGCATGCAACCCGTGCTTTGCCGCAATGTTTACGATCGTCTCGCGAGTAAAAACGACAGCATCGGCTGCCTCCAAAGGCGGGAGTGGGCCTGTTATAATCTCATACTGTCCATCGAATTCGTATCAATCTCATTTTGTCAACGGACCGTAATTCCGTACCTGTCCAGGAGCTGCCTCGGCGTGATACATTTGGAGTTCTATGCCGCCATACTGGAGAGCATCAGCAATATCCTCGAGGCATTTTTCAGCAACTGAACCCGAGAGCAGTGCCCGGGATGCCGACCAAGAAGAATAAGTCACGGGCGAGGGAGGACTCTTTGACGTGAGAAGAATGAATTCTGTCTCGACTCCGACGAGAAACTCTACGCCTAATTCTTTGCCTTTACTGATACCACCCATGGTCAACAACCAAAAATGGCAAATCTCAATCAAACATACTTTACGATGTCCCTGAGGAGCCCCCGAGGACAGAGAGGGACCTTCAAATCATCCCCCCTTCCCGTACTTTCCTCACTGGGCAACTTTTCCTCAAACCAACCCATCATGCTCACATGTCCAGAAGCGTAGCCACATGGGCGAAGAGAACTCAAATCAGGAACGTACAAGTACTCGCCAGTACCTGAGAACCCAGGTGCCAGAGATGCCCCAACGAGGCCAAACACGGCCTTAGTCACCCCGATTCCAGGGCGTGAGGCTGACATGAGATCGAGAAAGGCAGCAAGGGGTATGATGCGGTAGCGAGTGGTGTTTGTATAATCAACCCATTGGAGACGAATGTACCGAGTTCCATCTCGCTGCAGCTTGTATAAGACATTACCTTGTCCAAAAGTCGGGATCTTGACCGAGGCTGGGAGATATTGTACGCCAAATGCGACTTGCGATATCGACGGAGACGCCATAATTTCTAGGACCTGTGGATCGACTGTGGAAGTCTCAATGCAAAAGGTTCAGATGGCTTCAAAAGACCCCCGTCGGGTAAAAATCGCCGTGCAATCAGATGTTTTTAACCAAACAGACCCCAACAAGTCACCATTGAAACCGCTCATGCCACGTCACAGGCATGTCAGGGTGAGATGTCACACTGGGTGAATATGCACACCCTGTTCTTTGTTCCACTTCTCCTTCAACATGGCCTCAACTGCGGTATAGCAGTGTCTCAGCTTGACGCGAATTCCGCGGAAAACGACAGCCGCGTCCGCGTTATTTTTTTGATCCAATACACGCTATGTTCTTTACCTGCTTTCCGCGTTTCAGAGGCAAAAAAACGGACTTGGCAATCGGTCCGACAGGTGCCGATAAAGACTCTCCTGCGGTGCCTTGAACGAATCGTCTTTAGTTGTTTTACCTTTGTACTACTGGTACTCCATCGAACCGGCCTGCGACCGTGATCCATCCACCGTGGGAGGTACTACTCATCCTGTCTATCGACTACCCAATCTAGGTCCGCCCAATCGCCTTTCTTCAGGTGGCGTAACACGGATTGTTCCGTTGCTTGTACCATTTTGCTTGTCTCCGGTCCATTCTACATTAAAAGCTGGTCCGAATCATCATCCGCTTAGCACCTCAGGTCTTCCACCTCGTGACACGGTTCCCACAATGCCTTATAACCTTGACGTCCAAATGCGTCTCTCCCCCCGACCGCTTCCTTTCCCCCTCCCCACTCGACCATCTTCATAGGGATGGGTTCTTTCAGTGAGAGAAGTGATGAGAAGCCTGGTCACGTATTCCTCGACTCTCAACAAGTCGATACTGGCGCACAGCTAGACGCCAGCATCCACACACCACTAAATCCGGCTGAAACTCTGCGAATCAGGCGAGTTTGAATACACGGAGCGTTATGTCAGGCTCACAAGTAAACGAAGGCGGAAAATAGACCGACATATCCTACCTCTCATGTGCAGTACGTGTCCGAAATGATGCTAGCTCTTAGCACTTAAACAGCTTTTTCACAGTATTGTATTGGTAACACATTGTCCACAGTCCCTCGTCTACAACGGCTGATAGGGTTTTATTGTAGGATCCAGTTCATGGACAAGACGACCCTGGGAAGCTCCTCAATACTTGGAATAATGTAAGCATTACGATCGTGGGGGAAATACACCTCTAAACCTATGTCCAGCAAAGCTGCTCATCTCACCGTGAACCAGTATGTGCTTGTCTTTATTATGCAGCGCGTTAACTAACAGAACCGATTCATAGATACAATTGGTTGTCACTTACCTTTCGAGTCTCCGGTCTGTACTACTATCTTACTCCAATGGATCAGGTTAGGAACGATCTTCTATCTCGGATATCTCGCCTTCGAGTTCCCCCAGAATTTGGCGCTGCAGAAGTTTCCAGTCGGAAAGTGGATGAGGTTAGCTGCACACGCTTCGCACGCAGCTCCATGTTCTGAAGCGACACATTTTTAGCTTGAACATATTTATATGGGGTATTGCTTTATGTAGCCATGCGGCTTGCAAGACCTTTGCCGGTCTCTTTGCTTGTCGTCTCGTCCTCGGAATTTGTGAAGGTTCCATCACTGCCGGCTTTATGATTGTCAGTTCCATGTTTTACACACGGAGAGAACAAACGGCTCGTGTCGGTTATTGGTGTGAGGACTGTAATCAACCACCTTGCAAACCCCTTCTCACCCCCTAACAGTTTTAATGAACGGAACCGGTTTGAAAGCATATCTTTTTACCCCTCGCAGACACTTATAAACGTTGCAGCTCAAATTGTCTCTGCTTTCATCGGCTTTGGCTCCTTGCACATACACACGTCAAGATTTGAGCCATGGCAATGGTACGACGAAGCCCAACATTTTACCCATGCACTTACCTTACTCTAGGCTTATGATCATCACCGGAATACTTACTCTCCTTACGGCAATAACATTCTTGTGAGCACTTCTAATATCTGGTGATCCCTTCGTCCATTCATGAATACGCAAGTTTCCTATTCCCAGACTCTCCAACAAACGCCTGGTTTCTGACCGAGGATGAAAAGGCAAAGGCCGTTCAACGTATTAAAGTATGCAATCATAGATCCAGTTAAATTGCTTGCGCTGACGGTGAATATCGAAGGGAAACCAAACGGGAGTTGAGAACAAGCACTTCAAAATGGAGCAGTTAGTAAGGTCCGCATCGCACATCGAATGGTTGTTGAGAACTTGTGCGCAGGATGATTGAAGCCCTAACGGACCCAAAGACATGGCTCTTCGCGTTGTTTTCGGCCCTCGATAATATCCCGAACTCGCTCACAAACCAGCTTCAAATTATAATCGTGTCTTTCGGTTTCAATCCGCTTCAGACAACACTTCTTAGCTCCGTTAGCGGCGTAATAGAAATTGTAACAATTTTTACAGGCGTCACGATTGCATCGCGCATCCCAAACAGCATTGCGTGGGTAGGGATATCGTATTTCATTCCAAACCTCCTTGGAGTATTCTTGGTCAACTTCCTACCCTGGCACGACAAAGTCGGATTGCTATTTTCCGTCTGGTTAACAGGTATGTATGACGTTCCACCCCTATGCAGGTTCATTTAACCCTCGTGATCAGTTGTTGGCACCACTGGTTTTGTCTTAGCCCTGAGCTGGGTGTCGCAAACGACGGCTGGGCATACAAAGAGAGTTACAACGAATGCCATCATGTTATCTGCGTACTGTATTGGCAATGCTGCTGGGCCGTTTATGTGGAAAGCTAAATATAAGCCTCGGTATGTAGGTCAACTTTCCGACACACCACGAATGCTGATATGGTATCTAGCAACCACGTTCCTTGGATTATAATTGGCGTATGTTTCGTCTTGTGTATGGTCTTGCTGTTTTCCATCAGAGTATTACTGGCACGTGAGAACGAACGGCGCGATATGGAGCCTCCGGATAATTCGTATGATGGTGTATACGTCGCGAGGATTGACGAGAAGGGAAATCGTTTTGAGGTTAAGGTCTCCAAGGTTCGTGTCCGGTCTTATTGTGCCGCTCATATGATTCTGATTCTCCGAACAGGAGTTCTTGGATTTAACCGATCGTCAAAATCGAGACTTTAGATATGTACTGTAATCTCTAGCATGTTGCGCTATCATACGGACAAGTTGAATTGTAATGTATCGGACTCGGCCCATGTAGCCGTCCTCATGACTCTGGGATCATCGGAGCAATGAAACACGCGCTTTATACAGCAATTCGCACTAGAAAACATCAGCAGCGCAAAAATAAGAATAAAGAAAAGCCACACCTTGCAGTCCAGTCAACTGCAAACACGTGTATTCGCTATAGCATATCAGCCCCAGCTTCAATGGCAATTGAGCGTGCCCAGGTGAATTCGCGTGTCATAACCACGCGAGTAATAAAGCCCTGGCCGTAACGAATGATCCGTGCTGCAGAGTTTGCAAACGTGTTAACGTCAAAAGTCCTTTCTATCCGAGCGGTGCAACACGTCAAGCCAGAACTACGCGAATTCCTCGAGGTGTTCAACGAGCGCTGGAGCTTCGTAGCGCACTGCGCTGTGAGGTCACCTGCAAACGAATGATCGTCGGCCTTCGCGGCGTCGTCGTCAGCCAGGTACGG
>Ga0137358_10002376_pt1 | contig 10666 bp, 8 predicted proteins | sample Mad1_20_16metaG_FD_105551 | JGI IMG/M metagenome (GOLD analysis project Ga0137358, IMG submission 105551) | Vadose zone soil microbial communities from Angelo Coast Range Reserve, California, USA - Mad1_20_16 metaG | ecosystem: Environmental > Terrestrial > Soil > Vadose zone | place: USA... | reverse complement strand
CGTACGAATTCGCGAGCGCGGCCGAGCTGTCGCTGTTCCGCCGCCCGTTGCCGGTGACCAATCTGAAGTTCCTCACCACCGTGATGTGGGACGGCCGCGAGTCAGGCTCTGGCCGCACGATCGTGCGCGATCTGCTCGCGCAGGCCGCCGGCGCCGCGAACGCCCACGGGCAGGGCGCCGCGCTCGGCGACGAGCAGCGGCGCGCGATCATCGACTTCGAGCGCGTGCTGTTCACCGCGCAGTCGCATGACCGACGGGTCGGGGCACTCGACGCCGAGCGGGCGGCCGGAGGCCCGCGGGCGCTGGTCGACCAGCCGTTTCAGTTCGCGATCAACAGCCTCATGGACCAGACTGGCACACCGCCCACACGCCGCGTCTTCACCCTCTTCGACGAGTGGGCGGCCTCTCCCGACGAGCAGCGGCGCGCGATCGCGAGCGGGCAGGCGCTGTTCAACGAGCGCGCGTTCGGCGCGCGCCGTGTCACGTGCAGCGGCTGTCACAACGCGCCCAACGCCGGCAGCAGCTCCACCGGCGCGTTCTTCGAGGGCCCCGCCGGCGAGGCGCCGCGCCCAGCCGGCCTTCCTTTATATGTGCTGCGGTGCGTGAGGGGGCCCCTGGAGGGCCAGACGCTACGGACCACGGATCCCGGCTGGGGTCTCGTGACCGGCCGCTGCGCCGATGTCGGCAAGTTCAAGGTCCCGACGCTTCGCGGCCTCGCCGGTCGCCCGCCCTATTTCCACGACGGATCCGCGGCGACCCTGGAGGACGTCGTCGACTCGTACGACCGCCGCTTTGCAATCGGGCTGAGCCCGGCCGAGAAGCAGGACCTCGTCGCGTTTCTCCGAGCGTTGTAACCGGCCGCCCGGTACCCCCGTTCGGGGGTCTGCAACCCTCCGATTGTCGGGCCCGTCACACCCGATCGAGGGCCTCGACGTCCTGCGAACAGACTCGAAAATTCCCCTGGCGGCCGGTAGCGACCGTGCGGTCTCCGAGGTCTACTCAGTGCAGTCGTCGCGCACGGCGGTATGCGACGTCAGTTCTGCTGCGGGGAGGCGTCAAGGGGATGCTCGGGATCGTCGGATGCTCGGCCGATTGGGCACGCGTCGGCGACTCGCGCTCGAACCATGACGCCCGTTGTCCCGCTGATCCGTCGAAATCGTTGGAGCGTTCCGCGGCGTCCCTGTGCTCGCCGGCGTCGCAGTTGCACACGCATCGCAGCACGAGGGATCTGGCCGAACGCACCGCCGCGCAGTAGATCGCAGCCTCGCATCGAGTCGCGCGCCCCGTCTCGAAGGCGAACGTTTGATAGCAGTGCACACGTCTGTGGCGATTCGGCTACCGAACCGCCAAAGCGAAGGGGGCGAAGCCTTGCTGCTGACCGCGAGCGAGCTCGGCCAGGTCGCAAATCCGGCGACGGCTGGCCAGGCTGAACCGATGAGCGCCGCACAGTGGTTCGTGCTGTGGACGCGCAGCCACTGCGAGCGGCTCGTGCACGACCAGCTATCGACCAGGGGCCTCGCGTCGTTCCTGCCGGAAATCGAGGTCTGGTCGCGGCGCGGCCTGCTCCGGCACGTCATCCGGGTTCCGATGTTTCCCGGCTATCTCTTCTTACATGCCGCGCTCGACAAGGCCACCCACATCGAGGTGAGGAAGGCGCGAGGTCTGGTGAGCATCCTTGGTTCGTCCGCCGAAGCTCCGGCCGCGGTTCCGGATATCGAAGTGACGGCGCTCCAGAAACTCGTGCAGGCACGCATTCCTGCGGCGCCACATCCATATCTGCGAGAGGGCGCGCGAGTACGGATCACGCGAGGTCCGCTCGCCGACGTGGAGGGGGTGCTTCTGCGCACCAAGCCCAACAAGGGGATGCTGGTGCTGTCGGTGAACCTGGTCCAGCGCAGCGTCGCGGTCGAAGTGGACTGCACGATCGTGACACCGGTGTGAGCGAGGCCCATGTCCAGGCCGGTTGATTCGGGATCGGGGTTCGAGGCGATGCTCGATGCCGTCCGGCGGCGGAAGTGGCTGGGCCTGGCGGTCTTCAGCGTGCTCGGCGCCATGGCCGCCGCCGTGGCCGGATCCGTGCCCGACATTTACCGCGCGACGGCGACGGTCCTTGTCGAGCGCGACCGCGTCTCCGAGGCATTCGTTCGTTCGTCCGTCACGGCCGAGCTCGAGACGCGCCTGTCCACCATTGGCCAGGAGCTACTCAGCCGCTCGCGCCTCGAGGCCCTCATCGTGCAGTTCGGCCTCTACCCGGACATGAGGGCCCAGGGCCCGATCGAGGCTGCTGTCGAGCGGATGCGGCGCGAGATCCGGCTAGAGCCCAAGGGCGTGGAGCAGACCAGCGGGCGCCCCGCGACCATCGCCTTCACGCTGAGTTATCGCGGCCGGGACCCTCGCGTGGTCGCCGACGTCACCAATACGCTCGCCTCGCTGTCGGTCGACGAGAACATCAGGATGCGGGAGCGCCAGGCGACCGGGACGGCGAGGCTTCTCGAGCGAGAGGTCGATGAGATGAAGAAGCGGCTGGCCGAGGAGGAACGGCAGCTGCGCGAGTTCCGGAGCCGGCACAGCGGCGAGCTGCCCGAACAGCTCACGGTCAACCTCTCCACCATCGAGCGGCTCACCGGCCAGCTCCGGCTGAGCCGTGACGGCCTCACGCGGGCGCTGGAGCGGCGTGCGTCGATGGCCAAACAGCTGGCGGAGACCGAGTCGGCCGCGGTCCCCAGCGGGGGTCCGGATGCCGCCGCCGCCCGGCTGGTCAAGCTCCAGCAGCAGTTGCGTGAGCTGCGGTCGACCTTCAGTGACCGGTATCCCGACGTCATCCGCCTCAAGGCGGAGATCGCCGACCTCGAGCGGGAGCTGGCCAACATGCCTGCCGAGAGCGTGGTGGCCGCCGAGCGCCTGGCGCCGACCGATCCGGCCGTCCGGCGACTGCGCACGGCCCTCAGCGACGCGAACCGGGACGTCGAGGTCGGTCGGGCCGAATCGGAGCAGCTCGTCAAGGAGATCGCGGTCTATCAGCAGCGCGCGGAGCGGGCGGCTCCGATCGAGCAGGAATTCCAGGCGCTCTCGCGCGATTACGGCGCGACAAAGGAGCGCTATTTCGCGCTGGTGAAGCGGTACGAGGATGCCGCCCTCGCGGAGACGATGGAGCAGCGTCAGACGGGTGAGCAGTTTCGGATCCTGGATCCGGCCGTCGCGCCCCGGGACCCGGTGGCGCCGAACCGCTTCCGCGTCCTCGTCGTCGGGGTCGTGCTGTCGCTCATGGCGGCCGGGGCGGCGATGGTGCTCGCCGAGCACATCGGGACGGCCTTCCACAGTCTCGAGAGCCTGCGAGCGCTGACCCACGTCCCCGTGGTCGCCAGTATCCCGATGATCGTGACCGCCGCCGTTCGTCGCCGGGCCCTGCGGCGCTTCTGGCTGACGGCCATCTCGGTCACCGCCCTGGCCCTCGTCGCGGTGAAGCTGTCGTCGCTGGTCGCCGGCACCGAGTTGATCGTCGGTATCCTCACGAAAGGGACGTCGTGATCGGCGCGGACGACCATCTCGTCAGCCTCGTCGCGCCCCACTCGATGGAGGCGGACCAGTACCGCGTCCTGCGACACGGAGTCGAGCAGAAGCACTACGACTCGGGGCTCCAGGTGGTTGCGGTGACGAGCGCGGCCCCAGGTGACGGAAAGACGCTGACCGCCGTCAATCTCGCCGGGGCGCTGGCGCAGTCGCCGGACTCCCGCGTGCTGCTCATCGACGCCGACCTCCGATGCGGGGCCGTGCACGACCTGCTCAAGCTCGGCAGTGGACTGGGGCTCGTCGATGCCATCCTCGACGAGGCGCTGACCCTGGACGACGTCGTGCGCCAGCTACCGCGCTTCAATCTCTCCGTGCTCCCTGTGGGGCGGACGGCGGTCGCCCCGTACGAATTGCTCAAGTCTCCCCGCTTGGCCCGCCTGCTCGCCGACGCGCGCGCGCGATACCAGTACGTCGTCGTCGACACGCCGCCGGTGGCGCTGCTGCCCGATGCCCGCCTCATCGAGCAATGGATCGACGGGGTTCTCGTCGTCGTCGCCGCGCACAAGACCCCGCGCCGGCTCGTGGAAGCCGCCCTCGACGTGATGAACCCGGACAAGGTGCTCGGGATCGTCTGGAACCGCGAGCACCGTGCCGGGCGGTACTACGGGTACTACGCCGGATACCGGCACGCCACCAACGGTCACCGCGCCGGCTGGTGGGACGCCCTCGCCAGGCGGATCGGCAGCCGATCCCGCCTCTCGAACGCGGAATAACACATCGGTTGATAACCATGCCCGTGTCCCTCCCCGTCCTCGAAGCCGTCTGGATATTCCTGGTGGTGTGCGTCACCGCCTACGTGTCGGCCTATCACGGGCTCACCGCCTGGCCGGCGCCCGCGATGGTGGCGGCGCAGGCCATCGCGCTCTCGGTCTCCACCGTGATCGCTCTCTACTACAACGGCCTCTACGACTTTCGAGTCGCGGGCGCCCTGGCACAGGTCTGGCGCCGGTTCTTCCGTGCGGTGCTCGTGACCGCCGCCTTGCTGGGCGCCATCTACGCGTGCTTCCCCGCGGGCGTGCGGGATCTGCCACTGTCGGGGGCCTTCGTCCTCGTCGCCTTCGTCCCCCTGCGGACGGCGGCGTGCCACATCATCCGGGGCCGGCCCTTCGTCGAGCGCGTGGTCGTCGTGGGCGCCGGCGCGCTCGCCGAGCTCATCGTGCGCGAGCTGCGGGCGCGGCCCTCGCTTCCGTACAGGATCGTCGGCGTCGTCGACGACGCGACCGATTCGGAGCTGCTCGCCCCGTATCCGTTGCTCGGCCCGCTTGCGCATCTGGTTAAGGTCGTCCAGGAGGTCGAGCCCGATCGACTGGTGGTCGCGCTGACGCAGCGCCGGGGCCGGCTTGCGGTCGCCGACCTGCTGCCCTGGCGCGCGGCCGGCATGGCCATCGAGCACGGGACCGATTTCTATGAGCGGCTCACCGGTCGGCTCGCCCTCGAGTGGCTCTCGCCGAGCACGCTGATCTTCGATCGGGGCATTCAGGTGTCGCGCCTCGGCAATGCGGTGCGGCGCGCCGTCAGCCTGGTCATCGCGGTCGTCGCTCTCGTGGCGCTCGCGCCGGCGCTCGCCATCATCGCGCTCGCCATCAAGCTCGACTCTCCCGGTCCGGTGTTCTTCGTCCAGCGCCGCCAGGGTGCCGGCGGCCGGACCTTCACGCTCGTCAAGTTCCGGACGATGCGACCGGCGGCCTCCGATGGCTCCGAGTGGGCCAGGGACAACGCGCAGAGGATCACGCGGCTCGGGAAGTGGCTGCGCCGCTTCCGGCTCGACGAGCTGCCACAATTCGTCAACATCCTGCGCGGCGACATGAACCTCATCGGTCCGCGGCCGCACCCGGCGTCGAACGTCCCCCTGTTCGCCGAGAAGATCCCGTTCTACGCCCTTCGATCCATGGTCCCGCCCGGCGTCACGGGCTGGGCGCAGGTCCGGTACGGCTATGCGAACAGCCTCGAAGAAGAGATCGAGAAGATGCGGTACGACCTCTACTACATCAAGCACGCCTCGCTCTGGCTCGACGTCCGCATCCTGATCGACACGATCAAGATCGTCCTGCTCGGGCAAGGCTCGCGCATCGCCGACGCCGACCAGATCGTCCCGTCCGAGGCGCCGCTCGACTCGCTGAAGGCCGCGTGATGAGGATCAACATCCTCGCCGATCGGCGCGCGGTGACCGCGAATGCTTAGTTGGGTCTGGAGGAGCTGGCCGCTGTCTCCTTCGGAGCGGCCGGTCGGCGATCGAGTCGCGCGGCCCACGAGTTTCTGGCACGCGGCGAACGCTGAACGGGCTGGAGCGCGGCGCCGATTCGCGATCAACCTCGTGGTGGCCCTCGGCGCGACGTTTGCGGCGTGCCTCGTGCTCGAGGCGGTGCTGGCGGTCGCCAAGATCAACAGCCCCTCCGCCTACGTGTTCGACCGCGAGAAGGGGATCAGCTTCGCCGCCGGTGGCTACTACGTTCAGAGCAAGGAGGGGTTCTCCGAGGGCTATTTCAATTCCCACGGCTTCCGCGACGCCGAGCGAGCGTGGACGAAGCCCGCGAACACCTTTCGTATCCTCGTGCTGGGCGACTCGTACGTCGAGGCCTTTCAGGTGCTCCGCGAGCGTTCGTTCGCCGCGTTGCTCGAGGCCGAGCTCAACGCGGCGTCGCGGGGCAGGCGCTTCGAAGTTCTGGCCCTCGGTCAATCGGGGTTCGGAACCGCCGACGAGTACATGCGCTATCTCAACGACGGCGTCCGTTACTCCCCCGACATGGTCGTGGTGGCGTTCCTGACCGGGAACGACCTCTCCGACAACTCCAAGATCCTGCACCGCGAGAAGCTCGGCTTCTACTTCGTCTTCGACGAGCACGGCGAGCTGGTCCTGGACCGTTCGACGCTGGACCGTTACATGGATCAGGTGACGCCTCTGGATCGCGCGTTCCGCGTGATCAAGCGGCATTCCTACCTCGCCAGCCTCATCTCGGAGCGTTCCTTCCTGCTGCGCGAGGGGCTGCGGGAGCGGAGGTTCAAGCAGACGCACGCCAGCGCGAACGCGCGCGCGACCGGGCTGGATGAGTTCTCGGATCTGAACGTCTATCTGCCCGACCCGACGCCGCGGTGGAAAGACGCCTGGGACATCACGGAACGGTTGCTGCTGAAGTTCGCGCGCGAGGTGGAAAGCCGTGGCGCGTCGTTCATGCTGGTCAGCCTCTCCAACGCGGAGCAGGTCCATCCGGAGTTGCAGCGGCAGCTGACCCGGCAGTACGGACTGCCCTTCGATTTCGAGCGGCCCGATCGTCGGCTCCAGCAGTTCACGGCAGCGCACGGCATCCGATATCTCGCGCTCATGCCGGCGCTCCGCGACTATCACCGGCGGACGGGGACCTACCTGCATGGCTTCGGGTCCGTCATTACCGGGCACTGGAACGAGGCGGGTCACCGCCAGGCGGCCGAGCAGATTTTCGCCTTTCTGAAGCAGCGCAACCTCGTCCCCCTCGATTGATGTCAGCGCGAAGAAACCCAGAAGCGACTCGCAGCGGGCTGGGCGGCGCAACGCCGCAGGCTATCGTTCGGCCTGGCGCGGAGTGGTGGCGGGCACGGCCGGAGGTCAGCCCGGGTCGTCGTACCGCGGCGGGTATGGCGCCGCCCCCACCACGCTCGGAGAGCTCGGTGTCGTTCTGGGCGCTGATGATTTTCACGTTCATCTTCTTCATCGCGCCTCAGACGTTCTTTCCCGCGCTCGCTCCGCTGCGTATTGCGTTGCTGACGGGCACCTTCGCGATTATGGCGTTTCTGTTCGATCGTCTGCGCCATGGACGGCCACTACCGTTTCCGCAGGAGATGCAGATCATCGCCTGTCTGGTCGCGCTGGCGGTTGTGACCATCCCGCTGTCGTACTGGTCGGGCGGCAGTCTGTCCTTTCTCTTCGGCACGTATCTGAAGTCGGTGGCGATCTTCTGGCTCCTCGGCGGCGTCGTGACGACCGCGGCGCGGCTGGAGCGCCTGGCCTGGGCCCTCACGCTGATGACCCTCCCCATGGCCGTCACCACGCTCTACCACTTCGTCTCCGGGTTCGTCACGAAAGACGATCGTGTCGTCGGCTACGTGGCCCCGCTGACGACGAATCCCAACGGCCTCGCGCTGGTCCTCAGCTTGATCCTGCCGCTGAGTCTGGCCCTCTTCTTCACGGCGCAGAAGACGTCGACGCGCGCGCTCTTACTCTCCGTCATGGTCCTCGACGTCATGGCGGTGGTCATCACGTTTTCCCGTGCCGGCTTTCTGACCCTTGGCATCGTCATGGTCACGTACCTGTACCGGTTCAAGCGGCGCGAACGGGCGTGGGCCCTCGCGGCGATCTGTGTCCTGTTGCTCGCGTGTGTTCCGCTTCTGCCATCGGGTTATCTGAATCGCCTGGCGACCATCACCGATATCGAGTCCGATCCGACCGGGTCGGCTCAGGAACGGCGGAGCGACACCCTCACCGCCGTTCACCTGGCGCTGGCGAACCCGATCATCGGTGCCGGCATCGGCCAGAACATCATCGCGCTCAACGAGGTACGCGGACCGACGTGGCGATCCGTCCACAACGTGTACCTCGTGTACGCCGTGGACCTCGGCGTTCCGGGACTCGTGCTCTTCGTCGTCTTGCTCGCCCGCTGCATCAGCGCCACCCGGTTCGTTCAGAAACGGGCGGCGTCCGTCCCGGCTCTCCGCAACGTCTTGTATCTCGCGGAGGCACTCCAGACGACGCTCGCAGCGTTTGCGGTCGGCGCCTTCTTTCACACAAACGCCTACGAGTTTCACTTCTATTACTTCGGCGGGCTGGCGGTGGCCCTCAAAAACGTCTACGCGACCGAAATCGCGGGTGTCCCACCAGTGAAGGTGGCCTGATGAAGCGGTCGGCGCTGCGCTTTCTCGTCTGTCCTGCGTGCCGGTCTGAGGTCGAGCTGAGTGTCCACGCCGAGAGGGGGCCCGAGATCCTCGAAGGCGTGCTGTCGTGTCGCGACTGCCGCGCAAACTATCCGATCCGCCGCGGTGTCGCGCGATTCGTCGGCGACGGCGCCTACGCGGCGAGCTTTGGCCGGCAGTGGAACTGGTTCCGGACCGTCCAGCTCGACTCCTGCAGCGGGACCGACGAGTCGGCGCGGACGCTTCGGGCGACGACCGGGTGGACGGTCACCGACTACCGCGGGCGTCTGGTGCTCGACGCCGGCGTCGGCGCCGGCCGGTTCGCGGACGTCGTTGCGCGGGAGGGTGGCGAGGTCGTCGGCATCGATTTGACCGACGCCATCGACGCCGCCTACGCCAACATTGGCGCCCATGCCGGCGTGCATCTCGTCCAGGCGGACATCTTCGCGATGCCCTTCCGGGAGGCGACCTTCGATCTCGCCTACTCGATCGGCGTTCTGCACCATACGCCCGATCCGGCGGCGGCCTTCCGGTGCGTCGCGGCCACGGTGAAGAAAGGCGGGGGCCTGGCCATCTACCTCTACCACCGCTACGGGATCACGCGGTTCTCGGAAGCGATTCGCCGGGTGACCACGCGCCTGCCGAGCAGCGTCATGCTGGCGCTTTCCGCGCTGGCGATTCCGGCGGGTCCTCTCTATCGCACTCCGCTGCTCGGCAAGGTGCTCCAGGTCGGTTGTCCCATCTCGGGGCATCCGAACTGGCGCTGGCGGTGGCTCGATACCTTCGACTGGTATACGCCCCGCTACCAGTGGAAATTCCTCTACCCCGAGGTTTATGCCTGGTTCCGCGCGAACGGCTTCCACGAGATCGAGATCTTCGACGATCCCATCCGGATGCGAGGCATCAAGACGGCCGAGGCCATAGAGGTATCGCGATGAAGTCATCCATCACGATGATCAGGCTCGTGACGCTGGTCCCGGTGCTCCTCGTTCTCCTCGTCATCCCCGCGTCGGCGGCGCAGTCGAGCTTCGGGCAGGGCGACGTATTCGTCTCGACATCGGACGGCCAGGTGCAATGGCGGCAGCCCGACGGCACGCTCAACCGGCTGCTGATCGGCGCCGCCGCTGGCCCGCCCGAAGGGATTCGCCTCGACGCCGCCTCCAATCTCTACGTCACCCACTGGTGCGCGACCGTGCAGGTGACGTCAGCGTGCAGCGTGGGCAACACGGTGGAGAAGTTCAATCCGAGCGGCATGTCGCTGGGTATGGTGGGTAGCGACTACGACTGTAATCCCCACGCGATCGCCTTCGACGCCGCCGGCGCCATGTACGTCGGCCAGGCGGATTGCACGGGCGCCATCCTGAAGTTCGAGCTGGGGCGGGCGCCGACGGCGTTTGCTGTGGCGGCGGAGAACCGGGGCGCGTTCTGGATCGATCTGGCGGCCGACGGCTGCACGATGCTCTACACGTCGTGGGGGCCGGACGTCAAGCGGTTCGACGTCTGCGCGAACGCGCAGGGGGCGAATTTCAATCTGGCGCCGCTGCCGGGCGGGCAGACGCACGACCTCCGAGTGCTGGCCGATGGCGGGGTGCTGGTATCCAGCGGCAACGTGGTCGCGCGCCTGGACGCCACCGGGGCCCTGGCCCAGACCTACACGGTGCCGGGGCCGACGCGCTACTGGGCCGGCCTCGATCTCGTTGGCGACGGCACGTTCTGGGCGGCCGACTACTACTCGTCCGACGTCTATCGCTTCGATCTCGCCAGCGGGACGGTGCTGGCCAGCTTCAACAGCGGTACGCCGCCCCTCACCGTGGTCGGCGTCGCGGTCGTCAAACACCCGTGAAGGAACACGAGCGCTCAATGCTGAGTCGGAGGAGCTCGTCCATGAAGACGATCAGACTCGTGGGCATCGTCGCGGCGCTCCTGAGTCTCTCGCTCGCGTCGCCGGCGAAGGCGGCCACCTTCGCACCCGGCGACGTGTTCATCTCGACGGAGGACGGTCAGGTGCAGTGGCGGGGGCCCGATGGGACCCTGAGCCGGCTCCTTTTCAGCACCGTCGCCGGCAAACCCGAGGGGATCCGCCTCGACGCGGCCTCCGAGCTCTACGTCGCCCACTGGTGCGCGAGCGTCGTGCTGACGTCGTCATGCGCCATGGGCAACACGGTGGAGAAGTTCAATCCGAGCGGCATGTCGCTGGGTATGGTGGGTAGCGACT
>Ga0137358_10002375_pt1 | contig 10670 bp, 10 predicted proteins | sample Mad1_20_16metaG_FD_105551 | JGI IMG/M metagenome (GOLD analysis project Ga0137358, IMG submission 105551) | Vadose zone soil microbial communities from Angelo Coast Range Reserve, California, USA - Mad1_20_16 metaG | ecosystem: Environmental > Terrestrial > Soil > Vadose zone | place: USA... | reverse complement strand
GTGATGGGTTCCATACGTGTTTTATGTTTTGGGTCCTAATGAATGTTCTTGTATGGAGGTTTCTAGTTCGGTAGCAGTTTCGTGCCCAACACTAAACCTAATCCCCCGGGGGCTTAGTTCTTTATCGACGGTATCGTCCCAGATGCTCGGGGAGACGTGCATATGCTTCTGACCTTCTTGGGATGACTGTTGCGCAGAGTCGCAATGTTGTCTACGGTCTGATCAATGAAATGCAGGTGGTCATGGAAGGGCGTATCGCCGGTCGGTATGAGCACATGCGTGGTACGAGATATCGACCCTGTAGATGGCAAGGCTTCAACAGATGAGGCAGAGCCTCAGGGCGACTGGCTTATCTGCGCGATAAAGTTAACTTTTTGGTAATATTCGCCAGTCCTCATAGGAAATAACAGTCAGAATGAGTAAGATCTAATGTTCGAGGCCTCTTGATCTTGCCATACAGTAATGTTCAACAAACGAGCGACTTGGACGCGCGACCACATGTAGTACTACAGTAGTCATGGTGGAACAAGTGTCAAGCGGAGTGGGACAGAGTGACTCTCGCCTTCCGGCTGGGCGCGGGCACCAGCGGTGACACTGGTGGGCCAGTGCGCATGCTCATCCTCCGGGCAAGAATGCCGTGCTTTCCTTCGCTAATATTGGCGAATTGTGAATCGCATCACTCAGGTAGCCACATTCATGCACAAAACGAGACCTAGTTGGAGCATTGGGCCACGTGGGATGCTCGCGCGCGAGAAACCACTATATGTAAAAAATCGGTTACATGTCGGGCTTGTCAGTATTTTGTTGCCCTGGACGGCAACGCTGTGTGGCGAGAGAGTAGCACAACTGAACGCGAATACGTCCACGCACTATCAAATTCGGGTTTCTTCTCACTCGATTCCAAGCCTCCGAACCCATTGCTTCAATTTGCTCCCAAGTTCGCCAGATTGCAGAATCGCTTTGCGCCAGCGATGGCAGGTTCCCGAGGCCAAAGTAGTAGAGTGGAATCCCTAACAGTGGGGACCGTAATAGAGGAAGTCAGGGACACATTTGATGGACGCCGCAACGTCTGTAAGCCTGGGTATGGGGTGGTAATTAGGAGGAAGATTCATGCGCTTCCTAAAACTGTGTGTATAATGCGGCGTCAACTTGAAGGTGGGTGGAGCAACTCACCCTTAATCGCGAGATTGGACGTGTGGAACATGTGTCCCATCTGAAGGACCCACTCGCGGTGCTAGGTTTCTTGAAGTTGAAGAGATCAGACGTATGACGCGCCTGAAAAGTGAGAGTTGGGATGTACAGCCACGTCAGCCAAGGACGCAGGATAATTAAAGTCAGATGTAAAGGGGCAAACTGTTGTGTGTATATGTACGTGTAACTGAAGAGAGCGAGCGGAATCAAGAGGTTGTGTTGACAAAACGAAATCTGGCCGCTCATGTGGTAAATGCATGGTTGATGCGAAGCATGGCGGATGGTGTGGAGGACGTACTGAGATGGAAGGCGAGGATGGGGAGGTGCTTGGTTGTTCCCAGAAAGTGGGCACGGAGGAAGGAGTTAACACCACGGGTATTTTTACAATACAATTCGGTTGCTCTCGACCGACCAATCAGATTGCAGTATATAACCGACTGAATTGGTTACAATGCCCACAGTTAAAAGGCCATTTCGGACCTATTCTGTTGGAAGGAGTGAGACGTATTTTGCCAATAAATAGTACGGGAAGCGTGAGTCTGCCGCGGGTGCCAGTGGTCCCTGCCTCGTGACCCCGTCATGACACTTCACGGGCGTCTACTACCCACGGCCGGGTCAATGATTGGCTCAAGGGATCCGGCCTATACGCAGTCTGTACGCTCTCCTCGTGCTGCCCACGTTTTCAACCAAACTCACGACTTCCTCACATCATGCCGTTCTGCAGTCGCACCGCAATAAATCCAACTTGTTAGTGATTCCACACGCGCTACGGCAGAAATTAATAAGTGGAGGAGTGCAAAGAAGTTCACGCGTTCCGAGTCACTCTTGCTCTTGACTTTTGATTTCGATGCATTGTACCAATCGAGGGTTGTTTTGCTCTCGGCTATGCGCTGGAGAAGGACAATCGTGGGAATCCATGCTGGTTGAGAACAGCACACTGCCGCCGCCTGGGCGTCTGCTTATCAACATACCATTCCGCGTAAGGTTCTGCACCCCCTTCCCTTCTACTCACACGTCCGACATCTCCCCCATTATCCCATGCCCTCGACTTCTAGTCCAATCTCGACTTCCTCTAATTTTGAGGCTCTTTTCAATGCCGCTTTGGCGAAGTACACCGAGCAAAATGAGAGAGATCTCCGCAATCATCCACTCGCCTCCCAGATCGATAGCTGCGATAGCCCCGATGCTATCCTTAACATGTTCGAGAAACAAGCCGAAGCATTTGACGAATTCCGGAAAGGCGATACCAAATTGTTCAAGTGGTTCAAACCTATTATTGGGGTATTGCATGCAATCTCTACCAACGAACACTTTACCAACATCGCTAGTAATGTATGTCCCGCAACTCTGTAATTGCTTCTTCTTGACACTTTATCCTCAAGGTGTTCCCGCCCGCAAAAGCAGTCTTCTCTGCTATCGAGATCCTTCTATCCGTGCATATTTCTCGTCACCTCCGCCTCATTCCTCGTTCACATTCAGAACCACCAGACCGCCAAGGACGTGAGAGCAAGTTATGACGCTCTAATCGATATCTTCGAATGTATCGAGAACTTCCTCAGACGGCTCAGCCTCTATATCGAAATTCCGCCCACTCCGGCGATGACTCAGGTCATCGTCAAGATAATGGCTGAACTAATCAATGTTCTTGCCCTTGCGACAAAACAAATGAAACAGGGACGATTCAGTATGTCCTCACTTGCTAACAATCATTCATGGCTTACCTTATGGCAGAGAAATATGCCAAAAAATTCTTCAAAGAAAAGGACATAGAATCAGTAATAGATAGGCTCGATAGACTCACCCTTGAGGAATCCAAGACGACTGCTGCGCAGACTTTTGAAGTTGTCTGCCACCTGGTCAATAAGATACAGGTTGTAATGGAAGGTATGTATCGCCGATATCTATAAGTACAATTATGGTACAAGACAAGAATCTGGCAGATGGAAAGGCGTCAACGGATGATATTCGACAAACCCTTGGTGTGTCTGATTGGCCTGCGTGGCCGATTGTCATTTTTGATCGTCCGTTAGTCTCCATCCAGGAACTGGCGGTCAAAGTAAACAAAATCGAACGTCCGTACAAACCCGATACTATCATTTTTGGTGCAGGCTGAATATACTTTGTAGGGGATAAGTTGCAAAAGGACTTTCGCCGGTGGTTGTCTGCTCCAGATCCATGGGTGAATCAAAATATTGCCCGGAAAGCGCATCACCGTGGCACGGCCACATGGTTTACGCAAGGTGACGATTTCCAAAAATGGAAATCTACTGGTTCTCTCATGTGGATCCATGGCCTGCGTTCGTCTATCTCCTTTGCGCCTTTCCCATTTGCTAAGACCTTCTTCAATGGTTAGCTGGATCCGGAAAAAGTGTTCTTTGGTAGGTGTCGCCACACGATTCGTTTTCTTAGGTGCACTCACCTTATCTGTCAGTTCAACGATCATCGAAGACGTCCAGGATATATGTCAGACTGGATTAGCAACCCTTGCATTTTTTTATTTTGATTTCCGGGATGTTGGCAAGCAAGATGCGCGCAGCTTACTGTCTTCTCTCCTCGCCCAATTTTGTCGCAAATCTGATAAATTCTCTGAAATTATCTCCTCCTACTACTCCGCCCACGATGATGGCACGCGACAGCCCAGCGAGGACATGCTTATGGAATGCCTAAAGGATATGCTCACACTTCCAGGGCAAGGCGAACTATACATTATTGTCGATGGGCTCGACGAGTGCCCGAATGTTGTCGGGTGCCCTACCCCACGGGAAGAAGTCCTCAAAATCGTGCAAAATCTTGTCGACCTACGCCTACCACATGTCCATTTCTGTATCACCAGCCGTCCTGAAGTGGATATTCGAGAAACCCTGGAGACTTTGGCTGCCCACAATGTGTCACTTCATGAGCAAGTCGGACAAAATCAGGATATTTTCGACTATATCAAATCTGTTGTTTACTCAGACCCGACGATTCGGCGGTGGAGAGAAGAAGATAAACAACTGGTCATGGACACCTTGATGAGGAGAGCTCGGGGAATGTAAGTCATAATTGCCGTGTTACCTCTATATTTATGGCTTACAGCACTGTGAAGGTTCCGATGGGTCTTCTGCCAGATCGAAACTCTGCGTGGCTGTTTTCCTGCCAGTATCCGACGTGCTCTGGGTGAGTTGCCGGAGACCTTGGACGGAACATACGAACAGACCTTGCGGATGATCAACAAGCAGAAGCGGGACCATGCCTACCGTCTATTCCAGTGTCTCGTCGTATCCAAGCGCCCACTTCGCGTCGAGGAGCTGGCCGAGCTTTTTGCCATCCAACTCGATGTGGACACGATCCCCACGTTCGATGCAAGTTTGCGCCCCGAGAATCCAGGAGAATTTGTACTATCGGCTTGTTCCACTTTGCTCACCGTCGTCGACAACGCTGGCCAAAAAATTGTGCAGTTCTCTCACTTCTCTGTGAGAGAGTACCTGACCTCGAATCGCATCTCAATTTCCGAACATGTTTCCCGCTTTCACATTCTCCCACGGCCAGCGCATGCCCTTGTTGCGAGGGCATGCCTGGGTGTGCTCCTTCAGCTTGACGACGACACCGACATCATTCGGAACTTCCCTCTGGCTTCGTATGCAGCTCAGTACTGGGTTGACCATGCCCAGTATGAGAACGTATCATCAGATGTTCAGGGAGAAATGGAATATCTCTTTGACAGGAACAAGCCGTATTTCTCGGCCTGGCTCCAGCTCTACAACATAGACGGACCATCCCAGTTATCCTGGGAGCGCCGTCGCGCTTCCCCGGGTATTCCTGTCCCTCTCTATCACGCTTCGCTATGTGGTTTCCGTGACATTGCAGCACACCTCGTCGATGCATATCCGCAAGATGTCAATGCTCAAGGTGGAACACGCGTAACTCCGCTAAATGCCGCCGTGGACAAGGGACATTTGAACGTTGCGATGCTCCTACTGGAGCATGGTGCCGACATGGGGTCTCGGGACTCCCAGGGTCGGACACCATTACATATTGCAACATATCGTGGATACACTGAGGTCGTCTTATTGCTAATCGACCGCGGTGCAGATTTGAATGCGTCGATGAATTCGACACGGGGTGCCACAAGGTTGCCACTGGAGCACGACGTAGATTCGGGTCACGCGAATGAGCAGGGCGCTTCCCCACTACATCTTGCGTCGCAGCAAGGCCACGGACTTATCGTCCAGTTATTACTCGATCGCGGCGCAGACCCGAATCACGCAGATAGTGATGACTCGACATCACTATATCTTGCCTCAGAGCGGGGTTACCACGACATCGTCCGGCTCTTACTCGACCACGGTGCAGACCCGAATCACCCAAAAAGCGATGGCTGGAGTTCGATGGGTGTTGCATCTTGGATGGGTTACAACGTCGTTATTCGGTTATTACTTGATCACGGCGCAGACCCGAATCACCCAACCAGTGATGGCTGGACTCCACTGGGTTTGGCATCACGATCTCACGACAGCACTGTCCGGTTATTACTCGAACACGGCGCAGACCCGAATCACCTAACCAGTGATAGCTGGACTCCACTGGGTATTGGGTCGTTGAGGGGTCATCACGAGATCATCCGGTTGTTACTCGATCACGGCGTAGACCCAAATCACCCAGAGAGTGAAGGCTGGACTCCGCTGCATCTTGTACTGCGGAAAAATCGCAGTGACGCCCTCCGGTTATTACTCAATCGCGGCGCAGACCCAAATCACTCGGACAGAAATGGCTGGACTCCGCTCGGAGTCGCATCTTGGAATGGTTCCGTCGATATGGTCCAGCTATTACTGGATCACGGTGCAGTCCCGAATCGCCCGAACAGTGATGGCTGGACTACGCTGGGTGTTGTATCACACAGGGGTCGCGACAAAATTGCCCGGTTATTACTCGATCACGGCGCGGACCCGAATCACCCAAACAGCGATGGTTGGACTCCGCTGGGTGTTGCCTCTTGGAAGGGTTACAACGACATTGTCCGGCTATTACTCGATCACGGCGCAGACACGAGTCACCCAGACAATGGTGGCCGGATTCCACTGGGTGTTGCATTGATGAGCGGCCATCGCGAAATCATCCAGCTATTACTCGATCACGGCACAGACCTGAATCACCCAGACAGTGATGGCCGGACGCCGCTACATATTGTATTGCGCATAGGTTGCAATGACGTCGTCCAGTCATTACTCGATCGCGGCGCAGACCCGAATCACTCGGACAGAAATGGCTGGACTCCGCTCGGTGTTGCATCTTGGAAGAGTTACGTCGATATGGTTCGGTTATTACTGGATCACGGTGCAGTCCCGAATCACGTCGACAGTCCTGGTTGGACTCCACTGTGTGTTGCATCACAGAGGGGTCACAACGCCATTGTCCAGTTATTGCTCGATCACGGCGCAGACCCGAATCACCCAGACAATAGTGGCGGGACTCCACTGCATCTCGCATCGTGGGAAGGCCACGACGACACCATCCAGTTATTACTCAATCACGGCGCTGATGCCAATGCAGAGGATGGTAATCACAACACGCCGTTGTTCTTAGCATCTCAATTCAACAGGGTCGCTGTCTTAACGACCCTCCTCGAGCATGGCGCGAAAGTGGACGCTCCAGACGGGTTGGGATGGACCCCGTTGCATGTTGCGTCGCGTGAAGGAAATTTAGGGATCGTACAGCGGTTACTAGACCACTCCGCCGACGTGAACGCCCAGAGTGCCTGTCATTACACTGCGTTGCATGTGGCAGCATACTATGGACACCTCGACGTTGTGAAGCTCCTACTCGAGTATAACGGAGATCCACATGTCCGCTGCCGAATTGGCGATACACCTTTATTGTTGGCATTGGAGAAAAACTACCTTCAAGTTGCACTCTTGTTATCGGGACGCACCAGCGAGGAAAAATAAGGTCTACGAATGATTAATGGTGTAGGACGACCGAGGGCTAACCAAATTGTATGTCAGCGTACCTCCACTTACAACCGTGACACAGTTCTCTTCATACCAATCTGTAGGCATACTGTATTTCCGACCCGGCGGGTCAGTTATTATAAGGCCACCTAGTACCGACTCGGACGATCTCCCTTCCCCCTTCCCCTTTCCCCACAAGCCTCTCTTACTTTATACCTGAATAAGCGCTATCTCTCATGACACAATATACCCGAGTTATTCTCCGCACCGCCTGAACCGGAGTGTCGCCTGACAGGTGCCTTACACTATCGAGACCTTCAGTGGCCACCCTGTGCAGCTTTCTCAGGTCCTGATGATCACTTAAACTAAGTAGGTCTGATCCGGGATTTCCCAACGCGTACATAAAATTTGCCCTTTGATTAGTGGCTATGAATCCTCTCAACACGCACCTCCTTTGGCTTTCGAATTTAGCACAGAAACGGTATGTCCGGCGAGTTCAAGTGTGGGAATTCGAATTGTTACTGTGCTCCACAACAGTCCGCATAAATGGTAGCACCTATATTAACACGTAGAACTACCCTCCTCTCTCCATATCTTTATAGGGTCACATCCACCCATGCGCCGTCGATTGCTCCACGTCCTCGCCCGAGTACATGGAAAACATAGGCTAATAGACTACAACAACGACATGACAACTACGATGAGAAAATTATTGAGGGAAGAGCGAAACTTCGAAACGAATGACCGGGATACGTACCAGGAATCGCTCTGTCAACAACTTTTCATGTTCCCTCCTCGACTCCCCGGCTATCCTGAAGAATTCCATGTCGTGGTGAGTGAGATGCCGCCAATGGTGGGTATAAACGCCGGAACAACCCTATACGCGATCATATTCACACGTACGTTTCGTGCGCCGCACTTTGCGAGATTAAACCTGATAGGCTATTGCCTCTGCCCGACTCGAGCATGGTAAGCCGTAGATAGTGCTCTGAGTTGCATCAACGGAAGCCAGCCACCCAGCGCGTGACATTCCACCTAAAACCAAAAAGGGAGAAACGGGTTCCGAAATTGAGGCTTGTTCTGTTTGCGTGTCCGCGTATACGTCACGTACAGGTAATGTCCGAGTCCCCAGAAGGGATGGCTACCCATGAGCAGGACGACGTGCTCTATGGACTCGGACTCGGGCGGTGATGGTGATGACGATTGTGGTGGTTATCTTCGAGGTTGGAGATATTTTGTAAATGGCAATGGCAATTGTCGGTTCGGGCAATGGTGGACGAGGAGCTTGTATGGGATCGGACGAAGAACTGTCATCAAGCTGTATGATGCCTACGCTTGATTCGTGACTCACTGTAAGGTTGCATCGAACGCAAGGCCTTCGCCAGCCTCTTCGCTTCCCGTGTCCACCCATCTCTGACGTCCGAGTCATGGGTTCACCGTTAGCCCCATGTCGGCCACTTCCCTCTCGTTTTATCCATAGTTGGTAGTTTGAGATGTGAGTACAGGGTTACTGGTGCCAATGGTTCGTAGATTTTAATCGAGTTTCAACGTTTGATTTCGAGCGAATGTGAGCAGTAGAATTCCGCGCGCCGCGTCATTTGGCCTGGCACTGGCACGCGGCCTGGGAGTCAACTGACACGACGGGCTGTAAAGATTGACATGCTTGCTGCCTCAGCAGCAGCATTGGCTATCTGAGAATACAAGCCCAGAGGCAGTTGGTATATATGGCTTTGGTCTTCCATGATGGCGAAGACGACATCATGGGATATCAAAGTGATATATACTATACTGTACCAACCTATTGATTCGGGTTACCATCCGGGATCGGCCAGCCCTTGATTCAGCCGCCATTGCGGCGTGCAAGGCCTCGTCCGCGGGCTGATCGGGCCTGGTACTGATTGGAGGATGTTCTGGGTTCCGGCGGGAGGGTTCTTACGTGGCTGTCGCACGCGGTGACCGTATTCGTGACCATTTCCTGATTATTGATCATAAGGAAAGGGTGGTGGGTTGTGTGACGGGAAAAAATGGGGACACGAATCGAAAGTCTTGGTATGCATGCAGAAGAGCGGGAACGGGCGAGAGTGACGAGACGAGAGGTACAGCAATTGGAGGCAGGCGTCGCTAGGAACCAGCACGGGTTATGTAAGCTGATTTTACCCATTCCGGGCGGCCCGAGTGAATCAAAAGAAACAACCCGGAGGTTGTGCGATTGCTATCATAAAGCACAAGCGAGAATGTGTAATACCGTGACAGTTTACGAACGTAGGGATTGATTGGCAAGGAGATATACCATGTCGGGGGTGAATTTGATGACATTGTGTTCCTGCAGGTTGAGAATCATCGACGTGGTGGGCGTCTAACAGTACGCCAATCACATTTAATCGATCAATTGGCAAATTCAATTACGAACCGGTGCCTGATTCGCATGTTCCTTCCCTCAGGGCCTCAAAAGTATCTACTCTCACGACGTCCTACATCTCCCCCATTATTTTCATGTCGTCGACTTCTAATACAATCTCCGCTCCCTCCACGTTTGAGGCGCTTTTCAGCGTCACCTTGACGGAGTGCACCAAGCGAACTGAGAAGGATCTCCGTGACCACCCACTCGCCTCCAGGATTGATAGTTGTGATGACCCCGAGTCAATCATTGTTATATTCCAAGAACAAGCGCAGTTTTTTGAAGAATTCAGGAGGGGCGATACCAAATTGTTCGAGTTGCTCAGACCCGTCGTCAATGTGCTGTATACCCTTTCCACCAACGAGGGCCTTGGGCACAGCGCTAGTCACGTAAGGCCCGCAACGTTTTGTTGCTATTTTTCTTTTCAACACTTTACCCTAAGGTGCTTCCTGTTGCGAAGGCGGTCTTTTCCGGTATCGGAATTCTTCTAACCGTGAGTATCTCGTTATCTCCACCCCACTCCTTCTCACACTCAGGACTGCTAGGCGGCCAGATATGCGCGGGCAAGTTACGACACCCTGATCGATATCTTCGAATGCTTTGAGAACTTCCTCAGTCGATTGAGAATTTATATTGAGAATCCACTCACTCTCACTCCTGCGATGACTGAGATGATCATGAAGATAATGGTTGAACTATTCTCTGTACTCGCCCTTGCAGCTGAACAAATCAACCAAGGAAGATACAGTATGTTTATTTCTGCTTACAATCACTCATGATTTACCCTGTGGCAGAGAAGTGCGCAAAGAGGTTACTGAGAGAAAAGGACATTGAATCAGCACTGCAACGGCTCGACGGACTCACGCTCGAGGAGTCAAAGACCACTGTCGCGCAGACTCTTGACGTTGTCTACGACCTGGTCAACAACATGCAGGTCGTCATGGAAGGTACGCATCGCCAGTTGGTATGTTCAAGGACCACAACCGAGAGACACCACTGTTGTTGGTATTAGAAGAGGGAAAACAAGATACAGTAAGGTTGCCGCGGGAACACAACGCCGACGCGAATCACTCGAATGCGCACGGCTGGAACCCACTGTTACTTGCATTGCGGGAAGGTGTTGACGTCATGGTCCAGTTATTACTCGATCAAGG
>Ga0137358_10002368_pt1 | contig 10680 bp, 6 predicted proteins | sample Mad1_20_16metaG_FD_105551 | JGI IMG/M metagenome (GOLD analysis project Ga0137358, IMG submission 105551) | Vadose zone soil microbial communities from Angelo Coast Range Reserve, California, USA - Mad1_20_16 metaG | ecosystem: Environmental > Terrestrial > Soil > Vadose zone | place: USA... | reverse complement strand
GGGTGGCGCGGAGGACGAGGACAAGGACGCGTCAGCGAGCAGTCCTCGGGGGTCCTCGAGCGCGTCAAGGCTCGCCAGAGCGTCGGAGCCACCGACCTCCCCGGCGATGCGCTGAAACTCGCGCTCATACTTGAGTAATTCGCGAACTTGCTCTTCACGATCGCGTGCCGTCTCGTTCAGCCGGCTGATGATGTCCACGGCGAGCGTCTCGAGCGCGAGCGGCGCCGATCCGTCCATATCCAGTCGGCGCAGGTGCGCGATGAATGTTTCTGTCGATTCGAGGTTCTGCGAGAGGAGCGCCATGGCGTCTCCTTCTACCTGCTGCGCTTGCGCTTGCTCGGGTGGTTGTTGCCGCTGGCCACGCCGCGTGCGCGGTGGTGGTAGGGTGTGGGTGTGGGCGGCCGCGTCTGGGATTTCTTCGTCATTGTCCTCATCGTCGTCATCTTCGGTGGCAGCTGGCGTGGTTGAGTCTGAGGTAACGCCATCGGGAACCATCGAGGGGTCCAGGTCGCCCGAAACGGCAAACGTGGGCACGCCCTTGACGTCCTCGGGCGGTAAACCGTCAATCCCCTCCGCCCCCTCGTCATACTCGATACCGAATTCTTCTGCAAGGAGCCTCGAGCCGGTCGTAGGCTCTGGTAAGAGTGCCGCGGCGAGTTCGTGTGCGAGAGATGACGTGCCTCCGCGGAGGGAAGCGTTTGACCTGTTGCGAGATAAAGTTGATTTCCTTGGAGATGAGGACGGGGCAGAGAGGAAACGAGAGTCTTCTTCGTAAGGGTCGTAGGACATGGTGAGACAATTGAGGCGAAGGGAGTCACTAGGGAGATGTTAAGCTGCCGTAGAAGACACGCCATCAAAGCCGTAGCAAGCAGAGCACGTGACCACAAAGCATACTTGACTCGCCTCGATGATAGGACTAGAGATACAACTATAATTTCCCAGCTTTTCTTTAACATACAAAGAACTCAAAACACCAGGATGAACTAAACTCCCTCCGCAACGATCAACACTTGGGTCAACGTGGTTGCTTCGTTGTGCGTTTCGGCACAGTCTGCTTATAAAAATGCGCAATTATTCCTTCGGTGTGCGTCATTGTCAAATTGAATAGTGGGTGCGTAGCATTCTGTAAATGGTTCAGAAAACAGGCAATGTATCCAAAGGCGGAGAAAGGCTTACAACTCGGTTGGAAGCTGGGCCGACAATATGAGAGCCACCATCCTCCTCTGTCCAGCAGAGAGCCTCGGCAAAGGCCGCAGCACGTACATCATCTTCGCCATCCCACGCAGCACGCACCTCCTCCCGCCTCGAAGGCGAAGGGTATACATGGCATTGTGCAGCCGACAAGCCGGAGATGCAGTATGCGGTATGGTAGGCATCCGGGTTCCTGGATGAAAAGATGAACACAAGTATAATTTGTTGGCAAGAGCCAAACACACTTCGGTGGCTTGTCGCGCAGGCCCCCACCTGGATGCTGCCCGGCAAGGAGGATGAACTCCTGCAGGGCTTGACGATTGAAAAATGAATCTGGGGTTCACAATGAGCACGCGAAGGACGCATCAGCTGACGTATACGGCGCACCATCTGCGTCATCCCATCCGTTTTCCGCCGATGCGGCCTTTTCGCCCTCATGTGCCGACGCAGGAGAAGGAATATTCGGGGACAGTCCCAGCGCTTCCAGCAGTGAAAACGCACCGCCGACCCACCATGAATAACATCCGTCGACGAGCTTGTTCGTGCGTCCCTTGAACCCGCCGAGTTCTACCTCCAAGCCCTGCATGTGCACGAGCCATCGTAGCAACCGGCGCAAGTCCACTTGCGGCGCGTCTTCATCTGCTGAGATGTACGGCTGTAATAAAACCCAGGATGCGAGTGCGCAGAACGTATAACCTCCGTGGGCTTCGCCAAGACTTGGTCTCTGAGCCGCGAGGATGCCGCCGGAGATGTGTGGGTGTGACGCAGAAGAGAAGCCCCCTTCGTATGTCTGGCAGGAGGCGATGAAGGCCGCGGTGCCGTTGACGAGCTCGGGGGTGAGAAGGTCAAGCAAAAGTGCGACTATGAGGAGACAGTAGATGCCCCTGTCCACATCAGAAAGAGTGAGAACGAGGATCCGTTCATGAGCAAGGTGCGACCATACCGGACGTCGACTTCTCCATGGCCCGAAACGATAAAAGATCCGTCCGATTGTTTCAATGACATGTACCACTTGTACAGCTTATCCCTTCGGGACGCGTTAGGAGGATGTTGTGTCGATGTGACCGTTGAGCGCACCTGTCTATCTGGTCCCACCCACCTCCAGGACCAGGGCGACCAACAATCGCGAGAGAGCACACTGCCGCATACGTCGGCAGTAAGTGTGCAGCCTGTCCTGGCCCACCACCGAACCCCCCATCTGGGTGCTGCCACTGCATGATAGTATCGATTGCCCTACGCACAAATGTAAAGGCTTTCAGAACGTGGAGGAGTACAGGCAAGGCAAAGCTCGGGTTGGGCACCTCTGTTTGCCATCAGGATCGATGGCTATCTGCAATGCGCTCAACGACTGCAGCGTCCAGAACATGAGCCACGGCTGGCTCGCATCTTGGCTCATGTAGCGCGCTGGGAATCCTTGGACAAAGTTGCGCACAAGCAACTCCAGGTGCGCTTTCTTGTTCAGGATGTATCTGCCGCTGCCTGAGCCACTGTTGTCGAGCGGGACTTGACCCTGGAGGATCCTCTCTGTCTCGCCCTGTAGGTCCGATGTTTCTGTCGGGTATGCATCTGTGGGCGACGGACGAGGCGTGCTTGGGGTGGTCATCTCTACACAAGAGAGAGAGACTTTAATTGTCTTTTGTCAAACACCTGTGCACATACGTTAGGCCTGCCCGGGCCGCCTATGCCGATCCTTAAATTTACACCCAATAGGCGCCCGTATGTCACCTCAACCTGCACTTAAGCACTTCACGCAGGCTTCTCTTCCATTTCTAACGAGCTTCTATCGACTCATCTGATAAGAAAAGTGTCAGAAGAAGTGATCCCTTTTACCAAAGAAAGGCGAGATTTGGGCTGCATCCAGTGCTCCGAATACTGGGTCTCCCTATTTGGTATTCAGAGGTAGGGCTTCCAGGAGTAGGGGTATTTTTCGAAGCACACGGACGACGCGCCTAAAGGACTGCCATGTCTGAAGGGACAACTTGGCTTCTGTGTTCCAGTGGGTAGCGGCTTTCCCCAGCATGCAAGTACCAGGTACGGCTTCACCATCTCCATGCCACCCATGACATCTTTCAAGGCTGCAACCCCTTGTCAGCATCGACATAAGAGACGGAATGTTCGCAATTGGATCTGTGGTCGACTGCTTCAATGTTATGCGCATATAGTCCGACATTGCGCTGCCCAGGAACGGTATCTCCGTTTCCCGAGTACCTAGGCGGCGCCATAGTGCCTACGCGGCCTTGTCCCATAATCGATCCGCCACATACAGCAACTACCCCTCCACACACCATGCACCACATCGGATAGGATGTATTTCAGCCTCAATGGCAAACTGGTTAGATCCTACAAGATTCGAAGTTACCTGGTAAGCCCTCCGGGTTTGAGCCTACCACCTCGATATCAGCTGATCGACTACCCAGAGAGTCAGAAACACGTCCCAGACCTGTTTTCTGACATGCTGCAAGGCGTTGCCTCGCCTCGCATCCAATTTTATATTATCCCGCCGTGGATATTCTCGTGGACGATACATTGGCCTGAAATCGTACATATCGAAGAGCGGACACGTGAGGTCCGAGGCGGTCCTGTCGGGCCGGCGATGCAACAGATTTTGGATCGGACACGCTTCTTTTCGACTCGTAACTGACATTGAGACTGCTGAAGGGCATATGCATGTGCAACGCCCAAACCTGCGACCCGGTTACAAGTCACCCCGACCACTGCACGCTTCAAGCTACCTACAAGACGTCTGCGGCTCGAGTTCGAGGCCCAGCTTATTCTCCTTCATCACTTCTTTCCCATTCACCAGACACGATCCTTGGTCTCCATTTAGGATGACCCTTCATGAGTAGATAGTTGGTTGCGTGTATATAAGACATGGATAGCTATTGCATAATGTTTATCCAAGGACTCGTCCTATTCTCGAAACCCATCCCGTGTGCCTTGCGCGGTGACCGAATCATCCTCCTCTCACTCTTTTCGTCTCGTTCTGTGCCAAAACTCCCGCTACACACCATTTGGGTTCATCTGGTAAGCATAGACCGACCTACGCCGAGAAGTGTGCTCACTACGAGACTGATCGGCCTGACCGGAATCACTAGTCACATCACACACCTCCCAAACAGCCGGGTCCCACAACCTTGGAAAGCTATCCAGAAAGGAAGAGCACGCTTGTCGACGGCTTGTGATTTTCGATTCGATCGCAAAGTGGTCGGAGACGCTATTCAGCGGTCTTTTTCAGCGGTCTTTTCGTCGAATTTTACCAGAGTACAGTGATAAGCTTTTCGTCATCTCACGCATCCGCCACAAAAATCACAATAAAAGCGCAATGCTCGGAACTTCCGAACAAAGCTTCCAGTCTGAAATCAGTGACAATCCAGTAAGCCCACTGTCGATCCTCGCAGGGGGATCTGCTCACCATGAGATTTATTGGGTCAACCTGATTTTTGACCGAATCCTCCAAGAAGCCAAGTGTGGCATTGCTATTCCAAAACCTTCTCAACAACCCGCCTCAGCAAATCTGCGCAGAGTGTGCTCATGACGAGACTAATTAGGTGGACCCGAACCATCAGGCGATCCCCCAACGCAGACGGGCCCGAGTATGTCATGCAAGTATCCACGCCTTCCAGAAATTCGTGAGTTTTCTCCTTCTGAGATACTACGCCTGAAGTTCATATCGAATAGGTATTCGAGCGGCCGGTGACGCCCACTGGCAATACACCACCCATGGCCATCACTAACAGCCCCAACTCCACTGAAGCCATTCAGAAGATGCTATATCTTGACAAGGTGTGGCCAAGATTGCAAGGGACCGATTAGAGATTGGCCTTGTGCGAGAGGAGTTGCAGAGAACATCTAACCACACGCCTCAGAAGTGACTTTTGCACACCAGAGTCGCATCTGCGAAACGTGCACAGGAGCGAATGTGACAAACGGAAATGCCCACCACTGTGTCCGAAGTCTTATGGGCGCAAGAGTGGTCTAGACAGGCACGTGAAGCAAAAACACCAGAGAGGGAGGGACGTAGCGAACGCAGCTCTCGTCAGGCTCTTATTGAATAGTAGTCATCAAATTGTCCACTTCGCCCATGTGTTCCGTATGTTATGAGGATGCTGTGATGAAAGAGATAAGCGCAAGCGTGGCAAGGGCATGTAAGTGTCGTTCGGAGAGTCGGAGACACACCGTAGGTAGATGGCAGATAAGAAGAAAAAAGCTTCTGGGATGACACGTCCAGCAATGATGTCCTATCCCAGGTACAAAGCGAATGATCTTTGGGAGTGAAAAGGCAACGTGAAAACAACAAAACTGGCTGGCTCGACACCAAAGATCGATATGAGATTCAACTGCGATCGATATGGGATTCAATTGTTGGGCTCGCGCGGGTTCTGGGAACTGTCGACTTGAGATGTCCTCGCAATTCGGCACTGCCTTCGATTGACGATTGTTGATTGCTGTTATCATGAAGCCCTGATCGGCGACGGCGACGTTTGAAATTTTTATCCTTCGTTATGCTCAGTAGAGTACAGTAATGCTGTAAAGTGTCAAAGGAAGCAAGGCGCAAGGCGGGAAGCACCGCCTCGATCCAACTGAAAGATGTTTTCCCCCGAAATTTACTCCAGCAAGCGAAGAAAACTGGCTTGGATGGGCAACAGCAATCATAAGACCTCCTAATATCTATACCGATCTTTGAATCGATTGACCTGACGAGTCGTTGAGGTGGATCCGCGGCCGCGCAAGGACTCGCCACCAAAACATCACGTGCACGAGTGGACTTGCAAAAATTTGGCGGGCCGCCATCTGGCAATTGTCATGCTATATATGGCAGAAAATTTCTGTCTATTGTATGATGTTGGACACGGAGACAATTGCGTATCGATGGCGGCTCGGCCGTGCGTGTGCACCGTGGTGTCGTCCAGAAAACATGACACTCCAGACTCGGAACTTGCAGAAGTTTTCCTCTTCTTATCCGCCATCTTCCAAATACCCCTAGTGTGTCTGAACGACACTTACACGACAATGCCACGTTTATCGCTTCCATCAAACTTCCTCATCTCGGAAACATGCGGAACACAAAAGTGGATAATTTGATGACGGTGAGCCTACTATCTGGGCTAGTTATAAGGAACGCGATGAGAGCTACGTTATATCCCTCCCTGATGCTTCTGCTTTATGTGCCTCCTCAAATTACTACTGCGCCCATAAATCTTTGGACACAGTGAACATGCCCACTCGTCATTCCCGTGCACCGTCTTGCAGTGCCTTCGGAGGGTGGCCTTATCGAAGAATGTCCCTCCCTGGCACTCTCTACACTTCCATTTCCCTCCTTCCCGATACATCAGACGCACAAACCTCTCCTTTTCGGTTTCACCCTTCTCTTGCACGTCTTCTGTCCCTTCGGAGATGTGTGTCTTCTCGGTCCAAGCTTGGACTCCAAACTCAGCGGGGCCCAGGGTTTCCCCCGTGATCCCCAGTGAGGATGAAGTATATAATCCCTGTGGCGGTACCACAAGTGTCTCCTTCCCGAGTCCTATGTTGCCAAGCTTGGATATATTCTTCATATTACCTGGGGACCTTCCGGCGTGCAATTCTTGGGTCTCACCCCTCTGGGCGACTGCCCTGTCCCCAGTCTCTCTCTCCTCCTTGGCCACCCTCATTCGTTTTGTGGGTCTCGTGATTGGCAGGTCCACGCCACCACGATCTTTGGACTTTGCCATCCACCAGCTTGACCACTCTCCCAGATCTGGCTCTGGTGAACGCAGTCGCTTCTGAGGCCTGGGATTAGATGCCCTTTGCCACTCCTCTTGCGGTGCCAGGCCGATCTCCACTGTGTTCCTTGTAATCTTGGCCCAAGCCTCGTCGGCATATAACATTTTTCGAAGAACGTCTTCATTAGAGTTGGCGATGGGTGGTATATTGCCCGTGGGCGGCCGTTCGGATACCTGTGACTCGACATGAACTTCAGGCGTAGTGTCTCAGAAAGAGGAAACTCACGAGGTTCCGGGAAGGCCTAGGCACATGTATGACGTCTGCTTCGGGGGTTGTTTGATGGTTTAGGTCCATCTAATCAGTCTTGTGGTGAGCACACCCCCTTCTGTGCAGTTTGGCTGAGACTTACAACAGGATAACAACCGACTACATCTGAGGCAGGTTGTTGGGTGGCAATGTGAAACCCGCCTGCTTGGAGGATTCGGTCAAAAGTCAGGCTGAGCTGATAATCTCATGGTGAGCAGACCGTTCTCCATGGATTGGCAGGGCCTTACTGGGTTGACCTCGCCGACTTCAGATGGGTGGCTTCGTTCGGAATTTCCGAGAATAGTATTGTGGAACCCCGCCTGGGGGTTGGCGTGGTGGCGATTCTGCTCAGGCTGATCAATCTTATAATGAGCACACTTCTCTGCGTAGGTTGATCGAGGCTTACCAGACGACCCAAGTTCAATTCATCTGGGTAGTATCTATGGCCAGATCCCATTCCCGTCGGGTGGACGGAAACTCTGGCGTTGTTGGGGTGCATTGACTGTTGCCTCTGAGGTAGCGTTGCCTCATTTTGGGAAGTGTTTGTATCACGGGAACAGAACATTGAGATGAGTAGAGGTTGGAAGGTTGTGGCTCTCTGTGAAGTCTTAACACAACTCGGGGACTGTTTCTGTGGTTTTATATCTACGCCTCCTCAGTGGGTGCCAATCATAGTCATGGTCTGTTGGGCGGCCAACTTGGGCCTGCTCACTTACGAAAATGTGTCCACTAACTTACTCGCCACAACTGACGCCACTAATATGACGCCAAAGTCAGCAGGAGGGAACAATAAGGCTGTACACGTCACGGTGCCTTACGCTGCCCGTCTCCATCCCCCACCCAGATGCCTTGACCGTCAGATATTTCGGTGAGCGGTCCATGACCTCCAAAACTCTTTAAATGAGCACTTTGAATAAGCGTGTCCTGCTTGACTCAGACGACTCAGACGACTGAACGCGGACCCGGAGCGGGACCTAACCGGCCTAACCTCCGAAGGTGGACGCCCCAAGATCCTAACCTCAACTATCACATGGTAACCCTACCCGGAGAAACCTCGGATCAGACTGCCTTTTCGGGGTTACCGGAAAGGTGAGGGCAGCGATAACCTACATACACAGTATAGTGTGCAAGAGGCGTCCCAGGGGAAGAGGCCGTGTCAATGTGCTTGGACCAGCGAAATGTCATTAATTTGTCATGTGAATGATGGTACCTCATGACGGCGCTCCATACTGTTCAAGAATGGGAAAATTAACGCTTTTGGCGACCCCAATTTTCATGGACGAACACCACAATGTCACTCTCTATTATGGCTGCCACCTTTGCCTGGGCCATAAGGCTCTCGATCAAAAGGCGCACAAGATCTACTCCGTAGGCCGATGGATATTAGGCTTATTAGCTACGGTATTTTCCGTCGGCAGTAAGCTAACACAGGATCAGCTCGGCCGTCGTCTGTCAATGTTCTGATACAGTATCCGACGCAGGCAGATACTAGCTACCAACGTGATCGCCCCTAGGATCCTATGGGCGCTTCTAAGATTTCCCCCCAAGGACACAGCCTCTATTTTGACCCTCCTTGGACCTCCTTTGGTTACTTCCGGCTGCTGAGTCCCGTGAGAGGAACGGTGAAGCTGCTCAACCTCTTACAGATCAAGATCACCCAATGTATCAGGCTACAGGTACTATCACACCGTTGCACCCACCCCTGGTCTCCTTCTCCCATTGGTGATCGAAAGAAACATAAAAGAAAACTTGGAGACGAAAATGGCCAGATGTATGCACTGGCTTACCATGGCTTAGAAACTTGACATCTGTCGAACCGTTTTGAGTACGGATAAGTAAATTCAGGATTTTCCTGACAAGTCACCTTCTGGATAATTTGGGGCCTTGACGTTCGTAATTAAATAATGAACTTGTTGTTTCTTTTATGCTAATCAGGTCCGGAATGGTCGGCCATCAATGCATCAACTTCCACGGGCTAGGCGTACCCGGGCTCACTCTTCGCTTTCTCGTTTGGGCTTCATACAACTCCCTCACATCGAAGCTCTCAATTTATGTCACATACACGCACGTCGAGACTCGCGTAGCTTGGTACACGGTACACGAATCACTGGGCCAGGGCGAGTGGCTCTGTCACAGTAGCTTTTCCAGGTTTGGCTGCGGGCTGCGGGACCTACCGCCATGCGACCCAGTGTTAACAGCGCCCCCACGGCTGCCAGTGACGTTGCCGTTGGTGCAGTTGACCCAAGGTCCCAAGGAATCGTCGTGTGGTCAAAATAACTAGGTTTAGTTCGCGTGCAAGTGCCCGGGTAGGGGTAGGGCACTGAATACGAACCCAGGCGCTGCTCATTTACATCTTGACTTACCCTATCGCTTTGTATTTTCGTATAGATAGTGCTTGTACTACCATGACCACTGGAATGCGACATAACCAAGCAGAATCGTTCTTTGCATGAAGGGGCGACATGGATGAGACTAAAATTCTATTCCGGGCCATATCTTGTCTTGCTGCAGACCGTACTCTCAGGCTTGACATCTTTCTCGATTTCTGCTAGCAGGATGTGACCATCGATCAGACCCTGATAATGATGCCAGAACCAAAGGGATGAAATTCGCCGGCGAAGTAGTACAAATGAGGAAACGAAGACCAACTAAGCTTGTATCATTACTCGCTTTCCCTCAGAGAGGAACTAATCAATGCTCTCGAGCAGTAGTTAGAAATCTTCTTCCCTCGAAATGGCCCGACTATGCGACAGCATTTCCCCTTGGTCTTGGAGGTGGTCATTCAGATAGTAAAGGCGCCGGCGCCAGGACCCTCCAGCTGTTGAACTAAGAAGGACCATACGTTAAAATGTTTGTGACTCTGGACGTTTATGCGCCCAAATGGGAGGTGAGAGAAAGCAAAACGTACCCGCGAATGTCAATCGTCCTTTGAGTGAGTCCGCGACGCCCACACAAGACCGCCGATGATGCCACCTAGGATAAGAACACCCGCACCTGTCTTGAGGTTTTTAACCATGGGCGAATCGACGTGTGGCCCCTTGAACAGCATGTCAGGCTCTATCCAATGATGCATAGACGCCGATCCCTCCAGCACCGGACCGTGCTCAGTCACCGGCCTGTCCGTCGCTGATAAATGGGGCGCCGCAGACGTCGTTCCCTCTGTCATCGAATCGTGCACGGGCGCAGGACCGACCGTCGGTGACAAATGGGACGGAGGTGCTGACCCGTCCGATGGCGGCGAGCCCTGCAAAAATCCCGACTCCTCCAAGGGCAAGGAATGATGTGGAAGTGACGCGTCCGCCGGTGGTGGTGACGACGATGACGGATATTGCGAAAGTGCTATCCCGCCCGGTTCTATTCCCCCCCGCCTTTCTGACACACTCTCCGCTAGTGCCGCCACCACATCGTCGCGCCTGTCGTGTATCTCCTGTACTACCACAGGAGCCGCGAACGCGAGGTTGAGGATGGAAAGGATGAGGAGGG
>Ga0137358_10002367_pt1 | contig 10681 bp, 5 predicted proteins | sample Mad1_20_16metaG_FD_105551 | JGI IMG/M metagenome (GOLD analysis project Ga0137358, IMG submission 105551) | Vadose zone soil microbial communities from Angelo Coast Range Reserve, California, USA - Mad1_20_16 metaG | ecosystem: Environmental > Terrestrial > Soil > Vadose zone | place: USA... | reverse complement strand
GCTCGCGGGGTGTATGCAAGGCGACCTGCTGGGTAGCTCCCGCCTGCTGTATGCGCTGGGGCGCGATGGCTTTCTACCGGCTGGATTGGCGTCGTTGACCAAGACCAGCCGCGTACCGCTGCTCGCGATCGTCGTTCACGCGCTGGCTGCGTGGATGGCGGCGTCTGCGGGAAGCTTCACCACCCTCGCCCTCGTGTCCGGCGGCGCATTTTGTTTCGTCTACATCGCGAGCTGCGCCGCCGCCTGGCAACTGCAGCGCCGGCAGGTCGCACAGGCCCGGAAGCCTTTGCATATGCCCGGCGGCCCGTTGATTCCGTTGCTGGGAATCGCCGGGCTCGGCGGGATCCTCACGACGCTCGAGCGCGCGGAATGGTTCGCCATCGGATGCGCCCTGCTCGGCATCGCAATCCTTTACTCATGTAACCTACGGTATCGCCATGGAATATGAAGCTGCACGTACCGTCGTCTACCCGTGGAATTGCGACTCCATGGGTCATTTCGCGACCCAGCACTACATGAAAGTGTTCGACGACGCGACTTATCACCTGTTGGGCGCTCTGGGGTATTCGCTGCGGGATGCGGGTGAGACGCGCCGCGGTTGGGCCGATGTGAGCCACAAGATCGATTACCTGAGCGAACTGCGCGCCGGTGATCTCCTCGTTGCGTGGAGCTCGGTACAACGAGTAGGCAGCAAATCGATTACGTACCGCACCCGGCTGGTGCGGGCGGAGCAGCCGCAGGAGGATTGCGCGGTGCTCACCGGAGTGGTCGTGCATTTTGATCTCGAGCGGCGCTGCGCCTTGGTGCTTCCGGATGCAATCCGCGCTGCCGCGCTGGCGGCAATGGGGGACCGCGCCCCGTGACGGAATGAGCCCCACGCAAGGTACCGCGTTCTCCAGCGCCGCCATTCCGTGGCGCGTGGTGCCTCCGCTCGCCAGCACCGCGCTCACCATGGTGGGCGCGGGTGTGCTGGGATCCCTGCTGCCGTTGCGCTACTCGGCGATGGGTTATTCGCCGGGGGTGATCGGCCTTTTGGCCACGGCCGAGGCCCTGGGTTTCCTGGTGGGCTGCCTCTATGCGCACAAAATCATCGTGCCGGTCGGACTGGAGCGGGCCTATGCGGCGTTCGCCGGCATGAAGGCGGTTGCCATTCTCGGCCTGCATTTTGCCGACAGCCTTCCGTCCATCGCCCCGCTGCGGTTCCTGATCGGCCTGAATGCGGCGGGACTCGCCATCATCGTCGAGAGCTGGCTGAATGCGCTGGTGCCGAACGAGCAGCGCGGCCGGGTATTGACCATCTATGTGCTGGTCTACGGCCTGTTCTTCGGCGCCGGACAGCTGTTCGGCCAGAACCTCAACGTGCGCGGTCCCGAATTGCTGTTCATGGCGGGCATCGCGACCACTCTGGCGCTCGTACCCATGGTGGCCATCGACGTTCGCGCGCCGGTTCTCCCCCATGGCGTCACGCTCGAAATCCTCAAGGCGCTTCGTACCTCGCCGGTAAGCGTGCTGGCCTGCCTGTTGAACGGACTGATACTGACGGCGTTCACGACGGTCGGACCCTTGTTCGGCGAACGCGTCGGCTTCGATCAACGGCACATCGTGATCCTGATGGCCTGCGTCTCCCTGGGTGGGCTCTTCCTGCAATGGCCGATCGGCTACTTCTCCGACAAAATCGACCGCCGCCATGCCTTGATCGGCATCGGCGCCGGCGTGCTGGCGGTCGCGACCGCTTTGGTCGTGGTCGACCGGCAGTTGCCGTTCGTGTTGCTTGCCGTCCTATTTGCCGTCTTCGGCGGCCTCGGCGAGAGCCTGTACGCGGTCGGCGTGGCGCATGCGAACGACCGCGCCGAGATGTCGGACTACGTGGCCCTGTCCTCCACCTTGCTGTTCGTCTGGGCACTGGGCGCCGCGATCGGACCGACCACCGGAACATATGCCATCCAGCTCACGACGCCGCGCGCGTTCTTCGTCTACGTGATCGCACTGACGCTCGGCTTTACGCTGTACACGGTCTGGCGCTTGTACCGACGCAGGGTGGGAGGGGCGGCGGAGTCGCGCGAGGACTTCCTGGCGTATCCGCAAACGTCGCCTGAGATTTACGCCTGGCTCCCGTATCACAAGGAACCCATCGGGCCGAAGAAGCCGGACGAGCCGAAGGTGCCGGACCAGACGAAGGTGCCCAGCGTATCCGTCGCCGAGCCTGCGCGGACGGCCGTCGATGAGGCGCTGCCGCCGACCGCCTGACGACCGCCCGGCGCCGCAGACTGCTGGTTTGTGAAATCCGGACGACGCCGCTGCGCTACTATCGGTATCAGCGAGAGGCGTTTTAATGAGCGTGTCCGTCAAATCAGCCTTCGGGGTCATGCTGTGGGTCATCGGCGCCACGGCACGCGCGAACACCTTCACCCCCCATCATCGGGTGCACATCGAAGGCGAGGGGCCACGAACCGTCGTTCTCGAGTCGGGCTTCGGCGATACCTTGGACATCTGGCAGACCATTCAGCCCCAGGTTGCGGCCAACTGCGCCAGGACGTTTTCATACAACCGCGCCGGTTACGTCGACAGCGACCCCGCCGCAGCAGCGCGCGATGCCGCGAGCATCGTCGGCGAATTGCGCGAGGAATTGCTCCGCAGAAACCTGAATCCGCCGTACGTGCTCGTAGGACACTCCCTGGGGGGTCTCTACATGCAATATTTCGCGCGCAACTTTCCGGGCGACGTCGCGGGGCTGGTGCTCATCGATTCCACGCATTGGCAACAGGGGCTCAAGGTGGCCAGCACCGCGGACACGCCCTATCAAACGCGCACAGCCGTCACCCTCTACATGCCGTGGGTGATGCGGCGGGAACTCAGCGATAGCACCGAGGCGGGTCTCGAGGTCAACGGCAGCCCGAGCGCCTGGGCCATCCCGACCATCGTCCTGTCCAGCACGCGAGTCGGCCCCGTCGAAACCGCGGATCAGCGCGCACTGGCCGTGACGCTGCAGAACAGCATCGCTGCGGATTTCCCCGGCGCCCGGCACGTATTCGTGGAAAACAGCGGCCACTACATTCAACGCGACAAACCCGCGGTGGTCATCGATGCAATACGCGACATCGCAGGCTGTAATCCTCGTTGAACCGCTGTGAACTCAGCCCCGCGCCGCGGCCGGCGTGGCCCCGGGGAATGCCTTGACCGCGCCGCGCGACGCCACGGCCTGATAAATCGCCGCCGCGATCTCCTCCTGGGTGCAGGGCTTCGTCAATTTCAGCAATCCCAACTTTACCGGATCGGCGGGCAGTTCGGCGTAGCCGGTGGCGAGGATGATGGGCAAGCCGGGGAAGCGGTCCCTGATGCACTCGGCGAGCTGCAGTCCGGTCATGCTCGGCATCGCATGATCCGTGATGACCACGTCGACTTCGATGCCGGAGTCGAGCTTGGCCAGGGCCTCTGCCGCGGAATGCGCCTCGATCGCGGTGTGGCCGAGGTCATCGATCATCGCGGCCGTCCCGGTCATCACCAGAAGATCGTCATCGACGACCAGCACCTTGCAAGGCTCGGTGCGGGGCAATGGATGCGAGGATTGCGCCGCCTGCCCCGACTGCGTGGCCCGGGTCACCGACACGGCGGAAGTCGTCGCCCGCGGCAGCCACAGATCGATGGTCGTTCCGGCGTCCGGCTCGCTGTGAATATCCAACAGGCCGCCGGACTGTGCCGCCAGCCCCTGGACCATGGACAATCCAAGACCGGTCCCCTTGCCCGGGCCCTTGGTCGTGAAGAACGGCTCGGTGGCCTTGGTCAGCGTGACGGTGTCCATGCCGACTCCCGTATCGACGATGCTGATCCGCAGGTAATCGCCCGGGGCCAGCCGCGAGTCCGGTCCACCAAGGGTTTTGGTTTCTGCCGCCGCCGCAATCATCAGCCGGCCGCCCGCCGGCATGGCGTCGCGGGCGTTCAACGCCAGGTTGAGCAGCGCCAACTCGAGCTGATTGGCATCCGCGAGGAGGGGCGGCAATCCGCCCGGAAAATTGAGCTCGAGCGCGATCCCATGGCCGAGGGCGCGTTTCAGCAGCTCCTCCATGCCGCTCACCAGATGCGCAATATCCACCGATTCGGGTTTCAGTTCCTGCCGTCGCGAGAAAGCCAACAGCCGCTGGGTCAGCGCAGCGCCCCGCTGCGCCCCTTGAACCGCATTCTGCAGCAGGCGCCGGCTGTGCTGGTCTTCCGCGCCCAGGCGCTTTTCCAGCAAGGCAAGGCTGCCCAGCACCGCCATCAACAGATTGTTGAAATCGTGCGCGACGCCGCCGGTCAGCCGGCCGATGGTGTCCATTTTCTGCGCCTCGAACAGTTGCGCGAGCGCGGTCTCACGCTCGCGCGTGCGATCGTCGATACGCTGCTCGAGTTCCTCGTTGAAGCGCTGCAGTTCGCCGGTCCGCTCCGCCACCCGCCGCTCGAGTTCCGCGTTGAACCGCTCCAGCTGACGAGTCTTCCGGTACAGCTCGACGAAGACCTTGACCTTTGCGCGCAACAGCTCCGGCACGACGGGGACCGGAACATAATCGACGCCGCCCAACTGGTAACCGCGCAGTTGATCCGGCTTGGTCATCATCACCGCGGACACGAAGATGATGGCGGTAGTCTGGAAGCGCGGATGTTCCCGGATCATGGCGGCGAGTTCGAATCCGTCGAGGTCGGGCATGCACACGTCGATCAGGATCAATGCCACCTCGTTCTTGAGCAGTACTTCGAATGCCTGGCGCGCCGACGACGCCTTGAGGAGGTTTTCGCCGACTTCCGCCAGGATCGCTTCGTGGCTCAACAGCTTGGCCTGGCTGTCGTCGACCAGCAGAATATTCACCTTGTCGGTGGCGTTCATCGGCGGGTCGGCAGCATTCATCTGCGTGGATTCTCAGCGATGCAGCCACATGCGCAGGGCGGACAACAACTGCTCGACATTCACGGGTTTCGCGAGGTAGTCCGATGCCCCGGCCTCGAGGCATTTCTCGCGGTCGCCCTTCATGGCCTTTGCCGTCAAGGCCAGGATGGGCAGGCGGCGGAAGCCGGGATTCGTGCGAATCACCTGGATGGTCTCGTACCCGTCCATGCCCGGCATCATGATGTCCATCAGAACGATGGCCACGTCGGAACGCGACTCCAGCACCGCGATGGCCTCGCTGCCGGTGGTCGCCGTCAATACCTCCATCCCGCGCCTTTCCAGGACGCTGGAAAGCGCGAAGATGTTGCGGGAATCGTCGTCGACCAGAAGCACGGTCCGGTGCATGAGATCTTCATCGGAGCTGTGCAGCCGCTGCAGCATTGCTTGCTTCGCGGGCGGCAGATCCGCCACCACCCGGTGCAGAAACAATGCCGTCTCATCCAACAAGCGCTCCGGTGACTCCACCCCCTTCACCACGACGCTCCGGGCCATGGTGTGCAGTTGCGCGTCTTCGTCGGCGGACAGCTGGCGGCCGGTGAATACGACGACCGGCAGGTCGGACAGTGATTCGTCGTCGCGGATCCGCTCCAGCACCTCGAATCCGGACATGTCCGGCAGCTTCAAATCGAGGACCACGCAGTCCGGCGGGTCGTCGCGCAACTGCGCCAGCGCCTTCGCGCCCGTGTCGGCCAGCGTAATCTTGATGTCCTCGTGGGCGAGCAATTCCGCCACGCCTTTGCGCTCCGCTTCGTCGTCTTCCACCAACAGCAAATGCTTGCGTCGCGGGCTCGCATACCCCTTGATACGCGCGAACGCGCCGTCCAGACCCTCCGAAGTGGTCGGTTTCTGCAGGAAGGAGAACGCCCCTCGCGCCAGCCCATGATGCCGGTCCTCGTCCAACGTCACGATCTGCACGGGGATGTGGCGCGTCGAGGGGTCCTGCTTGAGCTGGCTCAAGACGGTCCATCCCAGCATGTCGGGCAGGAAAATATCGAGCGATATCGCGGTCGGATAATACTCGCGCGCCAGCGCCAGTGCGTCGGCGCCGCGGGTCGCAACCAGGACCCTGAAGCCCTTCTCCTTCGCGGCCGCCATCATGATGCGCGCATAGTGCGGATCGTCCTCGACGATGAGCACCACGCTCTCGCCGGGCGCGATCTCGCCCCGATCGTCGAGTATCTGCTCCGGCGGACGCTCCTGCGTTCGCAACGGCACCGCGGCGGCGGCCGACGCATCGCCGGAATTGAGAGTCGACTTCGCGGAGGCGCTGCCCGAGTACATGAGCGGCAGATACAGCGTGAAAACGCTGCCCACGCCGGGCGAGCTGCGCAATTGAATTTCGCCGCCCAAAAGATTGGCAAGTTCGCGGCTGATCGCAAGCCCCAATCCCGTGCCTCCGTACTTGCGGCTGGTGCCGGCATCGGCCTGCTGAAATGCCTCGAAGATGATGCGCTGCTTCTCCGGCGGAATGCCGATGCCGGTGTCGGTGACCTCGAAGGAGACCACCTGCGGCGCATGCCTCAATGTCGGATGGTCGGCGTTCCAGCCGCTTGCCGCCGGGGAGACCGCGAGCTTCACTCCGCCGTCGGCGGTGAACTTGAAGGCGTTGGACAGCAGGTTCTTCAAGACCTGCTGCAGGCGTTTCGAGTCGGTGATGATGCTGCGCCCGGCGAGGTTGGGCGAGATCTCCACATCGAATTGCAGTTTGCGGTTTTCCGCCTCGTGCCGGAACGGACGCGCGATCATTTCCAGCAGAGTGTTGAAATGCACTTCCTCGGCATCCACGGAGACGGTGCCGGACTCGATCTTCGACAGATCCAGAATATCGCTGATGAGGTTCAAAAGGTCGGTGCCCGCGCCATGAATGGTGCGCGCGAAATCCACCTGCTTGGGCGCCAGGTTGCCGTCCGGGTTCTCCGACAACTGCTGGCCCAGGATGAGAATGCTGTTGAGCGGCGTGCGCAATTCATGCGACATGTTCGCGAGAAACTCGGACTTGTACTTCGAGGTGAGCGCGAGCTCGGTCGCCTTCTCCTCCACCGCGCGCCGCGCCTGTTCGATTTCCTGGTTCTTCGCCTCGACCTCGACGTTCCGGTCGGCGAGCTGCTGCGCCTTTTGTTCCAGCTGCTCGTTGGTCTGCTGCAGTTCGCGCTGCTGCACCTGCAGCTCGGTGGCAAGCTGCTGAGATTGCTTGAGCAGGCCTTCGGTCTGCATGGTCGCTTCGATGGAATTGAGCACAATGCCGATGGAGGTCGTGAGCTGTTCCAGGAAGGTCAGCTGCAGCTCCGTGAACGCGCCGAGCGATGCCAGCTCGATGACCGCCTTGACCTCGCCCTCGAACAGCACCGGCAACACGATGACGTGATGCGGCGCCGCGCGGAACAGACCGGAACTGATCGGCACCACATCCTTCGGTATGTCGGTGATCAGCATGCGGCGCGCAATGAGGGCGCACTGCCCGATGAGCCCTTCGCCCAGCTTGAGCTGCTCGGCATGCCCATTGCCCGCACCGTCCGCATAGGCGGACAGGAGCTTCAGGCCGCTGGCGGCTCCCCCGCCCTCCACCTGATAAATCACGCCCTGCTGCGCTTCGACGAGCGGCGCCAGTTCGGTGAGCAGCATGCGTCCCACGGTGGACAGGTCGCGCTGACCCTGCAGCATGTTGGTGAAGCGCGCCAAATTGGTCTTGAGCCAGTCCTGCTCGGTATTGCGATCCGTCGTGAGCCGCAAATTCCCGATCATCGTGTTGATGTTGTCTTTGAGCTCGGCGACTTCGCCGCGCGCTTCCACCTGTACCGAGCGGGTCAGGTCGCCCTTGGTCACCGCGGTGGCCACTTCGGCGATGGCGCGCACCTGGGTGGTCAGGTTCGCCGCGAGCAGGTTCACGTTGCCGGTCAAGTCCTTCCACGTTCCCGCCGCGCCCGGCACGTTCGCCTGCCCGCCCAGGCGGCCTTCGACGCCCACTTCGCGGGCCACCGTGGTCACCTGATCCGCGAACGTGGCCAGCGTGTTGGTCATGTTGTTGATGGTCTCGGCGAGGGCCGCCACCTCGCCCTTGGAGGCGACGGTGAGATTCTGTTTCAGGTCGCCGTCGGCCACCGCGGTCACCACTTTCACGATGCCGCGCACCTGTTCGGTGAGATTGGCCGCCATCACGTTGACCGTATCGGTCAGATCCTTCCACGTGCCGGCGACGCCCGGCACCTGCGCCTGGCCGCCCAGCCTCCCCTCGGTGCCGACTTCGCGGGCCACGCGCGTGACTTCGCCGGCAAAGCCGTTCAATTGATCCACCATGGTGTTGATGGTGTTTTTGAGTTCCAGAATTTCGCCCTTCACATCCACCGTGATCTTGCGCGACAGATCGCCGCGCGCCACGGCCGTGGTCACCTCCGCGATGTTGCGCACTTGGGTGGTGAGATTCGCCGCCAGAAGATTGACGTTATCGGTCAGGTCCTTCCAGGTTCCGGCGACGCCGGGAACCACGGCCTGGCCGCCCAAGCGCCCGTCGGTGCCCACCTCGCGGGCCACGCGCGTCACTTCGCCGGCGAAGGAACGCAGCTGGTCCACCATGGTGTTCAGGGTTTCCTTCAGCAGCAGGATTTCGCCGCGCACGTCCACCGTGATCTTGCGCGACAGGTCGCCGGTCGCGATCGCGGTCGCGACTTCGGCGATGTTGCGCACCTGGGCGGTGAGATTTCCGGCCATGGAATTGACGTTGTCGGTGAGGTCCGCCCAGGTTCCCGCCACGCCCGGCACCTGCGCCTGGCCGCCCAGTTTTCCCTCGGTGCCGACTTCCCGCGCCACGCGTGTCACTTCGCCGGCGAAGGCATTCAACTGGTCCACCATGGTATTGATGGTGTTCTTGAGCTCGAGGATTTCGCCCTTGACGTCCACCGTGATCTTGCGCGATAGGTCGCCGCGCGCCACTGCCGTGGTGACCTCGGCGATGTTGCGCACCTGACCGGTGAGGTTCGACGCCATCGAATTCACGTTCTCCGTCAGATCCTTCCAGGTGCCGGCGACGCCCGGCACGTTGGCCTGGCCGCCCAGCTTGCCCTCGGTACCCACTTCGCGGGCCACGCGCGTGACTTCTCCGGCGAACGCGTTCAACTGGTCCACCATGGTGTTGATGGTGTCCTTGAGCTCCAGGATTTCACCCTTCACGTCGACGGTGATCTTCTTGGACAAGTCGCCGTTGGCGACGGCCGTGGTCACTTCGGCGATGTTGCGCACCTGGCCGGTGAGATTCGAGGCCATGTAGTTGACGTTCTCGGTCAGGTCCTTCCAGGTGCCTGCCACGCCGCGCACGTTCGCCTGCCCGCCCAGCCGGCCTTCCGAGCCCACCTCGCGGGCCACGCGCGTCACCTCGGACGCGAACGCATTCAGCTGGTCCACCATCGTATTGATGGTTTCCTTGAGTTCGAGGATCTCGCCCGACACCGTCACCGTGATCTTCTTCGCCAGGTTGCCGCTGGCGATGGCCGTCGAAACCTCGGCGATGTTGCGCACCTGCGCGGTGAGATTGGACGCCATGGAATTCACGTTGTCGGTCAAATCCTTCCACGTGCCCGCGACGCCCGGTACCTGAGCCTGGCCGCCCAGCCGCCCTTCGGTGCCGACTTCGCGCGCCACGCGCGTGACTTCGCCCGCGAACGCGTTGAGCTGATCGACCATGGTGTTCATGGTCTGCTTGAGTTCGAGAATCTCACCCGACACGTCCACCGTGATCTTGCGCGACAGATCGCCGCGCGCCACGGCCGTGGTCACCTGCGCGATGTTGCGCACCTGCGCGGTGAGGTTGCCGCACATGGCGTTCACCGAATCGGTCAGATCCTTCCAGGTGCCGGCGACGCCGGGCACCAGGGCCTGTCCGCCCAGCTTGCCTTCCGTGCCCACCTCGCGCGCGACCCGGGTGACCTCGGAGGCGAAGGAGCGCAATTGATCCACCATGGTGTTGATGGCTTCCTTCAATTGCAGGATTTCGCCGCGCACGTCGACCGTGATCTTCTTCGAGAGGTCGCCGTTGGCGACGGCGATGGTGACCTCCGCAATGTTGCGCACCTGCGCCGTGAGGTTGGAGGCCATCGAGTTGACGCTTTCGGTCAGATCCTTCCAGACCCCGGTGACTTCGCGCACCTGCGCCTGGCCGCCGAGCTTGCCGTCGGTGCCCACTTCGCGGGCCACACGAGTGACCTCGGAGGTGAACACGCTCAATTGCTTGATGAGCGTATTGACGATATTGGCGGAACGCAGGAACTCGCCCTTGAGCGCGCGTCCATCGACATCGAGCGGCACGGTTTGCAGCAAATCGCCGCGCGCCACCGCGGTGACCGTGCGGGTCACGGCGGTCGTCGGCCAGAGAAGATCGTCGATGAGGGTGTTGACCGATCCTTCCATGTCCGACCAGGCGCCATCCGATAGACCGAATCGCACCCGGGTCCGCGTCTTGCCCTGACGCCCGACGACCTCGCCCACGCGTTCGAGCTGCTGGGCGATGCGCTGATTGGCCGCGACGATGGTATTGAACGTATCGCAGATCTTGCCCGCCACTCCGACCTGCGATCCCGGCAGGCGCACCGAGAACTCGCCGCCCTGCATGGCGCGAAGCGCCGCAAGCAATTCCCGCAGATCTAGATCGGATGCGCCGTTGATGACGCCAGGGCTCTTCGCCCGGTGAGCCGCGGCCCGATGAGCTGCGCTACCATTGTTTCTTGTTTTTGCCGCGACGCCCGACTTCGATTCCATTGCAAGTCTCCACGCCGT
>Ga0137358_10002365_pt1 | contig 10684 bp, 11 predicted proteins | sample Mad1_20_16metaG_FD_105551 | JGI IMG/M metagenome (GOLD analysis project Ga0137358, IMG submission 105551) | Vadose zone soil microbial communities from Angelo Coast Range Reserve, California, USA - Mad1_20_16 metaG | ecosystem: Environmental > Terrestrial > Soil > Vadose zone | place: USA... | reverse complement strand
CATGTCTCTATCTCGGCATATCGCGCGCCACCTGTCATTGTCGCTGCCACTTTTTTTCCCGTTCCCGCGCATCGCGATCGCCTTTTGGGTGGGGATGTCTTTGTTCTCTTTCCCACTCTCTATGTCCTCCCTCCATTACACGTGCTTTCGCGTTTTTTTGGGTGGTGATTGGCTCGAACAAAGGCTGGATTTCACTCGCAACTCGATCGTCTATCTCTTCCGCACGACCTATACCCCCGCTGACTCGCTGACGATCGCGGCGCTTGTCGCGTACATGAACGCCGCCCTGCCTCCGGACAAGCATGAGGAATTCGACACGGCGGAGGTCACGCGTGCTGCCAAGACCCTGCACGACCACGGAAGCGTTGCTTTCGAGGGCGATATGCTCAAGCCCTTGCATTGAAATCCGGCCATCACCGTTGGTTTCCTACATTTTTTTCTCCGGCCCCAGTCTCTCCCCCCCCCTTTCTTTTGTGTTCTTTATTCCATAATTATTCCCCTTCTCCCTTTTCCCCTCAAAACCACATCGTTCCTTGCTTGCTTTGCCTCTTTTTTATCATTTAATAATTCGGTGTGGCTATTGGCCTCGCTCTCATCTGAAGCGACGCTGACGGACAGCATAATGACGACGTATCGATCGTTTATCACCTCCTTTCCCCTCGTCCCATATCTTCTTCCAGCGTACTGCCCTCCAGTCGTATGCTTTTTACCCACTCCATTCCAAAATCGCTCGTTTCTCTCTCTCGATCTCTCCCGTTGTGTCAGCTTTGTTATCGCTAGATATTGTGCATTCATTTACCTCGCGGACTAGATCGGACTGGACTGGACTGGACTGGACTTTACCTCCTCTCCCCATGGTATTCGTAAATGGTACTATTAGCTACTTGTTGTTATAAGCCCTCGCGCCTGTTGCAGTTATTGTCTATTTTGCTTTCGTCCCTCCTTTTCCTCTTCTTTTCTTGCACGGTATATATATTATCTATTCATATGTACGTCGCCCCCCCTTTTTTCGGTTTTTTCTTTCGATATCTTCTTGTGCCAGGAGTAGTGGAACGATTGTCTAACCAAAAAAAGGCGTTCATGGACCTCTTACCCACTCTTTTTTTACCCCCGTCTCGCCTTTTCCAAGGTATACGTATATACATAGTCATTATCCGATTAGTACATGTTTGTTTTCTGAGTACGATGACCTTGAAAAAAATACTACTGAGTACACGAGAGGGAGAAGATGATAAGAAGGTAAATGCGATACGACGATGGGTTTCCATTCTCGTCGACCCAATGTCTGTCGAGGATAGGGCTATCGTCGACCGACGTTGGGTCGACGAGAATGGAAACCCGTAGAGTATCTGGGGAGATATAGCGAGAGGGTAGTGTTTGTGGATGGATAGACGCGTGTCCGCTTTTAACTTAGTAGCAGAAAGGATCAGACGGATAATAAAAAGGAAAAGCCCCAAAAGGTCAGTACAATACAGTTCTGAAGAAAAAAGTGAAACGATGGTCTCAGAGATACAGACTAGGACGATTCGATTAGAAGCGAGACAACGGCAGCAAGTAAATCTCTCCAAAATAGAAAAGCTGACGAGAGTAGGAAATGGAAAGGGGGTAAAAAAGTTCTCATCACATCACAAATGTTGCCCACTGGGATTGGGGCCGTTGAGCAAGCCTGAATGCTGGTGCATAAACGACATCCACGTCTCGTTCACTCGAGATCCATTAGCCGCCAATCCAAGCTGTGACAGTTCCGTCTGAGGCGCGAGCGCAGCTGCCGCGTAACTTCTCAGCTCTGCCAGGTCCTCGGGGTGGTGTTGGTGCTGATGTTGTAGTTGGTGCTGTGTGTGGTGATGAGGCGGTGGCAGGACGTGCGACCCACGAAGGCTCAGTGCGGGCATTGTCGTCGCTGATGAGTGTGGTGGCTGTGATAGGGGTTGTTGGGAGTATGGGTATGACGTGGTCATGTATTGCGGTATTGAGTGAGCTGCTTCGAGGGTGTATTGAGGTTGTTCTGGAGCATAGGTAGTATATTGCTGTTGGTGGTATTGCTGATGTTGATGCTGATGGTGTTGCTGATGGTGTTGTTGGTGCTGTGCTGAGAGAGGAGGATGTGGTGGCGGTTAGATAGGCGGGAGATAATGCGGGTCATGCCCAACATATGGTTCCTGACTCGCGAGCCACTCACCAACTTGCGCATGTCCGACATGCGTCTCATCTGGTGACATACTACTGCTGCTGTCTGTCATCATCATTGGGGGTACCAGCTGGGGCGCAAGCGATGACGTGGCACCCGGACGGAAAACCTTTGTACGACCGGCAAACACAGCAAAATCGTCATCAATTTCTTCTTTCTTGATGAACCCCATCCCCAATGCGACACCGTCTGCAGCTCGTGGAAGATCCAGAGGATGAATATTTCGTGCAGCCTCCAAAGCACGGCGAGCCTTCTCCCTCATGCGTGTCAAAATAACCTGGCATTTAGAAAGGGGGCAATGAAAGAAAAAAGATTGAGACGATTTCATTTAAACGGTTGAGAATTGTGCTTACGAGGGCTCTAGCGGCGCGACGATTTTCCTTAGCGGCCTCCGCTACTAATGAGCATCCTTTCTCAAGTTCTATCATAGCATCATTTGCGAGGGCCGAACGCGGACAGCGTGTTACGATAAAGGCAAAGACAACCTAAAAGACGATGAGAAGAGATGGTCACGCCTGCGATGGGCTTTTTACAAGCTTACCGTGGCAGAGAAGGTATACGTCCATATAGTCCAGAAGCGACAGACCATGACGCGCTGGATTGAAAGTTGCTCCTTGACCATATGTATAATGTTTTTGGAAGCTCGGACAGTCGCCAAAAACGACGGTGCATATTGGCTCCTTATTGGATCATCGGGGTCTTCGACGAGAGCCTGGACAAAGAAGTTGCGATGGAGAAATAGGGAGACTCGAAGTTTTTCGCTTAGCCCAAAGAGTTATCGTATCAGGAAGGAACGGTGACTTACGAACGTCCTGCAAAGTGTCAAGTAGGAACACCGTCATAGAGGCAGGAAGAGGGACCGACAGGGGGTCGACCCCTGGCCCACCACGTATTGCTTCCAGCACCTCTTTGGGAAAAACAAACTCGCGAATCCTGCGGTCCAACTCCTTGATGGTGGAATAACGAGGCGGTGTGGCGGTGAGTGTACGTGCGACAATTTCCGCCATGCCATCACAAGCGAAGCGAAATCCCAATACTGTCGCTATCCTCGACGTTTAGCGGGAGTGAAGAAAAACGGATAGTGACATACGTGATGAATTATCGCCAGGGTCAAGAGTTTCGGGCAGGTCATCTTCCTGCGGGAACTTGCAGTCGATGAAGTCACGGTTAAACGTAGGTGGTCTGCCGGTGGAAAGCGCCTGGAGGACGTTTAGTCACACAGAAAGGGCGAAAATGATCGTCAAGTTCTACGTACATGCCATGAGTCCGCAACGAACAGGTCCCAGAAGACCATCCTACGCCTTTGGACAATCTTAGGATTGTTCTCCCACTGAGCAGGATCACGATCTAAGCCCGTAGTGAGCGCTTATAATGCACATACGTCCCTAAAGCTTACGTAGTCCAATCTAAGAAGTGGGAAGATCGGCACCTCGGCAAATGTGTGGAAGTAAAAATAACGTACTGTCTGAGCAAGGTGGGCAGCCAAATTGACGAGAGACCATGTAAATTCCATGCTCGATTCTCCGCCACTAACATCATTACCGAGCATTGCGTGATAAATGCTCACTATATGCAGTGTTTGAATGGTTACCAGCGATGGCTTCTCAAGTACCGGTTGCAAACAAAGAGCCGCTAAAGCGAGTTGATTATAGTGCTCGCCCTCGGATTCCGCAGTACGAGTTGACAAGCTAACGTCAAGGGCGCTTCCCAAGGCGAATATGCTGAATAATAGCGCCAGATCATGAGGTCCGTTGTATTCTTCTGATGGGTACGGAAGCTTCCTGTAAATCGAAGGGAGCATCTCGTTGACGAGCTGATGGCGAGTGACGCTACGAAAGATCCACGTAGCAGAGACCAAGTAGGACTCTGCCATCGTCGAGGCCCGTTCCCATAGAGGTAGATAGCTCCTGATGAGCGAGAGGATATCCTTGACAGGCCCCATGGGCGTAAATGGGAAAGAATAGGAAAAACGCTGGAGTTCAGGGGGAAAGGAACCCTTCGAACTGTCACTCTCCGTTATTTGACTAGGAGACCCCGTCGAATCGTCGTTGTCGAGCTGAAAATAAACGTTCAAGAATCTGGACAAACTTCTCCAAGAGGAGAACATACTAAGAGGAGGTCAGAACCACCAGTGGAACCGAAGAAGCGCGATAAACCCTGATCAGAGACGGAAAGAGTGCCAAGTGCCCTTGAAACTTCGCCAGTCCCTTCGTCTTCACTTTCATGAAGCTTGTCGCCAACATTATCAACATCCACAATGATGGCATTCTCGGAAAGCAATGGATGGGGCTCTTTCGAAATGCTGGACTGGAGCAGCGCGAGAGCGTCTTCGAGCTGTCGAATTCGATCGCTCATGCGAGCGATCCGACGGTGCAAGTGTTCGGTGGCGGCGATGACGAAACTTTTGAAATGAGATCCGGTAAAGCAGTCAGTTGGCATTGTCATAACTACGAAGAAGGATGGTCGCACCGAGTCCCCTGTCCGGTGGCAAGACTGCCTGGTCACCGAAGTGAGAGGGGCCAAGGCACATTCAGCATCGTCGACACGGAACGGGAAAACGGAAGAGAACACGGACCGTTCGGACATAAAGAAGCACAGCCTCTCCGCTTTGTGGGAGGTCAAATGAAGGCACATGAGGAGCTGTTGGGTGGAACGTACCTGACACGATTGACAAGGGATTTGTTTGTCGCATTTAATTTTAAGTCTAGCGGGCACACAAAGAGGATGAGAGAGGGCGAGCAGAGGGGTGTGGGAGGCCACGCACCTGCGACATTCTGCACAAGAGATCTCGCCCCGGTTTCTCTTCATCTCGATTTCCCTAGAGTACATGCCATCTTGACGGACGGTTGCAGTGGGATCGCGGGCGAGTCTGCGACGGTCCTGGTGGTGTTTGGAGGGATCGAGGGGCATGGTGCTGGCGGCTGGAGAGGGACATTGGTAAGAAGAAAGAGTAATTAAGCTCAATCGCAGAGATTAGTCCGTGGGAATTATTCATTTTAACAAGGTGGTTACCACTCCAAATCGGGTAATTGCAAAGTCTCGTTGATAACCGGCAGAACGGTTTACTCGTCTCTTTCCACTGCGCTTGCTCAGACCGTTATTGACGGATCATCAACTCTCTGTTTTATTCTCACAGCCTCGACATACCTCTTGGCAGGCCGCGTGTGCGCCCGCAGCATATCGGCAGCCCCGAAAAAACTTTTCATTTGTTCTCACCGGCGGCCATACCGTGGCTGTGGCAACTTAACCCCTGCGGGGATGAAACAAACAAAGTTTTCTGTTGAAGCGTTTCGCTGTAATTCAAAATGTGGTTTTTTTGCCTTGCGACAAAAAAGATTGCCGCCACACAAGGCACACATACGACCCTTTACGCGAATCCATTTTCGTCGTCCGATATTTCCCATCCTCTCACAATTTCGCTCAGACACCTCCTCACATTTGGACTGACCTCCCGACTCGGAGAGCCCTAGACTCACTCTTCCTGGGGCCGGGGACGGACGGACGGACGGACGGACGCATGATACTGATGGCCCCGGGGAGAGAGGGGCCTTCTATAGTTCCATTTCATTGAGGTAAGCGCCATTCTGAGAGCTCGAATCATTCGGGAGAGCTGAGCCAAGTTCGGTAACATCCCAGCACCGGCGCAAAGTATGACATCCGTCTAGGAACGGAGAAAAAAGGTCTTGTACCATGGATCTCGACCACATCGATCTCAGCCAGTAACCTCAATGATCCTCTTTCTTTCCTCTCCCCCCAAAGGAAATGCACGTAATAAGGTACCTCACGCGGATTCCCTCTCCGTCTCTCCTGGTGACAATCGCAGCCTGCCTACGTCCGATCCATCATAATAACCTGAGCTGCGGTGATGAGGCCACCCGCGGGGGGAGGTGTCTGTGGGGGCGATGCGGTATCCGTTCAACAGCTTGCAACAGGCCAGGAACGCAAGAGAGAACTCGTGACTGCTGCATAAGAGAACTTGACGGCAAGTAGCTGTTCAAAAAGGAACTCCACCCAACCACGCGACACCACGCTACGCGACATCACTGTATATAACTGTTCGTGTGCTTCTCTCGAGATGGCAACACATCGTCCATGTGGTTTGAATCACCCCGCCTTGGACAAGCGAATCTTCTGCTCATCCGCGGATCTCTTGGCTCTTCGCGGATTTTCCTCGGTGTCTTTAGTTCGCCTATTTCGGAAAGCAAGGTTGTTCTGTCATGCGCCTAGACCGCTTCTTACTCAGGGTCGGGTAAGTGTGTGGGGGACCGTAGAACTAAATGGAACGCCTCTGCTGTTCTTTTCTCAGAATGTACAAACAGATGCATCAGTAAGGAGCCGTCACACTGATCAGAAAGAAGTAATTCAATATGAGTCAGACGCTTCGGGGTGCAAAAGCCGTCTCTACCTACGGGGGGGAACTTTGATGGGTTCGCGATAAAACAACTCTGGACCTCCTCTACACGTGAGTCTCTGCTACAGTAGTCGAAACCGAAACCACGTCAAACGTCCCAACCGGTGTGCAAAAGTTCCCCGGACCGAGAAAGGGCACGGTAGCCTCGTGTCCGGGGTACCAACTCCACTGTACTTTTTTTCCGTGTATCAAATCTGTTTCAGCGATCTCAAACCGTTTGGTCACGCATGGCGCGGGACCGAGGAATGTTTACGGTAGGGGTATTCCTATTTTGGGTTTTCCTTTTGTTCTTTCCTTTCCCCCGTTTGTTGAACTGTAAGTATCTCTCGTCGTTGTTGTTGTCGATATGGAAACACCGTTGCGGTCCAAGTTTGAGGGATACGTATTCATACCCACGCTATACCATCCGGGAGCAATGTTAAAGATGTATGTAACGCAATAATCGGCAGGCACTAGCCACCCACCCTTACGCGAACCATGCATACAAAAGTGACAAACTGACAACAACCGACGACTGGCAAAATGACAACTGGCACCGAAGCATGATGGATGATATCAAACCCACACAAAATTCAAAAATGTTAATACTGTACTGACTTGGCACCACTGTACAGAACATGATACAACAACACGGACAAAGCACGGTCAGAATCGAGCACCGAACCCGACGCATGATTTATAGGCTTTCACATGCGTTCGAAACGGCAAATTCCACACAAGAGCCCCAAAATCTACGCATGTAGAAGCGGAAGCGTCTTTGTAATATGTACAGTATGTAACAATCAGTGATGGAGTGCACCGTGCACCATGACAGGGCGCAAAAAATCATACAGTCTAGTTCTAGGCGCGCTGCAATCCGGCCATGCCCTGATTCCCGATCAGGGGATTTGCCACTGCTGCTGACTCTGACTTGAGATTGGGCGCAAAGCGGGTGGTGGCGGCGAGTCTGCTAACTTAACTTACTGTATACTGCCCATTATACAGCACAACAGTAGTCTTATGGCTCTACATTAATTTCCGGGATGATCCGATGGACCCCAACTCGACGGACCTTTCGCATTTTGCGCGCAAATCTTCTTTTTTTCTTCTTCTTTGCCGTCTTCAGATTGTTGTTGTTCGGTAGTTTCGAAACACTTGACTTGGGGGCAAGGGTCTGGCGCCCATTCGGCGCTAAAGAAGCCACAGGTACGCAGTAACTGTAGCGATAGCGAAGGGATGGAACTCAGTGACCAAAATTTGATCAAACTCCGACGTGGCATTTGCCGTGCCAGAGAGAGCGTCTGTTTTATCTTTATTCACAGTATTTATTTGCTTTTTCGGATTCTGCCAGGTTTATTTGGAATGGCGTAGTAGATGCTGTGCTACTGAGTTTGGCGGAAAAGAAATTGAGCGAGAGAATCAAAGGTGTACGAATGAGGGGTGCTGTTCAAAGGAAAGGCGAGGATGAAGATAGACAAATAAATAAATAAATAACTATATCGCTGATGGTAGAATGGAACATGTGCGGTGCAGTAGAACAACTAGAACGCGTGAGGACACTACGGCGACACCACCGCATTTCCCATCCCCTCTCCCCTTCCACCAGTTGTGATAATTTCGACTGAGGACCACCTATCCTCCCCGGTCCTCTCTCGCCCTCGCCTTTTGGTGCCTGCTGCCTGCGTAGTATGCACATAAACACAAACCCACCCAATAGGTAACAATAATGATAGACCCGAAAACCGAGGCGCCGTGTGTCGTTATTCTAGCTAGTAAGTACTGTAAACATTTTTCTTTTGAAACGACAACAATAACGGACACGACGAAAAAAGGAATACGAGACGTGAAAAAGGCGGAGTGAAAAGTGTTCCGTGCGTGTGAATGTCGGTGTATACGTGTGTCTGCGTCGTCGTCATCGTCATCAACGGGAGGGGAGATAGATGCGGAAATTTGGTATTGGAGCGCGTCGGTTACTTCTTCATTAGGGTCCGACCGACTAGAACGAATTACGGGAAAAACTGGTTAGGGACATGGGAGGAAATGAGTTGAAAACTGCGGCGAGACTAATAGGCTCTATATGCATGTACATCGCTTGCACACGCGTAAAAACACACGCACTGCGGTACCGTATCATCTGCGGGTGGGGTAGCGAGGCGCTAGGAGGGAGCGCCTGCTACCCATGTCTGCTCCCGCCAGTGTGTCCTTCGCTCGTGTCACCAGCACCAGCTGCATCCCCGCGGGATCTTTTCCCAATCCGAGGGCTACGTGGAGCATCAGACGCCGATAAAAAGTCGAGCCAGGACGACGAGCCCGAGTCACCACCAGCCCCTGAAGCAACAGGAGAGCCAGAATGTCCCTGCTGCCCATTTCCGCCAGCTGCCGCCTGCGTCACTGGCGCGAACTGCGGCCATTCGAACGTCAGCGCTGGCGGAGCAAGGAAGTCGAACTCCGGATCTAGACCTACCCCGCTTCCGCCCGCGGGTCCAAACACGTTCGCGAACAGGTCATCGGTGCTCGGACCAAAGTGGGGCTGTGTGATCCGTGGTGGATGTCGAGGCGACCCATAAGGTGGTAACAAGGGTAAAGGAGCACCCGAGCTAGGTCCTGTCGTGGGTGACGGAAACGATGTTGGCATGTGTAGGGCACCGCCGGTGCTACTAGGCACTGTTGTTGGCGACACGTGTGGCGTGAAGCCCTGAAAAAATCCTGGTTGGTATGGTGGCGGTGGGAGAAGTGGAGCTGGAGGCTGGACCCGCGAATGGAGAGCACGCGAGGAATGTGAGAGATCGGAATCGGATCGAGGGGTGAACGCGCCCGAGACGGGTGACGGTGCTGCAGTGCTCGGGTGGACATCGACCTTGAGACGCTTTCGTGGGTTGGGAGATTGCCTGGTAAAAGATGATGATGAACTGGTAACCCGGCTGCTGGATGCATGTGGTTTGGTATGACGGTCAGCGGAGACGGGGTGAGTCGATGACGACGTGAGTTGTGACCCCGACTGGTGGAGATGTGAACGATAGTCGATCTAACAGGGGTGAGTGGACAAAGGCTGGGAGATGAGCGTCGGACGCACTTCAAGTACTTCTCGCTTTGATCCGGGCACTTGGCTGCTCTCAGGGTCGCTCTTGCCTTTAGTAGGGCTATCGTGACGCAGAAACTGCAAGACCGGCGAGTCATCGGCATCACCATCGTCGTCATCGTCATCGGGCATGTCGTCCGCGCGTGAGACAGTTGCACCTCCGCTGAAGTCCTGTGGAGTGCGAAGGTCACGCTCTCCGTCGAACTGTGTGGAAAAATGGGTTGAGGAGAAATGCGATGAAGAGAGATCTAGAGCCCCGTACCCTTATTTGTCGCTGGACCAGGGCATTGATGTCGGTAGAGCAGTATTGGAAGAGCTTGTCGGGATGGCCAGTTTTGCGCTCTGAGACACGACATGTGATGAGGACAAAATAATGAAGTGGTAAAAGGAGAGAAAGGAGAGCGCACCAAATATTATAACGGCAACGTCGACAGAGCACAAAACGCCGAGCTCATATGCCTTTTTGAAGAGGCCGGTTTTGCGCTGAGAGTGAGGGTGTGGAAGAGGGGGCCAAGAGAAGACGAGACAGGTCATGGGCGGAATTACATACGATGTGAGAACCTATTTTTGAAGCAGACTTCTAGGCACGACTTACCTTTAGAAAGGTAACAGACCGAGTTCGGTCGTTCTGCGAAGCAAGTTAGAAGGCGACAAGTTGAGTTGAACGGAAGAGCCAATGGATAACGGCATAAAGCAATGGTGAGGACGGACCGTTATGGGCTGTATTGCGATCTTCCGTCTCCCCATGGTGGAGTGCAATCCTTTGATCAACAAGGGCAAGGCATATGCGGGTTCAGAGGCAGATGAAAGGAGGAGGAGAAAGAGGCGATGAGAGGAAGCGAAAGAGATGGACTCTTAGGGTCCCCTGGCAGAGGGAGAACTCGACTCGGCATCTGACCGCGGGCGCGGGTTCAGATCAACAAGCGCAAATGCTCTCGACTGCCAACAACGCCTCTCTCCCCCCTTCCGGTCTCTCCCCGTCCGTCTCCGTCGCTCTCTATCACCCCCGTCCCCCCCCCCCCCCTTT
>Ga0137358_10002359_pt1 | contig 10702 bp, 11 predicted proteins | sample Mad1_20_16metaG_FD_105551 | JGI IMG/M metagenome (GOLD analysis project Ga0137358, IMG submission 105551) | Vadose zone soil microbial communities from Angelo Coast Range Reserve, California, USA - Mad1_20_16 metaG | ecosystem: Environmental > Terrestrial > Soil > Vadose zone | place: USA... | reverse complement strand
GATGAAGGGAGCAGAGTAACATGTTGAGGATGTCGGGATGGGCTCAAGAACACCATCCTCTGTTCCCAGTGTCTTGAAGAGTCCGAAATCTCCTAGGACCGGAGCTTCCCAACTAAAGATATGTCGGATAATATCACTGTCCGACGCAGACAAGCTACGGAGGCGGAGTGAGCGAGTATGTGAGAGGTGTGGAGGGAATATGAGGAGGACTTCTGGATTTGGTGTCGCAATAATGTCCAACGGTGCATTCCTCGCCCGAATCAACATTTTGGAAATCCACGATGTGTTCGTTGGGTATCCCAAGATTCAGCCCCATAGCGACGAATAGTCCAACGCGACTTGACGCCAGTGCCAGCACACGTGCGTGGCTCTGATCCAGCCCAAACTCTGTTTGCTAGAATAAGGTGGTTCCTGTAGTGCAAGAAGACTGAAGACCCGCGCGAGAATCTCGGGTGGTAGGAGGGAAATCGGAGCGAGGGCATTACGATGCAAAAGCAGCGAGTGGAGGAGGCGCGCGACATCATGCATCATCAGCGGAAGCCCTTGGGCGTTTCCTGAACCTCGGACAACACCCCACACAACACTTTGCCATCGAATTTGCGCACACCATTGATAATTTACTGACAACCCACCCAGACATTGCAATAACCATCCAGCACTCTAAATGCGACCTGGCACTCGTTGGCTTCAAACATGCACCCACCTCATCCTAGAAGCAATAAAACGACCACGCAACACCAATCACAAGCCGAAGTCTATCCAGTTCCAACGTACAGAACTGAAGAGGAGAGTGCTGACCTGGGAGCAACGGTTCTACAACACCCACCACTCCCAGGCATATGACAGCGCACCACCATCCTCCGACTTGCCTCAACAGGCATCAAAAACATGGGCCAAGTATACAAACACCACGTTCCTCGCGACGTGCAAGCCACCCTTTTCCGATACCATGGGCCACGCCTTCACTGGTGCGTACTGCCTCAAGTTCAAATGCCCAAATCTTCCTCCATTGCTCGAGGAAGAGATCGCCTGTGCGTGCGGTGCGGTGCCTGAAGACACAGAATACATCCTGCTTCAGTGCCCACGCACCCACCACCACCGACAACGCCTTTTATTTTCGCTAGGCCCAATCGACTTGCTAAGAAAGGTCTTGGACCACCCAATGCGATGCCTTGGCCTCCTCCGATTCTTGGAAACCACACGTATCTGCATCAAACCGTGGATCACCTGGGAGCCGGGATGAAGGAGCACACTTAGAATCTTAGATGGGGAGGATCACTTCCCACACAACCATAAACCTTCCACACCGACCTTTATGATAGCCACTACCAAGCCATAACCTGGTACACATCGCCCACTCAGCCACAAATGCCACACACAGGCTTACCTCCCATGTGACCACTTCTGTGCCTGTAGGTACACGCGCAGGATATCAAACTGGATTCTAAAAAAAAAGAGCCGACATCATCGATTCAGGGGCTACTCCTGAGAGCAATTTGGATCGTGGTTGTTTGCAGCTGCAGTCACGTAGGATCGAGTACAGGCGTAACTCGCGTGAACTTCTCGCATCCACCGAGCCGGGCCGCAGCTAGAAAAAGGGGAGGAGTGAATCAAGGAGGTGAACTGAAAACATAACAATCGGACGTACGAAGTGTAACCCGCCAAGAAGTGGCGGCAGCACACCGAACGCGTTGCAGGTAAGCATGATAATGTTGCTGGGTTGGCGGTGGACAGCGCAAGGTATCTGCACGTTCGGGATGAATTCAATAGGATAGGGTATTGAGCACGTATAAGGGCGTTGGAACAACCTGGGAGACTAGAATGTAGCAGGGAACGGAGGGGGAGAGGGTTGGACATCACCGATAATCACACAGGTGAGCCCGAGTGGATAGAGAATAATACTAAGGAAGCAGAAGGGGATCAGCACTAAATGGGGCGAGAAATACACACGACAGCTCGTTGGCGTCGCACCTGAGTCGTAATCCGTGGCACTCAAAGGCGGGGCGAGAGGGTAGAAGGGGGAAAGGACGACGACGATGAGGTGGAAGGCATGTCAGCCACGCGGCGACTATGACATGGCTGTCCCATCCTCGGCAATGCTCACTGGTACCACACCAGCGAGAACTTGATGCGCGCTATAGAAGCCACGAGGCAAAATTGATGAGGGATGTGTACAAGACAGGAAAGCGACCCACCACAGGAAGCTACTGTACCTGGATTCCGTGGAGGCGTGGGCCTTGATGGCATCATTACTGTGGTCTGGACAGCCCTCTTGCAGCTCCTCGGGTCGGTGGAAGACTCAGTGACGAAGTACACGGGCTGCAAACCTGCCCGTGCCCACGGCAAACTTACATAACCCGTGATTTTCCCTAGTACATCTTGGTCACGTGGTCACAAACACACCATACGGCCCGATGTGCATCTTATTGTCATTGTCATTGTCATTACTGGCTCTTATGCTTGTGCCAACTTGCCCGAAAAGGACAACAATCATAGCCAAGTCCAACCGTGAGTGCGGCTTTTCTTTTCTCTGTTAATCGGTCAGCAGCCCATAAAAAAGGACTGAGCGGATCATGTCGGAAGTGAGTTCTGTTATTGACTCTCTACTCACATTTAATCCCGCAACTCGGACACACGGAAAGAGCCTATTCTTATCTGTATATGTGTCTTCTATGCCAGAGAACAGTTTGTGCTCAGTTAGAGTACGTGCCGGGCGATAAAAATAGGTTGGCCGCCACGCTGGTGGACGGTGTCGCGTCATGATCATTCTGGTCCATCCTTACGTTGAGTTACCCTCGCTATTTAGAGTTCATAAATGCGCGGGAAACGTTGGCATCAGATGATTTGCTGAGATTGATATAACCGACAGCGGTGCCCACCGATTTAAAGCGGATAGCAGCATGTTCATTCCCTGTCCAATCCACTCGACAGCCAGAGCTGTGCCCTTGGTCCTCCGTGTCTCTCCTTTATACCCTCTACGCCCCTTTAGTCTCTCCCGGCACTCAATACCTTAATCAAACATGCGTATTGGATATGCCCCCATTGTCGCTCTTTCTTTGTCTTTTCGAGTCGCTCATTGCGGCTATGGCACGACCTTCACTCTCTCAAAGACGTGGATTGGCACTGACTTCCTTTCGGACGATTGGGCCTGGTTTACCGCAAACGACCCGACCAACGGCCGCGTGAATTATGTGAGCCAAGCAGAAGCTCTACAAGAAGGCCTGGCGTTTGGTGCGCTTCTCTACGTGTCTTTCCCTCGCTATCAGAATAGGTTGAACATGGATCGGAGTTAGCAATTGGCCCGGTTTTTTTCATGCGTGCAGACAATGAAAACGTCCTTAATTCCACTGCACGTGGGCGAAATAGTATCCGCATTACCTCCCAGGAATCTTGGGATGACGCCGTATATGTGCTCGACATCATACACATGCCGGAAGGCTGTGCCACCTGGCCCGCCTTTTGGACGAAGAGTGCAACAAATTTGTGGCCTGCTGGCGGAGAAATTGATATCATTGAAGGTATTACCATCTCCTCTATCGTTTACCTTCTGGATAACTAACATGTGTACCCCTTCCTCGCGTAGGTTTCAATTTGATTACGGAAAACCGAGCGACTCTGCATACTTCTCCAGGGTGCTTGATGCCCCCCGACAGCCAGCGCATGCAGACTGGGCAGGTCGTTTATCTGTCCTCATGCTTGTGTCCCATGTTTCTAAAGGAAAATATGACAGAACTACACTCACCACCAATTGTAGTGCCGCTGCCGACGGGTGTAGTGTCGATTTCACCGGGGCCTGCACTCCCGCGTCTTACGGCTCGGCGTTTAACAGCGAAGGAGGGGGATTCTACGTCATGTCCAATACTCAAGCATCCGGCATCCAGATCTGGTACTGGCCGCGTTATTCACAGTCAATTCCACCCGAGATCCTTTGGGGCAACTCACTGACTCCGGACAGCAGTTGGGGTACCCCAGCGGCAAATTTTTCTATGATACCGGGCTATTGCAACTACTCCGAGTACTTTAACGCGCAGCAGATAATCTTTGATTTGACATTCTGCGTAAGTTCAATAGACATTTGTCTTTACTGCCTGATCCAGAGGACGACTGACATACTGTCTTTTCTGCCCAGGGTGACTTCGCTGGCCTGACTTGGAACCAGTCAAGTTGTGCATCCCTGTCGCCGACCTGTTCAGATTGTGAGTAAACTTATGCTACCCATGGACACAGGATTGTTCAGTGGAAATATATCAACTAATAAATTTATATTTACCAGTTGTCGACAATAATCCGGGTGCTTTTTCTAATGCGTTTTGGGCAATCAACAGGTTGAGCGTGTACGTGCCTTGATAGCTCTTTCATCCGAATCGCTTTATGGTCGTTATTGTCCTGTTTGTCGCTTCGCATGATTTCACCCTGGCCCTTGCGCACATTCGTCGTTCAACCCGCCTTGCGTTCACGCTTACTTTATAATATCCAACTTCCTCGGTTTAGAGTAAACTCTTACACCTAGAAGTTGCACGATACCCTTTGGCATACAGGACAAATAAAGCCGACAGTCTGATTCGGGCGGGCGGTGTTGAGAGATATCATACCCCACGAGCAACATACTCTACATTGTTTTGAAGAAAACAGAATTCGGGGGACGCGATATCCTTTTACGCCCCGTATTGTTGTCATGTCTGACAAGTGACAACGTAACCGGTTGTGGACGACGAGATCATTGGAAAGATATGATAGAAACAGAGATAGAAATCTCAATCGAATCGCGTGTTGCAGCACGTGGGCATTTAGGTAGATCTACATCTGTTCTTCGGGTTGTCACTTCTTCCATCTTTGATGGGAGCTATGAGGGACCGCGGTGTATGTCAGTGCGTGTGCCAACATATCAAACCTAGCAGACATGAAAGTATTACAATAGTTTGGGAACGGCATGAAAACACCACACAAGACTGGTACAGCCTAGGCATAGGTCGGCCCCCGAAAACGGACCCGGACGATCCCGCTGGATTTGAATATGCGAGAGGGCCGCGCGTGGTGCCAGAGTGACTAGAATGTTGCTTGTCTAATGCGCAACATGGTGTGGGAATACGAAAACGCGCATGGTCCTTGCCAATATGTACGCGACTGATAAGAGGGCCATTTCGGGATGCTGGGTACGCGTGTGATGTTGTAAATGAGAGGCCATCGGGACCGTGACACCAGTCAACGAGTCCAGCATTGTGGCGTCTGGAGCTGAACTAAATGGTCACATGGCAAATATCAAGTTAGATATATGTTACGTTCGACATGAACTTATGGGTCAGCCACTGAATTGTTCCCATCTGTTGGCAGTTGGCAGACAGATGAAGTGTGCGATGGCTGACTGCTGATAACGAAAAATCACGACTTTTCGCATTCGCTTCCCAAAGGAACAAAGCTCCTGGTATGTCTAATGATTCCTCTACTCGCTCTTCGTCCAGCCTCCCAGTTCGATCATGAATGCCACCGTGAGCTTAGAAAACTCGAGCATGTGTGTAAAGCTGAACTCAGGGGAGATGTCAATACGACTACAACGCTGCTGTGAGTGAAGACGTGATGTATTCGTGAAATGTGCGCACTCTCTACCACTGTGAATATTCTTGTTCGAATTCTCAAACTTGCTCTCTGCAGGACGTGTCCTATTAGTTAGTGTTCAAAAAGGACAAGCGATGCCCTACCAATCGTGAAGGAGCTGCGATAACCAGCCTTGGACCACGATGCACTACAATGAAAATTAAGATATTGAAGCAAAAGAATCCAAAACTGCTTACTGATCACTACATGCATAACCACACTTGGTCTCCACATAGGGAATGTCAAGGTACGTGTCGACAAGCTGCTTGTTCAGAGCAGTGACCCTAGATCAAGCAGTTGAAGCAGTTACTCTTTGTGAAAACGTGGCGATAACTTACTCAGGATCCACAAAGTCAGTAATGATACCGACTTCCTCCCTAGTACCCTCCTTCACCCAAGCAGTCATATCAAACTGTGATTTAAAGATTGATATATCGACAAACCGCATACGTAGAATCTACTTACCTGGCTCATGGCAATCACGTTGACCCCCCTTGCTTCATAGTCTTTCGCAACTGCCTGCGAACCGAGCAAACCACCTTCCTTTGGGCATGCATTAGTATTTAACAGCATTGTCGAACACATGGAGGAATCTACTTCGGCAGAGTACCAGTGGAATTCGACATGCTCAATTGGTCTGAAGTCCGACAGGATCAGCGCGCGGTAAGCCTCGAGAATGGTAACCGTGCCAGAGCCATCGTCATCAGCACCTTTTAGATGGTGAACATCAGGTCCTTCATACGGAAAAACAAGCATCCTTACCAGGTGCGGGCAAGAAAGGCAAGATATTGGTACTTTGAAAGTATGTTAGCTTCACAAAACGATTAATACACGGGGGGACTCACGAATCCTGGTGCGCGCCCACAATCACCACACCCTCATCCGTTGGCGCAGAGCCGTTGATTCGCACAACCTGCAAAGAACCTTCAGTTATCGTAGACGACAAGCTTCGTGAAACACTAACAATTGTGTTCTGGCCCCATGAATGAGGGAATTCTGATATGGTGATCAGACCCTGCAAACCCTTCGGAGCAAATTTGCTAGTGATCTATGGCAGCGTATCAATAAGTCACAAAGGTCAACGGCGCGCGGAGCACATCATTCCCACCTCCATAATCCTCTGAATCAGCCACTTTTGGCTTTCTTGACCCGTCTGACAAGGAAGAAAGGGCGTCTGCATAAAACAGACATTGAATGGTGTCACTGTACCTTACTACGATAATCTAGTCCTCTAATTAGTGTGGATTTTGTGAGTAAGGTGAGGTAAGACTCACGGCGAGTGCGGAAGCTTGTAAACACTTCGAGATTCTCTTTGGGGCCGTTGGTCGAAAGTTCCTTGATTACTTGCTTCACTGCCTTGGAAGCGTTGGGCTTCTGAAACGCTGGGGGGAATGAGCGGTTTGTCCGCAAAGTCGCTGTTAAAAAATATACCGGGCATTTGAAATTTCACGGGAGCGAGGGTGCCAAGATCTTCGGCCTCAGTACTAAGAGAGATTGTGAGCCACCACGAGTCATTGACCGGCGCATATATTCGCACATGTCTATAAAGTTCAGCCCTGCAGCCTTGGCTTGGATCTACTTTCATTAGAGACACCTCAAAGGATACAAGGGCGTGGGTGACCTTCTCCAACTCTGTCATCCAGACAGGTTCAGTGTCCGGTGCCAATTGCACAAGACGCATCTCTTGAAGGTCCCAATCGAAGTCCTCGGGAGACTCGACAGGTAGAGGTAGGGCATATTCCGGGACATTGTGCACACGAAATGTTGCAGGAATAGAAGCGACTGCAGTGGCGAGAAAAAGAAGAGCGAGGAGGGACTTCATGGTTGGTATCAAGAGTGACGCGTCCGAGGAAACGGCACGTGAGAACCAGGAGAGACGCCGAAGTTCTGATTTCCTATTTTGGAGAGTCTTGGGCCGTGCCAGCACGCATATTGGATCCAAGAGGTGCACGAAAGTTTCGATCACCTTTAGTAGCCCTAGTAATTTGGTTTTGTCTATTACAGTAGCGAACGCAGATGCGATCTGTTCTAGCATAATGGTCCGACGCGCGCAGGACACTTACTAGAGAAGAAATCGACTTATATTTCCGTTTATAGCTTGTTGTAAACCCGCCGTGACTAGTATTTACAGGAAATCACGAGAAGTTGGTTAAAATACAAAATCCCCCAGGTGAAACATCGACCTGTGCAAGATGATGCGAGTTCGCGTTACGTCACATGATGCTTCGCCGTCGTAGCAAGCTATATCTTCTTCAACTCCGTGGAATGGTGTGTCAAGCATGTCAAGATCAAAATGCGGGCTCTTCCCTGCCAGTCTCTTCGATTTAAACTGCCAGCATTGTTCATCATTAGCCATCTTGGCTTAGATCGTTTAGCTAAACCGCCCAGGCCCCTTCCCTCCTGCAGTCCGTAATCCAGTTAACACCGTGTCCTTGGCTCTATTCGTGTTTTTTCTTTGCATACTACACACTATCAAAGGCCGCCCTCTGCCCACCGTATCTCAACGATGCGTCTTGTATATGCGTTCCTCGTTGCTCTTTCGCTCCCCGTCACACAATGTACCATTGAAAGCTTCCAGCTCAAGGACGAGTGGGTTGGTGACAGGTCTTTCTGGGACTGGAACTGGGAGACCGAGGACGACCCGACCCACGGCCGCGTCAACTTCGTGAGCCAAACTGAGGCTATCATGAAAAACCTGTCATATGGTACGTCACGCTTCTCGCGAGTCCTTCTTGCCTTTTGGGTCCATTTGACCGGAACTTCTCTAGTGGAGGATAATATATTCGTTATGCGTACAGACAATAAGTCCGTCGTTGACCCCTCCGCTCGTGGGCGTGATAGCGTTCGCATCTCTTCGAAAAACGCGTATGGTGACTCCATAGTCGTGCTTGATCTCGCGCACATGCCTGCGGGCTGTGCCACCTGGCCCGGCTTTCGAACGAAGAGTCAGCAAGTTCAATCATCTGCCAGCGGGGTTGTTGACATTATTGAAGGCACGCTTCTCGTCTCGTTCCTCCCCCCACTGACCCGCTCATACACGTACTTTTCTTCCGTAGGTGTCAATTTACACGAGGTAAATCAAGCCACTTTGCATGCTACCTCAGGGTGCCAAATGCCCCCCGATTCACAGCGCCTGCAGTCTGGGTGAGTCCCCTTTCACATTCGTACTCTGAATCTCTCTTTTAAAAAATTTCCTACAGAACCACCCTCAGTACCATCTGTGACACTGCCGTCAACAACAACACAGGATGTGGTGTCTCCTTCAACAAATATAGCCCCTCGTACGGCGCGCCGTTCAATATGAAGGGCGGTGGATACTACGTCATGGTGCGATCGCGAACACTCGGCATCCGGATCTACTTCTGGCCGCATGACAACAGCACCGACGTACCACAGGAGATACGCAAGTGCGGGTCGGAAGGAGGATCGCTCTACCCGGATGCCAGTTGGGGCATACCAGCCGCTGACTTCCCCATGTTCCCGGGCTTTTGCAACTACGACGGACATTTTGACGTGCATCAGATAATATTCAGCCTAACATTTTGCGTAAGCCTGAACACCCTTCTCGACCTGCCTTCGACTTTTTCCTGAACACAACTAAAGCCCCCCTTCCTTTTGCACAGGGTGACTGGGCTGGCAATACTTGGCCCTCATCTGGATGCGGCTCGGACACTTGTGAGAACTGTAAGTATCTATTGACTTAGTACGACGATCGTTCATCGCGCTCATCCAATTGACTTTCATTAGATGTGAATAACAACCCGTCCGCTTTTAACGAGGCATATTGGGCTGTCAATAGCTTGCGTGTATATACCCCAGCGAGTCCTTACTGATCTTGTCCTTCCGAACTACTGTAGTACCGTCAAGAGTGTCTATCTGGTCTCACCTTGGTTTTGGTTTTTTGGACTTTATACACCATGTAGCAGTGAAGCAGGCATTTTGATTGGCCGATAGATAAATATGCATGCAGTATTATTTCTAACTCAAATAAATGGCTAAGGCCCACCATTATAGGGGTTCCACGGGTGGGTATTGTATTACTAAGACACAGCCACATCTCTATCCTTCTTTCCTTCCGCGCCACGCTTGATTGGCATATGAACGACATCAACTTTTTCTGATGTAACTTCAGCAGTAATAGACTTGGGGTATCCTCGTCCTTGTTCTGGCCTCCTATATCCGCGCAATACTCGTAGAGCATGTAGATCTGATGGCGTGTCACCATCCTTATTCGGGGCTGTCACGTCCGCGCCATGCTCGATAAGCGTGCGAGCGACATCAACCTGTCCCCAATACGACGCCAGATGTAATGGAGTCTCCCCATCCTTGTCCTGGGCTGTCACGTCCGCGCCATGCTTGATAAGCGTACGAGCGATATCGACTTGTCCTCGGTCTGACGCAAGATGTAATGGAGTGTCCCCATCCTTGTTCTGGGCTGTCACGTCCGCGCCATGCTCGATAAGCGTGCGAACAACATCGACCTGTCCCCAAGTCGACGCCAGATGTAATGGAGTCTCCCCATCCTTGTTCTGGGCTATCGCGTCCGCGCCATGCTCGATAAGCGTACGGGTGATACCGACTTGTCCCCAGTATGACGCCAGATGTAATGGAGTCTCCCCATCCTTGTTCTGGGCTGTCACGTCCGCGCCATGCTCGATAAGCGTGCGAGCGACATCAACCTGTCCCCAACTCGACGCCAGATGTAATGGGGTCTCCCCATCCTTGTTCTGGGCTGTCATGTCCGCGCCATGCTCGAAAAGCGTGCGGGTGATATCGACTTGTCCCCAGGATGACGCCAGATGTAATGGAGTGTTCCCATCCTTGTTCTGGGCTGTCACGTCCGCGCCATGCTCGATAAGCGTGCAAGCGACATCAAGCTGTCCCCAATATGACGCCAGATACAATGGAGTATCCCCATCCTTGTTCTGGGCTGTCACGTCCGCGCCATGCTTGATAAGCATACGAGCGATATCAACTTGTCCCCGGTCTGACGCCAGATGTAATGGAGTGGCACCATCCTTGCTCTGGGCTGTCACGTCCGCGCCACGCTCGATAAGCGTGCGAGCGACATCAACCTGTCCCCAATACGACGCCAGATGTAATGGAGTCT
>Ga0137358_10002357_pt1 | contig 10708 bp, 12 predicted proteins | sample Mad1_20_16metaG_FD_105551 | JGI IMG/M metagenome (GOLD analysis project Ga0137358, IMG submission 105551) | Vadose zone soil microbial communities from Angelo Coast Range Reserve, California, USA - Mad1_20_16 metaG | ecosystem: Environmental > Terrestrial > Soil > Vadose zone | place: USA... | reverse complement strand
TTATAGAATCATGCATCATGCACAATAAGACATAGCAGCCTTCTTGCGAAACTGATGGAAGATGCATCCTCTCATGTCGTGGTGACAGGTAAGTGCTTTGTAACGTTCTGGGGTTTGCCACCTAATGAAGAGTTCGTGAAGACCGTGAATGGGGGTAGCTGGTGACTCAGCCACAATTCGGCACGGCACACTGGAAGACGGTGTTTGTTTATATTTGGACGATTTTTTAGTTAGCCCATCACTCGCAACGTAGACCCTTCCCCGTGGAACAGAACCGAGAATCGACCACAGCCTCTTCTGATATCATGGACGCGTTAACTTCGCATGTCAAAATCGACAATAGTTGACGTGGTTTTATCACCGAGGCTCCCATTATTCGAAGAGTCGGTGGTGCAAACACAACCTTGAGGGGGATGGCATTCTCCACCGCCTCCTCAAAGAGATGGCGCTCTCAGCTGACCCCCGGACGTAAAGGAAAGAGGAGCGAGACAAGAACATTAATATAAATGGTGATCATCGAAGGTTCTGTATGGTTATCACTTACGTTGGTAGAAGCTTTGCGCCCACTAACCCATGGGCGAAATCAAATTTCTTCCAGGATAATTCACATCGAAGCCATTTCCCTAATCTTTCGGTTGATTTTTCTTCCCTACGGTGATTCCCCCTTGCACTCCATTCCCTCTATAGGGCTTCTTTAACATTCGTTTTCCGAGATGCCACATAGACTCGCGGCTAAAATTGCCACTTACGTGTCGTAAAATGGGCGCGGTTCTAAAGCATAGTATCCCCCTCTGTGTTCTAGGCAAAAGAAGTTATGCTAACAGTCACTGCGCTTTATCAACACAGTACACCAGAAATTATGACGTTCGGGCGTAGTGGTCGTACCATGACATGCATGCCTCTTTCACCACCAACACATAATTGGACTTCGGATCCCGACTTCACCCTCGGGGGTATTGCGTATCCAGCCCCTCAATCGAAGCGTCCCTATTCGAAGAGAAAGAAAACGTCACTCGATCATCAATGGCTCTCAGGGTGCTGCCAGGAGCATCTTTGACGTCCCAGTCCTGGATTCCGCGTGAAATTTTCGATCGAGAATTTACGAGTATGGAAAGCACTTAGAAGCTTCCCGCGCCTACTGCACATCGACAGTAGGCGTAAATACATTTACGCTCAGTTTACTGCACAAAACTCAGGATCACGAAAGCTAGAAGCGAGACGAGAATGGCAAGTACCCTGCGGCACCGCCCGCGAGAAGCGAGCGTCATAACTCGGCATTCTCTGTGCCTTGATTTCCATTTCTTACCACTTCTTTGCGCTGTATGTGCACTTAGGGACCTATCGTACGCCACGCCCACCTGTGGGCGCAAACATAACGACGATAAATGTTACAGGGAAAATGTGGTGGGCTCGCCTGGACCCTCAGTGGGGCACCTTCTTTGGACGTTACAACGTTTATGCGAAATTAGATTCTGCAAGAACCTTATTGCGCCCGTCTGTCTGGAACGGTCGCTTCCTGCATCACATCGCAAATTGACAAGGCTTAGGCAAGTACTGTCGTACGTGAAGATCTAGCCAAAGCGCTTTGCGTTACCCTGTGCCTCCACCACCACCACCTCAGGGTCGCCTCGTCTCGAGTTTAGATCGGGACCCTTCCTCTAGCGCTTTCTTGCTACGTGCGGCTCGCTGACGGAGACCCAAGCTTGTGGCCCCCCATTTGGGACAAATCCCAGGAACTAGCTCTCCTCTTACGTTCCATTCGAGGCCTTCGTTTTTCTTTTGCGACGTCTGTTATACCTTGCGCTCCGTGCCGGCCCGCAGTTGCGATCGGCTGACAATAAGGCAATATTCTGCCCGTGAGGGGTCTTAGGCACTCGGCGAGCATTTGCCTGTCGAATACAGCCCCGTTCTCACTGGCATGGGGAAATTACCTCTTTAGTAAAGCTGAGAAGAACATTTCCTCTTGTTCACTCATGAAGCGACCGAGAACCTAGGCCGAGAACCTTCCAACGACCATGCGGATCAATTGTACAAAAAAAGTGGAAGAAAATCTGTTCTTCTTTCTTAACTCACACGAGTCAAGTTGCGTCCCTCGACGCAGTTGCACAATAATACTGAAGTTGTGCATATTTACCAATCTGCTCTCGCTACGCTCCAAGGTATAGTACCACCTTCTTGCTATCCAAGTTCTGTCCCCGCCCCTCTCCCTATCGGTATTATGCTGCGTGTCATACATACGTCATTTCTCAAAGTCCAGCTCCTTTACCCGCATTTTCGAATGCAAATCGCAGACAACGGCCATCACGACTACCATGCTGCCTCAGGCAAGTCGAGAAGGCTTCGATAGAAAGACTGGACTAAAGAGGAAGAAGTCGCCACGGCTTGTGCCTGCCTTCATTGCCGGGAGGGAGGAGCAGGTAGGATGTGGGTGGGTCCAATTTGATGATGTGTGACTCATCTCTCATGATTTCGCATCGCCCTTTCAATTTGGCCAAGGGACGGCGGGTGACTTTATGCCATATGGTATGGGGATAAGAATAGACGACTTAAAGGACGCGACAAGGGCCTTTACAGATGGGGATGTGGGCATCTTGTGAGGTAACGTAACAAATGGAGCTAAAGAATGCCAAACGAAGAGAGCAGCATCCAGCCTGACAAGTGACAGAGCTGGAGGGGACCGGTGCTATAACGAAAACGTCGATCGTTATGACGTGGGTGTGGGTTTGTCGCCCATATGGCATATGCCAGTGATTTATACTGCATAGTGCACAAATTGTCCAGGGGCTTTTTTGTCTTCTAGACAGTCTCTAGACCTCTTGCGCTCACCTTTCCGAGTCACGGATGCATATGATAGCCATACTGATCCAATTATGACGTAAGTGCAGCGAACGTGTACAATTAGCAGCGTGCCAACCCGGTGCCACAAGTTACTAAACAGTGGCATGTAGTACTAGTATGGTACAAGTACCGGGGCGCAAGATCCACGACTAGTGCTGTATGGCTGATGTCGATGAATGAACTGAGTGCCACCAGGCGCCAGTGGAGTGATTGAAACCCCTCTTACCCCAAGCTTGGGTAAAACACTCACCCAATTATGTTATGCTTACAATACGGAACGGAACGTTACGAGAATGTGAATTTGGGATTTGGATTCGGGATTTGAATTTGAATACGTTCAGTTTCTGTCTGTGTGCTGCTGTTTTTAACGGCATCATTAATTGCCAAGTGGAGTCTGACGACATCTCCTGTTTTCTCGTCCTCGCTTGCTCGCTCGCCGTGTTTCTGGTAACGGTGGAGTTGGAGTACGGTATGACATGGGTAGCCGTATGAAAAGACAATAATCTTATTAAGACCGAACGGAAATGAAAGCGAAATGATACTCGTAAAGTGCCAAACCCCGTGATGACGGGATTTTCATCACATCCAATACAGTACTGTCCAGTACCTCCATCCAGAACAAGACTTACATTCGCTTGCTATTCAATTTTTACTTAACTTATTGTGGTTCTTACGGCTGCTGATCATGAGGAGCGTAACGTTAACATCTATTCCGAGAGTCAGAAGCGAGCGATACAGAAAAGTGTATTATGTATGTATTTCTTGATGATGATTTTGATGGGGCTTATCATTGCGAAGCCCTTCGCGTACAGTAGATGACCGAGGCATCCTTCCTACTGATACTTGCTGTGTAACTACTGCTGTGTTCGTACAAACAAACAACCCCACAAACAAACTACTGCTACTGAGGAAATCGTGGCGTAAAAGAGATACCGATGTGAGTGAGCGAGAGGGAGGCAAAGCAAAGCGCCATGAGCACAGATGAGATAAAAAAAGAAAGAAAGAAAAAACGAATAAGGAAACAAATAACACAAGCGCAAAAGAGGAAGGGGTTAGAAAGAAATGGGACAGTGAGTTGGAAAAAAAATGAACCGAAATCATGTGTCATGGAGCGCCGCAGACTGATGAAGGATTGAGGTATCGTGACGGTGATCGTGAAGGCATGGCGTAAGAAAAGAAAACTTCTATACACAAACAATGCGATTTGCTATGAGGACCCATGAGTTGGAGTGCGGGGAAAAGAACGAAATGTGAAAGAAGAAAGGACACCGGAGGACACAAGACACAACAGCCGCAACAAAGGGGGTCAAGGGCCAACCGTAGGCGCAAAAAAGCCTCACGACTCGAGCGCCTTAGAACCCATTTGCGCCACCGCCGACTCCGTCCGTAGGATAACCTGACCAGTCGCTAGGAAACATGGGTGGATGGGGCTCAGGGAGCAACATTGGGGGATGGATATATGGGTTGAGGAAATGGTCGCCCTCATTCATCCCCGTCTGGCTATGCAAGAAGTCCATTTGTACATCGCTCTCGGGTGCGCAGGCCGGTGGGAGCATCGGGGGATGAATAAATGGCGATCCATGCGGCTGAGGAAGCATCGGTGGGTGCCAATATGCGCTGTAGTATCCGCCTGCGCCGGAGCTGCTGTTACCATTAGGGACGTTACAGCTCCCACTGTTCGGGCTGCCGCACCCGTTAGACGGTGAACTGCTGGAACCGGAATAGGAAAATTCCATCGAGTGTCGCGCAGACCCAGAAACAGATGTCGCACTGCTCGAGAAACCACTACTGTCTCCAAAGGACGAGAACGAGACGGCCGAGCTCGGAGGTTCCGTTGCAGAATCGTCGCTCATCCGCCTGCGCTTCGCCACACGCATCTCGGTACCGTTTTCGCCCTCGGACGTGTCACCGCTGTTGGTACTGTAGTCCGCAGAATACAGCTGGGACAGCAGATCGGGGTGATACGGGCCCGGGAAATTCGACAAATTGAGTCCAGGGTAACTGTATGTGTTACTGTCGCCGAGAGCGCCAACCAATTCACTCTGTGTTGGTGGCGCGTATCCAAATCCCCTGTGTCTGTGACTGGCCATGCCGTGATGATTACTGGTAGGATCGACGTCTAGATCGTCAAACGCGCTTAAGTTGGAATCGAGCGCGAGCGTGGGCGAAAGACAGCCATCCGCATCCCCGTTGGGAGACGGACGGCGCGATGCGCCCGGACTCGCGGAGGGTGTCTCGGAGCCGTGTCCACTGGCATGGCTAGCGCTGCCACTGCTACCACGGCGAGCGTCATGCCGGGAGCGTTTGCGAATCACGTCCGATTTCATCGAGATTGGGCGGGCAGAACCATGCAGTTTGAAACTTGGCAAAGATGTCACAAATCAGCGGTCGGCGCTAATACGAAAGTGCTAAGACTTACTACAGGCCGCAACTACGCATTGATAGGTAAAGATGGATATGGTAAGCAGCATTCAGGAATTGAGAGTAGGTGGGACGCCTACGCATTGCACACTGTCTTGCCTTCGTCATCCTTGCGCCAAAGCGGCGTGGCAGTTGTGTGACAATTGTAACATTGTGCTATACGCGTCGAATCAATTAGCTCACACCCGCAAGAGTGAGGAAGAGGCGCACCAATAATGTCAGAGGACTCTTGGCGAGGTGCCGCCTGAGAACGTCCCTCACCATGGTTATTCCTCATGCTCTTCGGGCGCGGACGCTTATGCTATGTCATGCATTTAGAGATGCAATAGGGACCTCGTAAGGCGGAGCACGTACCAGCTTACAGTAGAGCCCACAGGCGTTACAGTTGAGCTCATCATTCAGTCCGCGACGCCAAAGGGGTGTATGGGTGGCACCACAATTCGAGCACTCAGCCTTGACACCTCCAGGAGCGCTGTTGGCATTCGGCCCTGTCGGCGGGAGGGTCGTCGAGGCGTTGGTCACGCTGGCACCGGGGCCTGAGGAGCGCGTGGTCGCACCCTGGGTTCGGACGCTGAGGGTCGGTCGTGATGAACTGGGACCCGGGGGTGTATCGCTGGTGTGGCCAAGTTTTGCAGGAGACACTGTCTGTTCCTGTTGCGAGGCACGTCGAGCAAAGTGGGCTTGAGAAAAAGCGGGATGTTGGTGTTCGTATGCCTCGCTCTTCATTTCTGTTGCCAGGTCGAGCTGGCGGCCATGGGACTGAGGGTCAGTGGTCGAGGCAGGGGGGTAGGCTGGCATTGGCCACGCCTCGGAGCAGTCACCGGTCTCCATGAGGAGTTCATCAAGAGGGAGCTCGATAGTCGGGCGGATGATGTCGAAAGAGTCAGAAGTTGGGACGGTGTGACGGACGCCTTCGCCGTAGTTCATCGGGTTCGTGACTGTGGGGGTAGGAAAGAGAAGGGCAGAGGGACCAAAGTCGGTTGAAAAGATGGAGGGGAAGCGAAGCAAGATGTCTTGAGAGCAAGCACTGATTGTGGAGACGACGGTGGTGGGAGTGTCCTCCGTGTCTTTGCGGTCGTGCGAAGTGTGGTGGGTGTCCTTGTCATTTGACGAATCGGAGGGAATGGAGGACGAATCGGGTTGGGTGTCTTCTTGGGTGGCAGTAGACCGGGTGATGGGACGAGTTCGGCGGGTGACGTTGTCCTTGAACTCGGCCGAAGGCTTAAGATCCGGCTTCTGTACAGGGACGGCAGAAGCTGTGGATATTGGCTGATCGACTGAGAAGGTGAATTGCATGCGCTTGATGGTACCGGGCTGGCCATTGACGTTGGCCTCGCGGGAACGCTCCTTCTCTGCAGCACGTTGCCTGATGATGTCCGTTGAATGATTGCGCCTGAAACCGGGGGCCTCTAACTCTTCGATGCTCCTGAGCAGAAAGGCAATTAGAGGGGAGAGGCAGGGGTTAGGGCGGAGGGTCACTGCGAAGAGGAGCGGAAGGAACGGACCGGCCTTTCTCCTTGTCGAGCTTGTCACTCATCGACTTGCTCAGTCTCTTGAACTCTCGCTTTGACTTTGCACTGTCGACATCGACCATCAGGTTTTGCAGGTGCCATAGACGCCAGCTGAGATTCTCGAGACGCTGCCCCTGCTCGAGAAAACTGGCGACTTTGGTGCAAACCTGGGGGAGATGGGATTAAAGGAGGACGGGTGGATCGAGACGAGACGACATGCCTTCCAGGTCTTTGTGAGGGCATCTGCATCGCCAAGGTTGGAGAAAGCGATGAAGGATTTGTTGCCCTGGAAAGGATGAGGGATTACGGGGAGGAAGGGTTCAATGCGGAGCATGAGGGGCAGAGGAGGGGGGACCGACTTTGAACTTGAGATTCAAGATAGAAGGCATTTAAGGTGAGAGGGGGGGCTTGGGAGAGGGAGAGGGGACGGAGAGTCAAGTCGAGGAGGAGTATAACAAGTCGAGGACCGTGTTCTGTTATTTTTCTCTGCTTCGATCGACGTATTTTCCTTTCCAAACTCCGAAATAACACAGAAAGAGTATCTGCAGTCCGCCGATGCAGCCGACTTGACTCCGGCCGATGGAAGGGCTCATCAGACTCGCTCCTCGAGGCAGGTCATCTGAGTGCCACTCACACGAAATCCATTTCCTCATTCTCCTTCCAATGAATCCCCTCCCCTTCTCTCCGCGGGCGACCTCCCGCCACCTTTGACTCATGATCTCTGCCTCCACATATCACCCATTCCCTCCCTCGAATATCCTCCCTTCGCTTCTCTCCGCCCCGCCGCGCGCATCACTGCTCCCTCCCCATGGCCGATGTCTAACCAGTCCTCCTTCTCGCTTAGCCGCTCACTTCCAATCCAGAACACATGCCACGATTCTGATCTCACACGCCCATCTCCCGTTCGCTCCCCTGCTTCCCTATAACCCTCGACCCTATCTATCATCCTCTCGTTCCTGCAAGCCCATTTTCGCCACTGAAATCTGACACACAGCTCGACAGAGAACCTCCACCCAATCCTAGCTATCAATTCATACCTCTCCGCTTCCTACGCCCTCACGGCGGCCAACCTCAGCCTCGAGGTGAGATCTGGATCTCACCACCCATACTCCCTCATTTGGACACTGACGCCTCGCCTCACCTTGCCTGACACTTTGACGGCACGTCGGGCGACTACGCTCTTCTCTCTCTCTTGCCGCTCTGCCGTCTTCGTTTCGCGGTCCCCGATGTCCCTCGCACAACCGGCTAATTTGCCAGCAATTCAGGTACCTTGATCAATTCGGTCGACCGGTCCGGTACAGTAGTAGCTTCACCTCTTTAGCCAACAGGAACCATATACTTATACTGCGTGCGCGCGTGATGAATGTCATATGTGGCAAAGGCACCTATCCATCGTCCATCCTAGCAATCATTAGATGTGCGATTGCGCGAATGCGTATTATATTCTCTTGCAATGACCAGGCGCTATGAAATCGGGGCCGAACGCCCCAATCAACCAATCCCTGGGCGATCCATCCTACGCCCGTCCCCACATAGTAAGCGCCAACGCACAGGCGCTTTTCCATGTGCCTGCCTGCTCTAGAATGTACTTCTGTCGCCCTCGCACTGGCTCGCTAACCTCACTGGCCCTGTCTGTTTCGCACCCAACTAATCCCTGTCTAGTTAGATAGTGACGCTTTTTTCCGCGTTCCAAATGTGAATTCTCATCGTGCCTCGAGCTCAAGCCGAGGCAAGGCGTGTCCCCGCTTAACACTTGATTCGATACACACGCGCAACACGACATGCTAATTATTGACCTGACACGAATATATCGCATGCGAGGGCATATTATTTAACTCGACTGACTTGGCTATAAACTATATTAAGAATCGTCGTTTCGTGTTCGTTCCAATGCGGTGAGAGAGAATGCGGAAAGAAGAGGTAGGGGCAAAGGGCAAAGGGGTCGTGTCAGTTTGCAATTACCACTAAACTTGCTGTGAATCCTATCAATAAAGCCTTCAGTGAGTGAACGTACCGTACCACCACCGTGGGCATTTTACAACGAAAACCAATTCAGTCGGCTAAATCCTGCAATCTGATTGGTCGGCCCATCGTAAAAAATGCCCACGGTGGTGCATGCAACGTATGCAAAAAAAACGTCGTGGCCGACCCCTGCCTCGGCGCCTTTTCCCGCCTCTAAAACGGGCCAGGCAGGGCCATCGATATGCGACACCGTCCAACCGAGGAAAGTCCAAGTGGTAATGAGCGAGAGCGGAAAAGGGAAGTATCGATCATCGATAGTGGCTTGATGATGAACGCCCGATCTCCCGGGAACCGGGCCGCCCACAGCTGAACTTATACAGTATAGCTATAGCAGTGGTGATAGGGGACACTCTTTTTCATTCATTCATATATACATTTTTGGTGGTTCTGGAGAAGAAGAAGGAAATGTACTACTTGGGCTCGTTGTGCGGTAACCTTGAGCACCTAAGAAAGAAAAAAAGTAATGATGATGATGGATGATGACGATGAACGATGAACGACAATGAAAATTTATCGTATGGGTTTATTATTATTAGCCTCCCGTTTTGTTTTTTGAGGCGTTATTTTTTTTAGAGGGCCGGGGTACGTACGGTACGGTACGGTAGTAACTTGAAGGGTTGGTAGCAGGCAGCTCCGAGTTCTCTCGTTGGCGATCGGTGGGAGGGGGATGCTTCGTTCAAAGATTATCCGCGCCACTGGGCACTTTGTCCGTTCCATTATTGATTGGTCGGTATTCAATTGGAGACGGGAGAGAGTTGCCTCTTTGCCTCTAGCGGGTAGTGGGGGTTAACCGTTCGGAATTCTTGCGGAAAAGCCGCGGTTGCGGATCAAAAATCATCAGGTGCGGCGCATAATTTTTTTTCCGCTGCTGCTATAGCATGATTTTTTTCCTATACGGCTACTATGTTTATTGGGTGGTGGATGATACACTTCAGACGCGAGCCGAGCCGCCTGAGCCCGGAGTGGTACTTGTACAGTAAGTATATTGAACCTATATGAAGAGCAATATTAATACTGCAATTACCATATGGCCCTTGCCTTGTACTTACTTACTACGTGTCAGCGCGTGGGGGCAAGTACTGGTTTTGGGACGAAAGGGGTGGTTTTGTGGTATAGGTGACAGCGAACAAGCAATCGACAGTTTTCTTACGTCCGTGGGTTCGGGGGGTGAAGTGCTGTATGTTATGTGTCTTGGCTTCTGGTGGTCCTTAGTTTCGGACTTGGACTCGGAGGAACGAACTAATGGAGCAGCTCAGAGTTTTTTGGTTTGTGAAACACAGAACGAAAAAAGTGCACGCGCACGTGATTGTTGCCTCGAAGCGACGTGTACTGTACTGCTGTATGAGCGATACAGTTGGACACGCACGCATGCACCAACGAACGACCAAGGATGCAGGACGAACTGCGGGATAGGTCGAGTTGAGAGGGGTTTGCAGCTGCGGCAGCGGCCGCCGATACTGTATTGCCAGTGCGCGTACACGTACGCACCTTCGCCTACGCACAAGGGATCCGGACCCCCTGCCCCCAGGCAACCGCCCCAAGAACCCCACCTTACCTTACCTACTACGCTGCCAACGTCCAAAGGAGCCAAACCTACCACAAAACCCACGCAACCGGCTACAAACTGCCTAAACCGACGCGTAAACTGTACCGTATACGGTATGTGTGCGTGCGGTGTGTGGTGCCCAGTGCTTGGTCGTGTGTCTCATGTGGCGCGGCACCGCCCGCCCGCCAGCACGGGGTGATTGATAGGCACCAGGAGGCAGAGGCTAAGGGCGAAGAATCACGATGTTGTGTTTGGGTTGTTGCTTGCGAAGAAAGAAAGAATGAGAAGGGAAGCCTCGGGGAGACCCCTGAGTCCTGAGGCGATGATACGAATGCACGGCGCGGCGCACGCACTACGCACGCATTGTACG
>Ga0137358_10002354_pt1 | contig 10711 bp, 13 predicted proteins | sample Mad1_20_16metaG_FD_105551 | JGI IMG/M metagenome (GOLD analysis project Ga0137358, IMG submission 105551) | Vadose zone soil microbial communities from Angelo Coast Range Reserve, California, USA - Mad1_20_16 metaG | ecosystem: Environmental > Terrestrial > Soil > Vadose zone | place: USA... | reverse complement strand
GCGATCGTCCAAGCGGGGACGCTGCTGGCGCTGATCGCCATCGAGGCGCGGCCGCACGGGCCCGACCGATCTGCGGTGGCACGATGACCGCGGCCGATCTGCTCGCGCTCGCGACGACGACGATCGCGCTCGCGACGCCGCTGCTCGTCGCGGCGCTCGGCGAGCTCATCGCGGAGCGTGCCGGGGTCCTCAACATCGGCATCGAGGGGCTGATTCTCACCGGCGCGTTCGCGGGGATGGTCGGCTCGTATGCGACCGGCAGCCCGACGGCGGGCATGGTGGCGGCATGCGTCGCTGCGCTCGCGCTCGGCGCGGTCTTCGCGCTCTGGGTCGTGACGCTCGACGTCGACCAGGCCGTCGCCGGCGTCGCCGTGAATCTGCTCGCAGTCGGCCTGACCGGCGTGCTCTACCGCGCTCTCTTCGGCACGACGGGGAACGCCCTGACCGTCGCCGCGTTTGCGCCGCTGCCGATCGCGCCGGGCGTCGCGCTGCTGGCGCCGCTGCGCCAGCCGGCGCCGGTCTACCCGGCGTTCGCGCTCGTCCCTGTCGTGTGGCTGCTGCTCTTTCGCACCCGCATCGGGCTGCGGTTGCGCGCCGTCGGCGAGGCGCCGCAGATCGCGGAGAGCGTCGGCGTGAACGTCGTCGCCTTCCGCTACGCCGCGGTGCTCGCCGGGGCGCTCCTCGCCGGAGCGGCGGGCGGATATCTGTCGCTCGCGTACTCGAATACGTTCGTCGAAGGCATGTCGGCCGGTCGCGGCTTCATCGCGCTCGCGGTCGTCGTGTTCGGGCGCTGGACGCCGCTCGGTGTCGTCGCCGGATCGCTGCTCTTCGGCGCCGCGAGCGCGGCGCAGTTCCAGCTGCAAGCGGCGGGCGTCGCGGTGCCATATCATGTCCTCCTCATGCTGCCGTACGTGCTGACCCTCCTCGTGCTCGCGGTGGCGAGCCGCGCCGCGCGCGGTCCCGCGGCGCTCGCGCAGCGCCGCAGCGTCGCGGCGGCCACGGATTGAGGACACTCGTTGGCTCGCACGCGAAGCCAATCCGCGGAGGCGGGGCGGTGCCAATCCGCAGAGGCGAGGTGGCCCGCCCTCCGGAAGATCGTCTCCGGCGGGCAGACCGGCGTCGATCGCGCCGCGCTCGACGTCGCAATCGCGCTCCGCATCGCGCACGGCGGCTGGTGCCCGGCGGGGCGCCGCGCCGAGGACGGGCGCATTCCGGCGCGCTATCGGCTGCGGGAGACGACGTCACGAGAGTATCGCGTCCGCACCACCCGCAACGTCGCCGACGCGGACGCGACGCTCATCCTCTGCGACGGTCCCCTGCGCGGCGGCACGGCGCTCACGGCGCGCGTCGCCGCCGAACGGCGGAAGCCGCTGCTCGTCGTCGATCTCGCCGATCCGCCGCCACCCGCCGACGTGCGCGCCTGGATCGTCGCGAACGGGCTCGAGACGTTGAACGTCGCCGGACCGCGGGAAAGCACCGCGCCGGGTATCCATCGGCGTGCAGCAGCGTATCTCCGCGTCGTCCTGGCACGTCGACGGAGCCGCCGCTAGCATGCGCGCATGACCGATCCTGCCGCGACTCGCGCCGCCGCGGGCCTACTCGGAGCCGCGCGCGACCTCGTCGTCTTGACCGGTGCGGGGATCAGCACCGAATCGGGGATTCCCGACTTCCGCAGCCCGGGCGGCATCTGGTCGCGCTATGACCCGACCGAGCTCACGTATCCACGCTTCTGCGCCAGCGCCGAGACCCGGCGCAAGTATTGGGAGATGGGCGCGGCGCTCTACCCGGTCTTGAAACGCGCGCAGCCGAACCGCGCGCATCACGCGCTCGCCGAGCTCGAGCGGCGCGGCGGCTTGCGTCGCATCATCACCCAGAACGTCGACGGTCTGCACCAGCGCGCCGGCAGCATGCCCGAGCGCATCATCGAGATCCACGGCACCGCCCTCGAGGTCGCGTGCTTGACCTGCGGTGATCGTCAGGACCGCGAGCCGGTGCAAGCGCGCTTCGCCGCCGGCGACCTCGACCCGCGCTGCGGCTGCGGCGGTCTCCTCAAGCCGGCGACGATCTCGTTCGGCCAGGCGATGCCCGAGCGCGAGACCCAAGCCGCGTTCGCCGACGCCGCGGCCGCGGACGTCTTTCTCGTCGTCGGCTCGTCGCTCGTCGTGTTCCCGGCCGCCAATCTCCCGGAAGTCGCCCGTGACCACGGCGCGCGGCTCGTGATCGTGAACCGCGAGCCGACGCCGTACGACGACGTCGCCGACGTCGTCCTCCACGGCAGCGCCGGCGAGATCCTCGGCGCAATCAGCGAGCAGCTCGACGACGTGAGGTAGGGAGGCACGCGAATCACTTCGACCTGAGATAGGGAGGCACGCGAATTCACTTCGCGTGCCGACGCCCATCGCGAGCGCAGCGAGCGGGGGCGAAATCAAAAAAACAACCGCTTCGCGAGGAACCAGACGAGCGCGCCGCCGACGGCGTAGGCGGCGACGCCCTCGACGAGCCCGAGGCCGCTCGTCAGCGCGAAAACGAGGAGCACGAGCACGGTGCTGACGATCGCGACGATCTGCTCGATGCGCTCCTCGCGCGAGCGCGCCGCCTGGACGTGACGCGCGACCTCGGCGCCACAATGCGGGCAGCGGCCGCCAGGTTTGCGTCGCAGGCGCGCGCCGCATCCGGGGCAGTCGACGCGGGTCGCGAGCGGCACGTCAGAACACGAGGGGGCCAGCGCGCCGCGCGGCGCTCCACTCCCGCACGGCGCGCGTCAGCGACCGCACCGCGGCGAGCAGCGTCGCGGGACGCGCGAGATCGTCCTCGTCGAAGGCAACCGCGTCGGGCGCGCGTGCCGTCGCCGTGCCGGTCAGCGCAGCACCTCCGCCGGCGAGGGCGGCACCTGCCCCGGTGAGCGCGGCACCTGCGCCGGCGAGGGCGGCGACGGCGCGTACCGCCTCGCTGCGCGTCGCCTCGGCGCCGTCGGCGACGAAGCGCAGGACGAACGGTACGACGGCGAGCACGCGCTCACCGCGCAGGATCGGGGTCACGAGCGCCAGCACGTCGCTCAGTGCGTCACGCGACGCGAGCTGGGCGACGCTGCGCCAAAGCGCGCGCTCACGCGGACGTCGCATCAGCGCCAGACGCGACTCGGGGGAAACGCCGAGCCGACGCCGCATCTCGGCGAGCGTCTCCTCGATGCCGCCGAGCGCATCGACGAGCCCGCGCGCCATCGCCTGCCGCCCCGTCCACACGCGGCCTTCGGCGACGCTCTCGACGGCGGCGGCGGTGAGGCCGCGGCCGCTCGCGACCTTGCCGACGAACTCGGCGTAGAACGCCTCGGCCTCACCGCGCAGCCGGCCGAGGTTCTCCTCGTCGAGCGGCACGTAGTCGGAGTGCCGGCCGGCGTTGCCGCGCACGACCAGCTCCTTCGTGACGCCGAGCTGGTCGTAGAGCCCGCGCAGGACGGGTTTGCCGGCGAGGACGCCGATCGAGCCCGTCAACGTCGCGGGCTCCGCAGTGACGTGATCGGCGCCAGCGGCGAGGTAGTAGCCGCCCGACGCCGCGACGTCGCCCATGCTGACGAGCACGGGCTTGCGCGTGCGCGCCTGGAGCACCTCGCGCCACATCAGGTCGGACGCGAGGCCAGAGCCGCCCGGGCTGTCGACGCGAATCACGATGCCGGCGAGGCTCGCATCCTCGGCCATCGCCTCGAGCTCGCGGCGAAAGCCACGCCACGAGGTCGTACGCGACCGCGACCCCGGCAGCTCCTCGCCGCCGATGACGCCGCTCACCGCGAGCACGCCGACCGTCGGTGCGTCGAGCGCCGCGCGGCGCGTCGCCCAGGCGCGACGCCGACGGTACGACGGGAGCTCGATCACGGCCCGCTCGCCGCAGCGCTCTTCGATCGCGCGGCGCAGCTGGTCGGGATACGCGACCTCGTCGACGAGGCCGCGCCGTACCGCCTCGCGCGCGAGCAGCGGCCCCTCGGTAAACGCGGCGCGCACCGCATCGGCGGTCGTCGCGCGCGCCGCGGCGACGTCGGCGACGAGCTGCTCGTAGAGGTCGTCGAGCAGCTGCTCGGCCATCGCGCGGTGCTCCGGCGACATGTCGGTGCGGGTGAACGGCTCGGCGGCGGCCTTGAAGCGGCCGGCGCGTGCGAGCTGCGCCTCGATGCCGAGCTTGTCGAGCGCACCTTTCACGAACACGACCTCGCTCGCGAGACCGGTGACGTCGAAGATACCGGCGGGCGCGAGAAGGACACGCGACGCCGCGCTCGCGAGATAATAATCGCGCGTTCCAGGCTGCGTGAGATACGCCCACACCGGCTTGCCCGCCGCGGCGACCGCGAGGAGCGCGCGCCGCACGCTCTGAATCGTCCCCCAGCCGGCCTCGATGCCGTGCACGTCGAGGACGACGAGCGCGAGCTCCGGGTCCTCGCGCGCGCTCCTCAGCGTCGCGAGGAGCGTCAGCAGATCGGGGGCCGACGAGCGCCGGCCGAAGTCGCGGAGCCGCAGCTCGTGCGGCACCTCGGGAAGCGTCCCGCTGAGCTCGATGCGCAGCACGCGGTAGGGCCGGTAGCGCCGCAGCCAGCGATGAATCGTCGCGCCGACGGCGAGAACGACTGCGAGGACACGGCGGCGCGCGGCGCGAAAAAAAAGAGCGGCAGGGCGCTGCCCCTGCCGCTCTTCGGAACGACCCGTCGGGTCGGACTTGGCTTGCGTCGGCGTGCTCACCGCCGCCGCAATATCATGCGCCGCTCGCTCGGCGTAGCGGTGGCTCCTGCTCCTCGTCGGCGGCCGGCGAGCGCTGGCCCGCCAGCGACGTGGCGCGCGCCGGGCGCGCCGCCACGGCACGGCGCGCATCGCGCCACTTGTGGAGCCCTTCCCGAACGTAGTCGGGATTCAGGTCGAGCGTGTGACACACGTTCTGAAACGAGAAGAACCACGTCGGCTCGTCGGCGTCGACCCACGCCTCCGCTTCCGCGAACAGCTGGCGGTGGCGCGGATCCTCCGAGTCCACGTACTTTTGATAGCAGTGCAAGGCGTCCTCGAGCACGGCGACCATCAGCCGACGCTCGCCGCTCACCTGCGCGGCACCGCGCCACGCGGCGAAGAACTGCGTCGGCAACATGGTGTCCGGCGCGAGCGTGCCCGCAAACCGTTCGTCCAGGTTGGATTCAGTCATTGTCGTACCCTTCCCCTCACCGAGCCCTTTTAGACGGACGAGCGCGGCGAATATTCGCCCGGCGCCGTCGCGCCGGCCTCCGCCACCTGCGAAACGTCGAGTGAACGCGCCCGCACGTCTGCCAGCGTCGTGCTCGCAAACAGGTCCATCATGCGTCGTTGCGCCTCTTTCCACACCCACAGCATCCCGCAATTCGGGAACTTGGCGCACTCGTGCTCGTCACCGTTCTCACCGACGCACACGTTGATGGATACGGGACCTTCGATGGCTTCGATGACGTTTTTGAATGTAATCATTTCCGGCGCCCGTGCCAGCGTGTAACCGCCCTGTGCGCCGCGCGTCGAGCGCACGAGCCCGCGGTGAATCAAGTCTTGGATGATCTTCTCCAGGAACTTCTTCGGAACGCCTTCCTGCACGGCGATCTCCGCGACGGACGACGGCCGCCGGTCGTCACGCCGGGCGAGATGAATCACCGCCCGTAGCGCGTAATCGATCTTTCGGCTGATCTGCATGACCGGCATTGGTGCTCTCCTTTTACTCGCCGCGTTCTCGGTGCTCGTCCACCCACGCCATCTGAATCGCCTCCAGCTTGCCTTCGGTCGACGCTTTGGGGTCGTCCTCGAACTCCTCGAGCTCGGTCACCATGCGATGGAGGTCGGTGAACCGCACCGTCAGTGGATCCACGCCCTCGTGCGCATCCGCGAGCTCCATCGCGAGGTCCTCGGCGTCGTCCCATTTCAGGCCCATGGCTCGCCTCCGCTGACGTCTTTGTTCTCGAGCGCGCGCTTCAGCGACAGCGACATGATCCGCTGCGCGAACGGCGTCGAGGTCTCGTTGAGGCCGTCGCTCAGCTCACGAATGCGATTGTAGTCGGAGCCCGTGGTGCCGGCGCGGAGCGCGTCCATGGCGGCGCGGATGAGCGCGGCTTCACCGGGCTCGAGGAGATCCGCCGAGTCGCGCAGCGCGCGCTCGGTCTGACGCAGAACCGTTTCGGCGTCGGTGCGCGCCTCCGCCAGCAGCCGCGCGGCGACGTCCTCCTCGGCGTGATCGATCGACTCCTCGAGCATGCGCTCGATCTCCTCGTCGGTGAGGCCGTACGACGGCTTCACGTCGACCGAGCGTTCCTTCCCGGTACGCACGTCACGCGCCGTGACGTTCAAGATGCCGTTGGCGTCGATCATGAAGACGACCTCGACGCGCGCGAAGCCCGCCGGCGCCGGCTCGATCGGGATCGAGAAGCGGGCGAGGCTGCGGCAATCGGCGGCGAGCTCGCGCTCGCCTTGCAGCACGTGGACGTCGACCGCGGTCTGGTTGTCGACCGCGGTGGTGAAGGTCTCGGTGACGCTCGTCGGGATCGTGGTGTTGCGCTCGATGAGTCGGGTCATCACGCCGCCCATCGTCTCGATGCCGAGCGACAGCGGCACGACGTCGAGGAGCAGCATGTCCTTGCGGCCGCCGGAGAGGATGCCCGCCTGGATGCCGGCACCGAGCGCGACCACCTGATCGGGGTCGAGGTCCGAGAGCGGCTCGCGCTCGAAAAGCTCGCGGACGCGGGCGCGGACGAGGGGGATGCGCGTGCTGCCGCCGACGAGCACCACGGCGTCGATCTCGTCCGGGCGCAGACCGGCATCGCGCAGCGCTTGCCGGCAGGGTCCGAGCGTACGCTCGACGAGCGGCGCGATCAGACGCTCCAGCTCGGCGCGCGCGAGCTCGCGTGCGACGCGCGTCCCGTCGGGGAGCGTCACCGCGATCTCGGTGCGCTCGGCGCTCGAGAGTCGGCACTTCGCCTCTTCGGCGGCGCGGCGCGCCAGCGCCTGCACCTCGCGGCTGGCGACGACGTCCGGCGGCAGGCCGGCGCCTTCGAGCAGCCATGCGGCGACGAGCTCGTCGACGTCGTCGCCGCCGAGACGGGTGTCGCCGTTCGTCGCCTTCACCTCGAAGATGCCGCGCTCGAGCCGCAGGATCGAGACGTCGAACGTGCCGCCGCCGAGGTCGTAGATGGCGACGGCGCCGGTCTCACCACTATCGAGACCGTAGGCCAGCGCCGCGGCGGTCGGCTCGTTCACGAGCCGCAACACCTCGAGGCCGGCGAGCCGGCCGGCGTCTTTCGTCGCTTGGCGCTGGCTGTCGTTGAAGTAGGCGGGGACGGTGATCACCGCCTTGCGGACGTCGCCGCCGAGCGCCGTCTCGGCGCGCCGCCTCAGCTCCTTCAGAATCAACGCGGAGATCTCCGGCGCCGAGTACGACCGCTCGCCGACGCGGAAGCGGACGACGGCGCGATCCGTCTCGTCGAAGACGTAGCGCTGGCGGTCGGCCGCGCTCACGTGGTCGAGGCCGAGGCCCATGAAGCGTTTCGCGGACTGGATCGTCGTCGCGGGCTCGATCGGCGCGCGGGCGCGGGCTTCGTCGCCGACGAGGACGCCGCCCTCCGCGGTGAACGACACGACCGACGGCACGATCGCCCGTCCGCGCTCGTCCGAGACCACGTGCGGCGTGCCGCCGTCGTCGAGGTACGCGACGAGGCTGTTGGTCGTCCCGAGATCGATACCGACTATACGCTCCACTGCGGCTCCAGCTCCTTCTCGACGTCGCGCAAGAGGGTGCGGACGTACGACAGCTCGGAAAGAATCGCCTTCGTCTCGGCGAGCGGCATGGCGGCGCTGCCGGCGCCGCCGCCCGCACCATTGCCGTTGCCGGCGCTTCGGCTCGCGGCGCCGTCGCCACCGGGAGCACCGTCGCCACTTGCGGCGTCCGTGCGGCGGAAATTCTCCTCCAGGCGCTCGCGAACCGTGTCGAGCTCCGCGCGCAGCTCGTCACGCGTCGCGCGCGCGTCGTCCTCGGCGCGCGCCCCGTCGCCGCGACGACGAGCGTCGCGCAGCTCGTCGAGCTGCTCCTGCACCTCGAAGACGCGCGCGGCGAGGGCCGGCGGCACGCGCTCGTTGTCGCGGCCGAGGGACTCGCCGTGCAGCGACAGCCAGTAGAGCGCGCGTCGAACGGGATCCTTCAATGCTTGGTACGCGTTGTTCACGATCGCGGTCGCCCGGACGCTCGCTTCGCGCTCCGCGGGCGGGCTGTCGTGCCAGAGATCGGGGTGGAAGCGGCGCGAGAGCGCGTAGTAGCGCGCGCCGAGATCGTCGACGTCGAGCGCGAGCTTGTGCGGCAGGCCGAAGAGCCTGAAGTAGTCAGACTCGCGCGTCGCCGCCGAGGACACGACACCGCACCCCGTGCAGGCGAGCTGACGGGCGGTGTGTTTGCCGCAATTGAGGCACAGTGTCGTGTCGGTGATCGTCATCGATCGTACGCATCGGCGCTCAGACGGTGAATGATGCGCCGCAGCCGCAGGAGCGCTTGATGTTCGGATTGCGCAACTGGAACCCCGATTCCATCAAGCCCTCTTGGTAGTGCACCTCGGTGCCGTTCAGATAGAGAAAGCTCTTCCGGTCGACGATCACCTTCGCGCCGTCGTTCTCGAAGATCTTGTCGCCGTCGCGCGGCATGTCGACGTCCATCTTGTATTGGAGCCCCGAGCAGCCGCCGCCGACGACCTTCACGCGCAGGCCGTGCTCGGGCTTCTGCATCGACTCGACGAGGGTGTGGATCTTCTTCGCCGCGTCGTCGCTGACGGTGATCGTCGGCATGACTCAGCCTCTTCAGCCGACCTTCTTGGCGGCCTCGGGGCCGCCCGCCTTGCGCGTCTTCCAGTCGGAGACCGCCGCCTTGATCGCGTCCTCGGCGAGCACCGAGCAGTGGATCTTCACCGGCGGCAGGTTCAGCTCCTCGACGATCTGCGTGTTCTTGATCGCGTACGCCTCGTCGATCGTCTTGCCCTTGATCAGCTCGGTCACGTAGCTCGAGCTTGCGATCGCGCTGCCGCAGCCGAAGGTCTTGAAGCGCGCGTCCTCGATGATGCCGCTCGCGGAGATCTTGAGCTGCAGCTTCATCACGTCGCCGCACTCCGGCGCGCCGACGATCCCCGTGCCGACGTTCGGCTCGTCCTTCGCGAAGCTGCCGACGTTCCGCGGGTTCTCGTAGTGGTCCAGCACTTTGTCGCTGTATGCCATCTGGGAATCCTCTCTTGGTCGCTCAGTCGCGGGCCCAGTTGAAATTCTTCAAATCGACGCCTTCTTTCGCCATCTCGTAGAGCGGCGACATCTCGCGCAGTCGCGTCACCTCACGAATGACGCGCTCGGCGACGTAGTCCACCTCCTCGTCGGTGTTGAACCGCCCGAGGCCGAAGCGGATCGACGTGTGCGCGAGATCGTCGCCGACACCGAGGGCGCGCAGCACGTACGACGGCTCGAGCGTCGCCGAGGTGCAGGCCGAGCCCGACGACACCGCAATGTCCTTCAACCCCATCAGCAACGACTCGCCCTCGACGAACGCGAAGCTCAGATTCAAGTTGCCGGGGAGGCGCTGCATCGGGTGGCCGTTCAGGTACACCTCGTCGAGCGCGCTCGTGATCTGCTGCCGCAGACGCTCGCGCATGCGGAGGATGCGCTCCGACTCGCTCTCGAGGAGCTCACCCGCGAGCTCGCACGCCTTGCCGAGGCCGACGATGCCGGTGACGTTCAGCGTTCCCGAGCGCATGCCGCGCTCGTGCCCGCCGCCGTCCATCTGCGCCGCGAGACGCACACGCGGGTTGCGCGCGCGGACGTAGAGGCCGCCGATACCCTTCGGGCCGTAGATTTTGTGGGCGCTGAAGGACATCAGGTCGATCCCCATCGCCTCGACGTCGACCGGCAGCTTGCCCACGCCTTGCGTCGCGTCGCTGTGGAAGAGGATCCCCTTCTCCTTGGCGATCTTCCCGATCTCGTGCAGCGGTTGGATCGTCCCGATCTCGTTGTTGGCTTGCATGATCGAGATCAGGATCGTCTTGTCGGTGATCGCCTTGCGCACGTCGTCGGGGTTGACGACGCCGCACTCGTCGATCGGCAGATACGTGACCGTCACGAGGCCTTTGCGCTCGAGCGCCTTGCAGGTGTCGAGGATCGCCTTGTGCTCGGTCGCGACCGTGATGATGTGGTTACCCTTCTCCTTGTAGAACTCGACGACGCCTTTGAGGGCCAGGTTGTCCGACTCCGTCGCGCCGCTCGTGAAGATGATCTCTTTCGCCTTGGCGTTGATCAGCTTCGCGATTTGCTCGCGCGCGCGATCGACGGCCGCTTCGGCCTCCCAGCCGAAGGCGTGGTTACGGCTCGCCGCGTTCCCGAACTTCTCGGTGAAGTACGGCAGCATCGCTTCCAGTACGCGCGGGTCGACCGGGGTCGTCGCGTGGTTGTCCATGTAGACGAGTCGCGTCATTCGTTGTGCCTCCAATAAGTGTATCGGCCCCAATTCAGAGCTGCCAGGTCTGATTTAAAGCAATCGCCCGGATGCGTCAACCCATGGCGCCGCCGGAGGATTTCGGCGCGGAAACGCGCTCAGCGGCCCGTTGGGCCACCCGATCCGCCGGCACAGCGACGATGCGCTGTAGGAAAGCTCCGGTGTGCGAACCGGTCGTTTTTGCTACCTCTTCGGGTGTTCCGGTGGCGACGAT
>Ga0137358_10002351_pt1 | contig 10717 bp, 9 predicted proteins | sample Mad1_20_16metaG_FD_105551 | JGI IMG/M metagenome (GOLD analysis project Ga0137358, IMG submission 105551) | Vadose zone soil microbial communities from Angelo Coast Range Reserve, California, USA - Mad1_20_16 metaG | ecosystem: Environmental > Terrestrial > Soil > Vadose zone | place: USA... | reverse complement strand
GGGGGTATGGAGCATTTCCTTGCCCAATTTACCGGTCCCATGACGGCGTGGTGGAAGGTCTTGGGTTCTCCGCAACTGACCCCGGAGCTTCAGCAAAAGCTGATCGCCGGCGTTCATACTGAGGTGGGCTCGCGCTCCATCGGCGACCTGGCGGCAGAGCGGGACGAGGTCCTGCTCGGACTTCTGGAATTGCGCAACAAAACGGCAGAACAAGCAGCGTGATCGACACAAGCGATTACGTGGCCAAGAGGCAGGGCCCATCGTCGTGTCAACACCGCCTGGCCGGCATGCCCGCCATTGAGCGCTGATGCGCAAACACTGTTTGAGGACGCCTCCATGGCCGCACGGCTCATACAAGTCACCAAATCCGCTTATCAATATCCACTGCTCATAAAGCAGCTGTGGCATACGCCGCTCATGCAGGCGCCCGATCAAGCCATCGTGTATCGCGACCTGAAGCGCTTCACGTATTGCCAGTTGCGAGAGCGCATTGGGCGGCTCGCGTCCAGTCTCGGCAGGCTTGGTGTCGGCGCCGGCGACACCGTCGGTGTGCTTGACTGGGACAGCAACCGATTCCTGGAGGCCTACTTTGCCATCCCGATGATGGGAGCCGTCCTGCAGACAGTGAACGTCCGTCTGGCGCCGGAACAGATCGCTTATTCGATCAATCACGCGGGCTCGTCGGTGCTGCTTGTCAACGACGACTTCGTCCCAGTTCTGGAGGGTATCAGGCAACAACTGCCCAAGGTGAAGACGCTGATCCTGATGTCGGATCGGACGGTGCCACAAACCGGCGGACTTGCATTTGCCGGCGAATATGAGGAACTGCTACGCGGCGCTTCGGCGGACTTCACATTCCCGGACTTCGATGAGAACACTCTCGCCACGACGTATTACACCACCGGGACCACGGGTTCGCCGAAGGGCGTCTACTTCAGCCATCGACAACTGGTTCTCCATTCGCTGGCCGAAATGGCTTTCTTCGGCACTCCCGGCATACAAGGCCGGTTTTCTCGCGACGACGTCTATATGCCGATCACCCCGATGTTTCACGCGCACGCCTGGGGGTTCCCCTGGACCGCAACGCTTTCTGGCGTCAAACAAGTGTATCCGGGTCGCTACGACCCCGCCTTGCTCCTCAAGCTCATTAAAACCGAAGGCGTAACCTTCACACACGGCGTGCCGACGATACTGGAAATGCTCCTGGACGCAGCCAAGGCGGCAAAAACCGATCTAGCCGGATTGAAGATGGTCGTCGGGGGGTCGGAACTACCGAGGGGGCTCGCCAAGCAGGCCCTTGCTTTGGGCGCCGACGTCTATGCCGGCTACGGGATGTCGGAGAGCGCGCCGCTGCTTTGCCTGGCGCAGGTCAAGTCCGCAGATCTCGCAGGCGGTTCCGGGAAAGAGATCGATATCCGAACCAAAGCTGGCATTGCTGCCCCGCTCGTCGATATCCGTGTGGTCGACTCGAAGTTGAGCGAACTGCCGCATGATGGAAAAACATCGGGCGAAATCATCGCGCGAGCACCGTGGCTTACGCAGGGATATGCCGACAATGTCGAGGCGTCGGAGCAGTTGTGGGCTGGTGGCTATCTGCACACCGGCGACATTGGCGTCGTCGAGCCCGGCGGATACGTCCGGATTATCGACCGGATCAAGGACGTCATAAAAACGGGCGGCGAATGGGTATCGTCCCTCCAAATAGAGGATCTCATTTCGCAGTGCGAGGGTGTGTCGGAAGCCGCAGTCATCGGCGTCAAGGACGACAAATGGGGAGAACGGCCGCTCGCGCTCGTCATCAGGAGTCCCCAGGCCGGCGACGCACTCAGCGAGAAGGAAATCAAGGCACATCTGAAAACCCTCGCCGAAGCGGGAACGATTTCGAAGTACGGAATCCCTGACAAGGTCCTGTTTGTCGATGAACTTCCCAAGACAAGTGTCGGCAAATTCGACAAAAAGCAGTTGAGGCAGAGATACGGCAACCCATAGTTCGTGCCGCCCTGAATTTGGACCCAAGAGGCTCCATGAGTGAGATGTTAGAGGACGTGCAGCGACCTCGGCCGGACGATACAAGGCCGGGAGGTCGTAAAAGCGGGCAGATCGTCGCCGTGCCTCGTGGGCGGCGAAAGCGAGTCGTGATCGTGGGCGGCGGCTTTGCCGGGATCGCCGCGGCCCGTGCTTTGCGACGATCCGATGCCGACATCATTCTGATCGACCGGCGCAATCACCATATTTTCCAGCCGCTGCTCTATCAGGCGGCAACCGCGGTGCTGGCACCGTCCGAGATCGCCGCCCCGATCCGGCAGCTCGCCGAGAAGCAGAGCAATGTCGATGTGATGCTCGGCGAAGTGACCGGAATAGACCTGAGCTCCCGGTTGGTCGACGTGTCCTGCCCCGGCGTCGGCATGCGCAAGATCGGATTCGATTACCTGGTCATCGCCACGGGGATGCAGCCGAGCTACTTCGGCCATGACGAATTTGCAAGATACGCGCCAGGTCTCAAAAGCCTCAGCGACGCCGAGACCATCCGCGCAAAAATCCTCAGCGCCTATGAGCTGGCAGACGCGACGGATGATGACGACGAGCGCGCGCGCCAGCTGACTTTCGTCCTGGTCGGTGCGGGCCCCACCGGTGTCGAGCTCGCGGCATCGATGGCGCAACTGGCCGCCGTCACGCTACAAGGGCAGTTCCGGCGCATCGATCCGGCGCAGAGCTCGATCATCCTGGTGGAAGGCGGCAAACGAATTCTTCCGACCTTTGCCGAGAGCCTGGCCAAGAAGGCCGCGAGACGGCTCGAGAGGCTCGGCGTCAAGATCGCGACGGGCGTCAAGGTGGAACAGGTCGACGAAAACGGCGTGATCGCCGATGGAAAGCGAATTCCAAGCGCGACGGTTCTGTGGACCGCAGGCGTCGCGCCCGCGCCGATTCTGAAGCTGCTTGGCGCCAAGACAGATCGGGCGGGCCGGGTATCGGTCGGCCCATTCATGAACGTTCCAGACGTCTCCGGCGTGTTCGTCATCGGCGATGCATCATCGGTCGTGCGGGATGGACGGCCGGTGCCCGGCGTGGCGCAAGCGGCGATCCAGCAAGGGCGCTATGTCGGACGCCTGATCTCGCGACAGCTCAAGGGACGGGAGCCAAAACATCCATTCCGATACTCCGACAAGGGCAACATGGCGGTCGTCGGCAAGAATTTTGCGATCTCGGAGAGCGGGCGCCTTCACATGAACGGGTTCGTTACCTGGATCGTCTGGATTCTTCTGCATCTCATGTCCCTTCCGCAGCTGCAGAACCGGTTTCGGGTGCAGACCCAGTGGTTCTGGTCCTATTTCACCGGACAGCGCGGCTCGCGATTGATCCCGGAGGCGCCCAGAGCCGAAGGCCATGACGCTCGGCGCTGAGCGACGCTACTCGCCGATTGACCCGCTGTTCCTCTGCATCCCCTTTTGACGAGCGGCGCGGTCTCCCATTCAGGGGATTGTTTGAGGAGCGAGACTGTACGACTTCAGCAATCATGAAAGGCCGCACCGACGAGATCGTCCATATCGCGGCAACGACTGTCTTGTGCTGAGAGACATACATCCATGAGTACCACAGCGATTCCGTTGTCGCGCCTTCTGTTGTCTGCGTTGTGCCGCTCGACGGCGCGCTTGCCCGACTTTGTCGCGCTGATGAAGCGATCTTCTTCTACATCGCCGTCTGTACGGCTTGGCTGAAGCGAAGCACGCCCCGGACCATCGTGATCGGCGGCGCTGCGGGCGCGCTGCCGCCTGTGATCGGTTGGGCGGCCGCCACCGGAGAGCTCGGGCCCAAGCCGCTGATTTTGTTCCTGATCATCTTCCTGTGGACGCCGCCGCACTTTTGGGCCCTGTCGCTCAATCGGAGCGAGGACTACTGCCGTGCGGGCATTCCCATGCTGCCGGTCGTTGCGGGAAGAGCCGCGACGACCCGGCAGATCCTCATTTATAGCGCTCTTTTGGTCCCGACTTCGATGTTGCCGTGGGCGCTGGGGTTTGCGGGCACGATCTATGGCGTGGCCGCCGCCATAGGTGGCGCGGTGTTGGTGGTGCTTGCCTTGCGACTACGAAGGGCCAGCGACGCGGATCGGCGACCCGCTCATCGCCTCTTTGCGTTTTCCATTGTCTACCTGTTTGCGCTCTTTGCGGCGCTGTTGGTCAGCAATGGCGGCGACCGATGGTCAACCATGCCTGCTGCGACCGCTGCCGTGAATACGGTCGGATCGCTACAGGTTGAACCCGCTGCACGATCCGTCCGGATCGCCCTCGGTTCCATCAGTCTCAGCCGAGAGGTCTGATACGCGCAACGCTCTAATTGCGGCTTTTCTACTCGGCGCCACGACGCTGGGCGGCTGCTCCAAAGGCCGGACGGCACCTACTTCCTCCGCGCTCGGCTCAACGTCAGCCTACCGAGCGTAGACCGGGATTTGGCGCAGGCCAGCGCTCAGAGCAGACCTTGAGCAGGCCCTGGCGGCACGCACAGTCCTGGCCAGCGGTGTCTTGGACGTTGAGCAAGCCGATTTGGAAAGAGGTCGCAGCGTGATGGGCCGATTCCTTCATCGGATCGGATCGATTTTTCCCCCAAGAACTGCCGGATGATTGTTGTCCTTGGTGCGAGGACGCGCTGACACTCGGTCGGGGATGTACCGAGGGCCATGCCTGACGGAAGGCTCGGGCCACCACATTTGTTGAGATTCAGTGCTATGGTGCCGAGGTCAAGTCACTAATGCATTGATATCATTGGTACCTTCGTCGCGATTCGAACCAGTCTTACTGCCCTGGAAGGGCAGGGAGCCCAGCCAGGGACTGGGCTGCCTGGCATGACGTCGGGTGTCTCGCCCAGCCCACTACACCACGAGTTGGACGGCCTTTCGCTGTCGGTGATCGCGCTCCCGTGGTATGAGTTTTATCTCCTAGGGTGGGGTGTGTCGAGGTAACGACGCCCAAGGGTGCCCCCTATCTGGCGTATTACAACGAGGCTCGCACTCATCTTTCTCTGGGCAAGGACACTCCAATCCATCGCCCGATCCAGCGGTTCGGCAGGATCATATCGGCGCCGATGCTCGGTGGCCTCCCTCACTGCTACTGCCGAATCTAGTTAATGGTAGGGACAACGCTAGGATGAATGGCGCGATGCCGAGGCCTTCTCTCTCACTCATCATAATCACCAGAGACAACGCCCGCACCTTGCGGCGCTGCCTCGACTCGGCCGATTTCGTCGACGAGAAGTTCCTCATCGACAATCGCAGCGGAGACGAGACTCTGGCGATCGCGAAGGCCGCCGGTTGCCACATCACGGTGACCGAGGATTTTCCAGGCTTCTCCGCCCAGAAGCAGCGGGCGTTAGACCAGGTCACGAGCGAGTGGGTCCTGGCCTTAGATGCCGATGAATGGATAGAGACGCCGCTGAAGACTGAGATGCTCGCGGCGTTGGAGAGTCCTGGGGACGCTGTCGCATTCGACATGCCGCGGCATTCCTCCTTCTGCGGGCGCCTGTTGCGCCATGGCGATTGGGGGCGCGACCGGGTGGTGCGCCTCGTCCGCCGCGATCGCGCCCACTACGACAACGCGCTGGTCCACGATCGCATTCATGTGGACGGCAGGATCGGGGCGCTCAAGAGCCCGCTGCTACATGAGGCGGTTTTCGATCTCGATCATGCGCTGTGGCGCATGAACCTCTATTCCACGATGACGGCCCTGGAGCGTTACCGGGCCGGCCGTACGACCTCGCTGCCTTCCGCGCTGGGTCACGGGTTCTGGATGTTCTTGCGCAACTACATTCTGCGCGGCGGCTTCCGCGACGGACCGGAGGGCCTTTTGCAGGCGCTCACCGCCGGCGAGGGATCCTTCTATCGCTACGCCAAGCTCAGCTTGATGAACCGGTGGAATCAGCAACCTCCGATAGGCCGGACTCTGCCAGAACCTTTTCAACCCGCTCGATCATCATCGCCGAACTCAGCTGGGTCATACAGCGGTGACCATAAGGGCAGCGCCTGAGCGTTCGGATATAACAGGGCGAACAGGGGACACCGACGCGCACGACGGCACCGGGACGTCCATAGGGTCCTGTGCGCACCGGGCTCGTCGGGCCGAAGGCACTGACAAGGGGCAGGCCCAATGACACCGCCATATGCATCGGCCCGGAGTCGTTGGTAATGCAGATTGCTGCCCGGCGCATGATAGCTCCCGTCACCGCCAGCGCCGTCTTGTCGCAAATGTCGATCGCCGCAGGGAAGGCGGCGGCAACCGCGGCGTTCCTGGGCCTGTCGCGCCCGGCGCCGGCGAGCAGGATGCCTAGCCCGCGTGCCGCCAGATGGCGGCAGACATCGACGAATCCCTGGGTGCTCCAATGCTTCGTCTCCCATTGGGTGCCGGGGAAGAGGATGGCGAAGGGACGCTCGGCAAAGCCAGATCGCAACAGCACCGCCGCCGCTTCGGCCTCGGCCTGCGGAGGGAAATGGATGGTGAAATCCGGCCGATCTCGGTTGAAGCCGAGCAGATTGCTCAGCCAGAGGTTCCGGTCGGCGGCGTGGAAATCCATGCTCGGCACCGGAATGTGATGGGTATAGGAAAGCCGCGCGCCCTCGCGGGTGCGCGCAAAGCCGATGCGTACGGGCGCGCCGCTCGCCCAGACGAAGACCGCAGTGCGGAACTGGCCGTGCACATCGACCACGAGATCATAGTGATTGCGCCGGACCTGTCTCAGTACCTCGGCCATCTTGAAGGTACCGGCCCAGCTCCGTCCGAACTCGCGGCGGGGATAGTATAGGATGTTCGAGACGGCAGGATGCCAGTGGACCAGATCTGCGCAGGCGGGCGTGATGAGCCAATCGATCCGGGCCGAGGGAAAGCGAGCCCGCAGTTTTGCCAGCACCGGCAAGGTGTGAATGACGTCGCCCACCGCCGAGAGCTTGATCAGGAGGATACGCTTGAAATTACGCGCGCGGAGATCATCCTCGCGAGCCCTGCGCGATCCCGCGACCTTGAATGTCATCGAAGCGAGGCGATGGCCACGGAGCGCTTGATCCAGGCGGAGAGGCGATGGCGCATAATCTCGCGCCGGACCACTCTCTCGTCGGTGCACCAGTTGAATTGCACGACGCGGCGCTCGCCGATGAAGGGAGTGTGCCCGTGATAGGATATGTCGCAACGCCGGAAGGCGACCAGCGTACCCCTTTCTGGCAGCACCTCGACGATGACGTCATCGAGATCCTTGGCGGACCGCAGAAGCCGGAACCGGCCGCCAGCCTCCCGCCAATCGGGATTAAGGTAGATCAGCATCGTGATGATCTTGGTCTTGCTATCCGTATGGATTTTGCCATCCCCCGCGGTGCAACGCCCGCGCACTGTGGTCATCGTGGGCCGACCATCGAGATCGATGTCGAACTTCACCTCGAAGGCGCGGCGCACCTCGGCGGTGTTGAGTTCCTCCACCAGCCTCGCGAAGGCCTCCCCATAGTCTAGGACCTGGAGCGGGAAGCTGCCACCGTGGGGAATGCCAGGAAAATCCTGGCCGATGGTGGGCCGCGCCTGGGGCCGGACAAATTCCGGCACCACCAGGAAATTAAAGGGGTCCCGGGTCAGCGGCATCGCCCGAAATGCGTCGAGGTCGAGCACGGAAGACAACGCGAACCCCCGTTCTCAGCTTTTGCCGAGTGGAAGTTTAGGTCATACCGGGGTCGGGCGTCGAGAAGATCGAAGCGGCCGCGCCAACCCGCGTGCCCGGGCAAGGTGGTCTCCGCGGCCTGCTTTATCAGACCGAGGTAAAGTCGACGTCCGACCTCGGTGCGTTCCGATGGCCCGAGCCATTCAACTGATGAGCCAGCATAAGAGGATAGGCCGGTTCCTATCCCCGAATCGGTTGTTAGGGTCTGTTGATAAATAAACGAGTCGGGTTCTGGTGTTTGTTGGAGTGGAGGATTCCTTCGCTGGCCCGGAGCTTATAGAATCGCGATGTGGTTGACCACGCGGCGATCAAGCATCGTTACGAGGCCTTCGATCCGATATCAGATGAGCGCGGGCTGAGGCGGTTTGGAGCGGCTTCTTGACGAATCGACAACCCCGACTAAGTGCCCCAGACGCTCGGAGGCCAGGGGACCTACAGGTTGCCTTGCCGCACCGTCTCGACCTGGAGCGAGCCGGCGGGAAGGGGTTGCAGATCCCTTTCCGGCCGCGTCATGTTGATCCACACGGGCCAGTCGGCCGGCGGAAGGACGGCGACCTGCCGATCGTGATAGGGCGCCACGTCGGGATCCGGTGCAGTCGTGAGCATCGTGAAGTCCGGCGGCTCGCCGGCGGCACCGTCACGCCAGATCCCTGCGATGCAGAAGAAGGGCTGGCCCGCCAGGGTGAAGCGGTGCTTTGTTTTCGGCGATTTCGTGCCGGTGAACTCGAAGAATGCCGAGGCTAGGATTAGGCATCGGGGGCTGCCCCCCCCCCGCGCCTGCCCCCGCGCAGCGGGCCAATTCTGCCAATCAGGAGGGGCACTGCCATGATAGAAGTTACTTATTCTAAGTAACCTCTGGGCCAGAGAAGGGGCGCCATCGCACGCCAACGGCTGCTGCCACGGCACATCCGTGTTCACCTGTTCGGAACGGCGACTCCTACGTCCTCCTCCCCCGGTCCCGGGACGCATGCTGCCGCACCCGCCGGCGGCGGCGCGAAGGCTGAGGTGGAATTGGGCGAGCAGTCCCTCCGGCAGCAGTCGCCCGCGGCGCGCTACGGCTCGAAGCTCTTGGACGAAACCCGGGCACGGGCGCCGAACATGATGGCGGCCGGCTTGCAGACGCTTGTCTGGAGATCGACGGGGCGTGAAGCGCCCCGACGGCTCAATTTATTCCCGACGGCTCAATTTACCACTGTGTCTAGTTGAAATCGGCCGAGCCCGCTATCCTCCACACATGAGCGTGATGAAGATTCTAACTGAGGAGTTCCTGGCCGAACTCCCCGATGACTCGGAGGCGGCGTTCGACATGGTGCTGCGCCGGGCAGACGCCTACGTCGCTGAGGCGCTGAGACATGTGGACGAAAACGAGCGAAACAGCTGGTACGCCTACGAGACCGCCCAGCACACGGCCATGAACACGATCATCGCCGTGGCCAAGCGCTACGGCATTCAGCCGTTCGCCAGCATGATTGTCCCGCCGCGTAAGGGGTTCGGGTCCGAGGAGTTCACCGAGTTCAAGGTCGACGTAGACCACTACGCCGCCCAGCTGATGCTCGATAACAGCATCCGCAGCAAGCGCGATGCAGTGGTCATCGAGCCGAAGATCAAGGATCGCCTTCGCCAGCACATCCACGGGATCAAGACATTGATCGATCAGGCGGACATGCCGGAGCCCCGGCGCGCCGTCCTGCACAAGCGGATCGCCGATTTCGAGGCGGCGCTGGAGAAGCCGCGGGTGAACGTGGTCAGGCTGGCCGGCGTGATGGTCGCCATTCTGTCGGGTGCGGCGAATGTCACCACGCTGGCCGACAGCACGGTAATGCAGAAGCTGGTCGCGAACATCATGGTGACGATCGGCCATGCGAAGGCAATCGACGAGGAGAAGCGGGAGCTACCACCGGTCCAGCAGCCTCAGCCGCTGTTGCCGCCGCGCCCCGAGGACTACGTTGCCGGGCCGCCGTCAAAGGAGCACCGACGCGAGACGTTGACCGGCGATCTCGACGACGAGATCCCATTCTAGCCGGGCCACCTTCTCCGAGCGCTGAGGTGCAGCTGCCGAAATTCATTGCGCCCGAACTCGCCACGTTGGTGGACCTCGCGCCTGCGGGCGACGGCTGGCTGCACGAAATCAAGTTGGACGACTACTAGAAGACTTTCTCAGAGAAAGGCGCGGCGTCCTGACCATGGATGGAATTTTGGAAGGTTTCGGACGAGACGTCGTCGAAGCAGCAAAGCGTAGGGCGCGGCAAAAGGGGGGGTGAACAGCTTGAAACGGTCGTCGCCGTCGGTGGCGCTGCGGCGCAGATAGTCAGCGTCGCGCACGCCCGCGGAGTCGATGTCATCGTGCTGGGGCGACGGGGCCACGGTACAATGACCGAGTGGCTCTCGGGTAGCGTATCGCTCAAGGTCATTCACGCTTCCAAAATTCCTGTGCTGACCGTCCCGTAGGCCGAGGTTATCTCTGTGATTCGTTCGGCCGCCGATCCAAAATGACCTAATCGCCCGATCCGGCAGGCTGCGACCTTCTAGCAGGACCGACTTCGGGCGCAACCTCAGGCCCTTGATGATCTGCACCCAATGCCCGGCGACCCAGTCATCCCCCCACGGTCGCAGGCAACAACCCGGCAGCTGTCATCTCCATTAGGTCCGCGACCTCCAGCGTATCGGGAACGATGGTAATGCCTGAAAGGCCCAGCGTTAGACGATCACTGCTGTGAATAGGCCGCCCCGCTCGGGGCCGCCGGCCGTAGGCTACGGCAAGGCAGGGTCGTGGTCGACAGCAGCAAATCAAGATGGTTGCGTGCCCCCGCAACCACCGACGGCCCCACGTCAGCGGCCATTTCAACACTGTTCGATATAGGTGGTATCGCTCTCGCAAAAATTAGACGTCATGGACGCCCTGGCCCGGCTTTCGGCCGCCCCGGACATGACGCGATCGAGATACCCAGCGATTCCGTCACGCGCGCGAAGCGCGCATCAATGTCTTTGCCGCAACGAGAAGGCTTGGCAAGGCACGCACGGCGCCGCAGAATTC
>Ga0137358_10002345_pt1 | contig 10722 bp, 16 predicted proteins | sample Mad1_20_16metaG_FD_105551 | JGI IMG/M metagenome (GOLD analysis project Ga0137358, IMG submission 105551) | Vadose zone soil microbial communities from Angelo Coast Range Reserve, California, USA - Mad1_20_16 metaG | ecosystem: Environmental > Terrestrial > Soil > Vadose zone | place: USA... | reverse complement strand
GGAAGCTGGCGGATCGCGTCAAAGTCACCACGGAGACCCTGAGACTTGCCGTGGAGTGTGGTGCGCATGATGTCGCGGAGTATTTGATGGACGAGAAGGGTTGCGTGCCGGATTATAGGACCATCTGTTTGCTCAGGTATGGAATGTTTACTTTGTAATCCCTGTTGCAGTCTCACGCACCAGCATGGTGAACTTTTTAGAGCCCCTCCTCTTTAGAGCCCGGCGTTGGAGAATTTTTTTTTCGCGGCACCAGCCAAAAAGAAAGGATCAGAATTGAAATCCAAGTCTTTGTCGCGAAGACGTTTTCCCCCCAAAAAAATTGTCATGCAAGACACTGTGACCTCACACAAGGACCTCCCAACTCAAAAAGAGTTCCAGGTCCTTTTATTTTGCTGTCGTCTCACGTCTCGCGGCACTCCTGGCATTCCTCGAGGCGAGTAAGACATCCGGAAACCATCGGGGACGTCCCGAGGCAATTTGCTCAAAAGCACCAAGTCCCCCCTTTTAAACGCTACACTCCCTTCTCTAAATATCCTCCAGCTACCCAGCCCTTTTTTAGCAGTAGTGCAGTATAAAGATTGTATTTTTCTCAAAAGAAAGGAAACGAACTGGTTATGTGCCGACGGTTATCTAAATCGATGGTGGGACTACGTGAACGGCTTTCTTCATCTTATCACGAACGTAATGCCTTTCACGAAGCTCATGCTCATGCTCAACTGGCCAGCTGCCTTCATAGCCAATTGCATACCCAGAGCTTTTACCACCCCAGCGTCTCAATGGACGCCAGAATGTCGCAGAAGGTTTCTCGACCGTCCTACGCCTACGCTTCCGTTTGGGCCGCGCAACAGGTAGTTCGCCCCCTCGTAATTTCACGTGGACCACAGGAAGTACACCTCCTTTTGGTTTAACTTCATGTGGAGATGGCCGGATAACGCGGTCATATGATACTCTCAACGGCATGGACTTGGTGCGTGACATTTCGGCCAAAAAGAACGGAGGATGTGGTGGGGGTAGCAAGGCACTGACCCGGATGACCTTTTCTGCTTTTTGAGGACGACTCTGCATTCGCTTGAGTCACGAGAATAATGAGCAAGTAGACAACTTAACTGTAAAGGCCTGGGCAGACCTTTGCAGGGAGGGAACGTCCACGGCAGCAGATAGCGCCTGCTCTCTTCGCAGTTCCGCCTCCCGATAATTGTCTTCACAAGGTGGTTCCCATATCCTGGAAATTTTATAGATAGAATAACAAATGAGCTACGCCAGAACTCACGCTCTCACGGGCAAAGGTTTTGGTTCCAATGAGATGACTTTCGGACCGTTTGCAACAGAAATAAGCCTGAATGCTGGGCGTGTTGTGATACACCAGTTCACATAATCGTAGAAGGGTTGAGGGCCTAACTTACGAGCGGGCTCGTGCGCTTCATGTAGTGTTGATTGTTCCTTCCCCGGGCTAGAGTGCTTTCTCCGTTTCCGCGCATGGGACACATCGACGTCGCCTAGGTTTGCTCTGAGAAGACCATCAAGTTGCTTGAGTTTACCGTCATCCACCACGGGGCGAACACTTGAAGGGAATAGAGTCGCGCGGTCAACTGCTACAATTTGTTGTTCATATAGGGAATGAGAGTTGGTGAATGGCGGGATGTTCATCGACGCCGCTCAAGCATCCTTGTTGACCTTTGTTTGGACCACAGAACTCTCTTGTGAGATCGAATTTAAATAATTTAATTCCATAGATTCGTTCGCCCATGTCCTCAATTGCCGTAAAGAAAGCCAAAACGGTCGCAAAAACCAAGACGAAGCAGCCTCTTGCTGAGCATGATGCGACTTCGTTGAAGGAACGTAATAAGCCCAAGCTGACCAAGGGTGAAGAACATGCCCACAAAACGAAATCCAAGCCTGTCAGAGGGGAAGGAACAGGGCGAACAATATCGATATCAACAGAAGAGTCGAGTCGAAAAACAGTTTCAGATACGCGCAACGATGCCAAACGTGCAACGCGTCCGGAGCGGAAGCTTCGAGGGCCGTGGAAGCCACGTTCGCCGTCGCCGTCGCTATCACCGACGTCTGACTTTGAACCCTCACACTCTAATGAGGAAGACGAGCCTGAGGTGTCTCAAGAGGAGGAAAGTCCTGACGAAGAGAACGTCCATTTGTATGGGTTTTCAACCGACGAGGACTCGTCGGACGACGGCTTGGATGTCGATGTCGATGATGAAGTTGTCCTCGATGTGGGTTCTCTCCCTACCGTCGCTCGGGATGATGCGACAGTAAAGAGAAAACTCGAAAGGGCGAAGCGAAAACCGGTGCGTGTTGTGCCTTTCTCTCATTACACCCCAGGCAGGGGATAAAAAAACATCTCATTATGGCCGCCGCTCCGCAGGTATCAGAAACGGGTGTAGTGTATCTGAGCCGGATCCCCCACGGATTCTACGAGGACCAACTACGTGCTTACTTCTCCCAGTTTGGAGAAATATCACGTCTCCGCCTCTCGCGGAACAAAAGGGTGCGTCTGCTCGGTTACTGTATCTCTCGTCCGGTGTACCGAAATTGCATCAAGACAGGCAAATCGAAACACTACGGTTTCATTGAGTTTGTGTCGGCGTCTGTGGCTCAGATAGTTGCGGAGACGATGGACAACTATCTGCTCATGGGCCACATTTTGGCTTGTAAGGTCATCCCGAAAGATGACGTCCACCCACAGCTCTGGGTGGGTGCGAACCGCAAATGGCGTGTCGTGCCTACGTATCGCCTTGTGCAGGCGCAACACAACAAGGTCAGTTTGTCTGATTCCCGTCTCAAATGTGACTCCCTGATATGGCTCTTGCAGCCTCGAGACGAGATGCAAAGACGCACCGCAGAGAAATGTTTGATGAAGAGACAAGAGGAGCGGAAAAGGAAGATCGCCGAGGCGGGGATTATGTACAACTTTGAGGAAGTTGGCTATGTGAGTGGCCCAGCACGCTATGCCATGCCCGATCAACGTTCGAAAGATCTCATCCACACAGAAAAAACCTAAAAGCACGGCATGATAACAAGTAGAAGTTATGTACTTGATCAATGTGATGCACTAGATCAGCTGCGTTCACATGAATGCCACTGATCGATATCCTGGGCTCTTTATCTCCTTCCCACTGGCCAAATTAGTCATTCTCGAACTTGTGAGACAGTTACAGTCTGGACGACCCTGACAGTTGTCATTCGTGCCTGCCAGAACTTCTACAGAATTATCTGCGATTTGGTACTAATCGACAATTGTTTGCATGCCCAAGATAAACAACGACAATTTATCCCCAATTTACATCCGAATTACACAAATCCGTGCCAGAAGAAATGAAACCCCCAAGCCCCAGGATGTCGCCTTAACGCCGCGGAGGACCATGTCGATGGATCACGCCATTCTGCAACTCGACTTGGGTGACACCTGTCGAAGGGTCAGCACAGCAAACCGTATACGTGGTACCGACTTACCATGGATGAAATCTTGCTGCTTCTCGCGAGAAAGCTCCTCTGATGACTTATCCTTAGTTTCATCGAGCAACCAAGTTGACCCTATGCCAATAAATGTAACACCCGCAAATATTCCAAGACTAGGAAATCCCCATCATTACGACGATGTTACTATCGGACGGGCAAATACTCACATTGTCTTTAGTGTCCTGTCCGAGTTGCCTACTTTGAAAAATATTATCTGGGAGACTATGGCGCCAAGTTCACACGCGGCGGAGATTCCATGTGCGGTTGAGCGATAGCGCGTGGGGAAATTTTCTCCAGGGACAATAAAGGTCGTTACGTTCGGCCAGAAATTGGTGAAGAAGTTCGCTAGGCAGTACATCGCAACGAATACTTCATCTTTACTCTTATCATTAGCGTCCGGTCGTGTACCAGGATAGATGCCAGCTGTCAGAGGCACGTCAATGAACTCTTCCGACGACTCCTGATATGTGGTCATCTTACCTAGGACACCCAATAGCACTGTCAACATGACAAAGCCGAGAAATTGGATTGGCTTCCGGCCCCAGACATCGATCAGGAAGAACGATGCATAATAACCAGGCAGAAGTCCTGCTGCACAAACTACCAAGCTGCCTATAACAACATTGTGCAGCGACCCGTATATACCCAAGGTGGTGTTGAGACCGGATGAGGTCACGGTTGAGCCGATCCCTGCCCGAGTAAGGAGAGCCGAAGTCAGAATCGACGACGAATTGAGACCGAGGCTATAGAAAGCGACCTGTTGGCGGCAGCGCAGGGTTGGTTATTACGTTATTACATAGTCCCGCCCAATAAATGGAATAGGACTTGCATCAATAGCAAACCACGAGTAAGCTACGCCAAAGAGGAGCAGAAGGTTATCGGGTTGTGCAAAGTATTTGACGAAATCACTGTGGCTTCGGCGCGGTGCTTCGGCACGCTGGACAACTGCATCCGGGTCATCCCAGTAGACAGTTGCGGAGCCACCTTCGGGACCGAGCACGTTCTCGATGTCGATTCTTGCCCTCTGTATGTCTCGATCGATGTCCATGGTAAACCGTGGAGTTTCCGGGATAGTGAGTCTGAGATACAACGCGATGGCGCCAGGAACACAGCCAAGGCCAATGAGAATACGCCAGCAGTGGTCTACGTGCTTGAGGTCATTAAGGTTGTCCCCAAGGATAGAATCTTTGCACGCATGGACTATTATCGGCGCAATAAGAGAGGCGGCTAGGACGAGTTGAGCGTCACCGGCCTCCACGTGGAAACGGCGCTACGTACCAAAGTTTCCCGAGCCCCGAGCAGTGAATGCCGTTGATATGAGACGGCCACGGCTATTGGTTGATGCGAACTCTGAGGAAGTTATTGCGCTTAGTGGATAACCCCCTCCCACGCCTACCCCCATGATAAACCTCTATACGATGAGAACACCGATAGTATTCACTCTAAGACCAGATCCGACAAGCGCCTGAGCGAATGTGGGTGTGAGAATGATCATTAGCTCTATCCCATCTGAGGTTGACATAATTAGAACGTAACAGGATAAAAAAAGTTTGGTACTGTAGTCACGTACACATGGGTTTACGCCCCACGATGTCGGCCAGCCATCCAAACAACAGTTGCCCGAATAGATTCCCAACGGGCGCCGCTACCTTGATTCCAAAGTCTTGGTTGCAGGAGAGTCGACGAGTCAAGCCAGGTCCTGCAATGGTTGTCAAGAAGCATGAGTCAAACTACAAATGGCGGTATTCTGGGTGAGAGGTCCGGCCGCACCTGGGGTGTGTCCATAGACATATCCTAGCATAACGGATGCTAAGTTGATCAAAAAGACATCATACCTAGAAAGAATATATAAACATTATATGATGTGGAACAGGAGGCATGAAGCGATGAAAACTCGCGCTTCCGTGAAAAACTCCGTTCCCGCGACAAAGCATAATTTAAGATGAAACCAACTTCAAAACACACGGTGAACAGGCGGAACTAAAAGAGAGAAAGATTAGCGACACACGAGAAGCCACCTTCATCTTCATCGATATCTCTTAATGCTTCTGTTTTGATTTGGTCAAGTTCGTGAACAGCAGCGTTTCCGTGGATGACCCCTTCCTGAGTATCCAAGATGTCGCTGTCGCTAATGTTTGCTGCCATGCCAGGAGATCGACGGCGGTATCAAAGCTGAGGGATCGCCTCTACAGTGGGAGCTGAGAAGGAATGCAGAAACCCACAGCTTAGGATATGATACTCAGGCACAAATTTGTCGCACCCGGATGACATAAGACAGTAATAGCTTACACGATCCAGGCACCAGAACTCGACGAGAATTGTGGTCTTGCTCCGACTCAGTCATTGGAGAACAATGATGTCCCTGAAGGCGGGGAAAGAGGCTGCACCCTACCTTTAGTTGTAATTGCTTTGTAAGGCATAACTTGTGCAACCTACGCAGAATAAGCCATATTCGTGAGTCGTGACTGTCTGAAGACTCTGAACATCAAAGCCATGGCTTAAATCTGTGATGGAACCTATACCGGTTTACAAGGGTGAAGAGATCCTGGCGGTGCAGGTGTGCCCAACGTGTCCAATATCCCAGAAACGCTACATCTTGCTGATGCACCCTCGATATAAATGTCCGATTACGTCGTTTGAAATGCAGGGGTGGATGGCCACCTCGGCTCAGATGGTTCACCTATAGTTTGATAATTCACGTTTCGACGTACGTATGGACCTATACTACAAACCCGAAAGAAATCCAATGAATGAATAAACCGAACTACAAGCGATTGAGGAATAGATAAGTTACTGCACAGGGGTAGTTGCAATGAAATCGAGGAGAATAGTACCATGGTGCCAAGAAGGTACGCCTAGTGGGCGGCGAAATGCTATCGCTCACTGAGGATAGCCTTATGGCATCTTTCGCAGAACGATGCCGTTACGCAGTTCGATCTGATTGGTACCTATGTCCCGTGAATGTGGTCAGTGAGGTCGCAATTGACGAGGCTTAATGCGACAGCACCTCTTATGAAGCCCTTTTGCTGTTCATTGGATAGCTCCTCTAGCGACCGGCCGCGGGTTTCAGGAAGTAATAGGGTGCATAGTGCCCCAGATAGCATCACGAAGCCGAAAATCTTAAGGCTGAAGGGGAAAGTGAGATCAATTATGCAACGACGTTGTTGAAAAGGGCATACATCGCTTGGATTGAACCACCTTTCAAGTAGAAAATGATCTGAGCAACAATAGCCCCCAGCTTACCGCAAGCAGCGGAGAAACCATGTCCGGTGGCGCGATATCGGGTGGGGAAGACCTCCCCAGGAATAACGAATGTGGTGACATTTGGTCCAAAGTTTTGGAAAAAATTCGCAAAGCAGTAGAGAAACATCAGAAGTTTGAGCCTCCGGGTCGAGTCGGTGAGCTCTTGAAATTCGAAGCCTAAATGGGGCTTAATCAGTCTGCAACGGGCCATCGATGGCACGCACCCATAATGAGAAACAGAATGGATAGCATGGTGAATCCCATGAACTGGAGAGGTTTCCGGCCCCAAGAGTCGATAACGAGGAATGAAGCCAGGTAACCGGGCAAGAGGGCCGATGATACGACGATCATGGTATATATGATGTTATCGTGTAGGTCGTAGTATATACCTCGTGTCCCAGTGTAAGAGTCTGAACCCAATCCCACGGCGTAGAGCATTTTTGATGTGAAGATTTTAGAAGAGTTTAGGCCGAGCCCATAGAATGCAATCTAGATGAGCGATAACATTAGAGTTACATTTCCTCCATAGAATGTAACTTTTGTCCTTACGTCAAGAGCAAACCAGGAGTAAGCCGTGCCAATGATGACGCGAGCATTCTTCCACTGGCCAAAATACTTCTTAAAATCACGAATGCTCGGTCTTGGTGCATTTGTACGCTCTGTCGATGCCTCTCGGTCAACGCGCCAGACCCCGGGTGTCACACCGTTGGCGGATAACACTGCTTCGATATTTCGACAGGCCTGCTTTACGTTACGCTCGATATCCATAGTGAAGCGCGGGGTCTCTGGAATGGTGAGCCGGAAGTAGAGCGCGATAACGCCCGGGACGCAGCCTGCACCAATGAGGATTCGCCAGCAGTAGTCAATATGTTCGAGACTTGTAGGTGAGTCTTGCAGAATGCTAGTTTTGAAGGCAGAGACGGTCACTAGCGCCACAATGGTAGACGCTGAAAACGGTAAGTAATACTCATAGAGCATGCGAAGTCTTCTCACCAAGATAGCCCCAGCCCTGGGAGGCAAAGACAGCAGTCATGAGACGGCCGCGAGATCGCGTAGCCGCAAATTCGGACGAGATAACAGCACTGAGGGGGTAGTCCCCGCCTATTCCTATGCCCATGATAAAACGCAGACATGTGAGGACACCGACAACGTTGACCGCAGGACCAGACCCTGCTATTGCCTGGGCGAATGTACTAGTGATGATAATCATCAATTCAATCCCGTCTGCCGGCATCCATAGGATCACTTCATTATTGAGTAGATATAATGACTGTTCGCACTCACACATCCGCTTGCGACCAACAAGGTCTGCGAGCCATCCGAAGAGAACCTGGCCGACCAAGTTACCTAACGGAGATGCTACCTTAAGGCCGAAGTCCACAATCGGCTGCAGCTTGTTATCTAAGTAATCAGAGAGTTTTAGTTGCTAATCATGATGTAGAAGCTAAGAACGCACTCGCGCCATACACATACCCAATCATGGAGGTAACAATGCTGATAGTGAAGATATCATAGCTGAGGTACAATAATCAATGATAGTATCATCCGACGATTATTCTTTGCTTACGCATCGGTGAAGAAACCTGCTCCTGCCACCAACCACACTTTCACATGGAATAGACTAGGATTCTAGGGTGAGGTTTATAACATATGAATTTGTATAGGAAGACGTACGAAAACGGCGCCCTGTCCACTTTCTCGAGCGCTACCGTGCGACTTTGATTAAGCACGACGGTACTACGGTTATCTTGGTCCTCGACACTATGGAGGGACTGGAAGCTCATTCTAGGTCATGGGCGGATAACCAGGGGATAGAGGAAATGGTAACCGCAAGCCATGGCGCTTTCCTTATAATAACATCCGCTACGTGTATTATGTATCTCGTCACAAGCATGCCGTCATTGGAGAACCAGCCTTTTCCTGGAAGGAAGCACGAACGTGTTTGCAACCGGTCAGCGCCACTGCCAACATTGGCAGTAGCACCACACGACCTGAAGAATATAAGTTGGAGGGACAGAGTGTCGAAAAAGCGAGAGAATATTTGCTTTCGAGGCACGAACGTGAAAGGGGGAATAAGGTCCAGCAGTTCAGCAACAGGACGGTTATGTGAACGATGTTCCTCATCTCGCAGTGGTCGAATCTCGACCGAAGATAAATACACTCGTTCGTTCTCCGCTCGTACATGCAGCAGATCGGTTCACCCCAGCCTCGCCAGACCCACCATTCCTGGCGTGGGATACGTTAAGCTCCGTCTCCTCATGGCATCGTATTTAAAAGAACCGAGAACGTGGGTACACACCGAGTGCCCGCTTCATGATCCGAGATGGCCGTTACTTCCTGTAGCCATGACCTTAACGGACATAATTCGAAACGCTAGAACCTGGAGTACTGTGTGGCAACCCGCTCGGTCTGACGTGAAGCCTACATCAGCATAATCACAGGTGTGATCGCAAGAATGAAATAGCCGCACCGCAATATGGATCAGAAATGCTGACGAGATGAGATTTTAGGTTGCTGGGTCTACATAGCCAATGTGGAATGTGGCGTAACGCGAATTTGTCACGCGTGTCAATCAGGATCACATTGCACATTTCCCCTTGTAAGTTACGTGTAATACATGTAGACCAGCATATGCGGAAAGATTCGCGGTAACAACTTGAAGTAACTCCGATGTCTGCACCAGCCTCGATTCTCTATGTAAGTAGAAGTACAGGCATGCAGCCAAGTCTATAATGCAAGGTAAGACCTTATGCACTCTCTTTTGACAAGCGCACGTTGAACGCGCACGTTCGTTCAACCAAAGGGGTGAAATGCTTACGCCTACAGCTCACCTGCCGACATCGTTCGAGGCCTCCCCATCCCCATTCGTTTCATTTTTTCGATTGCTGCTCGGTTCCTCTGGTGGCACGAGCGAGAAGCTCCGATGAACGAACCAATAATCTGGTTGCGCTCGTTTCTGACAGATTACAAAGAGGTAAATGAAACAACGCCATCTGGATGCCCTGGGACCAAGACTCGGACCAGGGGCATATGCTCTGCCTGTGTAAGTGAGATAGGTGCACACTGCGTATCTCACGTCCACTTCATACATAGCACCCAGTCGATCTTCTTTACTTGAGGTCGATCCTTTACCTCACAAGAGCAGACCCTCATTTCGTTCTCGCTTATCTTTGCCCCATGACTCGGCGCTCGCGCTTTGACATGACAGGTTGTTTATGAAATTCGTGCTGCCCACTGGCATGGGTTGCGCTTTTTGTGCTTTTCGTAAAATATTTGGGTCCCGTTCGCCACAAATATGTCCGCGCATCTCCTGACAGCGGAATACAAGCCAGAATGGAAGGTGTCTAGAGGCCGTTCCTGTGCCTTTCTTCGTAGTTTCGACGAACCACCTTCCGTGGAACGCATGCTGTTTGTGTGCATGTTCCTGGACCCGTCGTGAGGAATTTCCATAGTGTTTCTCCGTGCACAGGGAACCTATCGTTGCAAATTAGGCGCTTCGCTCACTCTGTCACGGTCACTCGCTCTATTCCACCCGGGCCCCCGCACTATACAACCATTTGCGGCTTCTTCTGCCACAAGGATTATATTTTAAACGCAAAGGACACAGTCTCAAACACATCTCACAGTAATATTCCGTTGCGGCTTCGCTTGCTTCCCTTTACGTATCCCTCTGGAATTATTTTGCCCTCAAAAGCGTGCAAACTGAACTGACCTGACGGAAGGAACGTTCGTCCCGGCTCGGCCTGTTCCGGGTCCACATGTGTTGGACCTAGGCTATTTCATACCTACGGTGCCGTTATGTACTTGACAGGGTGACTTCGAAAGTCGTCAAAAATCGCCTAGCAAGCTACAGTACCATCAGTTCTCCAAGGTGGAACAGTCGTTCAAGCAGCTCCACGTCTAACCATATCCGTATCCGCACGCCCACACTCCGCCCTGGGATCGTCGCCCGCGTGTGTGGTAGTGTGTGCAGGTTTCGTCACTGGTAGAACCCACAACGTTCGT
>Ga0137358_10002343_pt1 | contig 10727 bp, 10 predicted proteins | sample Mad1_20_16metaG_FD_105551 | JGI IMG/M metagenome (GOLD analysis project Ga0137358, IMG submission 105551) | Vadose zone soil microbial communities from Angelo Coast Range Reserve, California, USA - Mad1_20_16 metaG | ecosystem: Environmental > Terrestrial > Soil > Vadose zone | place: USA... | reverse complement strand
TAAGTGTCGCTCAAGCGTAGCCCTCGTTTTCCCGCTGGTCAAACCCTGGCGAATTGATGAGTAGGTGGGGTTATACTCAGACATCCGAGAGCGTTGCTTATTGCATCGCATCAAGCGTCGCGGAGGCTGCCATGAGAGAGAAACTACGGCGAGGGCTTCGGCAAAACTTGTGTCAAAACCTGTGTTTGATCGCAAGCATGCTGGCAATTGTCGCATCCTGCGCGGCTCAGCAACCCGACGGGCCGCAGTCCGGAGCACCGCCAGCAGTTGCGCCTGCACCTCCGCCAGCAACGCCCCAGGCTGGCTCCGGCGAAAGGATCGCGGTTCCTTCGGGAACGCGTGTTGGCGTCGTGCTTCAGAACGGTATCTCCACGCGCAGCGCCAAAGCCGGCGACTCCGTCTATCTTCAGACATCTTTTCCGATTACCGCGAACAACCGCATTGTGATCCCCGTAGGTTCCTATCTTCGCGGTGAACTGCTGGAAGCCAAGCGCCCCGGACGAATCAAGGGTCGGGGCGAATTTCGGATGCGCCTCGATACGTTGATCCTTCCGAACGGCTACACGGTTGATCTGCGGGCCGCCCCGCGCAGCGCGGATTCCGGCGGCAAGGAGACCATGGATTCGGAAGGCAAAATTACCGGTGGGGGCAACAAAGGCCAGAAGGTGGGAACGGTGGTATCAACAACCGCCACGGGGGCCGGGATCGGGGCAATCGCCACCCGCACCCCCAAAGGCGCTGGCATTGGCGCGGGAATCGGCGCGGCGGCCGGTCTTGCTGCCGTTCTGCTCACCCGCGGACCGGAAGCCGAGCTTCCGCGCGGCTCAACCATGGACGTGGTCCTCGAACACGACCTATCGCTGGACGCCAGCCAGATTCAATTCAACAATCTTGGACAATTTCAGCCCGTCTTCCAGCCTCCCGTCCGGCAGGAACGGCCTGAGCCTTAATTCCACTGCCGGATAGGAAACCTTGCGGCAGGGTGGAGCTGAAGAAACCTGCTGCCTCCCGCTGACAACAGGCGCCTGTCCCTGACGACGCGCGCCGATCCTCGCCTGCAACGGGGCCCACTAGGACTGCGTGTCGGGTCTCCGTACAATCAGGTGTAAGTTATTCACTTTAAATACTTTATAGAGAATTGGTCCGCCGTCCTAGGCGTCAGTCCCATAACAATCCAGTCTGGAGCACAGCCTGCACCTCACAGGGAGGGGCTTAGTCTGACCCTTGAGGTGACTCCAATGTTTCCGCACATGCCCAGAAGGATTCTGGTCTCTTCTATGCTCCTCGCAATTGGCACGACAACCCCTTTCTTGGCGCAAGAAGTGCCTCCCGCTTCATCGGCACAGCTGCCCGTTGCCGCGACTCCAGCAAACGCCCCCACACCTGCCCCCAAGACTGATCAGATCGTCGTTCCCACCGGCACGCGCTTGCCGCTCCTGCTGCGCAACGGCATCAACACGCGAACGGCCAAGCCGGGCGATTCGGTCTATTTCGAGACCGCCTACCCTATCGCCGTCAACAACAGGATGGCCATTCCCCTTGGCACCTTCCTACGGGGCCAGATTCTCGAAGCGAAGCGCCCAGGCCGCATCAAGGGCCGTGGCGAGTTTCGCATTGCGCTCGAGCAAATGACCTATCCGAATGGCTACACCATAGACTTGCGGGCGACGCCGAGCAGCGTGGACCGCGACGGGCAAGAAGGCGTTGACGGCGAAGGAAAAATTAAGGGGCCTTCAAGCAAGGGGCGAGATGTCGCCACGGTATCGGTGGCCACCGGTGGTGGCGCTTATATTGGCGCGCTTGCGGGAGGAATTGCCAATGGCGCCCCCGGACGCGGAGCGCTAATCGGAGGCGGTGCCGGAGGAATCGGCTCACTCATCGCCATCTTGGCCACGCGCGGGCCAGAGGCAGAGTTGCCGCGTGGCACGGCGATGGATGTAGCCTTCGATCGACCTCTCGTTCTGGATCCTTCCTATCTACCCTCAAATTCGGGACCAGGTTTTGATCCGTTGGCGCACATGGCACGCCCGGCGGTAGACGCCCGCAAGGAAATTAAGGAGCTGCAAATGCAACGCGTGCGGCAATCGCTCCTTCGTTCGATTCTCTTGACACGTTTTTAAGAAGAAGTTTGGTGGGCGCGCGGCGGGGCTTCGGCGGAAAGAAATCGCATCGGGCTGAAGCGGTCCCAATCCACGCTCACGCGTTGTTCCGTTATCCATTCACGAACCAACCGCGCGGTGATGGGTGTGAGCAGGATTCCGCTGCGGAAGTGTCCCGTGGCCATCACCAGCCCATCGACGTCGGTCGGGCCGAGTATCGGCAGATGATCGGGAGAATCGGGCCGCAGGCCCGCCCACGTTTCTTCGATGCGCGCGTTCGCAAGGCCCGGCGCAAGTTCGATGGCGGACGAAAGAATTTTCTCGATGCCGCCCGCCGTCACGCGTTTGTCGAAACCAGCATGCTCGACGGTCGCTCCCGCGACAATTCGCCCGTCGTTCCGCGGGACCAGATAAATCTTCTCGGACCACAGCACGCGGTCGATCTTCAAATCATCGGCGCGCAGCGCGGCCATCTGTCCTTTTGCGGGCCGCACCGGTGCGTACTGCGCAATTCCCTCGATCGTTGCCGAAAAGCAGCCCGCGGCCATGATCGTCCATTTTGCTTCCACTTTTTCGTTCTGCAGTACCAATCCCGCGCAGCGATTCCCCTCGCGCCAGATTGCTTTCGCGCTGTTTCCAGGAAAAGTCTCCGCGCCGCTGCGTTGCGCCGCTTCCAGAATGGCGGCCGTCAGCGCCCGGTTATCAACTGAAGCTTCCTCCGGCCGGAGCACTGCGGCTTCGACTTCTTCACTCAGCGCCGGTTCAAGCTCGCGGGCATCCTCGGCGCGCAGCGGTTCCGCCCGCAATCCCAAGCCGTGATGCAGGGCGATAATCGTGCTGAGCTGCGCCTTCGTATCAAGCGAAAACAGCGCTTCAAGCGTCCCTTTAGGTCGAAAGCCCGCGCTCCTTCCGGAGATCTCTTCGACCTGCGCAACAAACTCCGGATAGAGAGCGATGCTGGCCTTTCCCAGCGGCACCATCGCCACCATTCCGGGATTCTCCGGCGCCGGAGAAAGAATTCCCGCGCTGGCCCACGACGCTTCCTGCCCCGGCTGCTGTCGGTCAAAAACGGCCACGCGCAAACCGGCACGCGCAAGCTCCAGTGCGATGGCTCCGCCGATTACCCCGCCGCCTGCGATCGCTGCGTCGAATTTCTTCATGATGTCATCTTAGCGCATCTGTCCGCAGGCTTGCTTCGCGGCCGCGAACTGCGGAAGTGCGACGCATCACTGCGAAACAGAATGCATGCCAATGCGGAAACTATAGTGAACTGGCGAGTTCTTCTGACAGGACTTGCGCTTTTTTCGCCAGGCTGCGAGCCCGGCTCCAATCCGTGATCTGCGCGGCTTCCCGTGCATCCTTGATGAACCCTCTAATCTTGGAAACCAGGTCTGTCTGCGTGGCGTTCAGATTTTTCCCGCGCGCGGACTGCAGATTACTCTCCGCGATTCGCAGACTCTGGTTCGTCTGCTGTTCGGCAACCGCCGATTCTTGTGATGTTAGCTGGGGCGCAATCGTTGGTGCTTCCGACTTTTCGGTTTCGTTTCCCGTGGTAACAGGAGGTGGTGTGCTGCCCCGCGGTCGCGGAGGCCCGCTCCGTACGACAATCAAACGGCCGGGAAAGGGCACCTCGAGCCGCAGCTCTGGGAGTGGGTCCTCAGATACATCATTTCCTTCCAGGGTGCGCGCCTGTGTTACAGGCCTTACCTGGACCGCCGTTGCCCAGGGAATACTCGGCCGTTTCCGCATGCTGCAGCCACTCAACACGCCTGTGGCACAGCAAAGAAGCGCAATCGCCGAGCAAGCAGAGCAGCGCGGCAGCACCATTAAGGACCGGACTGGGTTTTCCGTCATGTTCAGGCCGCGAGTGGCAGTTCGATTCGGAACGTCGTGCCCCGGCCGACCTCCGAAGTAAAGTCTATCGAACCGTTCAGAAGCTGCACAATTCGAAATGTGCTTGCAAGCCCGATTCCGCTGCCTCCCGGACGAGTGGTGAAAAACAATTGGAAAATTTTCTGGCGGTTTTCCAGCGGAATTCCTTTGCCGGTGTCGCCCACGGTAATCTCCGCCGCTTCGCCGCGGCGGCTCAGCACCAGCCGCAATTGCCCGCCGCTGGGCATGGCTTCCGCGGCATTCAACACTAGATTCAGCACCGCCTGCTTGAGCAGCGCGCGGTCCACGTAAACCTCTGGCACATCGATCGGCAGCAATTGGGCTAGTTGGATGTTGGATTTCTGAAGCTGCGGTTGCGCGACTTCCAGAACTTCCCTCAAAAGTTCGGCCAGCTGCGTGGCCTCCAAACGAATATCCATCGGTCGCGTGAAATCGAGGAAACGTTTTACCACCGCGTCCAGCCGGTCGATCTCCTTGTCCAGTACTTGCACTGCTTGCCGCGACGCGCCATCGGCTTCCGCCGGGAGCGACTCCTTCAAGTTTTCCAGCCACAGCCGCATCGAATTCAGCGGGTTCTTCACTTCGTGCGCCACGCCCGCGGTGATGCGCCCCAGCGCCGCCAGCCGCTCGCTCACTTGAAGTTGTGTATTGATGCTCTCCAGCGAGTCCAGGTCGCGCAGCGTCACCAGCGCGCCCATACGTTCACCATCTTCCTGGATAGCCTGTACGCTCACGCTTATACGCTTCGGCCCTTCGCTCGTCTGCAGTTCTGTTTCGGCCGCTACTTCGCTTAATTCATCGCCTTCAATATGCAGCGGCTCATGCAGGGGATGACCTGGTGGAAAAATTTCCGTCACGCGCCGTCCAAGAAACTGTCCGGCGGGAGCGCCCAAGAATTTCTCCGCAGCAGGGCTGATCATTACGGCTCGCGAATCCCGCGTGAACAGCAGCAATCCGTCTTCGAGCCCGGCCATGACGGAATTCATGTTTTCCCGCATGGTGCTGAAGATTTCATGCACTCCGCGCAATTGCTCCCCGACTTTGGTGATTTTCCGGCTTACTAGCCCCAGTTCATCGCCGCTTCCTCCGATGCCTTTCAACTCTGGCGATGGCACGTCGTATTGTCCCGCGGAGATGCGGTCCAGCTGCGCGGAGATATCTTGCAAGGGAGCCAGGGTCGCTCTGCTTACGATGGCCGCAAGCATCGTGGAAACCACCAGCGCAAGGAAGGCGATCGTCCCGGAGGTCCACAGGCTCGGCGCGATTTCACTCACCAGCAAACCGACATTGAGAACCACACGCACTTCTCCGAACGGGCGGTTCGCATTGCTGAACGGAAAATCCAGTTCGAAAACCTTTGTTGGCCCGGCGAGCACCTTCACCTGGTGCAGAAAATTTCGCTGCACCAGCTGGGAGAGAGGTGTTCTTCGCGGCAGATATAATCCCGGCAGATTTTCGTCGGTCGAGGCCAGCACCATTCCGTCAAGGTCGGTGATGGAAACTTCATAAATCAGGGGATTTTCCTTCGCGGCTTTGAGTTGCGTGCGCAGGCCGTCACTAATTTCAAAGGCGTGTCTTACAAAATCATGAATTTCATCGGGAGCGTCTGAGGCGGGCCGCAAGCCCTGTTGGCCGGCCTCCAGCAGCGCGTGCTTGGCCTGCACGAACACTTGCTTCCCGAGGTCATCCGCCCGCGTGTTGGTGGCCTCCAACAATTGTTCGAGCAGCTGCGCCGCAAATACTCCAGACAAAACCGCCGCGACGAGCAGCACCAGGCTCGTCATCACCAGTGTGAGTTTTGTCCGCAGCCGCAGCTGCATTCTGCGTCCTTACTCCGTTTCGGCGCGCTCGCCGCCGTATTCTTTCAGCTTATTATGAAGTGTTTTCAGGCTGATGCCGAGCAGTTCCGCCGCCCGCGTCTTGTTGTTTCCGGTTGCCCCCAGCGTCTGCAGGATAAGCACGCGCTCCATCGCATCAACCGTTGTTCCCACGGGAAACTTGATTGCCGAAAGATCGCCCGGTGCCTTCGCTCCCGTCTTTCCAAATTCTCCCGGCAGGCACGCGCGCGTAATCAACTCCTTCTCGCACATAATCGCCGCGCGCTCCAGTATGTTGCGTAGTTCGCGAATATTTCCCGGCCACGTGTGCCCCATGAAAATGTCCAGAACTTCCGCTCCGATCCCGCGCACGTGTTTTCCGTGCTTGGCATTGATGTCGCGCAAAATGTAATCGACCAGCAGCGAAATGTCGTCCTTGTGATCCCGCAGCGGCGGCAGGTTGATGTGAAACACGTTCAGGCGGAAGTACAGATCTTGCCGCAACTGCCCGCTGCTGACGGCCTGCTCCGGCTCCTTGTTCGTCGCTGCCAAAACCCGGACGTCCACCGGAGTCTCGCTCTTGCTTCCCAGCCGCCGCACCTTGCGGTCTTCCAGAACGCGCAGCAGCTTTGCTTGCGTCGGCGCCGGCATCTCGCCGATTTCGTCCAGCAGCAGCGTGCCCCCGTCCGCCAATTCGAAGCAGCCGATGCGCCGCTCGGCCGCACCCGTGAAGGCCCCACGCTCGTGGCCAAAAATCTCGCTCTCCATCAGCGTCTCCGGGATCGCCGAACAATTGATCGCCACAAACGGTCCGTTGGCGCGGGGCGAAAGCTTGTGCAACGTCCGCGCCACAATCTCCTTGCCCGATCCCGTCTCGCCTGTGATCAGTACCGACGCCGAACTTGGCGCGGCCATCTCCACGATCCGCATCACCTCCTGCATGGGCTTCGACCCGCCGACGAGGTCGCCCAGCCGTCCCGTTTCCCGCAGTTGTCGTTGCAGCACCGCCAATTGCCGCGCATCTCGCGCCTTGCCCAGCGCTCGGTCCAGCAACGCGCGCAATACCGGTCCTTTCAACGGCTTTTCGATGTACCAGAACGCACCCGCCTCGATCGCCGCCACGGCGCGTTCTTCACTGCCTTTGCCCGTAATAATAATGGCTGGTACGTCGTGGAGTTCCGGGCCGAGCTGCCTCAGCAAGTCCAGCCCATTCATCCCCGGCAATTCCACGTCGGCGATCAGCGTGTCCGGCTGATAGCTTGCGAATTTTGCCAGTGCTTCTTCCGCCGTGCCCACGCCCACCACGTCGCAGCCCCACCGCTGCAAGAGCTGTTCGTAGCCCTTCCGTGCATTGTCCTCATCCTCGACAATCAGCACGCGGTCCTTGCGCTCCACCATTTCGATGGCCCGCACCGCCGCCCGTGTTTCATCTCCCATCGGTCTCAGCCTCTCTCAGCATGCCCTTGATGTGTGGCGCAAACACTACTGTGCTGGACACTTCGACTCTAACAATCTGCCCGCCGCTTGCCAAGTTCCACGATTCTTAGCACGCGCGTCCATGTCTCGGTCAAGTTGTGGAGAACGTGTCCTTCGGCAGCACAGCAGGCGCTATATCTGGGCTACGTGACATCCGCGGAAGAGTGCGCGATTTACAGCCTGTCAAGTCGGCAAAGTTTTTACTACACTTCCTCAATGTGCCGGGTACCGTTGCGACGCACGAACGGTTAGCCACTAAGCGTAATCGGCGGCCTGTATCGTCCTTCCCTTCGCGGGGAAGTACTCGCTCTCTTTGCAGATTTGTGCGAACTTCTCCACCATGGGAGCATCCAGCCACCCCTTCTGCGCTTCGCTGAAGAGAGTCTGTAAAGCTTCCTCGGGAGGAAGAGCTTTCCGGTAAGGACGATTGGTCGTCAATGCATCGTAGATGTCCGCAATCTGTAGAATTCTCGCTTTCATCGGAATGGCTTCTCCCCGCAAGCCATCCGGATACCCGCTGCCATCCATTTTTTCATGGTGATGCCGTATCACCGGGAGGATGCGGCGAAGCGACTTGAGCGGCGCGCACATTCTTTCTCCAATCACCGGATGCTCTTGCATAATCCTTCTTTCTTCCGTATCCAGAGGCCCGGGTTTAAGAAGAATTCCTTCTGGCACATTAAATTTCCCTACGTCATGAAGCCAACACGCAATGCGGAGTTCCTGCAGGTCTTCTTCACCAAGACCGAGACTCTCTCCCAATTTCTGGGCGCATGCCACCAGGCGGTCCGAGTGGCCATTCCTCAGGTTTTTTTTAGAATCGACGCTTCGTGCCAGCCTGAACACCTCGGATTTCGCCTGCTCATCCGTGTATTTCTTGAGCCGCAAGAGAGTCTGGATGCGCCCGAGTAAATCCCGCGGAGATGGAGGCGTACTCCAAATATCCATTGCCCCGGCTTTACGTCCACGATGCATGTCCCACTGATCCGGCGAGTGTTTCACTAGAACGATGGGCGTGAGGTGATTGAGAGGGTCTTCCTTCAGTCGGCGGCAGAGTTCGAAGCTCCCGATGTCCCGCAAACTATCATACAGCAGAACTAAATCCGGCTGTATCTGCTGGCAGCAGCTGACCGCAGAATCGGCGTTCGACACTGTATCTACATCGCATTGCTGGCTTTGCAGGAAAGATTGCAATTCCGCGCGACTCGGCGAAATAAAATCCACTAGCAAGATGGCCGGGTTCATGCTTCCCTCGCTATGGGTCCGCAATTGGAGGGGCACACACCGCTCCTCTCGCGACACCACAAATTTTTGGTGGATTGGTCTTGCCTGCGATCTCCAATCCCTGTGTTCGGAGGCCCCCCGCCTCCGCTTCCTGGGGACGAGAAAGAATACGCCGACTAGGCAGGCTTAGCGTTTGCTCTTGAAGTTCCAAAACGGGAATCAACGCAAGCGGTTAATAATCAACATGTTGCGGCACGCTTGGCTTGTAAGCGAGCATTCGGCACTAGGAAGAATTTTCATAGCCACTGCAGTGTTTACCTGATGCCGCGCCCTTCCTTTCGATCTCTCTTCGCCATCACATATTAACCAACTGACTCCTGCCCTCAAAACAGATGAGACACGTGCCGCTCGCTGGCCACAAGTACGTTCCAGTCGACATCGAAGCCGTCGGCTATCTGGCTCATGGCGTCGTTGCTCGCGTGGGTTTCGAGCAGCGTGTCGCGAATCTCGGCAGCGCAGCGCAGGATTGGAATGTCACCGCCCGCGATTGCAGTGCTCTGGAAGCTCCGCCAATTTATACAGTATTGATAAGAATGTGTGGGTATGTAGGATAGCGGAGCGAACCTTCAGGGAGGTGCGAATGAACATTCCGGAAACTTACGATTACCTCGTTCGCGCCCGCCGGAACTTGTGGGCCGGACTGCAGGCCGTACCGGGCGAGGTTTTATCCCGCCCGTTGCTGAACGGCGACAAGTTTCACTGCATCAAGGACCTCATGTTTCACGTAGTCGCCACGGAGGACTTCTGGATTCGCGAGGAGATCCTCCGCGCAGAGCCGGTTCGGCTGACCATTCCCGCCTTGACCCAGGGCGGCCCTGTTTTTGCGGGTTCCGCGCTCGAAATGCTGCTGGACTACTGGCGGCTTGTAGAGCAGAGCACCCTTGCGTACCTCCCCACGCTTACGGACGGCGAGTTGAAACGGATTGTGACTGTGCATGACAGGCCAGGGCAGCGTTTCGCCGTGGATGGCCTACTGTGGAACGCGATGTTTCACGAAATGCGCCACACTTCCCAGATGACCGTCCTCCTGCGCACCCAGGGCATCAAGCCCCCTTCTCTTGATCTGTATTATTACCTGCCGATTGCGCCGTAGGGCCGCGCTGGCGCCCAAAATTCCTTTTGACCTGCGATAGCCATGTGATGAGGCCTACATAACGGCACGTCGATCAGGTTTCCAACAATTCCGTTCTGAACTATCTCTTCCCTTGCAAACCGTGTTGGTCCTGGCTCAGTGCACGCAAAATTATCTGCACTAACCACTAACATCTTTGGCGGGGGTCGGGTACTGAACCGGAAAACAGTTGTACCGTCTGTTCCGGTCTTGCCTTCCATCGCAACAACAGCCTTATTCCTATACTGTTCCTCACTGTTAAACAATGTTAACCAGACGTATCGACCTTGGAGCGGCCGCCCCGTCTTGTAATCCAGGAGCCGCACTCGAATTTCAGAGGCTGTCGCCGCTGTCTGGCCCTGAGAAAATGCCGTGGCCGAGCAGAATCCCGCGCAGATTAAGAACAACGATCGCATACTTACTCTTTGACGAGATACAGCGCCCGCTCGAGTTCCAACTCGAGTTTCGCGCCCCTCGGCAGGTTCAGCTCGTGGCCGCGGCCGGATTCCATCAGGTACGCCGTTAGCGCTCCTAACGCTGCGCCTTCAGCGGCCTCTTTTTTGTCTTTGTCCTTGACGCCCTTTACCGCGCCGATGGCGGCCCCTGCCGCGGCAGCCTGCGCCGCGTCCTCTTGCGTGCTGCTTCGGCCCTCGATGAGTCCTTCTTTTTGCGGAAGGGATTTCACGCTGTGGTCGCCGGGAACGCTCACAACTTCCGCCACGATGGGCAGATCGCCAAATCTCGTGTGAATCTCGTCGAACGTTAGCCAAAGCTTTGCTCGCCCTGCCACCCCCGCAGGTTCCACGTGGCTAATGTGCCCGTGAATTTCCGCTCCGGACGGCAGATAAATCCCGCTGCCCGCCTCCAGCGGCTCGAGCGTCTTTACTTTGAACCTTTCGTTCTCCTTAGTGCCTTTGGTGCCCAATTCATCTTCAAGCCGCACCAGAAACTTGGTGCCGGGCGCGACCGCGTAAGTTTCAATCGGCAGTCCATGCCGTTCACCGTCCGCCTTCTGCCGCAACTGCTCCGGGGCTGGCGGTGTCGTTT
>Ga0137358_10002340_pt1 | contig 10728 bp, 11 predicted proteins | sample Mad1_20_16metaG_FD_105551 | JGI IMG/M metagenome (GOLD analysis project Ga0137358, IMG submission 105551) | Vadose zone soil microbial communities from Angelo Coast Range Reserve, California, USA - Mad1_20_16 metaG | ecosystem: Environmental > Terrestrial > Soil > Vadose zone | place: USA... | reverse complement strand
ACCCTGGGTGGTCAATCACGGATTCGCAGTTTTGAATGATGACGGGCGTCTGCGGACAGACGTGCGCGGCCTCATCTTGCCCAACCTGGGAACTCCTGGGCCCGTCACAGCGGTTGCCGCGAGCGTTGTATGCGGAGACGCAGTGGCTGCGACCTCCGATTCCGTAGCACTGAGTGTCGACGGCAACGCGGAGATCCATGCGAAATTGCAAGTGCCATCTCCGTGCCTTGGCACGATCGTGCTGATTCGTGCTACCGCTTTTAACGGCACTCCACTTCCGGCTCCAGGGCCATGGATCGCGGCCACGGGCCTCGCCAAAAACTCCGATTCCGATCACGACAAGTAGAGTCGGAGCTCTGCTCTCTATTTGTCTTACGACCTGCACCGCCACAGTCGCATACAGAAACGAAAGGAAACCACAGATGTCAAGAATCTTGATTATGGTCGCTCTGGTGTGTGCCGGTCTTTCGATCCTGGCCGACGGTTCTTATGGTGCTTCGCCTAATGACGAGCATCAAGGTGCAAACGGCTCCTCTGCTCAGCCGGTGAACCCGGTTGTTCAGTGGAATAGGACACTTCTCTTAATCGTTCGCACGCCAGGCGCACAACCATCAACGGTCCACCCTACCCGAAGCTTTGCAATCATGCACGCAGCGATCTATGACGCAGTCAATGCGATCGATAGAACACATCGGCCATACCTGGTCCGCCTTTCCGGCGTGTCACGAGATGCTTCTCAAGAGGCAGCAGCCGCGGCCGCGGCGCACGAAGTTCTGGTCGCGCTGTATCCGGCATTTAAGGCCACGCTCGATGCCCAACTACAGCAATTCCTGGGACAAATTCCGGATGGTAACGACAAGGTGGAAGCTATCCGTATAGGACAGACTGTCGCGGATCGCATCCTGGGAGTGCGAAGCAACGACGGCTCGAATGCCAAGCCGATTCCCTATGTTTTCGGGACGGCCCCGGGAGATTACCAATCGACACCTCCGAATTTTCCGCCCCAGCCGCAACTCACGCATTGGTCTCGCGTGACCCCGTTCGCGCTGGAGCGTGCGAGTCAGTTTCGACCCGGTCCTCCCCCGGCGCTGACCAGCGATGCGTACAGCGATGCTTTCAACCAAATCAAGTCCCTTGGAATCGCCAACAGCACGACCGCCACGTCCGATGAGGCATTGACCGGGCGGTTTTGGAACGGAGCCATTCAGAACTATTGGAACGAGATTTCGCAGACAGTCTCGGTGGCGCACAGTTTGACGACGGCCCAGAATGCACGATTGTTCGCGCTGCTTAACCTGAGTTTTGCCGATGACGTGATCGCCTTTTACGACGCCAAATACACATACAATTTCTGGCGACCAGTGACCGCTATTCGCGCGGGTGATTCCGACAACAACCCTGAAACAGTGGCTGATCCGAATTGGCTCCCGGAAGTCGGCAAGACCGCCCCGGACCCATCCTACCCAGGAGCTCATGCAGTCATAAGTGCTGCCGGAGCGGAAGTGCTGATTTCCTTTTTCGAGCGGGACCGTTTCGATCTCAACGTTACGTCCGAGGTTCTCCCCGGAGTAGAGCGTTCGTTCACAAGCTTCTCCGCTGCCGCCGAAGAAGCAACATTAAGTCGTATCTTCGGTGGACAACATTTCCGCTTTGACTTGACCACCGGCCAACGGCTGGGCCGCGACGTAGCAGACTTTGTCTTGGATAACTTTTTAACTCCTGTGCACCGGAAAGATGAATCCAGCGACAGATGATCGGATGGAACCACGATTCGCTTGTTCCTAAATCGCCATCACTAACCACTGACGGGCTCGTCTTAGGAACGGGAAGGAGGTTGGTCATAGATTGTGGCGGGGCAACGTCTGCTCCCTGCGCGGGTCCAACTACTGATGGTCACATTTGTTGCCTTAATACCAAAAATTAATTACTGGCACGACTGAGAGGATCAATGAAGGAGATTGCGAAGCGTTTTCCGTTATCCATCGTTTCCAAATATCTGCTGGTTCTCGCGATGTTTCTTTCGCTGTCCGGGTCCGTTTCTGCCCAAGATCAAGGCGCGCAGGTTATTGAGTTTACGGCGAAGAAGTACGAGTACTCGGTCTCACCAGTTCATGTGAAGACCGGGACCAAAGTCCAGCTCAAAATCACCGCTGTCGACCACGATCATGGTTTCAAAATTTCGGCTGTTCCGGATGGTGCTATACCGAATGGCACCGGTGGGCTAATTTTCACTTCCGCGCAGGACTGTTGGCAGCTCAAGAAGGGCGAAATGACCGTGATTGAGTTCCTGGCCCAAACGCCAGGCACCTATACGTTTAAGTGTTGCCATACCTGCGGTCTCGGGCACAAAGGCATGAAGGGCCAAATTATTGTCGAGCAGTAGGATGAGTGCGCCTTGCCGCCGCGTCTTTGCTGGGGTACTACTCGCCTAGTCTCTAAACTGAGGTGGCGGTCAATTCCGGATGGTGACGAATGGTGAGCGTTCCGAAATGCCCAGTGCGAGTTGTGGAATAGAACAAAAGGAAGTTCAGTCATCGTTATAGAAACAGAGCCATCGATTTCGAAGTTCGAATTTAACTAAATAAGAAGAGGGGAACACAATGCTTTCAGGCTGGATAGTACGCTTCACTGGAATTGCGACACTTTGCCTGGCCGTCTGCGCCGCTGCATCCGCTCAGTATGGCGGAGGCGGGGGAACAGGTGGATCCGGAGGGACTGGCGGATACACCGCACCACCAGGGGGATACAGCTCCGGCAAAGCAATTGGAATTGGGGTTGGCGCTGCGGCTGGTGCTGCCGTAGGCATCGCCCTCCTCGTTCGACACCATCATCACGCCGCAGGCAAAACGCAGACCTATGTCACCGGCTGCACTCAGTCCATTCAGGACGGAATCAGTCTAACGAACGAGAAGGACAACCAAACGTACTCGATCATGTCCGGTAGCAAATCCTTAAAGGCAGGCGAGCGAATGACCCTTAAGGGAGTTGTTGTAGCTACCGACGGGTGTAGAAATCCAACGTTTCAAATACAAAGCATGATCAAAGACTACGGGACTTGCGGGCCAACTTCGGCATCTAATCGGATGTCTCCGAGCCCAAGATCCTTAAACTGAACTATTAATTTCCGGCGGACTAGCGCAGACCGCAACAGAATCTTGAGTGTTGCCAGCGGCTAGCTTCCTCGTTCTCGTCATCAAATTCCCTGGCTCAACGCGGGAGCCCGATACGGCGCACAAGGTCTTGAAAGCGCGGATCTGAGCGGAGAGGATCGAAGCCCGGCCGCAGCAGGACTCCGGGGTTAAATCGTTCTTCGTAGCCTTTTTCTAACCAATTCATCGCTTGATCTCGATCCCCCAGAGCTGCGTAGATGACGGCAATCTCGGAAGCATGCGAAGAAACCGGACTGGAACCCTTCTTCAGATCGTTCAATAGCTTTACCGCCTCGCCACGCATGCCAGATGCGGCGTAGGCACGAGCAAGATTAGCCATGACCGTCGGGCTTCCCCCGGAAAGCTGTGCTGCTTTTTGCAGTTCTGCAACCGCTTCGTCGTACATGTGTTTCTGGAGGTAGGCCTGGGCGAGTTGATTATGTGCGAAAGCAAAATTAGGATCCATTTCGATTGTTTTGCGGCTTTGCTGTATCGCTTCGTCATAAGAATGCGCGAGGACAAGAAGCTCTGCCAAATCGGAGTTAATGATAAGGGAGAGCGGATCCAAGTTCTCTGCTTTTCTCATTTCCGCGGCTCCTTGTTTCATGCCGGATATACATATCTCCGGCAGAGAGCCAGCGGGAACCTACCTTTCGCATTCGACGTGGACCGCAATCGCGTTGCGATCGGCTTCTTTTACCAACCCCGACCACACCCCTTGGGACGGAGATGATGCACACGAGATAAACCGCCGTTTCATTGAAATGGTGCCTGTGCTGGTAGATCTTGGTGCGAAGGCGTTGACTTTGTTGGACTGGTTTCCGCGCGCGGATCTTGCGGGACAGTACAAACTGGGTCGCCAGATTCATCTCGGACTCGACATGAACAGGCCAAAACATAACTCGGGCTTCTACGCTAAATATGTCTCATGTCGTTAAAAAGGAAGATGGATATGACGTTTGGCTCTGCGCAACCGGTCATTTATCGTGAGTCGGAATTACAGCGATTACCCTATATCTCATTGGGGGGTTTTTCCCGTCTTGATATGCGATAGGTACCGGATTGCCAGGACAGACTGAGTTCACTAGGCTGCACCCGTTAGAATCTTGAGGAGAGCGTGAATGATTGCGGGATTCCGTGGGAGCAAACAGAGCGGCGCGTCGTACCCACCGAAACCGGATCTCACATAAAAACTCTCCCGCGTTTGTCCCCACGCAGCAGCCAGTATCGAACCCTTAAGGCGGCCGCTGAATCGGAGTTCGATGTAACTCACCATTGAGTGACGACACACAGAGCAGAAGGTGTGGCGAAAGCCGGGAAGGAATGACCTTGCGGCGAGAGTTGACTGTCGAAGATTGGCTCACGACTCTGCATCGGCGACGTTGGTTGGTCATCATTCCTGCGATCCTTGGCGCCGTGGCAGGATATGCGCTTTCCTTGTATCTGCCCAAGAAATACACATCACATACGTCAATCTTAGTTGAACAGCCCACAGTACCGGACAACTACGTGAAGCCAGTGGTTGGCGAAGACCTAGGCCAGCGCCTCGCCAGCATGCGGGAGCAGATTCTGAGTCGCACCCGCCTACAACATCTCGTGGAGCAGTTCGGCCTGTACAAGACATACGCCGACGAGGCGACAATGACGTCACTAGTCAAGCGGCTCCTGCACAAGACAGATGCCGAGCGAGTGCCAATGGAGGATTTGGTTGAGCAACTGCGGAAGTCCATCAAGGTGACGCCGCTTAGCCCGATGGCGGGTACACGATCGGCAGAGCTGCCCGGATTCGACGTGGACGTCACCATGGGAGAGGCGCGGCTTGCCCAGGAAATCTGCACTGAAATAACCTCGATGTTCATGGCGCAAAATCTGCGCCTGCACCAGCAAAAAGCAGAGGAGACGACGCAATTCTTGGCCAAGCAACTGGAGGATGCCAAAGGCAAACTCGACGACCAGGACACTAAACTGGCCGCCTTCCAAAGTCGTTACATGGGGGAACTTCCCGAGGACGAGAAGACCAATCTCACTCTGATGACAGGCATAGCCCCGCAACTGGAAGCAGTCACCCAGAGTCTCAACCAAGCCCAACAAGAAAAAGCATTTGTGGAATCGTTGTTGAGCCAGCAGCTGGCGGCCTGGAAATCGTCGCCGGATGGCGAGAATCCGCAAACACTCGAGAAACAGCTCAGCAACTTACAGAAGCAACTATCTTCGCTTAAGGGGCGTTACACGGAAAAGCATCCAGACATTGTGTCGCTCAAGGAAGACATAGCCGAATTAAAGCGGAAGATCGCCGAAGATGCGTCCGCGCAGGATCAGGGGCAGCTGAGTAAACGAAACGAAAGAGCCCCGATGATCGAGCCGCCGGAAATCCAACAGCTTCGAGCACAGCTTCACCAAATCGGGATGACCACTAACCAGAAAAGACAGGAGCAAGAGCAGCTTCAGAAGCAGATCAAGGTCTACCAAGACCGGCTCCAGCTTAGCCCAGCGATCCAGCGGGAATTTAAGTCTCTGACGCGGGACTATCAAACCGCGCTCGATTTCTACAACGATCTTCTCAAGAAACGGAACGAGTCCCAAATGGCCACCGATCTGGAACGCCGCCAGCAAGGTGAACAATTCCGCGTGCTGGATCCGCCCAGTTTGCCCGAACGGCCATCTTTCCCGAATCGGCCGCTTTTCTGTCTTGGCGGGTTGGGTGTCGGGCTGGCATTTGGAGTGGCGATAGCGCACTTCTCAGAGTTACACGATAAGTCTCTGCGGACTAAATGGGATGTGGAGACTTATCTCGGGGTACCAACTTTAGCCGTAATCTCCTCGATGGCACCGCCCGCCACAAGGATCAAAATTAGAACCGGCACGGGCACTCGAACCAAGCCAAGCGAAATCAGTTGGCGCGCTGCCTCATCGTGAAGGCGACAAAAATGTACCAAAAGTTCTTCGGTTTACGAGAAAGCCCGTTCAACGTCAATCCGGATCCCCGGTATTTATTCTTGACGCCAAGCACTCGGGAAGCGCTGGCCAATCTGACCTACGGGATTCAGGGCCGAAAAGGCATCATTCTGTTGACGGGGGAGGTTGGGACGGGGAAGACTACGCTGCTCAACAAGCTGTTGGATTGGCTGCGTCACGAGCAAGCGGTCACGTCCTTCATCTTCAACACGCAGCTCAACGTCACCGAATTCTTCGATTGTCTGATGGCCGACTTCGGGATTCCCTGCTCATCGCCCTCGAAAGGCCATGTCCTCCTGCAGCTCAACCGTTGGTTGCTGGATCGATACGGCGCTAGAGAGACGGCGGTGCTGATTGTCGATGAAGCGCAGAATCTGTCCCCGCAATTGCTCGAGGAAATCCGTCTCCTGGGCAACCTGGAGACCTCGACCGAGAAATTACTCCAGATTGTGTTATCCGGTCAACCGGAGCTCGAAGAAAAGCTCAAAGATGCTCAACTACGGCAGTTTCGGCAGAGGATTACGGTGCGCGCCAGGACGAAACCGCTATCGCTGGAGGAAACTCATGGCTATATCGCGGAGCGGCTGCACACTGCGGGAGCAAACGGCGAACCAATCTTTTCTCCGGAAGCTGTCGAGAGCGTGTATAACTACGCCCGCGGAATCCCTCGTGTAATCAACGTACTCTGCGAACATGCCCTGATCAATTCCTTCGCCGACCGACAGAGACCCGTACCAGCCCACCTCGTCGACGAAGTGGCGCGGGAATTTGAGCTGGACAGCCTCGAACCGACCATCCAACCAACCAGTGCCGCGTGCCCGGAAAATACCTTTGCGGCTGAGTCGCCGCTCGAAGACTTCGTCGTGCTATTGGAGCAGTTCCGCCAGCACGCCTCGATCACTGCGGAACCCAGGAAAGGGAAAGAATGAGCCGCATTTACCAAGCTCTGAAGAACGCCGAGCAAGGGAGAGCGCCAATCGAGCCGGCCAATGATGCGAAACCAAGCGATTCTCTCTTGGAAGAAGTTGCTCACCTCGATGGAGCAGAGCGGTCAGCCATAGGAACGGTTCCCCCACTGGGACCGGGAAACGAGTCCCTAATTTCTCACCATCCCCGGCTCGCTGAGCTGCGCCGCCACTGCGCAAGGCCTGGATGGAAGCTAAACCCAGACTATGCCGTTTTCTGCAATCGGTCTCTCGCGGTCTGTGCCGAGCAGTTCCGCACTTTGCGCTCACGTCTCTACCGGCTGCGAGATAAACAGCCCGTCCGCACCCTGCTAGTCACAAGTGCAGTGCCTGGGGAAGGAAAAACGTTCGTGTCCCTTAACCTTGCTCTGGCGATCGCGCGTCAACACGACCGGCGAGCCTTGCTGATCGACGGGGATCTGCGCGCGTCAAGGCTCCATGTGCGCATGGGGGCTCCCTCTGCACCGGGTCTGAGCGAATACCTTTGCGGGGAAGCCGATGAATCCTCCATTATCCAGGCCGACTCGAAGGATGAACTGTTTTTCATCCCTGCCGGGAGATCAGTGTTAAACCCAGCGGAATTGCTTGCAGACAATCGTCTGAAAGTTTTGATTGATCGAATGGCCCCGGTATTCGATTGGATTATCGTGGATGCGCCTCCTGTTCACGCGGTGTCAGACGCCGCAGTGCTGGCAAGACTGTGCGACGGGGTGGTGGTAGTTGTTCGTGCGAAGTTAACAGCCTACGACTTGGTCCAGGCAACATTGCAGGAATTCCGGGGGAAAAATCTGCTGGGTGTGGTGCTGAACGGCGCCGACGAAGAGGCGACTTACGGTGCCTACTCATATTACGCCGGATACGGGATGGACAGAAAATGATAGACCGTCTGCCCATTTCGTCTTCGAGGTGCATGTTTCGGCGCGGGATTTGCTAACAGGTCCCGCAACCTGAGCCAGATATTTGGGACTCTGAGGGCGGTAGCTTGCCCAAATTTTCCTTCGCGTTGAGGTTAGGGTTAATTGGTAGCGTTTGAGAGGCCTGCGTAAAGATGAATCTCGCGCCCACTGCAGTTAGTCATGCCTGGTTCGCTCTGCAGACTAGGTGCAGATATGAGAGTTTCGTAGCAAAACAGCTTCGTCACAAGGGCTACGAAATTTTACTGCCCTTATACGAGTGTCGGCGCCGCTGGTCCGATCGCATCAAAGAATTCGAACTGCCCCTATTTCCGGGCTACGTGTTCTGTCGGTTCAACCCGTTGGACCGGCTCCCGATACTTGTGACGCCGGGGGTAGTTCGGGTTGTCGGATTCGGCAAGAACCCGGTGCCGGTTGACGACGCGGAGATCGCTGCTATCCGCATCGTCGTTCAATCTGGGCTGCCTCGACAGCCCTGGCCGTTCCTGCAAATCGGGCAAAAGGTAAGAGTCGAATGCGGGCCGCTCTGCGGGCTCGAGGGAATCTTCATGGATTTCAGGGGTCGTCATCGGCTCGTCTTGTCTGTGACCCTTCTCCAGCGCTCGGTGGCCGTGGAAGTGGACGGTGCGTGGGTGATCCCCATTCCCCAACAGCATCGGGCCGACACCGGTCCCGCATCCTTTCGACATGCCAATCCATAGATCAGGAAAACCACCGGAGAAGCGATTACCAAGAACCCTGGGACAGCATCGGCAACTTGAAAATCGCTTGCATTTTTGGTCGAAGAGAACTCAAGCATAGAAACCCATGTGTGGAATAGCAGGCATCATCGGTACCGAGCAAAACTATCTGGCCCGCGGTGTAGACGTCCATCAAATGTGCCAGACCATCGTGCACCGGGGACCGGACGACGAAGGAATCTACGCCAAGGGCCGTGCCGCGTTGGGCATGCGCCGGCTGAGTATCATCGATTTGTCTACGGGGCATCAGCCCATCCACAACGAGGACGGAACCCTCTGGGTCGTCTTCAATGGGGAGATCTACAACTTCCCAGAGCTGCGCCCGGCGCTGGAAGCTCGTGGCCACCGCTTCTACACCAGCACTGACACTGAGGTGATCGTTCACCTGTACGAGGAGTTTGGGTCCAAGTGCGTGCAGAGGCTGCGTGGGATGTTCGCGTTCGCACTCTGGGACGAACGCAAAGAACGTCTGTTGCTGGCAAGAGACCGCTTCGGAAAGAAGCCGCTGCATTACGCGTTGAGTGACGGACGACTCCTGTTTGGTTCCGAAATCAAGGCGTTGTTGGCCGGGGCGCCGGAGCTTACCGAGGTTGACCCCCAGGCCTTGCTCAGCTACTTCTACTTCGGTTACATCCCCGATCCGCACACTGCCTTTACGCGGATCCACAAGTTGCCCCCTGGACACCTGCTCGAATTCAGCTCGGGTCAGATCCGCATCAGCCAGTATTGGGATCTCCCATCCTACGGGATCTATTCGCCTCGATCCGAGGACGAATGTTTGGAAGAACTGGAGCATCGCCTTGCTGAGGCAGTCCGGATCCGGTTGCTCAGCGATGTCCCGCTCGGAGCACTGTTGAGCGGAGGGGTTGACTCCTCCACTGTGGTTGCACTCATGGCTCGCGCCAGCTCGCGCCCAGTGAAAACATTCTCGATTGGCTTCTCCAGCGAGGACTTCAACGAAGCCGAATATGCCCGCCTGGTCGCGCGACGGTTCGGCACCGAGCATCATGAACTGGTTGTCGAGGCGAACATCGAGGAAACCGTACACAAGCTGACTCACTCTCTGGAAGAACCGATTGGCGATTCCTCTATTGTCCCGACGTATCACGTCTGCCGCCTGGCTCGTCAACATGTCACGGTGGCTTTGGCCGGAGATGGGGGGGATGAGTTGTTCGCTGGTTACGACCGTTACAGATCCTATCTTCAGCGTCGAAGACTTCGCTTGTTTCCTGCCGGGACAGGTCGTTGGTACCGTGAATCCATTCATCCGTTGTTACCGACCGAATGGCCAGGTCGCAGGTTTTTGTATAATCTCTCCTTGCCTCTCGTCGACCGTTACTTGGATGGAATTTCGATACTGCCGGCCCTCGTTCGAGAGCGCTCCCTCTTCTCCAAAGATTTCCTGGTTTGGGCCGACCGAGAGCGTTCGCCCTACGAGCGCTTCCGACGCTATCTGGAACACAGCCCTGACTCCGATCCACTAAGCAAAGTCCAATACCTCGACGCCAAAACGTACTTGCCGGCGGATATTTTGACCAAAGTAGATCGGATGAGCATGGCGTGTTCGCTGGAGGTCCGGGCTCCTCTCCTCGACCATGTTTTCGCCGAATGGGTTGCGCAGTTGTCTCCTCGATGGAAAACGCGGCGTGGCGAGTCCAAGTACATCCTCAAAAGACTGGCGGAGCGGCTTGGTGTCCCGAAGCCAGTGCTCTATCGCCGAAAGCAAGGCTTCTCCATGCCCCTCGTTCACTGGTTTCGCCAGGAGCCTTCGCCGGCTCTCTTGGAGATCCTTCTGGAGCCAAAGACGATCCACCGTGGATACTTCAGTGGGAAAGAGTTGCGTCGCAGAATCTTTGAGCATCGCCAAGGCCTACGCGACCGCTCTTGGGAGATTTGGCACCTTCTTATCTTCGAGCTCTGGCACCGCAATTTTCTTGAGCCCGCAACCCAAGTACAGTCCACAACCGCTTATTGGTGCCGCCCCGCCAACGAAAGTGAGGGCGTT
>Ga0137358_10002339_pt1 | contig 10729 bp, 13 predicted proteins | sample Mad1_20_16metaG_FD_105551 | JGI IMG/M metagenome (GOLD analysis project Ga0137358, IMG submission 105551) | Vadose zone soil microbial communities from Angelo Coast Range Reserve, California, USA - Mad1_20_16 metaG | ecosystem: Environmental > Terrestrial > Soil > Vadose zone | place: USA... | reverse complement strand
GAGTTCAAATCCTGAAAATTCTGTTTCGCATCGAGATTGTTGAAAGGCTACCGGTAGAGGATCGCGGTCAGTCGTACCCTTCAACCACGGCTGGGAGAACGAGCATACGTACGTTAGGCCAGTTTGCCACGTCATCTGACCGGCTGCGGAACTGATCCAATAGCTTGCTGAGTATGGACAAAATACCCTTTGCAGGTCCGTCGCCGAAGTCCTTTATTTTATTGTCGATAGTGTCGAGCCGTGACTAGAGCATGTGCGCGTATCATTTAACACCACGAGACGGATGGCTAGGGAAAAAGGCGCTTACGTTGAATAAGCTAGCGCTGGTCCCCATTATGAACCCTGTTTGGTCGAAGAAAGTAGTGCATGCTGTGGTATTGGCTGGCTGGCCGTTGGTTAAGTGCGTCCCAGCATAGGTGATGTTTAACATCGCAGAGAGTTGAGGGTCCCAAGAACCGAATTCCATCGGGGTCATCTGTATTGAACCTTAGCGTCCATTCGGTCTTACACGAAGTGAAGAACTAAAATTCACCTCATACACAGTAGATTTTGGATCAAGCGTAGTTGTCAGATTTGAGCCGACAGGCCGCGAGTCTGCCTGGATAATCGGAAATGGCACCAGATGTTGCTGCCATGAGGAAATAAGCGGCACTCTGGACCATAACTGTCCCGCACCGTGTGCAGTGTCGTTTGTGAAGAAGTTTGCACGGCTGGTCTGGTTCAAGAAGTGATAGGATATCATACGCGACCAAGGGTCGGTTATGCTTGAATCTCTGAAATAGATTAGTAAAGGAGGGGAAATAGTACAGGATAGGCCTATCTTGATCAAGACCGTGCCGGTAGGGGGTCATTCGACTTACATCCCTGTGCCCGCTTTGGCCTCGACGCTTAGAAGGACATTATCAAAAAAGGCTCGATTGTTCTTCGAAAAGACTTTCGGACCATCTGGTGTGACGAGTGGGAGGGCAAGTAGCCAGCCCTGTAGATCGTTACCGTTCCCATACACGAGGTCCTTGATGGTTGGGAAGTCGTTCATATAGAGCGAGCCAATAAGCCATGAGCCTCCTGAATGAGTGAAGGGCGTGTCAATAACACTCGGGATTCAACCCCCAGTCAAACATGAATTCACGCAGCACAGACAATGATCGACCGTTCTACGTTTCAAAAAAAACCCCGAGACCCACCTGAGAGCCCGGATATATACGACATGACCTGCAATAACCCCCCCGTGCCAGCCGCCTTGGACGACTCATTCCGCGCATCGAGCGCAGAGAGTACGCCCGCGCCATACTGTGCCGCGCGATACCCGCCCCCACTTATGGCAACGCCGATTTTGGGAAAACTGCTGCTGTTGAATGACGAGAGGTTGTAGCCAATGGCTGAGCCATCGTCGATCCAGTTTTTCCATTCATTGAGAATGACTGTGTTCAAACGTGTGTTGACATAGCTTTCTTCGCGCGGATGCAAGGACTGGTTCACTGGCGTGAAGAGGCGCAAGAGGGGAGCAGTAGTGACGTTAGGACAGGGTTGGTTGACCAGTGGCGCGTAGTCTGTGACAGACCCATCTATGGCGTACACTAAGCCAGCAAGGGCGAAGGTGGACACGTAAATGTGGAGGTGCATGCGTTGCCCGTGTGAGCCGACGTCACCTTGTTATATGGTGATTCAGTGAACTCTAAATCATGACTTGGGATTGAGAGGATTGAGAGATTTGAGACTAGTTCGAAACGGCGAACTCAGCGAGCGGTGGAGTGTGCCACTTGTGTGCCGTTGAATTGAATTAGTGGGTGCCAGGGGCGCCACCTCAGATCCAAACCATACACACACAGGTCAAGAGCCATCAAGTGCATCTTCAATAGAAGTTCGCTGTCAGTTGCTCGTGCGTTTGTCCCAATGAATGCAAGGCACGCGTCAAGCACGACGGCCAGTGTGGGACAGGATGATGAGATGCGATGCGATGCGATGGACTTTTGTCCGGATCGAATAGGCCCAGGGTTAACATTACTGCTGTACCCACTGTCTCCAACGCCGGATTCGTAACTAACATACTGTAACGTCAATCGTTCCTACGTATTGGCGCCAATGAACTTAGACTAACGAAAACGGAATCGGAGAGAATGCAGTCTGCTCACGTCGAGAGAAGCCTCACAAGAGCTATTTCACTGACGCTCTCACTTAGGGGCCATTGAGGTGAGGGCAGGGTTTCCTGCGACCACCCTCCAGATCGTCTTCACTTGGGCAGAGTCAATCCCGGAGGTTAATCCCAGGGGTGTCACGATCGCGCGCTGCGCGCATTGTCGGGTGTCACGGTTGCCTCCGTCGGGACAAACCGTGGCGCCCAGGGCCTTCAGGGCACCCATTGACAATTTAGGGTGGCAGCACAGACAAAAAGTGAACAAACTGTGAGAAGAAAAATTAGTACAGTACCAAACTTAATGAGAAACTGTCAGAATATAAGCGAAAAACGAGCCGGATATTTGCGACACATGATGCATGCATGCACCATCCTTTTTCAGGTCATTAGATCAAAAACACACTACGCAACCGTATCAGGATTCCACACATACACAAGAACAAACCTAGATAAGTTGGTTGAGCGGCTTATAAGAACAGTGCAACAAATACGCAAGCGGCAGCCATACATGCCAACTTGGTGTGATACACTAGCGCCTAGTGGATAGGTGAAGCATGGAGCGCTTCCCGAACATGGCTGGAAATGGGACCATGGCACCTCGCCACTGCATGATCTAGAGTAGCACTAGTACCGGACCAGGCCATGTTCATTGCGAGGTGGTGTACTCAGCTGCGCAGTAGCCAGGGGAAAGGGTGTGATGAGCATGGCAAAATGGTGATTTTGCTTCGTCCGGGTATGCAAAGAATGCGCAGCACGGGAAAAGACGACAAATAAGGCGTGGTGCCGCACCGGACACCGCTCAAAAGGCTAGTATCGTCCCTCCTTTGGCAGAGAGTATCAATTGGGGGCTGGTCCAGTTACCGGCGATGTGTACAGCCATCCATGTTGATGAGGACTAGCAGCAAGCGGTGTCTTGTATGAAACAGGTAACAGAAAGCGAGTAATTGAGGTCATATTGAGGAAGGGATTGACTTGAACGGTGCAAACTATATGAGAATAAAGTTAACTTGCCTCAGTAGAGGCCCTGTTCATTGGAGATATGACATTGGGCCATTGAGGGGGAACGTGCAAGAGATGAGTACAATGCGTAAGGGGATAGAAAGAAATTGAAACTGCCAGAGGGACAGGATCTGCAACGTCAACTCGGCGATCAAACATTTGACGTCTGTCAAGTCTATTTGGATATTGCTGTAATGCCGGCATAGCTGGGCAATGAACATAACAGCCGGTACCATGATGCGAGTCCGGAAACTGTAGCCCAGGCTCAGGCGCTCATGCTCGATCAAACATACATACACAAGGCAAGTACTATGACAGCGACATAACATAATATTACGAAGCTACATGTGTTCATACTTTGCGTGCACACTCGCGGAAGGAAAAAGAAATACAAGATGATGGCGTATAACCACTACGACTGAGGATCATCATCAAACCCGCCTTCGAAGAGGAAGTTCGCTGCTAGCTCTTCATTCTTTCCACATGCAAAGTACGCCTCAATGGCCGCCTGTCGGGGGAAGCCAAGAGCCTCCAACTATGTGGCAAGTCAGATGTCAGTGGGGTACATATGGAAGGAAACTTACCCTCTCAATTGCCGCACGCTCCTCAGGTGTAACGTTTACGACATGAGCCCCTGGTGGGATAGGTTCACCATCGTCACCAACTTCAGGGCTGCCGAGCAGATCAAGCAATGCGTTAGGGTTTGAAGCCAAAGCCTGGGCGAGCTGAGGATTGTTTTGCGCGAGCTGCTGAATCATGGGCTGTAGCAAGGCGGGATTCTGGGCAGCGAGCTCCTGAAGCGCGGCGAGTCGGGGATCTGCGCGCAGGCCATGAGCTGCCAGACCTGAAGCTGCCGGAGCAGCCCCTAAAGCCGGGGGAACAGCGGCCGTGGGTTGCTGCTGCTGCTGCTGGGCCAGCTGTATGGGAATGAGAAATCAGACAATAACGCGTAGTGTACATGGCCAGAGAACGCAAACCTGGAACAAATTCTGGGGGGCGGAAGGTTGAGTGGGCGGAGCAGAAGACTGAGTGGGTGCAGCCGATTGAGTAACAGAGGACGCAGGAGGGTTGATGGGCGCCCGTGGGGTAGCATGTGCGTTAAGTTCTGCCTCTAAATGAGCAGGGATACCCTAATAACAGAAGTAGGTCAGCCCATGGTTTGCACACAGCTCATATTAGGTTGATGCGCACGGTAAGGAGATACTCGACAGCTCGGTCAGGGTTGTTATAGCTAGCACGCAGAGCGCGCATAACTTGATCCTTGGGATAGCCCATCTCTATCATACTGTTGATGGTTGTCTGGAGGGCATCACCGCTCAGAAACGAAGCGCCTAAGGCAGGTGGTTGCGACCCCTCAGTCGTTGCTGCAGCGGGGGTGGACGCAGAGGCAGGTGAAGAGACGTCAGCGGAAACCGGAACCGGAGACGCTGGTGTAGGTCCCACAGGATTGACAGGATTCGATGGGGTTTCAGGAACAGGCGGAGCAGTGTTTGTGCTTGTCGAGGGAGCTGGCGTGGGTTTGGGCTGGCGGTGGGTTCGATCAATCGCTAACTGAAGAATATCGCGATCCGAAGCGCACCTTGGATACCATAAGGACTAGGAAATCCTTCTCTTTGATCTCGCATGATTGGATTGTCTTGTCGTCCGACAAAACTTTGCCTTTGGGATTCTACTTAGAACTAATGTGGTCTGTGTGATAAACGCTAAAATACCCGAATAAATTATTTTCTGAGACTCTATAGGATGACCCTGGTCGGCATTGATCTTCTCTTTCAAGATGGAGATTGTGTCAGTGGGGTCAGCCTCGACCTGGAACGAGGTTAGATGAGCATCGACGAGGGGGAATAAGGAGCATAACTGACATGAAAGACCTTTTGTTGTAGTGTCTTTATTGTTATCTTCATTGATCTTGATGGTGAGAGGTGAGAGAGCAAACCTGAGGAGCCTGTGAGAGTGTACGCGTCCCACTAAAGGGTGATCTGCTGACATAAGCCTGTGTCATCGTCAGCTGTCCCGGCCCGCCGTGGCGTTCCAAAGACAAGACTCGAGGACGGTGAGGGCATGCCTGAGCCGACCAACAACCCACCACATGGATTACCAGCGTGGAGACGACTATTTGCGTAGTATTGCCTCTTTTATTCGTTCAAATGAAGCACGTCTCGCAGAAGCTGCCTTTCAAAGACGCAGACGCCCTCGCCAGCCCCAGTCTCCTTCATCCGGTCTCACGCTTAACCCGCTCCAATGGTTCACCTCAGATAGCACTCAACAATCTAGCCCTCCTAAACCCCTCATGTTTGTTATCGATACCCACCACCTATTCTATATCCTCACCCGCCTTGAAGCCCTCCGCTATAACGTTGGCTCCCTTGACGTTACAGTCGTCGCCCCATCACGACCCATGAATTACGTCGATGTGTTCCATGGAGTGGATACATCAGATACCATCTCTCTTTCCTCCATTCGCACCTCCTTGTCTACCGTTTCCCGGCTGTCACTTGGAGTGGGTCTTTGGGGACGTCCGGAGCCGCCAAGCCTGGATCAGGAACTGAAGTATATTTTTAGCAGCTTTACCAAGATCCCAACATTGTCGCTTCGAGCTCCAGGCCCCAAGCAGATCGCAGAAGTAGCAGGTGACCCTCCCAACGAGAATGCATTGCCTCTGGATGTATTTCGCAATCTGCAGAGTTTGGAGTGCATTGACATTGACCCACGGACGCTCCTTGGCTGGGACAGGCTTTCTGAAAGTCTATGGAGCCTCACGCTCATACGCAGTGGACTCGATGACGTGTCCGATTTATTCGTTGATGCAGTGTCGGGTGACTCTTTCCGGACGCAACCCACCCCTACCCTGAGGCCGAAAGGCCCCTCCCGTAGCACGCCCCTGCAAGAAACTATAACAGAGAGCGTAGAGGAGACTGTCGAGACTCCGGCCAGTGACGATCTCCCCAGACCCCCGTCACCTACTGAGTCCTCCACATATTCCTACTTACCACAGTCAAAATGGGCGTTCCTCAGATTTTTGTCGTTGTGTGATAACTCACTGACCTTCATTCCAACCGAATCCCTCCACCACCTCACATCTCTGACTTACCTCGATCTATCCTCCAATTTACTCGTTTCTATTCCTCCCGGCTTGTCGTCTCTGTATAATCTCACAACGCTTAACATCTCGGATAACATGATAGACTCTGTGCAAGGGATTTACAAGAAACTCGGCCAAGTGCTTACGATCAATATTTCCCATAATCGCCTAGATTCGCTTGCCGGTCTAGAGCGGCTCGTGGCACTAGAACGCGTAAACGTTGGTCATAATCGACTGGAGGAATCAGGAGAAATCGGTCGTCTCGCTTTATTACCCAACATTGCCGAGGTCTGCGTGGAAGGCAACCCATTCACGGAGATTGAAAGCGATTATCGTGTCAAGTGCTTCGATTTCTTCTGGAAAGAGGGCAAGACGATACTTCTGGACGGGTCTCAGGCAGGTTACTACGAGAAACTGAACCTGACCTCACAGCCACCAGAGCAGATGAGCTCCACTCGGTCAATTTCCAAGGCTCATTCACCGCCGACGGTACCTGTTGGAGTTGCAACGACAGCAGCGATTGCTGTGTCCTCAGCCGCGTCGAATCGTGCAAGCCCTTCGAGCAGCCCCACCTTTTCTCCCTCCTCATCGCATCACCCATCCTCGCTCCTCGCTGCGACCAGCGCAAAGGCCCGGAAAAAGCGGGTGAAGCGTATTGTGGATCTGGATGCTGACTCGAGTAGGAACGCAGCACGCCCGTGGGTTACGGGTTCAGAGGAGACCAGCGAGTATTCTGGGGCCTCCATGGTGCTTTCACGGTCCCCGCGTGCAGAACCAACGTCGCTGCCCTCCCCAAACGCGCCCGTGCCCGCATTCACGACGGGACCGAGATCAGCGGTTCACCCACCACCACTGGACGTCGCGGGCCTTGCGCCCAAGCACAGGCGCTCGCAGACCGAGTACACGCCTGTGTCAGCAACAGCAGAATCAGGCTCGACGTCTCCCGTGCTTACTCACCCACCCTCAGAGCGCATGATGAGCGTGAGAGTGCCATCACGCCGATCTGAGGCGCGACGCGGGCGTGCTGCCACGTCCGTGTTCGAGACACCTATGACGAAACCGGATGACGTACTGGTGGAAGAAGGGGCCGAAAGAGAGATCAAGGAGGCGGATGCGTTCCGCGCACGGATCGAGGCGCTGAAGTCTGAGATGGGCGACGGATGGCTGAAGGTGTTCACACAGAGCAATGCTGCGGTGACAAGGACAGCCGCAGAGCAGAGGACTGGGGTTTCTGGATAGTAATTAGCGTTGTGCTTTGGGGACATTCTATCTAGCCTGATACCAACATGAATCGATTTGGAGTACGTGTACTGTAATCAGCCGTGGTCTCCGGGGTCCTGATGGATTTTTGGGCTGAAACCCCGCCCTTCGCCCCGCCTGCAACAACCGCCACTCTCATCTTTCCTCTTTCATCGTCGCTCATTATCCTCCCTCTTATTTCAATCAATGGGTGCAAACCTCTCTAAAGCCCTCGGTGTGTTTTCACTCTCCATTTCAGCACATCCTATGGGTCTCACGTCGACGTCGGTCTCGCGATACTGGTGCTTCCAGGCCGCCTCTTTGGCAATAAGGAGATGAGGTTGCTGATGTTGGGTTTGGATGCTGCGGGAAAGACAAGTGAGGATGTGTTGTTGAGTTCTGCCATATGGGTAATACTCACAGTAGCCCGACAGCGATCTTGTACAAGCTCAAGCTAAACCAATCTGTCACAACGATTCCAACAGGTGCGTTTGCATGATAAGCCCGCCAACTCTCCCATTCTTCCCATTAAAACACTACCGCAGTCGGCTTCAATGTGGAGACCGTCACGTACAAGAACGTCAAGTTTAATGTATGGGATGTAGGAGGGCAGGATAAAATCCGTCCTCTTTGGAGACACTACTACACCGGTACCCAAGGCCTGGTGTTTGTCGTAGATAGTCAGGATAGGGAGAGGATAGACGAGGCGAAGCAAGAGTTGCACCGCATCCTCAGCGATCGGGAAATGAAGGACTGCTTGTTGCTCGTTTTTGCGAACAAGCAGGATTTACCAGGCGGTGGGTATCATTCTGTGCATCTCTCTCCCTTGATACACCTAATTTTTGGCATCCGTTTCGCTTTGAAGCCATGTCTCCTGCCGAGGTTACTGAGAAGCTGGGCCTTCACCGGATGCGAGACCGCTCATGGTATGTCCACCCAAGGTGAGGATGGCAATGTACTTTACCTTGTGTGTCAATTGGAATAATATTTGTCTTTTCAGTTGTGCTACTACGGGGGAAGGTTTGTTCGAAGGTCTGCAGTGGCTGTCGCAGAACGTTAAAAAACGTCAGGAAAAAAATGTCTATCCAGTATCCGTCCCAAACTGATTTTTTTTCTAGAACCTTGACGTGAATGCGGTCTTCTTTCACCCGCTTTCCTTTCGCTGCTATACCCCATAATGTCCTGCTGATCTTGGCTCGTTTCATGCCCATGCATGATGATTCCGGCCCTCCACACTCATACCTACGTACATGTCCATGCCTCTCGCGCTCCCCAGTACCTCCGCCGCCTCGCCGTGTAGATTTCTTTAAGTCGCCATGTCTATTTCTGTCCCATCGACTGCACTGGAATGTTAGCCGTGGTGGGCATATATGTGTAGAGATTACGTAAGGGTGTCTACTTCGGTAGTCAACGGCAGTGCGAAAACACTTTGTCAGGGAATATTATTTGTTTCGCCATCTTTTTCCCAACAACCATGATCCCATCAAGGGCGGCGGTGTTGAAATCTGTGCCTTCCAGAAACTTCACATCGTATTCCGTGAACGGTTTCACAGGTGCTGTGGGAAACACCCCTCTCGTGAGAGACCGCTCTCTCCTTTCCCCTTCTGTGGGGGCATTGTATCTGAGCCCTGTGGACGCAGATCTATCTGAAAGGCCTTTCGGAAAAGACGGGATCGAAAATTTATGGCAAAGCCGAATTCCAAAACCCTGGTGGGAGCGTGAAGGATAGAGCCGCACTTGGCATCGTCGAGGCGGCGGAGGCTGATGGTCGGTGCGTGCACCTTTCCGTTTCCCTCCTCGCGATCTTTTCTGTTTTGCGTACATGGCGTGCACGGTGGTACTGTATATCCGCATACCTGCATGCTCGATCGATAGGAAAAAACAAAACTTCCGAAAACTGACTTTGATATATTATTTGTTTTATCCTATCGGGTTCACCAGGCTCAAGCCAGGCGGAACAGTCGTTGAAGGCACAGCAGGAAACACGGGTATCGGTCTGGCGCATGTCTGCCGCTCAAAGGGATACCACTGCGTGATCTATATGCCAGACACGCAGAGCCAAGAGAAGATCGACCTTCTGCGGATGCTCGGTGCCGATGTACGACCGGTGCCCGCGGTGCCCTACGAAGATACGCGGAACTACAACCACCAGGCACGCGACTATGCCCACGCGACGCCCGGCGCGGTCTGGACGGACCAGTTTGATAACACCGCCAACGCGGGCGCGCATTACAGGACTACGGGCCCGGAGATTTGGACACAGACGTCCGGCGCTGTTGATGCATTCATTGCCGCTACTGGTACGGGCGGCACTCTCGCGGGCGTTGGGAAGTATCTAAAGGAGAAGAGCGGTGGGAAAACACAGGTGTGGTTGGCGGACCCGCCGGGTAGCGTCTTGCACAGCTATGTGACCAGCGGAGGAAAGCTGAAGGAGAGGACGGGAAGTTCCATAACAGAAGGTACGGTGAACATCGCCGTTATTTCTTGTTGTCGAGTTCTCACCCGTGTGTTATGGCGTTGGTGTGGTGTGTGGTGGCGCGCAGGAATCGGCCAAGGACGCATCACGGACAATCTGGGGACGTTTGTCGAGAAGCTCGACGGCGCGCTTCATATCGCTGACGAGAAGTCGATAGCGATGGTGTATGACCTCTTCGACACTGAGGGGTTGTACCTCGGCGCAAGCTCCGCTCTAAACGTGGTGGCCGCATATGAACTGGCACTACATCTGGGCCCAGGTGACGTACCAGCCTATCGTAAATCAAGGTACAATAGATTTACGTTTACTAGGTAAAACAATCACGACGGTGCTTTGCGACGGAGCATATCGATACCAAAGTAGATTGTTTTCCAAGAGGTGGCTACAGTCCAAAGGCTTAACGGACGCGATACCAGAACACTTGAAGAAATACGCTGTCTTGGATTAGCGAATTTGGTACATGATCTGGGTACATTGCAACGTTTTGGAATATAACGTTAAGAGCATACGTCGGTGTGATGAATCATTCACATCTGTTGGCATGGCAGACAGATGAAGTGTGCGTTGGCCGACTACTGATGATGAGAATTGTGACTACAGTTGACTATCTCATAATGCATATTTTTATGCAGGATGCCCAAGGTGTGCAATTCAAGGGAGGACATCCATTTTTGGGATTCTACAATTAGGCTAGGTAGTCTACAAGAATATGTAACAATTTTTTGGTGCAGAGTTCTGGGCCGGCCATGAAGTGGAAATAAGTGCTCAAAAAAGCTATGCATTATGAGATAGTCAACTG
>Ga0137358_10002338_pt1 | contig 10732 bp, 10 predicted proteins | sample Mad1_20_16metaG_FD_105551 | JGI IMG/M metagenome (GOLD analysis project Ga0137358, IMG submission 105551) | Vadose zone soil microbial communities from Angelo Coast Range Reserve, California, USA - Mad1_20_16 metaG | ecosystem: Environmental > Terrestrial > Soil > Vadose zone | place: USA... | reverse complement strand
GCCGCCGGGTGAAGGAGCTCACGAAACTGAAATCACTTCAGCTGCGGAGTTGGATGGGGCGTGCAAATCCAAAGCTACCAAACGCTTCGCCTTTGTCACCTGTCAAAAAGAACAGAAACGCACTGACTTCATTTAGCAGAGACACAATTCCCGACCGTCCACCCGCGTTAATAATACGGTCATAAGTAGGTATACATAGATTGCAGTTAAGCAATCGCATACTGAGTGTCGGGAGTAAGAAAGAACATGCGGATGGTCCAGGGTAGCCGTTGCAGCGAACGAAGGCGTGCCCGAACGTATTGTTTTAGTTCCTTCCCGCTGCGCAGCCCAGCTTTGGCGACACCATGGCGTTTTAGGTAATTCCAGACTTGCTCGTCCGGATTGAGTTCCGGGGAGTAGGGCGGTAGAAAGAATAATTGCAACTTCCCGTCCAGACTGGCCACGTAGTCCTTCACCCGTCGACTCGAATGATAGCTACCGCCGTCGAGAATGAGGAAAATCGGCCGCGCTGCGTTATGCATCAGGCGCTTCAGAAACTCGACAAAGACCGCACCGTTGACTCTGCCCTTGGCCACCATGAAACGCAGGTTGCCCCGCGCGCTGATGGCCGAGATCATATTCACCGAACTCCGTTGCCCCGTGCTCCGCACCACCGGCGTCTGGCCCTTAATCCCCCACGTCGTTCCCGCATGACTATCCGATCGCACCCCGGCTTCGTCGCCAAAGTAGATATCCGCCCCGACTTCCCGAGCCTGTCGGCGAATCCGCGGGTACTCCTGCTCCAGCCACCGCCGCACTCGTTTCGGGTCTTGCTCGAGGGCCCGGAACAACGGTCGTTGGCACGTCAACCCGAGTTGTTTCAGCAGCCTCCCTACACTGGCCACGCTCAACTTCAAGTCCCATTGCTCCCGCAACAAAACCCGGATCATCTCCCGAGTCCAGAGCGCAAACTCGAACCGGAACTGCAGCGGACTCTTGCCGGTGACCGTACCATAGAGCCAGCGCATCTGGGCGGCCTGGATCTTCATCGGCCGACCCTTCAGGGCCCGGGCCTTCAGCGCACCCCAACCCCCGCTGCGGTATCTTGCAAGCCATGTGTAAATGCAGCTTCGCGTAAAGCCCAACGCTTGGATCACGGCTTCTGGGCTCTCGCCCGCTTGCACTCTTTCCACCGCACGAATCCGAATCTCCTGCAACGTCTTATGGTCGAGGGCACGAGCGTCACGTCGTTTCATGTCCGCCATTGTAATCTATGTATACTTACTTATGAACATATTAATAGAACCGAGCAGGTATTCGTTGCGCTTGTGCTTGTCCAGTGCCTTGCCTAAACGAATTTCGGACAGACCGGCGCCGTAAAACGGCGCAGTGTCGAAATAGCGCGTGCCTTGCTGCCGCATCGGGTATGTTGCGGAACATGTTGCCCAGGGGCCGCAGCGCCAGAGCCCAAAGGAACAGCTAACAATTTGTCTCTGATCATGATCCCTCCACAGATGTCAATGTCGTTATTGTCAAAACCATTGCCGTTTCCCGAATGCTGTGTCGCGCAGTTGCAAAGTTAACTTCAATACAAAATGCAAGTCGCGTACCACTATCACGACTTGGAAAAGTTGCATTTGTTGAAAGTGTTCGACTCGTTGAATTCGCCCGAGTTCAGTTCTTGGCGACTCGGGGCCGGTGACGCTCAACCGACAATCGGCGCTGGCGGAACGGCGATTGCGCATTCCGTCCCAGCGCGTGAACCTGCAATCAGCGCATCTACAATCGAATAGCTCTGCAATTGCCTTCGCTCGCGCTGGCTTTCTATACGATGGCGGCGGAATGATCCTGGTTTCGCGCAAAGGATGGTGTTCAGCTACCACAAGTGGTACTGGACCTGTTCGGGAGCGATAGAGGGCCGATGCAGGAGTGATGTATGGCATGCAAAGCTCAATCGAGTTGACTCGCGCGAAGTTCCTACGGAATCAATAACCTGTTCGTTGTTCCAACTGTTGAGAGACTTCCTAGGGGGATCGTACGATGGCGAATCCAAACAAGAGCGATTTGCACGATCGACTCGAAAGATATCGCGACGAAAAACTCTATCTCCTTCCAGTAAATGGTTCCGACACGCAGTGGTACCGCAACATTCTGGAGAACCGAAGCAATTCGGATCGAAGCACGCGGCCAGGAAGGTAATTTCCGCGCCGTCGCTATTAAGAAACCGGAATCGGTGAAATCTGTGATTGAGAAGTTTCGCGAAAAGTACGGGGCAGGCGACGTGAAGAAATATTACTCGAAATTTGATGTGGCAGTGCTAGCCGAACCGGCCTAACGCTTGGGTACTGACTTGTCAGTGTCTCTCGTACATCGCGAACTCAGGTAAACAACGCGCCAGTCAGGTCTACGATCCCATTCGGGTGAATGAGATGGCGTACGACTGGCGAGCTCCGAATAAGGCTGCGGACTCACTGCTCCGTTTCCTGATCAGCGCGGGTCACGCGGTCGTGCTGGCGCAGGTGCTCTCCCCAGGAGGCTATAAGACAGGAGGCTATAAGAAAAGTCTCCATATAACGAGTCGGATTCTCAGTGTCGCGAAAGATTTGCCACTCATAGGCGCCGTCACGCCGCGGGATGCACTGTAGTCGTGCATTGCGGTCAGGAACTCGTTTTCATGTTCCGGGGCTACGTCATATTCAACCGTCACAAGGACGGGACCAGCATTGGGTTCGGATTCTGGAATTAGGACCGCGGGCAATCGCCAATGCGCCCACGGCGTAAGATCAGCCACAGTGTCAGGGAGTTTCAGAAACAATCCAAAGATGGTGCTGGCGATTGATCCGGCCCCAGCCCACATCGGTGCTCCGTGGATTCCGCTCTTCAGGGCTAGACCACCCCATACGGCACTGCCACCTGCCATCGCTCCCTGAATCACGAGCAGTGACACCGCGAGCACACGAGCCCGAACCTAATCCGGAGAGCGAAGCTCATCGACAAGATTCCGGGTACGGTGTTCGCACCCGGTGATCTGGCGTATTCGGACGGGTCTGGCGAGCAGTTCGCCAAGTTTCCACTGAGGGCCATTTGGACAGGAAATCATGAGTGCGAAAAATTGTTAATGCCCTACCCAGGGATCGTTCTCTGCATCCGCTAGGGAGCTACGCAGTGAGCAACGGGTCTGCGAGCTTTCTAAACGTGCAACAGAAATTCTGGATTGTCCGGCAGGTCGCAACTAAACTTCATGGGTTTGAAGTTGGGATCAAACTTCAGAATTGTGTTCTCCGTGCGGCTGGCCACGTAAAAGTTGCCGGTGTTTCCGAATGTCATTCCGCAGGAGTTCTTTACTTGCACAGTGTTGATGGCTTTAAGTTCCAGTTTGCCCGGAGAGCTTGGAATTCTGCTCGCAAACACATGATCCCCGCCGCTGACGTACAAGCTACCGTTGTGCACAATAAGATGGACGGGCGCCCCCGACTCTAGCTCGTTGCTCTGGCCTAAGTACTTGCCAGTGGTGTCGTAGATCTTCACCCTGCAGGCAGGCTGGTCAGCAACGTAGAGTCTGCCATTCGTCCAAACCAACCCTCGGACTGAGTGCTTCTTGGCTTCAACGGGCGAGTACGCGAGGCCAGCCGGACTCGCAACGGGCGTGGTGGCCGGATTGGACAAGTTGCCATTGCTGGATGCCACGAAGGTTCCGGGGAGGAACATCCCGAAAGTGGGAAGTGCTGCAGCGACGGGTGCGGGCCTTCCAATCCTGCCGTCATCGGAGACGATCAGACGCGTGACCACGTTGGTGTCCTGGCTGGACAAGTAGCAAAAGCCGAGGCCATCGAAGGTGAAATCAAACGGATGCAGGATGCCCTTGCACGTCTGGGCCGACGCGAACCGGCTTACAAATCTATATTGTGTTCCAGATCCCTCGTAGCAAAGCACGCTGTTTTGGGTCTTGTTCGCATTTGCCACGTATAGGTATTTACCGACGAGGTACGCAGCTCGAAGCTCATTTAGGATCACGTCCTCGCTCTCGTCCAGCACGGAAGAAGTAATCCTGTTGCCGTCTTTGTCGTAGGCATGAACATTATTCTTGTGCGGATCCCTCTCAGGTTTGCCGCCATGGAGAGTGACGAACAGCATAACGATCCTCCCCGAATGATTTCAAAGTCGCTGGATTGTAACGCCGATTCCGCAAGCAGCGTGGGCTATTGGAAGCGATTCACCAACCGATCACCATTGTGGCGTTCGTGGTTGCAACGTTTCATCGATGCCGATCACCATAACATCGAGGGTCGGCGTTTCGCGGAGACCATCAAGGGAAATCTTATTCAGCACCGAAAATCATAAGCGCAATACAAAGTTCAACAGCATGACAGTCCTCATGTGCGGGCATACTGTCCGCAACAACGGATAATGGTACTCCCACCCAAATATAAGGAGGAGCCCGGTGAGCTACAGATTAGTGTTCGCTCCAACGCACAGCATCATAGTTCGGCAACTGCGCCGGTTCGCATTTTCTTTCGCACTGCTACCGGCTTTGCTTTTCAGCCGCACGACCTGGGCGCAAACTGTGGACACCGTTCCGGCCGACCAAAAAGTGAAGAAGGTGTTCAATTCCGCCAAGGACCGACTGGAGGCCATGCACACGGCTTCGCTTTTTAGGGCGAAGGCTGTAGGAGAAGCCAACATCCTGGAGGGTCCCGAGCAGAACAAGAAGCAGTTTCAACTTCACTTCAACGACAAAGTGATCTGCGATTTCGCTGCGCCGGGCTCCCAAATGGGCGGCAAGACTCCCAAGTTCTCCTGCAAGATTACCCGCGTCGAAAGCGCCGACGGCGAGGTCCAAACCTTGACTCCCGAAATGGACGAGGAGCCGGTCAAGGTCAAGTTCGGAGCCGATGACAACGAAGTCTATGCTGAGGTCGCCGCCACGCGCCTGATGTGGGCGCTGGGTTACTACGCCGACGCGTGGTTCCCGGTTCATGTCGAGTGTCACAACTGTCCTGAGAATCCGGTCTCCGGTTCTGGGCCTGCGGGAACGCGGATGTTCGACCCGGCTACCATCGTGCGGAAGTATCCGGGCCACAAAATGTACGAAAGCGGGAACGAAGAACAAGGCTGGAGCTGGAAAGAGCTCGATACCGCCAATGGCCGACCCACGTACGAACGAGACGGGCTGAAACTACTGGCTGCGTTCCTGCAGCACAGCGACAACAAGCCGCCGCAACAACGTGTGACGTGCGACAAGGTGCATGTGGATCAGAACACTCAGCCCTTCACCACCACCTGCGAAAAACCGGTCATGATGGTCCAGGACGTCGGCGCCACGTTCGGGGGGGGAGGCTGGTTCACCAGCAACGGTTCCGCGAAAATGAATCTGCAGGTGTGGTCCGGCAAGAAGCTTTGGAACAAGGCCGGGACCGAGGGTGCGCCTAAGCAGTGCAAGGCCGCGTTAAGCAAAAGCCTGACCGCACACGACGGCTTGGGTGATCCGTTGATTAGCGAAGAAGGACGGCGATTCGACGCCGGCCTGATGTGCCAGCTCTCCGACCACCAACTCGAAGAACTCTTCAAGGCCTCGCGTGCGGCCGAGATGCCCCAGTATCACAACCACGACGGCAGCTTCAAAGGCGGAGTGGATGAGGCTTCGGTCATCCGGCAGTGGGTGGACGCGTTCAAGCAGAAACGCGAACAACTCGTGAGCGGACGCTGCGAGTGGAAGGAAAAGCCGGCCGACCTCGCCGCGATTGACAATCCGATGGGTGTTTCGACGGTACCGAACTTCTGCACGGCCAAGCCCTTCTGACAGGGGGACCGCGCGCCGGGCGCGAGCGAAGGATGTTCCCATGCTGAGCAGATCTATTTTCACCTTGTGGTTGGTCACGATTGGCGTCGCGAGCGGAGTTGCGCAGACCCATGGGTGCGAAGTTCCCCCTGGCATGACCAAGGAGCAGAAGCTGCCTTGTGTTCGCGCGGCCAGCATTCTGCTCGATCAACCTGCGCTGACTGCGGCCCAGCTGGCCAATGGCTCGGACTTCGATGCTGCAGAGCCCGAGAGGAGCCGATTCGCCTACTTCACGGCCGGCGACACGATTGGGTGTTACTTTCGTCCGCACTACGCTTTTGCAAAAGTCCCGGGCGACAGCATGAAATTTCAATGCTGGCATATGACTCCGGACGGTGCGTTCTACGGCCGGAAAGGCGAAACCATCCGCGTCGACGACGTGAAGGTCGTAGTTGAGAAGGACAAGAGCGGCGAGAAAGAGGCGTCACTCTACCCGCGCAACGACGACAAGAACGAGCACGAAATCAAGGCCGACCGGTTCAAGATCAAGTATCTTAAGCCGCCATACCCCGACCACAACCCGCGCTTCAATGAAATCTTCACTGCGGTCGCGACCACGAGAATCATGTGGCTACTGGGCTTTCCGGCCGACCACGTGTACCCGTCCGGAGCGGCCAATTGCATTGGCTGTACTGACGATCCGTTCGGAAGGAATCTGGCCGACAACAAGGCCTCTATTAAGGACGCGCCAGCCATCTTCAAGGTGGTGAATGCGGAACGCGAGCTGCCGTGGGACCAAATCAATCCCCACGACGACGAAACTTGGTCGTGGACCGATGCAGCCAAGTATTATTCCGATGGCGAATGGACGGACCAGCAAAAAGTGGAGTACGACGCGTACCGGCTCGCTTTGGGACTGATCCACTACTACAACGCACTCCCACAGCAGAACCGACTCGATTGCGCGGAGTGGGAGCCGGAAATTGCGGGCCACTCCAAAGTTTGTCGAAAGCCCATGATCTATGTGCATGATCTCGGATCGACCTTCGGCAAGAAGCGAAGCGGCTTCGATCTGTTCGGTACCAATCCGCGCGGTATTTTCGACGCATATGAGCCGCAGACCGTTTTCCTAAACCCAGGGAATTGCGAGCTGCGGGCAACGCTGTTGGGCGACAAGCAGGTCTTTAAGGAAGCACAGGACCTCATGATCCGGCGTCTAGCGCGTCTGGATCGTGAAACTGTGAAGTCCATCTTCAGGGTAGCACGCTTCAACATGATGGATCAAAAGCAGGTGAAGAGATTGCGCGCCGCAGGCTCGCAGAATGTTGACGAAGCGGCTCTTGATGAATGGACAAATGTTTTTCTTAAACGGATCGAGGAAGTTCGCACCGCCGGCAACTGCAAACCGAATTAAGGCCGTACGGGAGGCCTTCGCTCGGTCGCGACACCAACGCGACTCCGCCTGTGCGATGAAACGAGCAGCGCGAACACCGCACCATTCATACGCCAGAGTAGTGGGCGGTGCTGCCGCTTGAAGAAGCTAAACGTTTCTAACGTTCTGCTGCTGGACTCCCTGAACGCACCCTCGCGGTTCCGATGCCGATCTCTCGATCGCGGGATACGTTGTCGGAGGGTTCCATGACGAGTCGTTACCTTCACGCCATCCCTCGTAGAGTAGTGCTGATGGGACAGCACGTCTGATGAATTGATCCTTTCTACAGACAATCATCTCAGCAACTTTCAGGTCACAGCGATAAAACACTAACGTCACTCGGGAACAATCGCCGAGGTGCCGGGGATGGCCACATCGCCGGTTAGCCCAGCCCTGGCTTTCCCGTTGTGGATTATTTCCAGCTTGCCCATCGTCCGGCCGCAGTTGGCGGAAGTGCCAATGGAGATTCTCACTCTCACAAGAGGACTTCTGCTCTTGGAGCTTCCGGACTCTTAATCTCGTCCTTCGTGCGCTACATCAACTCCTCAACGAACGACCGAGCCACGTCGGGTGCTATCCGTGTCTCGGCGTGCAGCAGCGGGCCTGTGTTCAACACTGGCTCGGCTCCGTGCAAGCTGGGCAGGTCGGTGCGCTCAAAGAACTTTCCAATTGGGATCTCGTCACCCCAGATCAGAGATTTTTCCATCGCGGCCATCCAGTCGGCGGGATTGTGAGCGGGATTGTCCTCGAGCTTTTTCACTCGCGGGCGAAACCATTGGTAAGTATTGTCGTGGTTATAGGTCACGCAAGGGCTGAAGACGTCTAGGAACGAAAAACCCTTGTGCTTGATGCCTTGCTTGATCAGTTCTGTAAGGTGCTTTTGTTCGCCGCTAAAGCCGCGGGCGACGAACGTAGCCCCAGCAGCTAGAGCCAGCGAAATTGGATTGACGGGCGCCTCGATGTTGCCAAAGGGCATGCTTTTCGTCTTCATGCCGACGCGGCTGGTGGGTGAAGTCTGACCGGTCGTGAGGCCGTAGATCTGATTGTCCATCACTATATAGAGCAGGTCAACGTTGCGGCGCATACTATGGACGAAGTGATTGCCGCCAATGCCGAAGCCATCGCCGTCACCGCCCGTCACCAGTACGGTCAGTTCGTGATTCGCAAGCTTCACTCCAGTGGCGACCGCCAGCGCCCGGCCATGCAACGTGTGCATGCCGTAAGTGTTGATGAACCCAGGAAAGTTAGACGAACACCCGATGCCGCTGATCGTGACCACATTGTGATTTGGGATCTGGAGATCGACCAGCGCCTTTTGGACGGCTGCCAGCACTCCAAAATCACCGCATCCGGGACACCAATCGGGATCGACTTTGCCTTTCAGGTCGGCCATCGCCGCTTGCTTGGTATCTGCTAGAACCGTCGCCATTGTTCTGTTCTCCTCAAACCAGGATTTCATGTGCGGGAACGGAAAGTCTGGACGCGCCGCCCAGTTGCTCCTTGACCGCTTCCACAATATGGTGCGGCATGAACGGCTCCCCGTCGTATTTTCGGATGTATCCGTGCGGCACATAACTAGTTTCGCTGCGCAGGTAGCGGGCGAACTGGCCGCTGTAGTTGTTCTCCACGATGATCGTGTGACGTGCATCTTTCAGAATGTCGAGGATCGCGTCGCCGTGCAGCGGCACAAGCCAGCGGATCTGAAGCTGATTGGCCGGAATGCCTTGTTCGGTGAGGATCTCGCAAGCTTCTTCAATCACTCCTTTGGTAGATCCCCAGCCGATCAATGTGATGTCGGCGTCACGTGGACCTGACAGCACAGGCGGAGCAACGGCAGCTTCGATACCGGCAACTTTCCGCATGCGCTTTTCCATCATGGCGCGACGCTTGGTTGGGTTCGTAAACTCGTCACTGATCAGAACGCCGTCTTCATCGTGTTCGTCACTGGCCGCGGTATGGGTGTGGCCGGGAACACCCGGAACGGCGCGGGGCGAGATCCCGCTTTCGGTGATTTTGTATCGTTTATAGGCACCCTCTCCATTCGACTCATGCGCCGCGGAGGCTGTGGTGATCAGTTCCCCACGATCGACGACCGGAGCAAAGTCCAAGTCCCTCGGCTCCACGCTGAGCCGGCCTTCCGACAACAGCAGATCGCAGAGCACGATGCCCGGGCATTGATAGCGGTCCGCAATATTGAAAATTTCGGGGATGACCTTGAAGCAGTCTCCAATATCGAGAGGAGCCGCGATGACCCGCGGATAGTCGCCGAAGGCAGCACCTAACATTTGCCAGAGATCGCCCTGCTCGGTCTTGGTGGGGACGCCCGTGGACGGCCCGGCGCGTTGGCAGTCGATGACCACCACTGGCGTTTCCATCATCGCCGACAGTCCGAGCCCTTCACTCATCAGGGCAAAGCCACCGCCTGAGGTCGCGCACATCGACCGAACCCCAGCATGGGATGCGCCAATTGCCATATTCACGACGCCGATTTCATCTTCTACCTGGCGGACCATGATGTTGGCTTTGCGAGCGTGAGCCGCCATCCAGTGCAGAACACCCGTCGAAGGACTCATCGGGTAAGCGCAATAGAACTTCACGCCCGCGGCAGCGCCACCCATGGCCATCGCGGTGTTGCCACTGAGTACCGCATAGCGGTTGTTGGTAACGGGCAGTGACCAGGAGAAGGACTTGAAATTTGCGGCCGCATACTCGTAGCCGGCGCGAGCGATCTCGACGTTTTCTGACACGACCGCCGCGCCCTTCTTCTTGAATTGCTCGGTGAGGACCTCCTCGAGCGCCTGGAAGCCGATGCCCATCATGTTGAGACCGGCGCCCACCGCCAGGGTGTTTTGAGCAATCTTGTTCCGGGTGATGTCGGCCAACTTCGAGACTGGTAGCGGACAGAGCGCGGTCCCGCGCGCGGCGTCGCCCGGCTTAATGGCATCGGCGTTATAAATACAGGCAGCTCCCTCGCGAAGCAGTCCGAGGTGACGATCCATGGCGTCCTGATTCAGCGGGATCAGCAAGTCGAGGCGGTCACCCATGTTGGTGACTTTCTCGGGGCCAGTACGAATCGTGAGAAACGTGTGGCCGCCACGGATGATCGACTGGTAGGCATTGTAGGCATTCAGGTGCAGGCCACGGCGGCTGAAGATCTTTGCGAAGATGTCGCCCGGGGTCGCTACTCCCTGACCGGCGGCGCCTCCAATTGCAATGGTGAAGGTCTGCTTCATAGCGATCTCCGTGCGCCGGTTAAAACCGGCAAGGTGTGGTGAATGAAAGTTTCATACGTTGAAGGACTAGCGAACCACAACGGCCCCGAGTCATGCGGAGCCGCCCGTGAGGGCGGCGTCGAAGCCGTTGGCAGGACCGACGCGTCGTGCGGCTCATCCGAAAATGGCTGAACGCCCCTGTGTTGGGGGATGGGAAACGGATACGAGTGGAAGAAGGAACGCCCCAGGGCTGGCTGCCACCACCGCGAATCTGTCATCCCTATCCTCTCCGCCGTCTTGGTGTCATCCCCTAAGGTAAGAGCCGGATGC
>Ga0137358_10002332_pt1 | contig 10739 bp, 9 predicted proteins | sample Mad1_20_16metaG_FD_105551 | JGI IMG/M metagenome (GOLD analysis project Ga0137358, IMG submission 105551) | Vadose zone soil microbial communities from Angelo Coast Range Reserve, California, USA - Mad1_20_16 metaG | ecosystem: Environmental > Terrestrial > Soil > Vadose zone | place: USA... | reverse complement strand
CCCTTCTCAGATACGTGTTCCTCAGTGGGTTCTTCTCGATGTCACGGTACGTTGCTAAGTTTTCCTTCTACGGTGCCGCTAATCACAACACACTCCAGAATGAGAACCTTTGGAACTACAATAAATCGCAGAGCGTCGGTGGTGAACATCATCTCCCCTATCCTTTTTTTTTCCTGTTACAGTTCCTCATCCACTATTTCAATAGACTCTCCAGAGCTCGGTCCGGGCGCGATTCTCGGCCCATCTTCTCACACAAGTAGTTCAAATACGGGCGCAATCGTGGGTGGCGTTGTCGGTGGTGTAGCAGCCATCTCCATCGCCGTTGCCCTGATCTTCTTCTATCTACGGCGACGACGCTCACGAACACCGTCCGCCGCGGCTCCTGGCGTCGGTGCATCCCAGCCGCCCATGGATGAAATTCAACAGCCATTGACAGAGGAAGCGACAATTACCGGGTCGTCTCTACCGACATCGTCTACGCATGGAACACCCGGAGCTCCGATGAGGTTATATGTCCGTGTTTTCGTCCCCAATCCTCTGTGTGTGCTCATCGTATGAACTTTCTTGCAATTTTTTTTCTTTCGATACCCAGGACCCGAATGATCCAACTACCTTCCCTGGGTACCAAGGAGCTCAGCAGGCACCGGCCACGACTCAAGGACCCGTGTCGTCGCACAGCGGAACCGGAACCTACCTGGTCACCATGCAAACCTCGCGGCCGCAGGGATATCACGGTTTACCTGCTGTCTGATTTCGCGCTTATCGCGCTTAGGAACCGATCACATGTAGAGGAGTCCGGGACGTCTAAGTTAGCACTACTTCATCCCACCTCCTAAAAGTCGCCCCTTTTTTGTTGTAAAAGCAGTTATGGTTGCAAAGCTGCGTTGGCATCTTTATTTTAGGGATGTATCTATACAGAAAAATGACCAGCCAAGGACCGAAGAGATCGCGTGATAGCTACCTCATCCTCATTAAGGTCTCACTTCTCGATGCCATTGCTATTCAGCGTTCTTTGGCTCTTTGACATAACCCAATGGCCGACACAGGAGTAAAGCTCTTATTCTGACACGATTTACCGAAGGCTTGCTTCTCCCGTTCTCCCGGGGCACCCGTCCAGCCGCTTTAGCGCGCTCAGGTCACGGCCGTGCGAGTGAGTTGGATAGGAGAGAGATGAGAGGAGGGAAGGGGTCAGTGTTCGACAAAGGGGCAAAGCGTGTGTCGGCTCGTTTGCTCGCGCTAACGCCCTGCACCCCCGGGCCGAAGAGGCTGACAAGCAGAAGCAGAAGCGAAAGTAAGCACCAAGAGAGGTCTATCCATGAGACTGATGGGGATTCGGCTTAAATACGTGAGGGATCTACTAACCAACTAGTCCTTTTGGAGAACTGGTAGACACAAGCGAGAATGATGAAAGCTAACAAGGCGACACAGCCAGGCCGCTGATGCTGATGCGAGAATTGTATACTATGATGCACGGGTATCACAGTCCTGTCATGCTATGTGTTGAGGCAGTGTGCCCGAGTACTGGAAAGCCGAAAACTGTCCAAGAAGTCCGAGAACTAAGAAGCGACGGAGCGACAATAGTTGAAAGTAATGAGAGCTAGAGGGAAACCAAGGACAAGGGAATGAGAGAAGATGCTCGCCTATCTTACACCGATCAAAGGGTGCGGCGAAAGTACTGCTCAGCCTCGATCGCATCATGCCTCGTTCACTTCTAATGCATTTTTGGTTTTCTTAGTTCGCCTCAAGGCTCGAGGCCCGGGCACGTGTTCAACCAATTTCCAAAACAAGTAACCGACCAACCAGACATCACCGCGGTTTACTTGCCTTGTCCTTGGACTCTCCCACACTATACTGCATGTCTATTCAACTTCATCACACACCAACGTGCATCAGGCATGTCAGTGATGCGCCCCCAGACACAGCCTGGGCCAGCGGCGTGGGAGAGATCCCCAGAATTCGACATATGGTATTGGTATTGCGGTTGTTCTAAGAAGAAGTTTCCATTGTGGGGAACTGTCGATCTCGGCGCAACTTGCACGTCCACGCCGTTACGGTGAGTGCCTTGGCATTAGACGCCATTCCGTCCTTGGATTTTCTTTATATAAAGGGGCCTGATCAATCATTCAAGCGATGCCAGCATCCCAAGCCGCCAGGTGCTCAATCCCGTTTCGTAGTTCCAACCCACGCAGGGTCGTCAAATATCTTCAGATGCTACTCCTCGCTGCACCACTCGCATCCTTGTTCTCCTTCTCCGGCTTGGTGGTTGCCCAAATATATGCTCCGGAATGTAGCACCTCGTGGAGTTGGGTACGCATGTTGTCGTTTCTACCATGCATTCTTTGGGCGATGTCTGATTTGTTGGTATTGTGTTTAGTCGTTCAACTCTCTTGGCCAAAATCCGTGCACAGTCGCAGCGTACTTGCTGTCAACCTGCAACGGCGGCTGTGAGCTCTCTTTCCTGTGTCCGCGGACCTTGTTGACTCATCTCTTTCTCAGCGTTCACGATCAATCCGCTAGCCCCAGGATACCACTACACGGGCCCAAGCGGCTACGACGACACCGATATGTGCAAGTGCAACACCGTGACATATTCGCTCCTTAGTGCATGTATCGCATGCCAAGGAGAAGAGTGGATTTCATGGCCGAAGTATATGTACAACTGCTCAAAGGTTATGCCTTCGTCGTCGTGAGTTTCCTGTTGCTGCAGAGGACCTACTGGGTTTGACATGACAATTGCCGCGCTAGGTTCCCTAACCCTGTCCCTCATGGAACACGTGTCCCCTACTGGGCTCTCATCGACGTCACAGTTCGTTTATAAGGTTTCTTCGGCAAAGTACTCACAATTACGTGCAGATTAAGGACACTTGGGAAGCTCTCAAGTCTTATACTATTGGTGGTAAGAATCCTCTCTATCCTGTCCATTCCCCCCTTCCTCCGTCTCACGTCCTTTTCAGGCACTCCTGAAGCAGGTCCTGGCACGTTACTTGGCCACCCGATTCGATTTGTAGATGGGACCAATGACCTTCTCCCTGGTCCCACTCCCAAATGGGCGGACTCAGCTGTTTCACCCACGATTTTACCCACGCATGCATCTACACGGGGAAGCAGTTTCGCTGTCGCGGTTACTGTCGTCTGCCGTATAGCAGTATTCTTCATCGCCTGTGCGGCGATCTTCCTGTATCTGCGACAGCGACGGCGACGGGTGCAATGCGCGGCGTCCATAGGCGATGATGTACACCATTCCCAGATGGAAGAGCGTTGGAAATCTCCGTCGGGCAGGACATCAGTTGATACTTCGTCTTTGACCGAAACGCTCACCGCCATGACGAAACCCTATGTATGTGTTTTCGTGCCCTGCGTTGCGCTTGGGGGCGGGCGCTCGATCTTTCAGGATCACGACTGATACACCTACTTTCCCCAGAAATGAAAGACCTCAACGCTCTCTGATGATGCCTGATCAAGTTTCTTTCGTTCCGTATAACGGAACCATTAACACGTCGCCCATCCTCTGATCTCGTCTTGGAAGCCAATAGCACGTGTCTTGCACGGACGAAATTGTTGTTTCTTCTTGTCTCTACGCAATTTGGGTTTGTTTTGTGGTTGCGGTTACAAGGAATGTTGTATTATTTTCTGTGGCCACGGAGGTGGCTGGGATAGGGCAATTGACGATGTACTCGAGTACTCGAGTGCAGTAGCGTGCTTCATATCCTGATCCAAACTTATTCGAGCCTACTCTCTTACTGCTGTACGATTAGAATAACCATGTCCACCATATGGGATTATCCATAAGCATTTAACTTATATTGGGCTGATATGGCTGTTCCACTCCAATCTGAGCATGAATCGCGGAAAATCTTGTCCTACGTACGCCGTTTTGAAAAAAATAAAAAGTCGGGTCATCCGGCAAACTTTGAGCACTCTTGCCGTGTGACATGTGACCGCTCGTTTTTCCCCTTTTTTTGGCTGTCACTCTGGTCGAAGTCGGAGTTTGCCGGATGACCCCAATTTTTTTTCAAAACGGCGCAGGACACTCGCAGGACAAAGGCTTTCCGAATCCGCTGTAAGAGGTTTCGACCAATTTACCGATGGATGTCTCATCAGGTGCACCTTAGACACAGCCTAGGCCAGCGGCGTGGGAGAAATCCCTAGAAATTGACATAAGATATTAGTACAAGGCTACAAGCACAGCCTGATTGCCATTTCGCGCCGATTCGTGTCAAAATGTATAGGTGTGTGGCTGTTCTATCTTCGGGGTTCCAAGAAGTTTCCATTGGATGCAATGCAAGTGTCAATCTCGGCGCAATTGTGTACCACTTAGACGCTCTACTAATTCAGATTTTATATATAAAGAAGGGGCCCGATCAATCATCCAAACGATGTTTCTCAAGGCTGCCAGTGTGCTCGGTTCCGTTTCGTACAGTAGTTCCAACCGACGCAGGGTTGTCAAATATCATCAAATGTCACTCCTCGCTGCACCACTCGCATCCTTGTTCTTCTTTTCTGGTTTTGTGGTTTCCCAGAATCCCAATATCCATGCTACGGATTGTAGCATCTCGTGGAGTTGGGTATGCATGTTGTCGTTTCTACCATGCATTCTTTGGACGGTGTCTGATTTGTTGGTATTGTGTATAGTTGTTCAACTCTCTTGGCCAAAATCCGTGCACAGTCGCAGCGTACTTAATGTCAACCTGCAACGGGGGCTGTGAGCTCTCTTTCTTGTTCTGCCTTGCATCTGCGAGCCTTGTTGCCTCATCTCTTTCTCAGCGTTCACGATCAAACCGCTGGCCCCAGGGCACCACTACACGGGCCCGAGCGGTAATGACGACACCGATTTGTGTAAGTGCAACACCGTGGCATATTCGCTCCTTAGTGCATGTATTGCATGCCAAGGAGAAGAGTGGATTTCGTACGGATTCCCTTCGTTGTCCTCTTTTCAAATCACTTGGGCTTATGTGTCTGAGCTTAGATGGCCGGAATACGCGTACGACTGCTCAGAGGTTCTGCCTTCGTCATCGTGAGTTTCCTGTTGCTGCAGAGGACCTACTGGGTTTGACATGACAATTGCCGCACCAGGTTCCCCAACCCCGTCCCTTATGGAACACGTGTCCCCTACTGGGCTCTTATCGACGTCACAGTTCGTTTATAAAGCTTTCTTCTTCGGCAACGTATTCACAATTAGGTCCAGATTACAGACACTTGGGACGATCTCAAGTCTTATACCATCGGTGGTAAGAATCCTCTGTCTTGTCCATTCCCCCCTTCCTCCGTCTCACGTCCTTTTCAGGCATTCCTGAAGCAGGTCCTGGCACGCTACTTGGCCACCCGATTCGATTTGTAGATGCAACCCAAGACATTCTCCCTGGTGCCACTCCCAAATGGGCGGACTCGGTTGTTTCACCCACGACTTCACCCACGTATACATCTACACGGGGAAGCAGTTTGAATGCTTACGCCATCGTGAACACTATCTTCCGTTGGGTGGCAGTATTCTTCACCATCTGTGCGGCGATCTTGCTCTATCTGCGACGGCGACGGCGACGGCGACGGCGACGGCGACGGTCGCAATACGCGGTGTCCTTAGTAGGCGATGATTTTACACCAATCCCAGGTGGAAGTGCAATGGAATTCTCTGACGGATAGGACATCGGTTGAAACTCTGTCTTTAACCGAGACGCTCACCGCCCTGACAAAACCCTATTCATGTGTTTTTCGTGCTCTACGGCTTGGGGATGTGCGCTCGAACTCTCAGGATCCGACTGACTCACGTACGTTCCCCAGAGATGAAAGGCCTCAACGCTCTCTGATAATGGCTGATCAAATTCCGTACATGGAAACCATTAACACGCCGCCCATCCTCTAATCCGATCCTACTTTCTTACTGCTGTACGCTTAGAATAACCAAGTCTGTCACATGGGATTATCGATAAGCATTTAACTTATATCTGAGCTATATACTGTAGTGTAGCTGGCCAAATTAATTACGTTTTATTGTTTTATATTAGGCTGACTTATCAGGGACACTGACAGTCAGTCTGACAGGTGCTGTACTCGCACGACGGATCAATCAGAACAGCGCCAGTGCCCGTCAAAGTTCCTGTGCAGTTCATGTGCTTCATCAACCGAGAAAGACGGCCTACGTGACTCCACACATCGGTACCGTGGCTCTGTTGTGTGCTATGTCACCGAATGACCACTTATGGGGCAGGAGAGCGCCTCCCGCCCAAAGATCGCATCGTATACAGTGGGGCAGGAATTTTCTGCCCAAGTTGGAGTGTTGTGACAGGCAGGTGACTTCCTGGGATGGTGCTTGGAGTTTGCACAGTACTGCGCTTCGCTGCATGAGCCCTCATATGTACCATGCATCCTAACTTCGATCGCCCTGCGAAGCACATCTCGGTGCCTGAGGCGCCCGGTCTGGTAATTTGATCCGTCTCGGGCGTTCAGATTCTATTGTCAATCATCCATTACGCTCATCCTTATGCGAACGCAAAATTGGGACTGTATCTGTTCTATCTTCGGTATGGCGCAAAAGTTCCAAGACGAGGGAGGTGCCTGTACTGTTAAACGCCGATCAAGCCCCCCGTCTTGCCTTGAGGCTATACAATATATATCAATCGCAGTCGGTGCGTGGCGGTGGGAAATTCCACAATAATACTCCGCTGACAGAAATTTCCCATCACACTGTGGGCAGACCACTATATAATCCAATTCAGTCGGCTAAATACTCCAATCTGATTGGTCAGTCAAGCACAAATGAATTGAATTATATAGTGTCTGCCCGCAGTGTCACATGTATCATACAAGGGAAATCCCCAAAATGCTGGTTTGAGCGCCGTGCGGCATGCCCAGTTTCGCCCACTGGCAGACCCTCCCACTGTACCGCCTATGAGGTCGTCGGACAAAGAGTGTCCCTCTGAGTCCTCTGAGTCGCTGCACCACTCGTGTCCTTATTATTCTCCCTCTTTATTGTCGCCTCCGGGGTTACTATAATGTGACGGCGAATTGCAACTCGCAGTGTAAGGTGTTTTAGTTGTTCGCGTATACGGGATTTGTGTCATCTCCCTTGCGCCTTGTTTAGCGCTTGTGTGTCTTCATGTGCCACCGACGTACCCAGGACCTGCCGAATGACCAAACCACGTTCCATGGGTACGCTGGCCCACACTTAGTGGACCCCCCCCACAAGGATCTACCATCGCACATCGCATCCGGGTAATAACATAGCCAGTTTGCAGACCTCGCTTCCCCAGCCCAGGGGATATCATGGCCTCCCCATGCCCTCTGCCTGGTCTTGCCTTCGAAGCCATCGCAGGATTCCGCGACAGATGGGCATTACTTCCTCATGTCTTCCCCTCCTCCGAACGCATTTTAATTCTCAGCTACGATTGTAAGCTGCGTTGTTCGTTCAATTAGGTTATTGTAGCCAAAGAGATGCCAGCAAAGATAGGACAACTATGACCTGAGCGACGATTGAGACTCCAGCTGGAATCTCGAAGACTAAGCATATTGTTTGTACTCTGGACTCTCACGCAATCGTTCAACTCACTCACCGGCGGCACGTGGATCTGTCTGGGCGCATGTGTTTTGATGCCATAATTACGGTATGTGCTCTATTTTTGTTAAGGCGCAATGATCCATGATGAGGGCGGTTCCTGTAAAGCCGCGATATAGACACTGCTATTACCTCGAAACCATATTGCGCGTACTAATTTCATAGCACCGTGAGCGCGGCACGTAATATCCCAATAACACTCAGCCACTGACCAAATCTCATCACGGGCGGCAGGCGCCCATCGATCGTTCAAAACGATGAATTTGAGTGACATGCCACGATTCGCCCAGACCCTCCCACTGCTTGCAAGGCTGTCCGACAAGAAATGTCTCTCCAAGTCCTCCAAGTCGCTGCACTACTCGTGTCCTTATTCCTCTCCCCATTTGTTGTCGCTGCTGGGGTTAATGTGACGGCGATTTGTACCGTGCCGTCCTACAATTGGGTATGCACATTGTGGTTCCGACACCGAAAACACGGATCTCGGCCTCTATCTGATCTGATGGCATCGCGTCCAGACGTTCAACTCAATCGGTCAAAGCCCGTGTCTAGTCGCAGCATATATGATATCTACATGTTACTCGCAGGGTGAGGTTTTAGTTGTTCGCATATACGGGGGTTGCGGTCTCATCTCCCTTGCAGCTTATACTCTCTCTCCGCTGCAGACGGGATACACATACTATGGACCGAGCCACGATTACTCCAACAAGTGCCAGTGCAGTACAGTCGGATATTCGCTCATCGCTGCATGCGTCACCTGCCAGTCACGGAGACCGTTCTAGTGCGTTTACATTGTGTCCTCTTCTCAACTTCCCGGGAGCTTAAGGATCTATCTATTCCTCAGCTGGTCTGAATATGTGGCCAACTGTACAAGCAGTACTATTCTACCTCCTTCGCAGTGAGCCCCCTATTTTGGGTTGAGAAATATATTGCATTTGACATTGTAATTGGTCGCTAGGTTTCCTAACCCTGTCCCTGCGGGGGTATACGTTCCTCACTGGGCTATTCTCGATGTCACGGTTTGTTTCAAGTTATTTTCCCTCTACAGCACGGAAACCACAACACACTTCAGAATGAGAATACTTGGAACGCTGACAAGGCGCGTGCGGCAGGCGGTGAGCATCGTCACCTACCATCCATTTCCCTCTTCGTTACGGTCTCACGCCTGTGGTTGATATAGATGGACCTGAGTATGGACCTGGCGCGATTTTTGGTCCCCAAGGCGTGTACACGTCCTCCCCGAGCGCCGCATCGTCTACATCACTCTCCACACCTTCACAATCTTCTTCACACTATGGGGGAAACGCGGGTGCCATCGCTGGTGGCGTTGTCGGTGGTATAGCAGCAATCTCCATCGCCGTCGCCGCAATCTTCTATCTACGACGAAGAAGCTCACGGGCGCCGTCCGCGGGTGTCAATGCACCCCAGCCAGTACTAGATGATGGGACGATTTCGCAGTCGTCACCCGGACCACCGTTGACGATGAGGCTCTACGTATGTGCTTATATGCCCCATGCGCCGCTGCGCTTATGCCCCCTTTCTTACTAATACACCTAGGACCCAAATGACCCAACTACGTTCCCAGGGTATCAAGATCGTCAAGCATCTCCAGACATTTCTTCAAGGTCTCAAGTACCTTTGTCATCGCACGTCGGAGCTGGAAACACGCTGGAAGACATGCGGACCTCATTTCCCGCTGCCAAGGGATATCACGGTTTACCTATGCCCATGTCCTGATTATTTGAAGCCATTGTGCGAGTTCACGGACAGGACTGCCCCTCATGTCTCTCCCTCCAGGTGTTTTTTTTTGGTTTTGGTTGTAAGCAGCGTTGATTTTCCTCAGTTTGAGTACTGTAGCCACAGCAATGGCGGCAAAGACAGGACAAATGACGATCTTTCGTGATGAAATTGAAATGTGCTTACTGTAATTTCACGACATTTTACTTTGGTACTCTGTACCCGGCCACTGCATGAGCAAAAAGCATTTATTGGAACACCTAACTCGGAGACACACTGCCGAAAAAAAGGTACTATACTCCTTTTTCTTTTTGAGGTTGAGGTGTCACAACGGATGACAGAGTGCGACACCAGCCTGAGGGATTCACCTATGTGCAAAGTTTCAACATGTGGGTGCCTTGGAAGTGTCCATGAGGTGCTGTTCATACTCAACATACTCGGCACGTAATTCCACAATAGTACTCACCCACTAACGAAGTTCTTACCACAAAGGTCCCCTGATCAATTCTTCAAAAGCATGCATTTGAGAACACTGCCAAGTTTCGCCCTTGACAGACCCACCACCGGCAAGGCTGTCGCGTAAGAAGTGTCCCTTCGAGTCCTCTCAGTCCCACTGGCAGCATCACTCGCGTCCTTGCTCTTCTCCGCCTTTGTTGTCGCCGGGGTTAATGTGAAAGGCGAATTGCACCTTGTCGTCCTACGCATGGGTATGCATATTGTAGTTTCGACGCCGGTGCTTTGCTCCTACCGTGTCTTTCGTCGGCCTATAGGGGTATGAAAGGATTCTGCATCGACTCGGAGACAAGACATGAGACATATGAGACACCATAAGTAGTAAACTATCACGCAAGCTGTTCAATCGTGCTGTCCTTGACTGGCCTCCATCTCTGGATGCATATACCCTCCTACAGTATAATAAAGATAACCAGCGCTATGTTGCAACTGTAAACTGACAAAGAAAACGGGAGACGATTTTCAGATGTATAAAATAGCACTCTGCATGGCCGGACCCGGACTCCTCAACAGTACGATGGCGTCTAAGCGCGAAATCAGGCAGTAGGCAAGCCATGGTGACCCTGTTGCCGTGAGGTCTGCATGGTGGCCAGTGAGTTTCCGGTCCCATTAAGCGATGGTACCGGGCCTTGGGCTGACGTAGCCGGCGTCTGAGGAACTCCTTGGCACCCAGGAAACGTAGATGGATCGTTCATGTCCTGAGTATTAAGAAAAAAAACCGCACGAGATGAGCACACAAAAGCGCGACGGCTAATTAGGGGCAAAACACATGCATAGCGCTTCATCGGAGCTGCAGCGAGAGGTACTACGGGAGGTGCTAGCGGTGTCCCAGGCATAGACAATAACCCAATAGTCCCAGGAATAGACGACGACGTATACCCATCGTCCGTCGTCAAAGAATGCTGGATTTCATCCATGGGCGGCTGAGATGCACCGACGACTG
>Ga0137358_10002326_pt1 | contig 10749 bp, 13 predicted proteins | sample Mad1_20_16metaG_FD_105551 | JGI IMG/M metagenome (GOLD analysis project Ga0137358, IMG submission 105551) | Vadose zone soil microbial communities from Angelo Coast Range Reserve, California, USA - Mad1_20_16 metaG | ecosystem: Environmental > Terrestrial > Soil > Vadose zone | place: USA... | reverse complement strand
TAGCGGGTTTAGCGGCGGCGGCGGAAGTTTCGGCGGCGGCGGTTCGAGCGGAAGCTGGTAACGCCATGCGAACGAAGGAATTTCTTCGCAAACTCGAGCACGATCGGATCGTGCGTGCGATTCGGGACGCGGAATCGAAAACGTCAGGGCAAATCCGCGTTTATGTGCAGCGCGGGAAATTGGAAGGCGATCCGCTCCCCGCCGCAACCAAGAGATTCCACAGGCTCGGCATGCACAGAACGGAGGAACGCAACGCTGTGCTCGTTTTCGTGGCGCCGCGCGCGCACAAGCTTGCCGTGGTTGGCGATAAAGCGATCCACGAAAAGTGCGGCGAGCAATTCTGGCAACGCCTTGTCGATGTGATGCGCGCGCATTTCCAGAATGAAAAATTCAATCACGCGTTGGTCGAAGCGATCGAGGAAGCCGGCAAAGCGCTGGCGGAACATTTCCCGAAAAGATCGACAAGTCGTAATGAGTTGAGCGACGAAGTCGTCGAGGGTTAGCGCGCTGAAACGATCGACGCGATGTCGATCTCACAATCCTTCAGGAAAGGTTTCTGGCAGTTCGCCAACGTCCCATTGGCTCGTGCGTTCGAGCGGTTCGAGTGCGCGCGTCTCGTCAAGATGAATGATGGTGTCGAATTGGTCGGGCAGGCGGGCTTCGAAATAATGGCTCCAACGCTCAGTCTCCGGCCGGTAAATCACGCCGATGGCTCGCTGCAGGCGCTCGGCGCGAAGCGCGGAGATGGCTTCGTTTTGCTCGTGCAGATCGATCCAGAATTGCGGCAGTTCAGTAGTATGGAAAAGTTCTTCATAACTGCCAGTTAGGGCCGGGCGAACATGCTTCCGTTCCGCCGGTTCACCCCAATCGGAAGCAGCTGTGACTCTGCCTCGATAGGTGCTGAAGCCAATGGAATAGACTTTTCCCCCGTAACGCTCGCGCACGAGCTGACCGACGTTCCATTCGCCGTGCCGGCTCATTTGCGTGGCGCGCGCATCGCCCAGATGAGAGTTGTGCGCCCAGACCACGATCTTGCTCGAGCCTTTATCGAAGTGATCGGCCAAAGCCTGCAGAGTTTCGGTCATGTGCTGATCGCGCAGGTTCCACGAATCTTCGCGCCCACGAAACATCGATCGATAGTAACGCTCGGCATTGGCGACGAGCCGCGCGTTTTGTTCGGCATAAAAGAATTCGTCGCGCGCGAGCTGGCCGTCGCGACTGATGATGTCGCCATATTTGCGGCGAAGATCGACGAGTTGAGTGATGACTTCTTCCTCGCACGATTCCGCCTGACCGCGCGTGGTCGCGTAACCGTAGGCCTGCGGATCCTGGCCGAAGAAATCGAAACAGCTGTAACGTTGCCTCGCCCGTTGAGCGGCGTCCGGATCAACTTTGTCGAGATAATGCAGAACGGATTCGATGGACGCATGGAGACTGTAAAGATCCATTCCGAAAATGCCGGCGCGATCTGAATCGTGTTTTTGCCGGGTATTCCATGAGCGCAGCCATTCGACGAACTCCAGCACGATGGTGTTTCGCCACATCCAGGCGGGGAATCGCCGGAAATCCTTAAGTGCCTCATTGGCATCGCGATCGTCGCTCCGACCAGTTGCGTATCGATTTACGCGCAGCATGTCGGGCCAATCCGCTTCGAGCGCGAGAATGCGAAAATCTTTCTCGGCGATCAACCGCTTGGTGAGTTCAGCGCGCGTTGCATAAAACTCATGAGTTCCATGCGAAGCTTCGCCGATAAGGACGAACTTCGCGTCGCCAACTCGCTTTAGTAATTCGTCGTAATCAGCCGGTGTGGCGTAGGCACACGCCGCGTTCGCGACGAGCACTGCGTCATTTTGCAGAATAGCGACCATCATTCTTCAAGCGTATTTCCGCCTCGCCGAGCAATTTGCGCACTTCTTCGTCAGTCGTTTGCGAAAAATCCTCGTAGAATTGTCCCACACCGGCGAAGGACGCCGGAGTGAATGCGCAGACGATATGATCTACCTCACCGCGAAATTCGTCGCACGTCTCGGGAGATGCCACCGGAACGGCCACGACCAGGTGGGCCACACCTTGCTCTTTAAGCGCGCGAGACGCGGCCCGCATGGTCGCGCCGGTGGCAAGTCCGTCGTCGATCAAGATGACTGTCTTGCCGCGAAGATCCGGTCGCGGACGCGCGTCCCGGTAGAACAGCTCGCGCCGCTCCAATTCCTTTCGTTCTTCGTTGGCGACATAAGCGACCCATTGTTCTGCGTCTGGTAATTGCGAAACGACATCGTCGTTCAAAACTTGGACGCCGCCGGAAGCGATTGCACCCATGGCAAGCTCCGGGTAGCCCGGCACCCCCAGCTTGCGCACGACAAAGACATCGAGCGGGAGATGCAAGGCAATGGCTACCTCGTAGGCTACGGGCACCCCGCCTCGCGGAAGGGCGAGCACGAAGACGTCGTCTCGGTCGGCATATTCGCGGAGATGCCCGGCTAAAACCCGGCCGGCGTCCCGACGGTCCCGAAATAAAGGAGCACGACCGGTGACAGCAGAGATCACACCCATATATCGGCAACCCGCTGTGTTCTGGATTCATCAATGGGCGACTTGCAAAGTGCTCAAAGTGGTGTTGATTCGACGTTCCGCAGCGAGTTTTTAGAATTACGCCGTTGGTCCCTGGGTCTCCGTCGCATGACGCGAAGCCGCACTCGCCAGGGGGAACCCGGCGATAGGAATTTACCGATTTAATGATTTAGCGATCTGATGATTTGCTGTCTGCAAATCGTTAAATCAATCACTCATTAAGTCGCTAACTGAAATATATGCCAGTTCGTTACGGTCGTTTTGAGATGCCCAAAACTCTCGTCAAAGACGAGAGCACAGCCACTGATACTTACGCCAAGTTTGTGGCCGAGCCCTTTGAGGCCGGCTACGGACACACGGTGGGAAATTCACTGCGTCGCGTGCTGCTTTCCTCGCTCGAAGGCGCCGCCATCACGTCAGTAAAGATTGCGGGGGCGCAACACGAGTTCGCCACTCTGCCCGGCGTAGTCGAGGACGTGACCGACATCGTCCTTAACTTGAAGCGCGTAAAGTTCAAGGCGGCTGATCATGAGCCGAAAAAGCTTTCTCTCACCATAAACAAAGAAGGCGAAGTCACGGCCGACGACATTCAGGTTGTGCAGGGATACGAGGTGCTCAACCGCAAGCAGATCATTTGCACGCTGGACAAGAAGCATAAATTCGATGCCGAGCTCGAGGTGCGAGTGGGACGCGGTTTCGCCACTGGCGAAGAAAACAAGCGCCCCGATCAACCGATCGGCGTCATTCCAATCGATTCCATTTTTTCGCCTGTAACGCGGGTGAAGTACGCGGTCGAGAATACGCGTGTGGGTCAGCGGACCGATTACGACAAACTGATTTTGGAAGTTTGGACGGACGGTCGATTGACGCCGGACGACGCTTTGCTGCAAGCCTCCGCCATTCTTCGACATCACCTCGATGTGTTCGTGAACTTCAATGAGGACGTGATTGAGTTCGACGAAACACCGGCCGGTGTCAGCGAAGAGAACATGAAGCTGAAGAAGCTGCTTAACATGAGCGTGAATGAGATCGAGTTGAGCGTGCGCGCGGCCAATTGCTTGAACAACGCCAACATCACGACGGTGGGACAGTTGGCGCAAAAGACCGAGGGCGAAATGTTGAAGTACCGAAACTTTGGCAAGAAATCACTCAACGAAATCAAAGACAAGTTGCAGCAATTGGGCTTGGGTCTCGGCATGAAGTTCGAGGCGGGAATGGTCGACATGCCGGCGGCCGGCGTGGATGGCGCCGGGCCGAATGGATCGGGAACGGCCGCTTAATAGTCAGTCTTCGCAAGATCGACAATGAGACATCAAAAGAAAACCGTCAGACTGGGGCGCACGGCCGAACATCGCAAGGCGCTGCTTGCCAATCAGGTTTGCAGTTTGATCGAGCACCAGCGCATCAAAACAACGCTGGCCAAAGCCAAAGCAGTGCGACCGCTTGCGGAAAAAATGGTCACGCTCGGCAAGAACGGATCGCTGCACGCACGGCGGACGGCGTTGGCGGTTTTGCGCCAGAAGAATGCGGTCAAGAAATTGTTCACCGAAGTCGCGCCCAGATCGACAAGTCGCAACGGCGGCTACACGCGCATCGTAAAACTTGGACAGCGCAAGAGCGATTCCGCCTCCATGGCTTTCATCGAATGGGTGGACGCGCTTGTCATGGAAGAAAAACCGGCGGCAGAGGAAAAAGAAGCGAAGCGGAAAGAAACCAAACCGGCGGCAAAACAAAAAGACGTTGAGCAGCAAGCGAAGCCTGAAGAAAAGGAAGTCGCACCCGCGCCGGCGGAAGAGCCGAAACCAAAAAAGCGAAAGTGGTTCGGTAAAAAATCTGACGACGTAGCCAAATAGTTCCCGCGCGTTCACGTCAAAGATCGACAAGCAGGATTATGTTTCGCCGTCCCAAAAACGGAACGGACGATTCCCACGGGAGGAACATCGCCAACTCGCCGCCTAAGTTCGAATAAATCTCAATTCGCTCATGGCGAGCGAGTTAGATCGATAATGTTTTCCGTGGCACGGTGGTTGCATAAGGGTTGGTATCAACCAATAAACTTATGGACAACTTCGAATCTACTTACGCTCTCCTGGTTCGCTCCGAAGAGAAGAACCGCACCCGGCTCGAAACCCTGCTTTATGCGATTCTCATCCTCAGTGCCGTGTTCTCGATCTGGCAGTTCGCGCATCAATCAGTCGCGTTTCCGATCGACAAAGTGGCGAAAGCGCCAGTTTACGCGCTTGAAGCGCTTGAAGCGCAACGCAGCTAATCTCTCGCGCCCTTACCTTCACTTCGGTTTGCCGCGAGGAGATGGGCTCGTTCCTGCAAGATCTGCGCTACGCCACGCGCATGCTCGCGAAGCAGCCGGCCTTTACTGCCATCGCCGTGCTGACGCTGGCTCTCGGCATCGGCGCAAACACCGCGATTTTCAGCGTCGTTAATGCCGTGCTTCTGCGGCCGCTCCCATTTCCGGAGCCGCAAAACTGGTTGAGCTTTTCCTTATGATCTGCGAACGCCGCCGGAAAAGGCGATGGAACCATGCTTGCGGTCACGATTCTTTTGGGTCTGGTCGCTCTTGTCGCGTGCTGGCGGCCGGCGCGGCGGGCCAGTTCTGTCGATCCAATTGTCGTCTTATCGGGTTGTGGCCCGCGCGCCGCGCCAGTCGCGTCGATCCGATCGTTGCTTTGCGCGAAGATTAATCTCCGAGTACGAAACTATTCCCTTCGCTGTCCTTAAAAATGGCGTAGTTGCCCCAATGCTCCTTTTTTGGCGGATTCACAAACTCGACGCCGCGCCCTTTTAATTCCTCGTATGTCTTTTGAAGATCATCGCACGTGTAGGAGATGTTCATAAAAGTGCCGATGCGGTTCTTGTCCTCATCGGTCGTGAACAACACGACGCGCGTTTCGGCTTTCGGAACACGCAGTTCGATCCACCGCTGCTTATCATCGAACGGCTGATCGGTGATGATCGTGAACCCCAATTTCTCGGTATAGAAATCGAGCGCGCGGCCCTGGTCGGCCACTGGGACGCTGACAAATTTAATTTGTTTGATCATGCGGCAAACTAGTGCGCGCACTTCTCGGTCGTCCAGAATCAACCGTCGCCTCGACACGAAAAGTCTTGTCCAGTTATCGGTGTAGATGCCAAAATCGAAAATGTCTCGCTTCCGCCAAGCCGTTCCAATCGACGACTATGTCCTCGACGTTCTTCTGCGCGACATCGTCGGGCACGACCAACAGCCCGCTGCATTTCTCGTTTATTTGTTTCTTTACGGACGCGCCGTCCGCCAACGCTGGCAACCGGTCAAAGCAAGCTTGCGCATGGTTGCCGATGAAACGGGCCTCTCCAAAAGCGCGGTGCAAAGCGCATTGGCAAAACTGCGCTTCCGAGAATTGGTTGCCACGTCGCGCGACCACCGGACGGCGGTGCCGGCCCATCGCGTTCTGCGGCATTGGAGAAAACGAGCGACCAAACGACGCTCAGCGTAACGTTTTCAATTCCCAATCTAGCGTTCCGTCTGCGGAAATTTCCAGCCAGGCCGCGCTCGGCGCCGCGCCGCGATTCGGCCTTGTCACACAACCAGGATTTAGAAATAGTACACCGCTTCGGCGTTCATTTCGTGGCACGTGCGTGTGGCCGTGCAGCACAACATCGACGTTGTCCGGGACGCGTTCCGGCGGAATATGCTGCAACCGAAGCTTCAACCCGCCGCGCACCAGATCGACAACCAGCGGCCAATCCTTATTGCTGTCGCAGTTCCCGCGCACGACCCTGACCGGCGGACCAATCGCGCGTAGCTCATCCACAATCTTCTCCGCACAAACGTCGCCCAAATGCCAGATCTCATCCGCGCCTTTCGCCAAGGTCGACATGTTGGAGGGCAGACGGTCGTGGGTATCCGCCAGAACCAATATCTTTGTCATATCGAGCGTGAAGGTGAATCGGCCGCTCCGTTGGGCGATGTTAATTAGAAGCGGCTTCGCCGCTTGATTTTACCATCGAGCAAGGGACTGCTCGATCCACCTCGTATTGTGCGATGAACGAATCAAGCTAGTTTCTTTCTGTGTCATTTAACAACTTTGGACTTTCGCCGGACGTCGTCCGCGGCACCCAGGCGATGGGTTTCACCGAGCCGACGCCGATTCAGCTGCGCGCCTTCCCGATTATTTTGTCGGGCAGAGATCTGATCGGCACCGCTCAAACCGGCACCGGTAAAACGGCCGCGTTCGCACTGCCCATTCTCACCTTGTTGGCAAAGCATGGTGCATTTCGTTGTCTCATCCTTGAACCGACACGGGAACTGGCCGCGCAAGTCGAGACGGCATTTCGCGATTACGGTCGCTTCACCGACTTGCGCGCAACCGTCGTGCATGGCGGCGTCGGCTACGGAAAGCAACGCGAAGAGATCAAACGTGGTGTCGATGTTCTGGCCGCGACGCCGGGTCGACTGCTCGACCTGCTCGAGCAACGCACCATGGATCTGCGCCAGGTGAGTATTCTCGTGCTCGATGAAGTCGATCGCATGCTTGACATGGGATTTCTTCCCGATGTTCGCCGGATCGTTGAGAAAATCTCGACCGATCGGCAAACGCTGCTTTTTTCGGCGACCCTTCCCCCTGAGATTGAGCGGCTCGCCGCCTGGGTCCTGCGCGATCCCGAGCTGGTGGAAATCGGTGTGCGCCGTTCGCCGGCTGAGACCGTCACGCATGCAGTTTATCCAGTGGCGGCCGAACAGAAATTCGATCTGCTCATGGCGTTGCTCGAGCGCACCAACTTCGACAGCGCGCTGATCTTTTCGCGAACCAAACACGGCGCCGATCGGATTGCCCACAAACTAAAAACGGGGAATCATTCCGTCGCGGTCCTGCATTCCAATCGCACGCAGCGCGAACGCATCGAAGCTCTCGATGGTTTCAAGTCCGGCAAATACGAAGTCATGGTCGCGACCGATATCGCCGCGCGCGGACTCGATATCGCCGGCGTCAGTCACGTTATCAATTACGATGTGCCCGAACATCCGGAAGATTATGTCCATCGCATCGGCCGTACCGGCCGCGCGCAAAATGTCGGTGACGCCTTCACTTTGATGAACGGCCAGGAAGTGCAGGCCTTGCAGGCGATCGAACATTTCATCGGGCGAAAGATTCCACGGCTCAAACTCGACAACTTTCCATATCTCTACACCGTCTTGTTCGAACCGGAATCAGCCGGCGCATCGAAAAAGCGCGCTGTCGGCGGAGGCCGCACTCATCGCGGCTACTCGTTCGGACGTCGGCGCCGATAATCTAATCAATCGACCGCCAACGCTTCGCGCGCCAGATGCAGTCGTTCTTTTTCCACGCGCTCGAATTGTTCCTGCGCGCGTTGCTCCAGTCGCGCCAAATCGATGCCCTGCACATCCGGGATGTCCGCTTCCACGGTACTGAGCGCGCGCCAGAGAAGTTTTTTTCCCGTGATTCCGAGCGCGAGACCTTCAAATGCTTGCAGCAATCCTAAACCTCCGGCTTCATTACCATCAACTGCGAATTTCGCCTGGCTCATTTTTTCCGCCATCCATGCCCCCGCCTTGCGCACCGCGCCTTCTTCGAAATTGAGCTTTTCGATCAGATCGCGCAAAACTTCCTGATCGGCATGAATGTTATCGCGAAGATCGACCAGAAACTTTTCCAAGCGTTGCCCAGTCTGTTCCTTGATCAGGTGATCGAGCAGTTCGATCGCCGCGACCGAGCCGGCGAGATGATCGTTTAAGTAAGTCGCTAATTCCTTCACTCAAGCAATTCGCGGCTCCGCTCCTTCGTAGCCGTTTAAGACCTCAATGATTCCACGCCGTTGTAGAGGCGCTTGTCCCAAGCGCCTTGTTTTTAGTTCCGGCGCTTGATACAAGCGCCGCTACAACTACTCCGGCTTTCAAATCGCCCGGTCGCGATGAGCGAGCTTTCCGTCAATGAACAAATCCGATCACGCAGACGATGAACACGCGTCGTTAAGTTATCGCGGCGCCCGGCGCATCGTCGGGCTCGTCGTTATCCTCATTATCCTCGCGTTCATTCTGCGCTCGCTTCAATCCGTTCTCCTGCTGTTCGCGATCGTTTTTCTTCTCGCCATGGTTCTCAATCCAGTCGTGATCTGGCTGGAGGGACGTCGCCTTCCACGCGTGGCCGCAGTCGCTTTGGTCATGCTCGCGCTTCTCGCCGTCGCCGGAACGATCGTTCTTTTTGCGATTCCGCCCCTCGCTAATCAAGTGAACGGCCTCGTCCAAAACGCGCCGCACGTTTGGGAAGATATCCGCGCACGGATGGATTCGCTCGCGCGAAATTATCCAGCGGTGCGCAAGGCTTTGCCCCAAACCGACGAGATTGCCAGCAAGGTCGGCGCCGCTGCGGGAACAGTCGTCAATTTCCTGCTAAGATCGACAATTGGTGTGGTCGGCGGCGTTTTGAGTGTGGCGCTCGCGATTCTTTTGCTCATATTCGTCCTGATCAATCCGCAACCGCTCGTTGCCGGGTATCTCGCGCTCACGCCCGATCGGTATCGCGAACAAGCCCATCGCACGCTGGCGCGGCTCATGCGGCAAATGGTCATGTGGGCACGCGGCGTTGCCATTAACGGCGCGATCACCGGCGTCTCCATCGGCACGCTTCTCTGGTTGATCGGCCTGCAACCGGCCGTCATGTTCGGCGTCTTCGCCTTTCTCGGCGAATTTCTTCCCAATATCGGCGCTTTCCTTGTTTCGATCCCAATTCTCTTTGTCGCTCTGAGTTTGGGTCCGACAAAATTCTGGCTCGCTCTCGGCGTGATCCTGCTTGTCTATCAGGTGGAGTTGAACTTCCTCGTTCCGTTTGTGCTCGGGAAAGAGATGCGATTGCACCCGGTCAATATTCTTTTCTTCACTCTCGCTATGGGAACTTTGTTCGGCATTCTCGGGGCCATTCTGGCCGTTCCAGCCGCGGCCCTCGTCCAGATTCTCATCGACGAATGTTATCTGAAGCCACGTCATCTCGATCACGCTGCGATCAATCGTGAAGCCACGGCGCTCGTTGAAGGAAAGAGAGCGAAATTGTAGACGCGTTCGCGCGTTGATGTCTTAGTATTGGTTCCTGCGTTCGCCGCTACAATACCTGGTCCATGAAAACCCCTGTTTGCCTCACGTTCGTCACACTCTTCGCTTTCGCCGCTTACGCCGACAAAATCGCGCTTGTTAACGGCACGATGATTAATCCCGCGAGCAATCAGATTTTGCCCGACGCGACCATTCTCATCGACGGCGATCGTATCGTTAGCGTGGTAGCGCCACCGGAGAAGTTAGAGAACGCGAAAGGTGCGCGCGTGATCGATTGCAAAGGCAAATTCATTCTGCCCGGATACATCGACACGCACGTTCACTTCTTTCAATCGGGTGGAGTCTTCACGCGACCGGACGCTGTCGATCTTACCAAGATCCGCCCATACGCGGACGAGGTCGCTTTGGTAAAAAAGAATTTGCCCGACACTTTTGCGCGCTATTTGCGCAGCGGCATTACCTCGGTGGTTGATATTGGCGGACCATTTTGGAATTTCGAAATGCGCAAACAGGCGACCTCGACCGCGAAAGCGCCGCGCGTCGCCGTTGCCGGACCGTTGATCTCGAGCGTCTCGCGTCCGCAACTCGATCTGGGCGATCCGCCCATTGTCAAGATCGACGGCCCCGAGCAGGCGCGCGAGTTCGTGCGCAAACTCGCGCCGAACAATCCGGATTTCGTCAAGATTTGGTACATCGTGGACAAGGATCATCCGGTTGACAGCTTCCGTCCGACCGTGCGCGCGACTGTCGACGAAAGTCACGCGCGCAAATTGCGCGTGGCCGTGCACGCCACCGAGCTCGAGACGGCGCGCGCTGCGATCGAAGAAGGCGCGGACGTGCTCGTGCACAGCGTGATCGACAAGGAAATCGACGATGCCTTCGTGAGTCTATTGAAGGAGAAAAATATAATCCTGACGCCGACACTGGTCGTCTTTGAACGTTATGGCCGTACTTTTGCAAACAAGCTGAATTTGACGCCGGAAGAAAAAGCCTGGGGAAATCCGGACGTGATCGCGACCCTCGACGTAACGAAGATTCCGCAGGATCAATTGCCCGATCGCATCAAGACCGCGCTGGCCAATCCCGACGCCGTGCTCGATCGCATCAAGAAGACTTAC
>Ga0137358_10002324_pt1 | contig 10754 bp, 9 predicted proteins | sample Mad1_20_16metaG_FD_105551 | JGI IMG/M metagenome (GOLD analysis project Ga0137358, IMG submission 105551) | Vadose zone soil microbial communities from Angelo Coast Range Reserve, California, USA - Mad1_20_16 metaG | ecosystem: Environmental > Terrestrial > Soil > Vadose zone | place: USA... | reverse complement strand
TTCTCCCAGCCGGATGAATATGCTTCATCCCTACTGCTTAAGACTATTTTGTGGACCGCATCTACATGCGGGTTTCCGTCAAGTATGGAAGCGCACTTGTCTCCGATCACCCAGGTTAAATGACATCCGGGATGGTCCCGCTTGATTTGCCGTGCAACGAGAGTTGCGAAAAGACAATCTCCATACTCAGCCAAGTGAACTAACGCAACCCTCATAGCTTGCAACCCAGACCGTAAGGACGCGCATTAGGACCTTCTATTCTTGGAATCAATTGGGGGGAAAGCATCTTCTCAGCGAAAAGACCGTCAGTTTTTTACAATTTAAGCATTCTCTTTCGCATGTCCGAATCACACCCGATCCTTTTCTACAAGTGGTGCTCCCGTCGTTGGAGAAAAATCATCCTCTTAAGAGCCACACCGAATGCAAGGATTTGTTTAAACCTCGCAAAGGACAACCCACACAGCGAGCAGACAACCAGGCAAATTGTCTTGGCGGAGCAATTTTGTTTTAACAGCGTAACTTTCCATCGTAGAGGTATGTGCAAACCAAGCTGATATGAACGCCACACAGTCCCATCCAAGTCCAAAGCCGCGTTTCTCTCTTGCACTGCGGTTAGCCACCTCCTTCGTTGCTGTGCGTCTAACCATCCGCGGCGAAAATATTTCATCCTTAAAAGCATAATGGATCTCCATATGGCTTCCGACATCGTCCGAACCACTGAGCTTGAGACAATACGGTATTTTGCCGCCGGGATTTTGTCGTAAGCAAACCGAAATCTTCGGCTAATCCGCATCCACATGTCCCAGTCCTCGAAGCAGAGGTCTTCATCGTAGGTTCCAACTTGGGTGAAGCACTCACGCCGAATCAACGTAGTCATTGCAGGAATGAAGTTTCCCTCCAAAAGCACATCGAATAGAAGGCCTTTCGGGGGAAAAGCGAAGTTGCGCTGCGCCTCGATGAACATTTGCGGCAACGTCGCGCCATTCTCATCAATCTGGAAAGCGTCGCTGTAGACAACTCCAACGTCCTCCGGCAATCGTTCCATCATCTCCACCTGCCGAGCCGTCTTATCCGGCAGCCAAACATCGTCCGCCGCAACCATTGATATGTATTTTCCGCGCGCTAGCCGCAACACTTCATTCAGGCTCGCACAAATACCAATATTTTTGGTGTGCGGAACGAACTGCCAATCGAGGCGCTGCTTTTTCAGCCAGGTATCGATAACGGCAACTGAGTTATCTTTCGAACGATCGTCAAAAATAATTACCTCAAGGTTCGGATACGTCTGATGTCTAACGCTGTCGAGACACTCTTCGACAAAGCGTGAATGGTTATAACATCCGACAAAGGCTGTCACGAGAGGATCGTTCTCTAACTTAGGATTTAGATCGTTTGCCATTTCGCCAAACCTTCCATCTCGTTTTCATCATGTGGGCAGAAAACATTCCCAGCCCTTCAAGGCTTCAACGGAAAGAACGGATTGCCGCAATTACATGATTTTGCGCTTCCTCGTTCAAATGTGGTCCAATCGGCAAGCTTAATACCATCCGAGCCTGTTCCTCTGCGATGGGGTATGCGCCTTGGCGTTGCCCTAAATCCGAATAAGCCCCGGACAAATGCGGTGGCACCGGATAATGAATAAGAGTTCCTATACCTGCCTCAGCCAAATGACGCTGGAGTTCATCGCGGCACAGATGACGTACAACGAACAAATGCCAGACAGGATCCATATCTGCTGGCACAAATGGCAGCACCAGTCCTGGCAATCTTTGCAACTCGTTCAAATAGTAATGGGCGATGGTCTTCCGCCGGGCGTTCCACTCATTGAGTTTTACCAACTTCACCCTCAAAAAGGCGGCCTGAAACTCGTCAAGGCGTGAATTTGTTCCAATGCGCTCATGATAATACTTCAACTTCGAGCCATAGTTACGGAGAGCGCGCAGTTTGTCGGCGAAGGCTGCGTCGTCGGTCGTCACCGACCCACCGTCACTGAAGGCGCCAAGGTTTTTGCTCGGGTAGAAGCTGTGCGCGGCGGCGTGGCCAAGCGAGCCTACCCCTCGCCCCTTGTAGCGCGCGCCCTGGGCCTGTGCGGCATCCTCCAAAATCTTCAGCCCGTGCTGCTCGGCGATCGCGATAATCGGATCCATATCCGCCGGTTGGCCGTAAAGGTGGACGGGGATGATCGCACGTGTGCGTGGAGTGATGGCAGCGGCAACGCGCCCGGGATCGAGATTGAACGTCTTCGGGTCGGGTTCGACCGGAACAGGCGCAGCACCAGCAAAGGTGACGGCAAGCCAAGTGGCGATGAACGTGTGCGAGGGCACGATCACTTCGTCGCCTGGACCGATCTTCCAGGCGCGCAAGGCGAGATGCAGAGCATCAAGGCCGGAGCCGACGCCGACGCAATGTTTCGCGCCACAATACGCAGCGTATTCCTGCTCGAAGGATTCAAGTTCGCTGCCAAGCAGATACCAACCGGAATCCATGACCCGATGCCACGCAGCATTAAACTCATCCTTAAGTTCAAGGTAGGTCGGCTTGAGTTCCAGAAAAGGAATTCTCATGATTGGACGTTGACCACCTGGAATTCGGAGTAATCACGGAAGTAATCTGACTCGTCGTAGTATTCTGACGCGAGGACCAAGCAAACAGATCCCGACGAGAAATTATCTAATTCTCTCCAAATCATCCGCGGTATGTACAACCCGTAGAAGGAGCGATTCAGGTGAAAGCGTGCCTTATCACGACCGTCATCGAGCACGACATCGAAGCTGCCCGACATGGCAACGAGAAATTCCTCCACGACTTTGTGCGCATGTCCACCACGCTCAGCCCCGCCCGGCACATCGTAGAGGTAATAAACACGCGCGATCTGAAAAGGAACGTGCCGCGCCGATTCGATAAATGTTAAATTGCCGCTCGGCTCGGCGATCTTCGGCAAATCGATGATCTTGCAGTCACTGACTTTCATGAGACAGGTATGAGCCCGCGCGCGCGGCGCTCGTATCGCTTACCGCACTGGCAGCTAAGAGCGGCATCCCGAAGGGTTTCGCCGCACAAGCAAACCCACCCTTTCCGACGAGCTGGATTTCCGATCACCAAAGCATAATCGGGAACGTCTCGCGTCACGACAGCGCCAGCAGAAACCATTGCAGCTTTGCCAATACCCAAGCCAGGTAGAATCGTGGCGTTGGCTCCGATGGTGGCGTACCTTTGCACTCGAGTAACTAGCAGGTGTCGCCTGGTTTTTCTTGATCGAGGAGCCCTGTCGTTTGTAAAGGTGGCATTAGGTCCGATAAACACGTCGTCCTCGATACGAGTGCCGTCCCACAGCTGAACGCCTGACTTGATTGTGACCCGGTCGCCTATTGCTACGTCACTCTCGATCAGCACATGTGCACAGATATTGCAATCGCAACCGATCCGCGCGTGTGGGAGAATGATGCAAAACTGCCATACTCTGGTGCCCGATCCAATGATTGCTCCCTCTGTTTGCGCTGAAGGGTGGATCTGTTTCTTCTGTATCTTGTCCGCGCGCTTATTACGCGTGCTTAATGGCTTTCTTCTCCCGGAGTGTGGTGCTGTGTCTGTCGATGCCATTGCGTTACGAAGGGTTCCTGCTAATCACGAAATGTCTGCCAGGCGCAAAACGTGAGCATCGCTGGATGTCTGGGCTTCACGAATTGCCCGAGTAGGCAGAGCTCTCAATAGGTCAATTGTTCCGGTATCATTCTTGAGCAGGTTCTTTTCAATTGTAGAGGAATACGGAACCTGTGTTACCGCTTGTCGACTGCAGAAATCCCAGTCGATCAGGCCGGTGTACTCCCATGACTGCTGTGCGGATTTGCGCATCCAATCATCTTCCCGCGAGGGTAGAAGGTCATCCTTAGCTCTGCAGACGACCGAGAGATAGCCCGACTCGACGTCGGTCAGGTACCTGACGGAGGATTTGATCTCTCGATGCGAAATGTATAAGCAATCAATCGGAGCCAATTTCAGGTATCTGAGAAGGTACTCCAGAGTGGGGACGGACAGATACCAGAAAGTGTTTGTTTCCTCTTGCAGCCGCCCTGCGTTGTTGAATTGCATCGTAAAGGCGTTATCGACAACAACGTTGGTTGACACGATGATCAGGCCATTCCTTTTTAGAAGAGAGCGAACTCCAGCTAATACCATGAGTGGCGAAAATACGTGATACAGCACTCCGGAAAGGTTGATGACATCAAAACTGGGTCTTCCCAATTTTCTAAGTTTATTGGTAAGGTCATACATCAAGCCAGTCTGCTGGAACTCAAAATTCGCTTCGTAGTAATAGCGAAGCGCTGCCATCTTTTCCCGGCAATGATTGATTGCGTCTGTCGCCACGACTGTTTTCGCACCTTGCCGGCACATCAGAACGGGCATCAATCCTTCCATTGAACCGAGATCGAGGCACGTCGTCCCACGCAGATCGCAGTTTCGTAAGAGAATTCTGGGCAACATTGGGAAACTATCGGGATAATGGCCCCTCGTGATTAAGCCCGGCATCAGTTCGACACTGTAGTACCACCATCCAGTGAAAAGATCGCTCTTTGCCAGGTCTTCGGCAGTTTCGGGGAAGCTCTGCGGAGAGAGCCGTTGACGAATACAATTTAGAATTGCGTTCATCAGCCAACACGCGCAACGCTGCCGGTCACTGATCGCCGCGGATTGTAAGTGAGGATCATTACAGACCAAAAAGGACGCGAACTAGGACCCTGCATGCCTGCAATCAACGGAGCGGACGGAGGCATCGTTCTAGCGAAAATAGCGCGACACTTTGCGCAATAACCGCACTGAGGCAAATACACTCACGAGCCGACGATAGGGACTTGCATAAGTCCGGTCAGTCTCTGTGTAATCGTTCCAATCGAGACCTACCTCACGGAAGCATGCTTCGATCCAATCCCGGACAGCATGGGATTTCAAGCGAGCGTCGGTCCTTGAGGATGATGATCCGGCTTTGGTCCGTCTTGCGTGTGGATTGTACGTTGGAATCATCACCGACCAGAAGGGACGCGCACGATAGCGGTTGCTGTAGGTGTTGCGGTTGGTGTTGCTGTCGCGGTCGCTGTTGCCGTCGGTGTCGCTGTTGGGGTTGGTGTTGGGCTCGTAGCGGGATTCGGTTGGTCCAGAAACCGGATCGAAAGGATCGGGTGAATTTCAATGTTATTTGGAGCCCGTCCCGTCTGGTTGTGAGGCCGATCAAAGAAGCCGACCCCAGTGATTTCTACCGGAACACCGGCTCCGTAATTCCATCCGCCCGATTGGTCTGCGTTCGGAAAACGCTGGTTCATCGTTTGGCGAGCCAAAGCGATGCCGTTCGCGAAGGGCGTCTGCGAGCCGAATGATCCATCGCTACCCGAAAAGCAGCTTGGATCGGGCACTTCGCCGATAAAGCTGTGACCGGTAGGGGGAACGGGAGGATTCGCACTCTCATCCGTGTAATTCAGTGCGTCATCCGTGAGCACCAGATGGTAGTCGCCGTCCGATTCGTGTCTCCACTTCGCCAAACGCGCCTGCACCCCGGTAGACGTGCGTCTCGTCCGGAACAATGCGCGTCTTGTTGTCGCCCGGCAGCTGCGGCTGATGAATGGTCACAAGATCCGTCACAGCCTCGGACGTGATATTCGTTAGGTCGATGTTCTGGGCTTGGGAGTCTGTGCCGTCCTTTGGACCCCACCGCTCCGTACCTCCACAGTTCTGTGCCGCGGACGTGCCCGCTAGGAACAACATCAACAAAAACAGGGTCAACTGTCCGCCAAAGGCTACGAGGGTTCGTTTCATTTGAGATCGCCTCCGGTTTAGATTGTGCCCGTTTATATCACTTTGTCGTTGCCGTGTGGAGAGCAAAAAAGGCAGAATGCGGCCTGCGTGAAGAGGTACTGGGAAATAATCGCTGACAATCTCAAGAAAGCGGGTTGGAGTTGGGGTTGCGTCTCAGCGATTGATTCGGACGGGCGAACGACCACCAGGATCTCATATCCCCAGCCTGCCGGGATCGAGGCAATAACCTCTTTGACCAGATCAACAATGTGGCCCGATTCATTGTAGGTTGGAAGAACAACGGAAACGGTGGAGGGTTTCACGGTTTTGTCCGCGCTGAAAATACGGCTAGCCGCCCGGTTGCACCAAGAGTCCGCGCAACATAGCCCCGCAACTGGTTGTGATTGAATTTCATTATTCGCGCAACCCCACTAGTTGCTCGCAAATATAGTTAATCTGCTGATCCGTAAGCGAGGGGAAGGTTGGCAGGCTGATGACGTTGTTCGCCAGCCGCTCGCAGACCGGCAGTGACGGGCAGCCGGGATAAATGGGCAACTGGCTGGCCGCATAGAAGCCATTCCGCGTTTCAATACCCGCAGCCGCAAGTTGCTCGATCACCCTGTTCCGCCCTTGGGGAAATGCGGCAGGATCAAGCTCTACGGCAAAAGCCCACAAGACAGGATCAACCTCGGGGCGGAATGTTTGCAGGCGCACCCCTCCACCATTCTTCAGCGCAGTCTTGTAGGTTTGGTGTACGCGTTTGCGTTCCCTGATAATCGAATCCAGCCGTTCAAGCTGTGCGCAACCGAGAGCCGCCTGCAGGTTCGTAAGCCGAAAGTTGTGGCCCGGAAGCTCGTGCCAGAAGTGGCGGCCCAGTACGCCATGACTGCGGTAGAGCGCCATTTTCCGCGCGAGTCCCTCGTCGCCAGTCAAGACCATGCCGCCCTCGCCCGTCGTGATTGTCTTGGTCGCCTGAAAACTATAGGTGCCAACCTGAGCGATCGCACCCGACTGCCGGCCTTTATACTTTGATGCAAAAGACTCGGCGGCATCTTCCAGCACGGGCACTCCCCTGTTTTCTGCGAGTGACATGATGTCATCCATGTCGCAGACATTTCCATAAGTATGAACAACAACAATGAGTCTGGTACGCGGGGTCAGGACGGCCTCGATCGCCTCGGCGGTCACGCAAAACATTTCTGGGTCAACTTCCGCAAAAATGGGTTTTATCCCCATTTGCAAAGCGATATTGGCGGCGGCCAGGTAGCAGAATCCGGGGATAACGATCTCGTCACCGGGCTGCAGCCCCATGCCGAGATACACCAGATGGATGGCGGTTGTGCCGTTGGATGCGGCGAGCGTAAAAGGCGAGCCGGAGAAGGTTGCCAATTCACGCTCAAGACGTTCAACAAATGGCCCCCCGGAAATCCAAGTCGAATGCAGCGCTTCTACAAGATACTGCTCTTCCAGGCCCCAGAAATCAGGTTGCTCCCAAGGGATGCTGGAAAAAGTTTTCATCGATGGGACACCAAGAGAGAAGCAATAACGGAGGCGAAAGGTCAAGACCGATTTTTACGGTTCTTTGAACTCGCCAGTGTGTTCGTGCGTCTCGATCACGTTACCAGTCTCATCGTAAACGCGAATCACAGCGGTGTGCGAACGGCAGTAAAACTTCGCGTAGCCTTGGTTAGAAATGATTCGCGCGGTAGCGCCTAACGTTTCGATTCCAAATCCTCGATTCTCTTCCGTTCCAATTCTTCCGTTGTCCTTTCTGCTTCTCTTCGGTAATAGCCCAGGTCGGACACCAGGTTGATATAGTGGACAATCAAGAATACGGTTTGCATCTGACTGGCGTTCCAGCCCACGATGGCAAAATCAACCTTTCTGCTCCAATTACGCCAAAGCTCCTTCCGCCCATTGCTTCCTGTTCCAAGAAACTGCGTATTCGGCGAGAACATTGCGCACAGCACTTTCATCGTCACTTCCGTCGTCCGTGGCGCTGTAATAGTTGCCGTAGTAACTCGCAGACGGGTAGCCATATCCGTAATCATAGCCGGACGACCCATAGCCATAGCCATAGTTACCGTATCCGTAGCCGGAGTAGTCGGACGGATAGGATCCGTATGGGTAGCCCCAGTTCCAGCCCCACCAAGGACCCAACCACCATGGAAAGCCGTAGTCGCCGATAAAGATGATTTCCTTGAATCGGTCGAAGCGACGAAACCGATCATCTCGATCAAAGTCGCCGTCATTGAAACGGTTAAAGCGTCGAAGGCCCAAGGCTGAATTCATCATTGGAGCGCGGTGCATTTGCATCCGTCCCATCGAACCTAGCATCGGAGCGCGGTGCATTGGCATTCGGGCAGTCGAACATGGCGTGAAAGCGCCGCGCATTCCCACCCGGGACATCTGTTCGGAGACTTCACAGCGCCGTGCCGCCTCTGCCATCATCATCGCGGCAAGCCGGGAAAATGTGCATTCAGGTTTCCAACCCAGGCTCAAGAGCTTCGCCGGATCACTCACGAGCCGACGATAGGGACTTGCATAAGTCCGGTCAGTCTCTGTGTAATCGTTCCAATCGAGACTTACCTCACGGAAGCATGCTTCGATCCAATGCCGGACAGCATGGGATTTCAAGCGAGCGTCGGTCCTTGAGGATGATCCCGCTTTGGTCCGTCTTGCGTGTGGATTGTACGTTGGAATCATCACCGACCAGAAGGGACGCGCACGATAACCCGCTTGGTGTGGAATTAACGGAGCACCCCGAAGCATCTTCTCAGTGAAAGCAGCGCCACAGTTTTCGGGACAGTCGGGCAGGCGCAAGTAATTGGGGCGCTAAACCAAACTTGAAGTCGATTGGGAGTGTAATCGGGGCATGCGGTAAACGCCGATCCCAAATCCGGGCTCCTCATTGACGACGCGCTCTTCAGTCTCGTGCTCGACGGTGAACTCTCGCCAAAACTGCGCGACCCCCTTCGTCCGCTCTGCCGGATTCTGTGAGATATCGTGGACCGCAATAAGTCCGCCGGGAGCCATAAAAGGCGAGTACGTCTTGAAGTCTTGCCATACCCCTTCGCAGGAATGGTCGCCATGAATGAAGAGAAAATCGACCACACGACCGTCCAGCAACGCCGCGATGCGCTGCCGTGTGCTTTCGCTGTGAGAGTCGCTGTCCATCAGCAAAGTTACGCGTTGCGAGCCTACCGCGAATGCTCGGCGTACGAGAGAAAATGGCGACCACATGCCAAAACGACCGACTGGTCTGGTGTCGATTGCAAGCAGATGCGCGTCGGGAGCAGCAGCGCGCGACCAGAGGAAGAACGTGCCGCCGAAGTCTAGTCCGATCTCGAGCACGGCACGTGGTCGTTCCGCGCGGACGAGCTCGAACAGCCACCGGATCTCCTCGGGCTTCTGCACGATTCCGATCTCCACGTCAGCGAACGCATAGGCTTTGTCGAACGTAAGGTGTTGCGCGACTGATCGGACCCGACACAGCTGTCTAAACGCGGCGGCGTAACGCAAGACACGTCGAATGATTCCGTGTCCTTTTGCGCGTATCTCGGCAATTAACACGCGCCACCGAATGGTCGCGAATCCGTTTGCTCTGAGAAACCTCACCATCGCAGATTTTGCGGCGTTTTTCCCGTATTGTTCCCGAATGAACGAATAAGCGTTCTCTGCGTCGGCGCTTGTTAACACCGATTCTTCATGAAACTGCCGACGTGCTGCGGAATGTGATTCCGACAACCACTTTTCGATACAGCTAATAATGCGGGTGTCGCTGGGCTCTGCCATTTCTATCACCCTGCTTTCATCGAGTCCTACACGCCTGAAATCCATCGCTACTGATCCCCATCGGAAAACTCCATCTGATTTCGTGAGAATTTGCAACATCGGCAATGCCTTTCCTGCGGTCGATGTGGTCAACACCGTAATTCCGCTGAAGCAACCTACGAAGCCTGTGCAATGGCGGGCCAAGGCGGCATTTTCCCTGTAAGTGAGGCAGGATGCATCGACCACTTGAGGGGATGGTCTGACAAGAGGTTCGGTTGAGCTCATCAAAAAAACCACCTCTGGATGGTATTTTCCCAGTGCGTGCGCCAGTGCTTCACCCCTGGCCGGCGTCATAGGCGATTGTCCGCTGCTAGGGCCGCATTCAAACAAAAAAACATGTTTGAATTCACGAAGGCGATGCTTCTCGGCGAAGTCGGCAACATTCCGGTTCTCTCCTTCTGTTAGGAACACCTCGGGGAGATGTGGCCCCGTTATTGGCTTGCCATACGCCCCGTAGATAGTGGTGCGGATCAGTCCGTCGTAGTATCGAAGGTTGTCCGGCAAGATTTGAGTAAAATAGGCTTTTTCGAGATGTCCCATGCGAACCTGATCAGTCACCCAGGTCTTTGCCTTCTCCCAGCCGGATGAAAATGCTTCATCCCTACTGCTTAAGACTATTTTGTGGACCGCATCTACATGCGGGTTTACGTCAAGTATGGAAGCGCACTTGTCTCCAATCACCCAGGTTAAATGACATCCGGGATGGTCCCGCTTGATTTGCCGTGCAACGAGAGTTGCGAAAAGGCAATCTCCATACGCGGCCAAGTGAACTAACGCAACCCTCATAGCTTGCAACCCAGACCGTGTAAGGTTGGTTCCATAAATCGCTTTATGAATTGGTTGTCATTTTGTTTCCTCCGGCGGGAAATTGGAGGGATCAAGCACTTTCTTTCGCGGCCGCCCGCTAAGGCCCATCGGCCTTCCGTTCGGAAACTTCACAGCGCTGTGCCGCCTCTGCCATCATCATCGCGGCAAGCCCGGAAAATGTGCATTCAGGTTTCCAACCCAGGCTTAAGAGCTTCGCCGGATCACTCACGAGCCGACGATAGGGACTTGCATAAGTCCGGTCAGTCTCTGTGTAATCGTTCCAATCGAGACCTACCTCACGGAAGCATGCTTCGATCCAATCCCGGACA
>Ga0137358_10002323_pt1 | contig 10754 bp, 6 predicted proteins | sample Mad1_20_16metaG_FD_105551 | JGI IMG/M metagenome (GOLD analysis project Ga0137358, IMG submission 105551) | Vadose zone soil microbial communities from Angelo Coast Range Reserve, California, USA - Mad1_20_16 metaG | ecosystem: Environmental > Terrestrial > Soil > Vadose zone | place: USA... | reverse complement strand
CACGGCCTCAAGCGCCACTCCGCCGCCGGCCGGCAGCTTTGCCATCGGTTTGACCTCGACGGCGACCGCCGCCAATCTAAATACGGCGCTCACATCGGCGATCAAAACGCTCGCCAACACCTCGCTCGTCGCCGCGTCCGCCATTCAAGCGGGTAATGATTTTTTCAGTTCGGCCGGAACGGCCACGGGAACTGTGGTCAACAACAACGCCACGGCCCCGGTCACCGGCGCGACACTCTTATCCGGTGGGCCGGGCACGGATTCGCTGGCCGCCAATTTCTCGCCGGGCGACACCATCACCGTCAACGGCACGTCGATCCAATTTGTGCCCTCCGGCGCCACCGGCAATCAGCTCAACGTCACCGACAGTGTCCAGACGTTACTTTCCAAAATCGACTCGATCACCGGCACTGCGACCTCCTCAACGATCAGCGGTGGGGCGATCACATTGCAAGCCGGCGCTTCGAACCTGACGGTTACAAGTTCGAACTCCGTCGCGTTCGCCGCACTCGGCTTTCCCGCCACCGCGAACGCGCCCGCGGCCGGAACGGTCACGGGAGGCACGGTCAACCACAAGGTCCCGATCCCGGTCGCCGGCGCGACGCTATTGTCCGGCGTGCCGGGTACGAATTCGTTGACCTCCAGTTTCGCGCCGAACGACGTCATCACCGTCAACGGAACGCAGATCAAATTCGTCGGCTCCGGTGCAACTGGCAACGAACTCAATACCACCGACAGTGTTCAGACGTTGCTTTCCAAAATCGACTCGATCACCGGCACGTCGACGCCTTCGACGATCAGCGGCGGCGTGATCACGTTGCACACCGACAATGCCGCGAGCCTGACGGTCACGAGCTCGAATACGGCGGCATTCGCCGCACTCGGCCTTCCGGCGTCGGGGACGGTGACCGCGACCCAGCCGCCGCTTCGGGTCGGCGGCTCTCCATTGGGGGCCGCGACCTCGCTCGTCAATGGAACGGCGAATACGGTTGCCTGGTACACCGGCGAAGCGGGGAGTGGATCTGCGCGTGCGACAGCGACGGCGCGTGTCGATCAGTCGGTCACCGTGCAATACGGGATCCGCGCCAATGAGCGGGGCATTCGTTTGCAGATTCAAACACTCGCCGTTTTTTCCGCGGTTACGACCTCTGTCACCAACCCCAATGGAGCCGTACAGGTCTCCGCACTGAGCGAGCGGGTGGCGAAAAATCTTACGCCGCAACTGGGACAGCAAACCATCCAGGAGATTCAGACGGATTTGGCAACTGCGCAGTCGAAGATCAAAGACGCCAAGGCCCGGCAGGAGCAAAGCCAGGGGTTACTGCAAGGCATCGTCGATCAGGCCGAGAGCGTTTCTCCGGATCAGGTGGCGAGCCAGATTTTGGCGCTTCAGACCAACCTGCAGGCATCGTTTCAGACCACCGCGCTCATCGCGCAGCTGAACCTGACGAAGTTCCTGCCGTTGGCCTGATCTCAGTTTTCCGGGGCCAACCCCGGCGCCTTACCGAATAAAGGTTTCGTTAACCAGGCTCGTTTACTTTTCGTAAAGCACGCCAACGCAGCGTTGGCTGTCCTTGGGGGCGCTGCCCTTGGAGCCTTTGTGTCGCACCGGCAAAAGCGCGACGGTCGTGGCTGGGGTTTCAACAATGCTTAATGGCGGCGTTCGCTTCCTTGCAGCCGATGATCCGACCTCCCGGGACCGATCCCGTTCAGGCTCAGCGTCAGCGTTGGCCGAACTGTTCGATCCACTCGACCGCCTGCTCAGCCGCGGCGGTGATCCGCGATTGCGCATCGATCCCGCAAGCAGGGTCAACGAATATGGCTGCCAGCCTTTTCCCTGCCCAAACACGCTGAGCTTTGCTTCAAGCACGGCGACCTCGATCTCGCAGCGCGCTTATGATCGTGCGGAGCTTGCGCGGGAGGCGTTGATGCGCTCCGCCATTGCCATCGGCATCGACGCGGCGTTCGACGCGCGTATCGAAACGATGCGCGGTGAATTGAAGGCTTGTCTTAGTCTCGCTGAGAACAAAGTCGACGTCGTCTTTTCTCCGTCGGGCACCGACGCGCAGCTTCAGGCGCTGTTTCTGGTGCGGGCGCTGCTTGGTTCGGCAGTAACGACGGTGATTGTAGCTGCCGATCAAACCGGCAGTGGAACCGCGTATACCGCGCGAGGACATCACTTCAGCGCCGCGACGGCGAACGGAAGCCAGGTTCGAAAGGGAGAGCCGATTGTTGGCCTCGCTCATCCCATTGAGAGCGTGGCGCTCGAATTGTTCGATGAGACCGGCGATGCCCGCTCGCAAGCCGAGATGGATTCAGAAATTCTCGGGACCGTCGAAAGGTCGATCGCAAACGGTACCAAGGTTCTTCTTCAAATCATGGATTCTTCGAAGCTTGGCTGGCGATCTCCGAGCGATCGATGCCTCGACGAAATCTCGGCGCGTTGGCCCGATCAAGTCCAGATTGTCGTCGACGCGTGCCAAATGCGGCTTGGTCGCCCACGGCTGAAAAAATATCTCGATCGCGGGTACATGGTGCTTGTCACCGGCTCGAAGTTTTTCACAGGCCCTCCCTTCAGCGGCGCGCTGCTGGTGCCTGGAGGGCTTTCCAAAACCTTCGATGCGGCCACCGATATTGCGTCGGGCCTCCTTGAATATACGAGCCGCAGCGACTGGCCGATGAATTGGCCGGCCCTGCGGTCGCGTTTTCCGATCCGGGCAAACTTCGGCCAATGGCTTCGCTGGGAAGCGGCGCTTGAGGAAATCAAGGCATATCATAACGTGCCTGACCAATTTCGCCTGTCCGCTCTGGCGACATTCGGCAAGGAAGTGGAACAAATCATCGCGTCCTCGCCATCTCTTCGCCTGTTGCCGCCGCAGCAACGGCCGGATGCTTGTGGGATCAACGATCAAGAATTGGCTCAAAGGACGATCTTTCCGTTTGTGATCGCGCGCGCTGATCGTGTTCTGTCGCTGGAGGGTTGCAGGAAGATCTATCGCGCGCTGGCCCGGGATGCGGAGGATTGCGTTTCTACGAACGCAGGCGCGTGCGACGAGGAGATAGCGGCGAAAATTTGCCTCGTCGGTCAACCCGTCGCATTGGGCCGCCGCGAGCATCCGATCGCGGCGCTTCGCATTTGCGCCGGTGCGCGCCTCGTTACCGAGACGTGGTCTTCGGATGAGAATACCACGCGCGAAAATCTGCAGCGCGAACTCGGTCACGTCGGCACAATCCTCTCGAAGATCGAGTGGTTGCTGGCGCATATGGACGGTCTGAATTTTACGGAGGTGGCCTATGGAACTTGAATGCGCCGAAGCGGTAGATATCGCTCGTTACGATTGCGCGGACAGAATCGGTTTTGCGAAGCTCACGACGATGGCGTTCAACGGGATCGATATTCGTCCATTGCGCGACGATTTGCTCTCGAAGCTCGTCGACGGAACTGTCAGCGCCGGCGAGGGGCTTGACCTGTCGTTGATAATACAACTTTTGGGCGACAAGGAGATGGGGCTTGCCATTCAAGCAGAAGTGCTCGCCTTTCATCAATTGTTTCGCCCGCCATGTCTTTCGAAAAAGCCGAGCTTGCGCGTTCTGGCGCTCGCGGCCGTAACCGACATGGGCAGCAATACGCCGATCGAGTTCTTGCTGGAAGAATCCGGCATCGAGTTGTTGATGCTGTATGTGATGCCGGATGTTGAATTGCCCGCACCGCTCCCCGAGCATGACATCGCCATCGTGATCGCGTCCGATTCAGAAGATTGCCGGCACGCGTTGCGCAAGATCGATGAAGCGGCGGCGCGCTGGTCGCGACCGCTTTTGAATCCGCCGCGGCTCGTTTGCAATCTCGATCGCGACAAGCTGCATCATCTGCTTCATGGGATCGAGGGGCTTGATATTCCGGCGACCATCGCCGTTAGCCGCGCGCAGTTGTCTGACGTGGCTCAGTCGAATCTTGCGTTGGCGGACATTGCGGCTGAACTGCAATTTCCGATCATTGCCAGGCCGCGCGGTTCGCATGCCGGCGTCGGGCTCGCCAAGCTCGACGACGGCGCGGCGCTCGAGCGATATCTCACGGGACGAGACGAGCAAGAATTTTTCGTCTCACGCTTCGTCGATTACGCGAATGAAGACGGATTGTTTCGCAAATATCGCGTCGTCTTCGTCGATGGAAAACCTTACGCGTGCCACATGGCGATCGCCGATCGGTGGGACATCTGGTATCTCAATGCGGGAATGTCCAACAGTGTAGGTAAGCGTCTCGAAGAGGAGACCTTCATGCACACGTTCGATTTCGGATTCGCCCGTCGCCATGCAACCGCGCTCGCCGGCATCGCCGATCGCGTCAAGCTCGACTACTTCACGATCGATTGCGCGGAAAACAAACGCGGCGAATTGTTGATATTCGAGGCGGACAATACCGCGGTGGTCCACAACATGGATTCGCCGGAAGTCTTTCCCTACAAGCCTCCACAGATGCGCGTGATCTTTGAAGCGTTCGCGGCGATGCTGCACCGTCGTGCGAGAGGTGCCCAGGAGCGCGCGGCGTGACTTAATGTGTCATAGCCGACTTTACCCCCTCATCCTGAGGAGCATCGCGAAGCGATGCGTCTCGAAGGATGCAGGCTCGGAAATGAAACCACATGGTTCGAGACGGCGCTGACGCGCCTCCTCACCATGAGGATTACGTGACGCAGTACGATTAGTGCGTTCGCGCGCGCGTTTCGCGCCACACTTCCGCGTAAGCCTTCCGCGCTTGCCGAGGTCTACCCGCGAATTCCCGATTTCATCGTCCCCTGTGCGACCGCCAATGTTCACCCGGGTTCAAGGGATGGGTCCATGGCGGCGGCACCGCCGATCGCGTCAAATCCTCCGAATAATCTTCATTCTTTCTAAAGCATGAGTTTGGAAGCCGGTCGGGACCGAGGCGTCCCCCACGGCGGATTCAGTTTTCGTTAATCGCTGGCTTCTTAGGTTCCGGCGTCGGCCAAGAAGGCCTTCAGTTGCGTAACACCAGAAAGGTTGTTCCATGGCTTTGTCCAACATTACCCTCTCCTCCGCGGTCCGCCAGAACCTGCTCTCCTTGCAGGGCACCGCTGAGCTGCTCGCCACCACCCAGGGCCGCCTTGCTACCGGCAAGAAGGTCAACAGCGCGCTCGACAATCCGACCAACTTCTTCACCGCCGCCGGCCTCGATGCCCGCGCCAGCGACATCAGCAACTTGCTCGACAGCATCGGCAACGGCGTGCAGGTTCTCCAAGCCGCCGACACCGGCATCACCTCGCTCTCCAAGCTGGTCGATACCGCGAAGTCGATCGCCAACCAGGCGTTGCAGACCACCGTTGGTTTCTCCACCAAGGCCAACATCACCTCCGCTGCGATCACCGCCAACGGCAACGCCGTCACCGCAAACGACCTCCGTGGTCTCGGCACGGTGACGAACTTTGCCTTCACCGGTACTGCCGTCCCCAAGGGCGCTGGCCCGGGTGGCTTGGCCGCCACCGATACTCTGGCGTCGATCGGAAACAGCGCCGGCACCCAGATCGCCAATGGCGACACCCTCACCATCAACGGCAAGACCATTACCTTCAACCTTTCCAACACCACGGCGACCCAGGCCACTTCCCAGGATGCCGCCGGCAACATCACGTTGTTTGTCGGTAGCACCACGGCCGCGGCAAAAGTCAGTGACTTGCTGGGTGCGATCGACCAGGAAGCGGGCAACTTCCCCCCCGGGTCTACCGGCTCAAATGCGTCCACGGTCTCGGCCAGCAAGCTTGTCCTCAACACCGGCGTCAACTCCGACTTCACGCTCTCCGATACGAACGGCGTAGCGGCGAAGCTCGGTCTGGCGGCGTTCGACAACAAGACGACCAACCGCGCCGGCGATACCCTGACGTTCTCTCCGCTCGGCGGCGGCCTGGCGACCACGGTCACGTTCGGCGACGGCACCGGCGGCACGGTCAAGAGCTTGAACGACCTCAATGCTCAACTGGCCGGCGACAATCTGACGGCGTCGATCAACTCCAGCGGAAAACTGTCGATTTCGACAACCAACGACTTCGCGTCGTTCTCGTTGCCGACGGTCGCTGGCACGTCTGAGGACGCCACTGACGCCAACGGTGCATTTCAATCGACACTAGGCGCAACCACGGTTGCGACCCCGATTAAGGACGCCGCCTCCCAGGCCACGCGTCAGAACCTGGTCGGCCAGTTCAACCTGATCATCGATCAGATCTCGACCACGGCGCAGGATGCATCCTTCAACGGGGTTGGCTTGTTGAACGGTGACTCGCTGAAGCTGGTGTTCAACGAAACCGGTAAATCGACGCTGTCGATCACCGGCGTCACCTTCGATGCGGGCGGCCTCGGCCTCGGCCATCTGGTGGCGGGCACCGACTTCATCGACAACGCCTCGACCAACAGAGCGTTGTCGACGCTCAACACCGCCAGCAGCACGCTGCGGGCGCAGGCCTCGGCCTTCGGCGCCAACCTGTCGATCGTGCAGACCCGTCAGGACTTCAACAAGAACCTGATCAACGTGTTGCAGACGGGTTCGTCCAACCTGACGCTGGCCGACACCAACGAGGAAGCGGCCAACAGCCAGGCGCTGTCGACCCGCCAGTCGATCGCGACCTCGGCGCTGTCACTCGCCAACACCTCGCAGCAGAGCGTTCTGCAGCTCCTGCGCTGATACAGGCGAAACGTTCGACAAACCAGAACGGCGGGGCTTTGGCCCCGCCGTTTTTTTTGTTTTGGTATTTGATGAAGCGGCGAGAGGGACGGCATCTCGGCACCCATAGTCGTTTATCGCCGCCAATGGATCCGGCCTTTCTGGTCGATCATTCTTTGAGGCACGTAAGAGCGCGCGCCTCAGAGGCTGACTGGAAAAGTAAGCTCATAAAATAAGTGTTCTTGGCCGTCATTCCGGGGCATCGCGCAGCGATGAACCCGGAATCCATAACCACCATCGTGAGTATGGATTCCGGGGCTGGTGCTAACGCACCATCCCGGAATGACGCTTAACATTACTACCTTCTTTTTCAGTCAGACTCTCAGGATGCAGAGCCTCCGTTCCGATTTAATCGGAACGGACAAGGCTCTAAGTGAACAAAAGAAAAGCGGCGAGGCAAAGCCCCGCCGCCAACTGCCTTTTGTTTCGACGATGAAATCAGCGCAGGAGCTGGAGAACGCTTTGCTGCGAGGTGTTGGCGAGCGCGAGCGCGGATACCGCGATCGACTGGCGGGTCGACAGCGCCTGGCTGTTGGCCGCTTCCTCGTTGGAGTCGGCCAGCGTCAGGTTGGACGAACCGGTCTGCAACACGTTGATCAGTTTCTTCGAGAAATCCTGGCGGACCTGCACGATCGACAGGTTGGCGCCGAAGGCCGAGGCCTGCGCCCGCAGCGTGGCGCTGGCGTTGTTGAGCTGCGTTAGGACCGTGGTGGTGTGGGCGTTGTCAATGAAGTCCGTGCCCGGCACCAGGTTACCGAGGCCGAGGCCACCCGCATCGAAGGTGACGCCGTTGATCGTCAGTGTCGATTTGCCGGTTTCGTCGAAGATCAGCTTCAGGGAATTTCCATCCAGCAGGTCGATGCCGTTGAAGGACGCATCCTGCGCCGTGGTCGTGATCTGCGTGAGGATCTGGTTGTATTGACTGACGAGGTTCTGACGCGTGGCCTGCGAGCTGGCGTCCTTGATCGGGGTCGCAACCGTGGTTGCGCCTTTTGTTGATTGGAATGCACCGTCGACGTCGTTACCGACGCCGCCGGCCTGAGCCGTACCGCCGACCGTCGGCAACGAGAACGACGCGAAGTCGTTGGTTGTCGAAATCGACAAATGTCCGTTGGCGTCGATCGACGCCGTCAGATTGTCGCCGACCAGTTGGGCATTGAGGTCGTTCAAGTTCTTGACCGTGCCGCCGGTGCCGTCGCCGAACGTCACCGTGGTCGCCAGGCCGCCGCCGAACGAAGCGAACGTCAGGGTATCGCCGGTGCGGGTGGTCGTCTTGTTGTCGAAATTCGCCAGGCCGAGCTTCGCCGCCGCGCCGCCAGTATCGGAGAGCGTAAAGTCGGAGTTGACGCCGGTGCCGAGGATGAACGAGCTGGTTGCGGTGCCCGAGGTCGCGAGCGTGGACGGAACTGAGCCGGTGCCACTATTGCCCGATAGCGTGTCGATTGCGGACAGCAAGTCGCTGACCTTTGCCTTGTTGACGCCGACCGCGTTGGCATACAGCGTGATGTTGCCGGCGGCGTCCGTGGAACTGGGCTGGGTCGCCGTGTTGTTAGAAAGGTTGAAGGTAATGGTCTTGCCGTTGATGACGAGGCTGTCGCCATCGGCGAGCACGTTGCCGAAGGCAGTGCCGGGGCCGGTTCCGATCGACGTCAGAAGATCGCCGGGGGCCAGGCCCCCCGGGCCGGGGCCCTTGTTGACGGCAATACCTGGGATTGCCGCGTTCGTCACCGTGCCGAGACCGCGAAGGTCATTTGAGGTGACCGGGAAACCGCCGCTGGTGATCGCACCGGAGGTGATATTGGCCTTGGTGGAATAACCAACGGTGGTCTGCAGCGCCTGGTTGGCGATCGACTTCGCGGTATCGACCAGCTTCTGCAGCGAGGTGATGCCGGTGTCGGCGGCTTGCAGAACCTGCACGCCGTTGCCGATGCTGTCGAGCAAATTGCTGATGTCGCTGGCGCGGGCATCGAGGCCGGCGGCGGTGAAGAAGTTGGTCGGATTGTCGAGCGCGCTGTTGACCTTCTTGCCGGTGGAGAGGCGGCCCTGCGTGGTCGAGAGCAGGGCAGCGGTATCCTGCAGGGAAAGCAAATTCTGGCGGACTGCCGCGGTAAGGACGATGTCGGCCATTTTGAATGCCTCCTTAAATGTGCGTTGCCCAGGTTCTGGTCCGGGCGCAACGCGCTTCCTGATTCCGGCCAACGGGAGGATATGAATAATAGGTTTTAAAATATGGTTAACGGCTGCTTACCAAACGTGGTTAGCGGAGGGTTAACCTGGCGGGACGGCTTCCTGTTACCCAGCCGGGCGGCATTCCCTGGCGAATCACTCTTTAATAAGGGGACTTCGGCACCGACGATTGCCGGACGTTTTGCTTCGAAAGCATCCTTTGAACCAGAGCTGCGCGTCACCGAGGTCAGGCCTCAGGTGCGAACATCGCAGGCATTTCAAAGGCGATTTTGAATTTAGGAGGCAAATGAGGTCGCGAGTAAGTTAATGTTAAGTGACTGCCTTTACGGTTCGTAAAAGGAAATCCGCAAGCCTGCCGGATGGGAAGAGGGGTTGTTGAGGTGACGAATGTCTAGTGCTGCCGCTCAAGCCTACGCGCGCGTCGCGACAACCACCGCATCTCCCCGTGACACCGAAGCCCAGGCTCTGTTGATGGCGGCAAACAAGCTGCAAGCTATCATGATCGACGCCGACGCGACGCATACGCAGGCGTCGGAGGCGTTGATGTTCAACCGTAAACTCTGGACGATCTTTCTCAGCGAAGCTCAGCGTGACGAGAATCCGCAACCGTTGGATGTGCGGCAGAAGATCGCAAATATCGCCGTTTTCGTGCTGTCGCAGACCGCGGCATTGCAGATCAGTCCGCAGCGCGAGCATTTCAAGCCCCTGATCGAGATCAACCGCAACATTGCCGCCGGATTGGGCGGGCGCCCCTGAGCGGCCGGGAGTTGCGCCATGGCGAACATCTTGAGCATTCTCGCCAACAGCTACCAGACGGCGCCAACGCCGTCGTCGTCGTCTGGGAAGTATGTCCCGGTCGATCCGACCCTTTATACCGGCACCTGGAACGGAACGTATTCGACCGGCGAGAAATTTTCGTTCTCGATCTCGGACGTGCAGGGATTTCGCGCCAAGGAGAAATTCCAGATCGGCGACGGCCCGATTCAATTTCAGGACGTGCTGATCAAGAACGGCTCCTTCCGGATCGCCGATACCAAGTTTCTGCTGGTGAAACCCGGCCAGGCGCAGATTGGGACGGTCGTTGCCGATCCCAGGACTGGCGGCTCAGTGCTCAACAAGGGCACTGCCGCTCTCGTCTGATCGCGGCCCGCGCGTTCGGTAGTTAACATCTCGTTAACCAAGCCGATCTACCGTTTTGAAATGCGCGCGATATTCGAGGCATTTGCAGCTATGCGGTACCGCCGCGCCCAACATGGCCGGGAGCAAGCGGCGTGACAACGGCGTTGCGTGAAGGGTCTCTGCTGTCGGAATCCAGCGAGACGCTCGACCCGCAAAACTGGGATGACATTCGCGCGCAAGGTCATCGCATGCTCGATGACATGCTCGACTACGTGGTCAACATTCGCGGTCGCCCGGTCTGGAGACCGATACCGGACGAAGTTCGCGCGCGGTTTCGCACCACACTTCCGCTTGAGCCTTCCGATCTTACCGAGGTCTATCGGGAATTCACAGATTTCATCGTCCCCTATGCGACCGGCAATGTTCATCCGGGTTTCATGGGGTGGGTGCACGGCGGCGGCACCGCCGTCGGCATGCTAGCGGAGATGCTCGCGGCCGGACTCAACGCCAATCTAGGCGGGCGCGATCACATTCCGATCGAGGTCGAACGTCAGATCGTCGAATGGACGCGCTCGATGTTCGGTTTTCCGGGCGGGGCCAGCGGGATTTTCGTCACCGGCACGTCGATGGCCAATCTGATGGCGGTTCTGGTGGCGCGAACGGCGGCACTCGGACAATCCGTCCGGCAGCATGGCCTTTGTGACGACGGCGCGCGACT
>Ga0137358_10002320_pt1 | contig 10757 bp, 9 predicted proteins | sample Mad1_20_16metaG_FD_105551 | JGI IMG/M metagenome (GOLD analysis project Ga0137358, IMG submission 105551) | Vadose zone soil microbial communities from Angelo Coast Range Reserve, California, USA - Mad1_20_16 metaG | ecosystem: Environmental > Terrestrial > Soil > Vadose zone | place: USA... | reverse complement strand
TGAAGTTCACAATGAACAGTCGGGGCTTGTCTGCATCGGGCTTCGCAACAGGCAATCAATCGGTATCCCGAATCTCCAGCCCCGCATGGGGCGGAATATGTTAGCCCCGGACGTAAGTCTGGGGTAAAAAGTCGGAATGAGCACGAGTCCCTTTCAGGGACGACACAGGTTCTCGCGCATCAGCCGCAGGTCCTCAGTGGTGGTCGTCATGATCGCGGTCATGATCACGGTCGTGGTCATCGCGATCCCAATCGCGATCGTCGTGCCACCGGTGCTCCACGCCATTCCACCAGACGTGATAAGCGCTCCAGCAGTGCTCGCGTTCTTCATTCAGCGCATGACGGCTGCTGCGCGCCTGCGGGCTGTTCTCACCGTGTTCGCGGACGGCCCGATCCAGCCGGGCTTCGGCTTTCTCGATGCGATGCTGACACTTTTCCCGCTCATCTGCCTGCGCGCGGGGCGCACTGATCAAAATGAAGGCGGCACTGAGAAGGGCTGCGCTTACGATAGCACTCGTACAAAGACGCATTGCACGTTGGACCCAGTTGTGCTTTACCTTCACTGCTCTCACCTCCGCGAAATGTACACATGCAATTGGACGCATTAAGACCCCGCGTCAGGAGAATCCCGTTCAATTATCTCCTGGCGCGGGGTCTGCGCCACTTCGTCTGGAACTACGCTAAAAGCTCAGTTTCGAACCGGCAATACGGGAAATTCTGTAGAAAGAACTAGGAAGTACATCAGCCAGCGCAGCAGATTCAGACTCGCGGAGGAAACGCAGCCACGGCATCCTCCACCGTGGCATGAAACGGAATGATGGTGGGAAGATTTGAGGTGTGGGCAATTTCCTCGACGATGCCCTTGGCTCCCGCAACCCGAAAATCTCCGCCTGCCTTCTTGAACTTTCCGGCGCACATCACGATCGTTCCGAAGCCGGTGCTGTCGACACGCTGCACCTCGCTCAAGTCGAGAATCAGCTTCGTCGATTTCTGCCGTATCAACTCATCGATCTGCGCCTCGATCTCCTGGCATGGCCGCCCCATCGAAACCCGTCCGGTCAAGCGCAACACCACAATGTCGGGCGCAATCGACTCCTGTCTGATCTGCAGCATCGCACGGCGCCCTCCGGCAGTCGCATCCATAGCAGTAAATGATGGTCCATTAATGTAGCAGAACGGAGAAGACTTTATGTCGCTGGAGTCGCCATCTCTGCCGTGCCCCAAAAGTCAGCCTATTCACGACACGGCGGAATGGAGGGAACGCAAAAACGACTGGGCCTGACAGCGACCACAGGAAGCCGTGGAACACCCTCCGAGAATCTGCATCCTCGGATGGCTCATGACCGCTGCTGCAGATCCGCCACTAGCGGCGCCGCCGCAGCTGCATCCGTTACGCTGGCCACTGGACGCTTCGCTGGCGCTTCCTCTACCTGCTTCAGTGGCAAGCGTTCCAGCGTCCCGATCAGCGGAGCCTCATCCACAGTCGAGCGCAAGGAGATGAATCTCTGCTCCACGCATAGCGAGTCGACCAGGCGTTGCTCTCGCGCGCTTAGCACCTGCTGCGGCAACTTGTCGAAATACCGGAAAATCCAAAGGAAGTACACCCGTTGCCAGAAGCTGAGTTCAATGTAGCGGGGGCCGATCGGCGTGACTATGCGCAGCACACCACCGGCAAGTTTGTCGATCCACATAACCGGGCCTACCTGATATTTCCAGTTTCAACAAAACAGCCAGAGCACTTCAAAGGCCGCCCATTATTGCACCTGGGCTGATGCATTGAAACCAAAATCTTGTGCCCCCAGACGCGAAGGTACCGGCGATCCACCGCCAGCCAACTAGTTGGAATATTTGGACAAGACTAGCCAGTGACACCCCGCCTTGCACCAAAAAGAGTGCAACCTGCTGAAACAGCCTCAACTCTGACCGGCAATCTTGCCAAGCGTTTTCCAAAATCCCAAATTGGCATTCAGCTAGGAATTTCGGGAAGAACGTCCAGTCGATCGATGGTTGCCGCCACCCCGAACTTGTGGCTCCCATCGTCCTCAACCCGAACCACCGACGCCTGGCAGCAGGCCCATTGCTTCTCTCCCAGACCCAATTCTTCCGGCAGGATCAACACAATCTCGAGCTTGCTTCCTTCCGCAATGCGCTGGTCGGTGTACAAGAACACACCCCTGGTGTTCAGATCCCGGGTAACCGCCGTGAGTTCCTGTGACGGTTGCCTGCTCTTCACCGTCGCCGGAATCGTTGCCGCGACCCGGGTGCCGGACCTCCGCTCCTGCGTGGAATCGCTCATCTTGGAGGGTGAGCCTATCACGAGGACACCCGTTTGCACTCTGACTTTTTCAGCCTTAATTCTGGCTGCCCACCAGTGCCTGAATCGGGTCCAGAATCCGCTCCCCGAACCATTCCCGCTCCTGCAGTGCAATGGGAACATTTCCATTCTTCCAGACAAAATCATGGAATGCCCGCAGGTCGAACTTTTCACCGGCGCGCAACCGGGCTTCCGCCAGGAACTTCGTGATCTGCAGTTTTCCAGCCTGGTACGAGATGGCCTGTCCCGGCTGGGTAGCGAACATCGCCGCCTCGGCATGTGCCGTTTTCTCATCCATGGGAACCATCCGCGACAGGTAATTCGCCGCCTGTTCGAGCGTGAACTCTCCGAGCGCGAGTTTGACGTCGACCTCCACCCGCAGCGCACGCAACCACATGTAGTTGTATACGATCTCGCGACTACGGGGAGAATCATCGAATAGCCCGGCCTGCAGCATCATCTCTTCCGCATAGAAACCCAGGCCCTCATTGGCGCCCGAATCATAGTAGCGTTGACGAATTGGATCAGGATTCCGCCAACCCAGCCACAACTGCAGGTAGTGTCCCGGCACTCCTTCATGCACCAGATCGGGACGCGGATCGTGTGCGTTGGATTTCGCAAAATAACCGAGGCTGTCCGACGGATCCGGCGTCCACCGGATACAATTTTCGGTCAGCCGCGATGGCCCCGTGAAATCGTCCTGTTCTCCGAAATCCCCGAGAACCGACAGGTATTCGGGCAGGGCACGAATGGTGTAGTGGGGAAAGCCCGCAGGGATCGTGAGTAGTCCCTGCTCGGTCAGGAAACGGCGCACCTGCGCTTCCATTTCCGTGGTGGCCTTGATCTGTTCATTGACGTTCGCGAACATCTTGAGCACGGGGATCTTCCGGTTGCGCTGCCTCTCCATGTGTTCGAACGCTACCGAGCGGGCCCATTCCTGGCGCGACAGTTCGAGTAGTTGCTCTGGAGTGAAGGTGTACAGCGCAACGTTGTTGAAAAAATATGCGTAGGCCTCGCGTCCCACCGCGGTGTGCTCCGTCATCTTCGGCAGCCGTTGCTGGAGCCAGGTCCTGTAGGACTCCAGGGCCGAAGCCGCGGCCTGCATCGCCGGCGCAAGTTCCGTGCCCCGGCCGCCGGTCAACAGGGGGGACACTTCTTTCACGACAAGCTCTAGGTCTTGCCCGATGTTGGCCAGCAATTCGATCGCAAGCCTCGCGAAAGGAGCAGCCGGCTGCTGGAGATTCGCTTTCGCGTCCTCGAGGATGCCCGGAATATTTTGAAGCCGCACCACGAGCTCCCGGCTCCGCGCCTCGTCGAAAGGCGGCGGCGGAAGCAGCGTTTCCGTCACCGCCGTGAGTGTCTGGTCGATGTAGAAGGTAGGATCGCGTTGCCACCGACGATTGACGTCAAGTTCCCAATGCACGCGGGCGAGTGCTGAGCCCATCAGCCGATAATCCACTTGCTGGGTCCTCTGCCATTTCGTGGCATCCAGTTTCTTCCAGCGTGCCTCGAAGCCGGCCAACTCGGCTCTTTGCCTGGCTACTGCGGCCGCCGACCATGATCGCTTCAGTCCGCCCGGACGTTCGATCCGTGGGATGTCATCGTTGTTGAATGGCTGGTATTGCGTTCGCCAACTCCAGAAATCGGTTGCTAGCTTGTCGAGTGAATCTTGCGCCCTTATATTCAGCGAAAAAAACACAGTGGCCAAGAAAAGAACGGTGCGCGTCATAGGGATAGTGGGTCGATGGTGCTTGACGCGGCAGGGGATGTCAAAGGAGATTTTTGGGGACTCGAACCCGATGCGGACGATCCTGATTGGTGATAAGAACGGGAAGGGCACAAGTTACCTTGTGTCGTTAGTCGTTGGGAATGCGCCCGCGCTTCAGCGCCTGAGGTGCGCCGTTCCGGCTTTCTCTCAATCCAACTGATCTGTGGAAAGCTGAATTGAGAGACGGCGGCGGAGCCGATCGTCGACTCCGCCACCTCGCCGGTTCCCTCATGGGTGCAACCCGGCTGGAGGCTCACCCTTCGGGCTGGCAATCCTACTGGCTATTACCTGGTTGGTCGGCTGAGTTCGCAGTCAACGTTCCCAGCAGACCGTTGGCTTCCTCGTTCGGACCCGCGGTGAAATACAGCGTGTTGGTCGGTCCGTCATTGCTGACGCTACCACCTCCGAAACTGATGGCCCACAACCCATCGATGACAAGCGCCTGCCCGGTGGTGTCATCGATCATCATGTCTTCGTGCTCTCCGGTAAACGTATTGAAGCCGTGGATGGTGCCATCCCCAAAGTTCCCGATCAGCAGCCGATGAGAGAATTTGCCGAAGTCGCCCGGCGCAGCGGCCGCGCCCCAGGGCGCGTTAAACCACGGTCCATGCTGCAGGCGAAGCAGCAGACGCCCCCTCGGATCGAATACACCCACAAAGCCGAGACCCGCACCATGGTCTTCATCTTTGCTTCCCGGTGCCCGATGCACGAACGTCACCACCAGGTCCCCACCCACGTTCTGAACGTTGAATGGAGCCCAATTGCGGTCGAGACCCGGAAACCGGAAGGCGTCTTCGTCCTCACCGTGATGCAACAGACTGAAGCCTCCATCGAACACGTCCACCCGCCCCGATTGGAAGTTCGCGGCGTAGAACCGCGGATGGCCATTCACCATGGCAATCGCGCAGCCCTTGTAAATCGCCTTGCCAGCACGATTCTTGAGAATCACCGCGTTGGGACTCACCCCCGGATTCCAGCCGGCGATGGTTCCATCCTCGGTGACAAACAGGAAGATTGACTTCGCGTTCGGACCGGCCTGAAATTCAGTGGTGGCATTGAAGACCGCTCCCGTAGGCGCCGAAGTGCCAGTTCCATCAGGCGTGGGAATTGTGACAACCAACGGTTTGGTTGCATTAGGTGGCACAAACGGCGCACCTGCCGCGTTATAGACGGTAGAAAGGCCCGTCCCGTTATCTGCAACCCACCAAGGACCACCACTGCCCCGGGAGAGTCCCCAGGCATGGACCAGATTTGGATCGGTGTTGGGTGCGGATGCAGAAGCCGCCGACGAATCGGCGGTCAGGTCAGTGCGATGATACAGCTGTGCAAAAGCCAACCCCGGGACCAGCACGGCCACGCCGGCGACGGGGACAATCACTCGACGAACCACAGAAATCCACATACGGATACCTCGACTGGTTTGAACTAAACTGCTGCGCGGTATGGCTGCGCTACTCTGGGAGCACGCTGACGGTAGTCCCCAAGCGATCGACCGTTTGTCACGGAATTGTCCTGTTTCGGCAATCTTCTTGTCAGGGGTTCGAATCGGTGGAGGGAATAATAAGCTCGACAACAGACCCTGAAGGCTTGTCGCCCAACCCGCAAAAACAAAACCCACGGCGCATGCCGTGGGTCAAACCCTGAAAGTACGATGGCCTACTGCGAACTACCTACCGACCGAACATTCGCCGCGCTGGAGGGCAACGCCGGCCCGCTGGCAAAGAAGTTGTGGTCGTAAAGATTCCGATACATGCGTCCCGCAATCTCCGCGGCCTTTGGTCCGAATGTAGGCCGCCCACCCTGCAGGAATACGACAGTCACAATCCGTCCCACGTTGGTGTTGGCGTAGGAACCAAACCAACCATAACGAGTTCCCGCCCGCGAGCAGGTTCCTGTCTTGCCCAACACCTGCTCCTCCGAAAAGTTCGACAGCACGCTGCGCGCAGTCCCATACAGCACCGCGTTTGCCATGCCATCTGAAATTTCCGGAATGAGCGGCGCGATATCCAGATGTCGCTTTACCCGCGGCTGAAAGCTGGCAATTTCATCTGCCGAAGTGGGATGCTGCATGTAATAAAGCGTCCCCCCATTCGCAATCGCCGAAATCATCGCTCCCAGCTGCAACGGAGTCATCGAGACTCCTTCGCCGAACGAACACATCTTCCCCACTCCGCCCAGCTTGGCGGGAATTTCCGCATCGGGATAAATTCCAAGATGTTCGCCCTCGATGTTGTACCCCGCCATCTCACCCAACCCGAACTGATGCGCGTAGTAGCTCACCTTGTCGAATCCCAGCTTGCGTCCCAGCGCCTCAAAATAAGCATTGTTCGAACGCGCCATGGCTTCCGTAAGATTCACACGGCTGCGGCGCCCCAGTACGATGGGCGTGTCTTTGTCGATCAGATTTTCGCTCAGCGCTGCCAGTGCCACCGAGACTTTAATCGTCGAGCAAGGCTGTGCGCCGCTGGAAAGCGCCAGCTTCTGATTCACCATCGCCAGGACCCGTCCACTGGTCGGTTCGATCGCGACCACGGTCCCGTTCATGTTGCCCAGCGCGTCAATCGCTGCCTGTCGGACAACCGGATCTTCTCCGACCGTGATGTCGCCATCCGTTATATCTTCCGCGAACGAACTGGTGTAGAAGCGCTCGTAATACCGATGCCGCCGACGTCCAGCCACACGCCTGCTCGCGGGCGTCACGCCGCGGCTCTTCGCCAATCGGTTCATACGTCGGCGCGCCCGTTGGCTTTCTGACACTTTTTGTGACTTGGATTTGACAGTTAGCGCCCGACTGTTGACACTCGCCGCCCAGCAAAAGTTGGCCAGCGCAACCGCCATAGCTGACAATGCGATGAATCGAAGGACCTTGCCGACTTTCGTGGACATCTGGCCTCTACCCGCCCCCGGTCTTTCCCGTATACGATGCAAACTTCGTGCCAGTCTTTCGCCCCGACCAGCCCGCATTCTCCATCTCTGCGATAATAAGGGACTTATGCTTTCAGCCGCAAACAAAAATTACGACAGAATCATATTCGTGAAACTGATCGTAAATCCCTTGTTTAGAATCTCTTAATCGCAACACAGCGCCCACCCCTGCCCTTTCGTAATGCTCCTGAGGATTACTCCTAAGGCACTCTCCCCCTCCGCAAGACTTTGCGCATTTTGGAGCACTCCGGAACACTCTGCGCATGTACACCACCACAATGCCCGGCAATCTGCAAAGCTTTTGACCTGCCGCGTACCTGCGACTACCATTCCGAAAAAACCTTTTGCATCTCCTGTCTTCATGATTCCCAAGCAGCTCTCCCATTACCGCCTGCTCGAGAAAATCGGGGCGGGCGGGATGGGCGTCGTGTATCGCGCTCACGACGACCAACTCGACCGGGACGTCGCCATCAAGGTCCTGCCCGCTCACACGCTCCCCGACGAGCGCACGCGTCAGAGATTTCGCAAAGAGGCTCTGGCGCTCGCCCGCCTGAACCATCCCAACATCGGTGCGATCTACGAATTTGGTACTGAGGACGGCGCGGATTTCCTGGTGATGGAACTCGTCTCTGGCGTGACTCTGGATGTCAGGCTCGCCGCCGGTTCTCTGCCCGAGCGCGAGGTCCTGCGACTGGGCACACAACTTGCCGACGGTCTCGATGCCGCGCACTCCCAAGGCGTCGTGCATCGCGACCTCAAACCCAGCAACATCCGCCTTTCGCAGGATAACCGGATCAAGATTCTCGACTTCGGCATTGCCCAGTTCGTGCACCCGGAAACAGATTCTGCCGAGACCGCAACTCTCACCTTGCCGAACGAAATTGTCGGCACGATCGCCTACATGGCCCCCGAGCAGATTCGCGGCCTCAAAGCCGATTCGCGTACCGACATCTATTCCACTGGTGTCGTGCTTTACGAGATGGCCACCGGCAAGCGCCCCTTCCTCGATACTTCCGGTCCGCAGCTGATCAGCGCCATTCTCGAACGGCCGCCCTCGCCGCCCAGTTCCAGGAACCAGGGAATTTCTCCCGCGCTCGAAAGCATCATTGTCAAGGCGATCGACAAGGATCCCGAACGCCGCTACCAATCCGCGCGCGAGTTGCGCATCGATCTGGAACGCTTGGGCACCGGAGCCGTGCCCCTGGCAACGCGTCGGACTTCTTCCCGGGGGTGGATGGCTGGCCTCGGCGCCCTGCTGCTTCTCGTCCTCGCCGCAGGCATCTATAGAGCACGCTTTCACTTGATCCCGCAACCCCACCCGTCCGTCGCCGAAACACTGCCCAGCATCACGCCGCGCCGATCGGTCGCTGTGCTCGGCTTCCGCAATCTTTCCGGAAGACCTGACGACGCCTGGCTTTCCACTGCTCTGGCTGAAATGCTCACCACCGAACTCGCTGCCGGTGAACAACTCCGGACCATCCCCGGCGAAAACGTAGCGCGCATGAGACGGGATCTCTCCTTGCCCGAAGCCGACAGCTTCGGTCGCGACACCCTGGCGCGCATCCGCAAACATCTGGGCAGTGACCTGGTAGTCCTGGGAACTTTTCTCGAGTCCGGCAACCAGATCCGCCTCGATTTCCGTTTGCAGGACGCCATTGCCGGCGAGACGCTCGCTAGTTTTTCAGAAAACGGTCAGCAGTCGGAGTTGCTCGATCTCGTCACGCGCACCGGTGCGAATCTCCGCCAGAAACTCAACGTCGGCGGAGTCACCCCAGAACAAAGTTCCGGTGTCCGCGCCTCCCTGCCCACGAATCCAGAAGCAGCCCGGCTCTACGTGCAAGGCCTGGAGAAGTTGCGCATCTTCGAAGCGCTGGCCGCGCGTGATCTCCTGCAACAAACGGTTGCCGCCGATCCCAAGCACGCCTTGGCGCACTCTGCTCTCTCCGATGCCTGGTCCGCGCTCGGTTATGACGCGAACGCCCGCGACGAAGCCAAGCGAGCCTTTGATCTCTCCGCCAATCTCTCTCGCGAAAATCGTCTTTCCGTGGAAGGACGATACCGTTCCGTCACGCGCGACTGGGCCAAAGCTATCGAAAATTATCGAGCGCTCTGGAACTTTTTTCCCGACAACCTGGAGTACGGTCTGCGCCTCGCCTCCTCCCAAGTGGCCGCCGGCCAGGGGAAAGACGCGCTGCTTACGGTCGATCAAATGCGCCGACTGCCTCCTCCGGCCGTCGACGACGCGCGCATCGACATGGCCGAAGCCCATGCAGCCGAGTCCTTGGGTGACTTTCAACGCGCGCAGCAAGCCGCGGCCCGAGCGGCCGAAAAAGGCCGTGCCCAGGAAGCCCAACTGGTAGTCGCCGAAGCGCTCACCGCGCAAGGCTGGGCGTTTGAGCGTCTGGGCCAACTGGACAAAGCAGCCGCGCTTATTAAGGAAGCCGAAGGCCTGTACTTCGCCGCTGGAGACCGTCGCGCCGCCGCCAACATGGTTTCGCTGAAGAGCACCGTCCTCTACGACCGTGGGGATTTCGCCGGCGCCCTCCAATCCGATCAGGAGGCCTTGCAAGTTTTCCGTCAGATCGGCGCTCAGCAAAATGTGGCTCGCAACCTGAATGAAATCGGCAACGTGCTCTACGAAACCGGAAAGCCCGAGCAGGCGCAGGACTATTACTCGCAATCTTTGAAGATCTACCAGGAAATCGACGACAAACGCGGAGCCGCCGGCTGCCTGGGGAACCTCGCCAACGTCTACGACAACATGGGCAACCTCACCGCCGCCCTGCAGAAGCAGAAAGAAGGCCTGCAAGCCTTCCGCGACGTAGGCGACCGCCGTGGCGAAGCCTCCACCCTGAACAACCTGGGAAATGTTCTGGCCGAACTCGGAGATCTTCAAGGAGCGAAGAAGAGTTATGAGGAATCCCTTACGGTCCAGCAACAAATCGGCTACAAGCGCAGTCGCGCCTTCTCGCTCTTAGGCCTGGCCGATCTGCTGCGCGAAAAGGACCAACTGGACGAAGCACGCAAAACCGCGGAAGAGGCGTTAGCTCTGCGCAAAACCATCTCCGACGAAAACAACACCGCCGTAAGCCAGTTGCAAATCGCGCAGATCGCTCTGGAGCAGAAAAGGCTTCCTGAAGCCGAATCGCTGGCGCGCGATAGCGCTGCCACTTTCGAGAAACTGAAGCTGTCACAGAATGCGGCGATGGCCAATGCACTGCTCGCGCAGATCCTGCTGGAACGGGGGACTACCAAGGACGCCGTCGTCGCGGCTCAACATGCGGCCTCCCTCGCGCAACAGGCGACCGATCGAGCCCCGCGTTTGGTCACCGCTCTCGTCGAAGCAAGAACCCAGGCTGCAAACGCCAACCCGGCGGACGCGTCCAAGGCCCTGCAAAACCTTCTGACCGAAACCAACAAGAGCGGCTATCTCCCCTTCGAATTCGAAATCCGCCTCGCACTCGGCACCATCGAAATGCAATCAGGCCGCGCTGCAGCCGGACGCGCCCAGCTCAAAGCCCTCGAGAAAGATGCCCACGCCAAGGGATTCTTGCGCATGGCTCGCAAAGCAAAAGAAGCACGGACCTAGGAATCGATGAAAAGCAGGCATTCCGGACCTGGACTTCCCCTCTCACACCGAACCTCCGCCTCCGCGGCTCCGCACCCACACCCAATTCACCAACCCCAAACTAAACGTGATCCCAAGAATAATAAGATCCGCCCAATGCATTCGTGTAACCAGGATCCCCGT
>Ga0137358_10002315_pt1 | contig 10768 bp, 8 predicted proteins | sample Mad1_20_16metaG_FD_105551 | JGI IMG/M metagenome (GOLD analysis project Ga0137358, IMG submission 105551) | Vadose zone soil microbial communities from Angelo Coast Range Reserve, California, USA - Mad1_20_16 metaG | ecosystem: Environmental > Terrestrial > Soil > Vadose zone | place: USA... | reverse complement strand
CAGTGTCTTCGGCGGCTGTTGAAAACTGTCCATCTTTGCCTGGGGAATGATCTTGGGATTGCCGCCGTTGAATGCGCAGAGAATTTTGCCACGGTCTCCGACGAAGAGAAGTCCTTCGTCCTCTTCTTCGCCGTCTCCTTTCAGAGGACGATTTTCTTCAAGTTCATCCGGTCGCGGCGGCTTTAGACCGCCGTCATACCAGGTGAATTTTACGGGCGGCATGTCGCCTCGGGACGGGAAGTTGAAGTGAATGACCGAGGCCAGTGGATACGTCTCTTCGTAGCGATCGCTGGAACTCGCTTCAATACTCGCTGGTGCCTCCAGCTTCAGGACGCGGAAGATTGTGTCGAAACTGTAGGAGCCCATATCTCCCAGAGCGCCACAACCAAAATCCGCCCATCCGCGCCAAACAAAGGGAAGGTACGCATGGTTGAAAGGTCGCTCCGGAGCCGGACCGAGCCAAAGGTCCCAATCCAAACCGTCGGGTACGGGTTCCGCTTCTTTTGGGCGTTCGAGCCCCTGTGGCCAGAAAGGCCGGCTGGACCAGTTTATGACTTCCCGCACCGGGCCAATGGCGCCACTCCAAATCCATTCGCACAGCAAGCGTGTATCCTCCGATGCCTGGTTCGCAACAGCGATCTGTGTAGCCACACTCGTGTCCCGGGCAATTTCAGCGATGCGCCGCGCCTCGTAGATCGTATGTGTCAACGGCTTCTGACAGAAGACGTGTTTGTGCGCCTTCATCGCCGCGGCGCTTACCACGGCGTGCAGGTTATCTGTCGTGCATACCACAACGGCGTCGAGACTCTTTTCCTTTTCAAGAAGTTCGCGAAAGTCCCTGTAAGCGGAGCAGCCACGGTATTCTCCGGACCGGCGCTGAGCGCCATAGTATGCCTCTACGATTTTCTGACACGGCTCACGGCCCGCCACCCCGCCGGTCACGCGCAGCGAATGACTCAACTGAATCGGTTCATCCGGACTGAGCCAATCCCAGCCGGACTGCACGCCTAGCAATTCGCGCACGGAGTGGCAGAACTCGTGTGTGTCCCATTGAGGATAGTTCGCGTCGGTTTTACTGGGATCGCAAACGGCAATGCCTTGTACGTCCGGCTGCCGCAAAAACCGAAGCATGACACGCAAACCTTGCGAGCCGACGCCGATGAAAGCAATGTTGACCTTGTCGCTGGGTGGAACATATCCTGCGCCGCCTAGAACGTTGCGCGGGACAATCGAGAAGCCAAGCGCAGCGGTGGCAGTCTGGGCCAGAAAATCGCGTCGTGACAGCGGGCTTTCCAGAGAATTGCGAGACCGAAACCGATTTTTCACCATCCCTCCCTACGCACGACCCAGGACCAGGCGGTCCATGGGCCGGCTCAGATCACGCAGATATGCCTCATCGCCTCCCTTGAGCTCGGCAATGGCGCTACCGCTATACCCTGTTTCCATCAGCGCCTTGCGCACCTCCGCCCAGTCCGCATCGCCGTCAGGTTGACCATGTTCTTGCCGAGGGTGCGAATCCAGTCCTGCGGATAGCCATAGAGCAACACGTTGCCGGGTATCGAACCACGCTTTGCTCCACGGGCTGTGGAACTCCTGGATGTATTGCTTCATTTCGAGGTACTGAGCAGGAACTTGTTCCAGACCTCCGCGATTGCAATTACGATTTTGCTTTCTTCCGCCACAGGAATCAGCTTCCGAATCTGCTCTTGTGAGCGCGTCCAGGCTTCGTGAAGGATGTCTGAGCATTCACCACCCCCGGGACCAGCAACACTGCGTCCGAAAGAATTTCCGCCGATTGACCCCGTGCGACAATTTTGGATTCTGTCCGTTTTCACTTGCCACGTCGCCTCCTTGCCGGTGCGCTCTCCCTTCCATGTTTCAATTAGTCTTTCCAGGTATGCTTTCGCAGCTCGCACATCTTCCATCTGTTCTGGCCCGGAGATCTCCCTCTCAATGGTTACCGCGCCTCGATAATCCAGCTTTTTCAACCCCGCGATCATACGCGGGAAATCGACCTTGCCCTTACCAATCGGAACTTCTTGGCCGAGATCTCTCGGGTTGGTCGGCCACAGCCCATCCTTGGCGTGAATTCCTTGTACGTATGGGTCGATTACCTCGATCGCATCCGCCGGATTTGCCTTACCGTACAAAATTAGGTTGGCGAGATCGAAGTTGACGCCCTGGTTATCTGTCCCAACATCATGGATGGTGCGTACCAGGGTGATTTGGAGTTTCCTGTCCGGTCTCGTAACGGAAATTCTGGCCGTTGCCCCGCCAGTATGCCGCCACTTCGCGAATCGCGTCTACCGTTGACAACTGACCTACCCGACGTTGACAACTGACCTACCCGAAATCCGAGAGTCGTCTACGCTTTCTTTTGTCTTTACGCACGATGGGGTACATCCTGCCTCAGCCATCCCCGAGAATTGGGGCACGACAGCTCTTCCGGTCGTAACAGCGGCCTGATTCGGTCCACGAAATCGACCTACGCTGTTGGATACCCGGCGTGCATTGCATGCAGCTGCCCAGAAGGCGATGGCAACCAGCATCGGCAGTAAATTCTAGCAAGGTTAAGGGGCCTATTGTGGTGCCGCGTCTGCTTCTGAACTAGGGCTGATGAAACCGAAGAACGGGCGGTATAATTTTTCCGCGAAAAGTGGGGGGCAAATACACCCGAACGAGGCGGGATCACCCCATTTGAAGGCACTTGCTCCCATCTGTAAGTTGTTGGGACGATTGAAGCGGGTCAACCGTGGGCAGGCTTGCATAACCGCCCGATCTCGACCCAATCGGAGAATGAAGGCACTCCCTTTGTGAAGAAACCGCACCTGTGTTCCTCTCCTCCCGGCCTTTAGCGCGCTTCCACGAACTCACGCAGCCATTGCAGAAACAAGCCGGCCTCTCTCGAGAAAAAAGATCCTGCTGCCTTGAAACGAAACGCACGCTATTTTCACCACTGGACCATAGAGCTGTGCTGAAACATGCGAGCAAGCACTAGCGGTACCTCGTCAAGTTCTGTGCAACATGGCTTAGACGTGAAGTGAAAGGTCCACGCTCATCAGGCTGCTGCCGAGTCTATTCCGTTGTCGCAGACAAGGGTGTCATGAGAATCTTGAACTCCAACCTCGTGCAGAACAACCTCTTAGAGGAACAACATGAGCAATATTCAAGTTACTCACGATTCTGACGTCAACAACGCGCGCAGTGAGAGCGCGATTGTTGTTAATCCGAACAACCCACTGCAAATCGTGTCCGCTTCAAAGAAGTTTAAAAACATTCAAACGTACGATTTCACGCTGGCAACTTCTTATAGCAATGACGGGGGGCACACTTGGCACGACTCCGCGGATTTCGTACTGCCACCCGGCGCAACGGTAATGACGGATCCCACTCTGGCTTGGGACGAGATTGGCAATGTCTACTCCGTTGGGCTCGTAGGCAACAACCCGCCAGCCTGGAACACGATTGGAATCGTGATCTACAAGTCCGCCGATGGCGGACAAACATGGAGTAGCCCCAACCTGATCCACAGCAGTTCCGGCGACGACAAGCAATGGGTCGCGGGTGATACGAATCCCGCCAGCCCTTTTCACGGCCGTGTCTACGCAGTATGGGACGACGGATTTAACATGCGATTCGCCCGGACGCTGGATCACGGCGCAACATGGGTGGGCACCTCGGGACAATCCGCCGGCAGCGTTCTCGTGAATGATTCTTTCTCACCGGAAGTCAACGTCGCTGCTGATGGTACGGTTTACATCGTCTGGATCAACGGAATCAACACTGGGAAAACCGTGAAGATGCTTGTCTCTACAGATGGAGGAGACAACTTCGCTCACACTACGACCCCACCGGCAGACGGCATCACCCCGGCGGCCTCAGTTCTGCCCAGCACCGGAGGTTGGCCTCACCTCCCCGGAGCCACCTTCCGCGTTGTGACCGTGCCCACCGCCTGTGTCTTCGGTAAAAGAGTTACTGTCGCCTGGGAGGACTTCCGGGACGGAGTGGGAAGAATCTATTGTGCGCAATCGCCTGACGGAGGAAGCACATGGAGTACCGGCACGTCAGGACAGCCGCTGATCGGCGACCCGATCCCCTCCAATTTTCATCACTTTATGCCACAGATGATCACCGATCCTTCGGGGGTCATCGGCTGTTCCTTCTATGAGTTTGGGCCAAAGCCGACAGCCCTCCTGATCGATGTAATGATGGCCGAGTCTTACGACGGCGGCGCCAGCTTCCACTACTTTACCGTGACGGACCAGCCGTGGGACCCGACCGTTGACGCGCCGTGGGCGCACGGGACATCAAGCGTCACGTTCATAGGTGACTACTTCGGCATTGATGCGAGTGGAACTGGTTTTTATCCACTCTGGACAGATACCCGCACTGGTATTCAGGAGCTTTGGACTGCGATCGTTCCTGAGAGACACTGTGCTTTCCTTATCGAACGGAGCACACTCGGCCAGGACGAAATTGATGCGCGCCGCGGACAACCCGGCGGTCCGGTAGTGCCGGATGCCTTGCGCGTCGTGGTGGATGGTTTCAGCGGTCCCCAACTGGGTGTCACCGGGCCGACCTCAACGCTGAATGTGTCTTCTCCAATCGTGGGGATGAATATTATTTGCACTGGAAACACACCCGATACGGGCGGCTACGGCCCAGAAGTGCAGCGCTTCACCTTCCACTACAACATTGATTTTGGTCCGAATGACACCGCCTTCAGCTTCTCTGGGCCGACAAAGACCGTAACGCTGAACGTTGTGGTTTCCACCGTCTCAGCGTCTGCCGAGATCGAACTCATCAAGCAACCCAACCCGTTCATCCTGCACGGCGATCCTGCGTGGCTCAGCGTTGACCTGCGCGTGTTTACTGTCCGCTCCGGAGAAACCAAGTTCGGCGTAACGATGGGCCCGGATGCAAGTTCCGCTCCGACATTCATCCAACAAGTCATCGCGAACCTGACCAGTGGGAAAGGCAGTGCCGGAGGACAGACCTTCGATCACGACTTGAGTACCGACGAACTGGGTTCATCACTCTTCGTATTTCCCCAGGACAACAACGGGGTGAACGTCTTCAACTTTGCCATTGCTAAAGTTCATTACATCGGTCTGATCGGTGCCAGCCATGTCAGGGCGTTCTTCCGGATGTTTCAGGCGCAATCCACCAATACGGCGTTCGATCCGTCGACAACGTACCGCCGGTCACCCTCCAATCCAAGCGGCCAGCCGATTCCCCTAGCTGGGATCAAAGGGAATGAATACGTGACCATTCCGTTCTTTGCGACGCCAAGGGTCAACACCTCCCTGGCCAGCATGGGGCAACAAACGGACGATCCCAATGTTCAGAACATTACTGCGATCGGTGGTCCGGAAGTGGATACCTTTTTCGGCTGCTGGCTTGATATCAATCAGCCGTTCAAACCGAATGGGAGCGCCAACAACGTTCTTCCGCTCACCGTCGATCCGTTCTTCAAGGATGGTCCGTTCGGGTTCTTTGGATTCTCAACACCCGTGCCGATCCAGCAGGCAATTCTGCGCAATCCGCACCAGTGCCTGGTGGCCGAGATCGCCTTTGACCCCGTGCCCATTCCGTTCGGCAAGGATCCCGGAAACTGGGACAAACTTGCGCAGCGCAACATCGCGTGGAGCGATCTTGGGTCAGGGCGTGCGCTCAGCACGTTTGAGGTTCGACCCACTCCGGTCCCTCCTTCGCCCAGTGAACCTCCTGATGAGCTGATGATCGACTGGGGCAATACGCCTCAAGGCTCGCTGGCTTCAATCTACATTCCCAGCGCCAGCGCCGATCAAATTCTGGACATGGCGTCACGCATGTACACGACGCGCCGGCTCGTGCGTGGTGACGATCACACCATCCGCTGTAAGACCGGGGGAATCACCTTTGTGCCCATTCCATACGGCACAACCATGGACTACGCCGGACTGTTATCAATCGACCTGCCCAGCCATCTGCGGCCGGGGGAGAGATTCAACGTGGTTGTGCGCCAGGTTACCAACGCTTTCAGCGCCGTGAGGCAGCCGTTACGGGGGATGGAAACAAACCCGGAAAAGCAATCCTCAAAGGGGAAGAAGAGAGAAGCGGTGGCTGTGTCTCATCCCCATCAGTGGCGCCGAGTGCATGGCGCCTTTCAGCTAACGATGCCGGTGCATGCGGACAAAAAGCGGCTGCTGCTGAATGAGGAGCGCTTGCTGTCGGTGATGAAGTGGATTGGTAACGCCATTCCCGCACAAAGCCGCTGGAGTCCAGTTTTCGAGCGCTACCTCCAGGACCTTGGCGGACGGGTGCAGACGTTCGGCGGCGATCCTGGTCAGATTCTGCCATCTCCGACAGGGCATGGCTCGAAGCCGGTCCCCGGCGGCGAGGACCGAACGACAGAGGAGATCACCGGCAAGATCTCCAAATTAATGTTCGACCATTTTGGAGACTTTGACGGTTTTGTTCTCGAAACCACTCACGGGGAACACAAGTTTTTTAGTCGTGAAGTTGAATTAAAACAATTGGCTGAGCGGGCGTGGCGAGAAAGACTGCGGATTACCGTGTACGTGGGAATAGACCACCCGCACCGACCAATATCAATCGTCGTACATCCGTTACCGGCGTCGTTCTGAACCAACTTCTTCGTTTTCGCGACAGAGGAGATTTGGACCAAGGCTAAGAGGGAGGGTATGCGTGTGGGATTATTTGAAAACCATCCGTGGACGCTGATCCTGTTGGTTATCGTCACAGTCGAGGGTTGGTCAGCCTTAAAAACATTGATTTGGCACCACCTTCACGACTTCTGGAGGTCATCGCGGCGACATGCCCAGAGTATGATCACCCCGGACAAATAACGTCGTACGACGAGCCCATGACGGAATGAAGTCTAGACCTAATGCCGCTTGGCAAACTATCTTGCACTGAATCTGCAAAGCAGCTTCGTCGGTGCACAAAATCGTACCAAAATTATGGGGAGCAAAGGGGGGCAAATACACCCGAATGAGGCACAGTCACCCCAGTTGAGGGTACTTGCTCCCATCTGTAAGTTATTGGGAAGATTGAAGCGGATCAGCCATGGCAGGCTTAGCAAACCGCCCCCGGTCTCTCGGCTTGGTTCTCCGAGATCGCCAATCACTCCGAAAATGGCTCTGCCTTGGCGGGCTTTCTTTGTGATCACCAGCGAGTGCTGAACGACTTCGCCTGACCCACAGTCGGTTAACCTCGGGTTTGAAAGGCTGCTCCCCTTGGTCTCAAAGTCAGCCCACTAAGTATCCGGAACTGAGCCTCGACGGGAGCCTACACCCGAGCCGCAGAAGTGGGGAGAGGACGCGCGCGCGACGCAGCCTTGGTAAAGGTGAAGAGTGGAGATGTTTCAGGACTAAGAAGCCGACTCAGTTCGGCGCGCGCAGTCGGCGCGCGCGCAGCAGGAGTGTTCGCACTGTTTTTGAGTTTTGTTGTGGGTTGGAGGATGGTGATTGTCAGCGGCATGGTGGTGGTCATGATGTGATCGCTGTGGTGCTCACGGTGGTCGTCGTCATCCTGTTAGTGATTATCTCGACCGTCGTCTGTGAAGTGGTGGGTGGAAACGGCCTCTCAGCATTAGGTAGGGCCGGGACGACGACGGCGGATAAGTGGCGGTGGGTGGTTGCGGTGGCGGGGCAGTCGTCGCGTCTGTGTGGAAGCATTGTGAGCGGTGTGTGGGGGGAAGATCGCGGTGGCTCCGTAGGAATTGCACCACGGAAATCGTAGGCTATAAGGTGTTGATATAACGTAAAATATACTCGAACCTCTATATTTACTGTTGCTGTAAATATAGAGGTTGGAGTAAATCTACACCTGTGATGTGAGTCACGCTGGCAATACGGGCACAAAATCCCGTTCTATCTACCTCGGATTTCTCTTGCAACGCCAGCCCCGTTCGTATCACCATCCTTGCAACGATCTGATCGACCTTCCGTGATCGCTCCATGTTAGTGGGAGAACGCGTGCTTCACCACGCGCAGGGCTACCTCCCTTCTGTTTCCTTCCGCCGCGAGGTCCTGGTAGCGGCTTGACGCGGGAGTCACTCACATGCCGAAGAACTTCTTGCCCGTTCCAGATTGGTTTTCCGTCGAAAATCAGGGCGGAAACATCGCCGTCGCTGACCTCTCACATTCCGGCAAACAGGATTTGCTCGTTCTCACCGTCGACAATCCCGGCGGCGTGAATCGCGGCGTCTATCGCATTGGCCGCCAACTCGACGACCAGGGCAACGTCACCGGAGGCTGGACACCCTGGATCGATATTCCCGACTGGTTCTCGTTTGAAAACCAGGGCGCTGGTGCTGCCATTTTTGACATCGACAAAGACGGAAACCCGGACCTCGTCGTCTTTATGATCGACAACCCGCCGGAACAGAACCAGGGCTACTACCGTGTGGGCAAGAAACTCGACGCCAACGGCAACGTGCAGGGAGGCTGGGGTCCGTGGATCCCGATCCCAAACTGGTTCTCCTGGGAAAATCAACATGGAACGATCGCCATCGCCGATCTCGACAAAGATGGCAACCCCGAGCTCATCGTCGTCACCACGGACAATCCTCCGGGACAGAATCGCGGCATTTACCAGATCGGACGCAAGCTCGATGGCAACGGCAACGTCACCGGAGGCTGGACAGGCTGGCGTGACGTGGACGGCTGGTTCTCTTGGGAGAACCAGGGCGTCGGCGCCGCCGTTCTCGACCTTCCGAACACGGGCCGCAACGATCTGCTGGTTTTCCAGATCGATAACGCCGTCGAACAGAACCAGGCCTTCTACAAGATTGGTACCGGTCTTGACGTCAACGGCAACGTGACGGGTTGGGGTCCATGGCTTGGTGTGCCCGGGTGGTTCGCCTGGGAGAATCAAGGCGGCGGGATCGCGGCTACGGCGAATAACGGAAGTAAGTCCATGGCCGTCATGATGGTCGACAATCCACCCGGCCAAAACGCCGCGTACTACCGGGTTTTGCCCCTGGATTCGGATCCGAAGCGGGATGGGCAGTGGAAGTTACTGCCATTTCACTCGGGTGTATTGCCGGTGCACGCCGCCTTGTTACCGAAGGGCAAAGTGTTGTTCTACGCGGGTTCCGGCAGCAGTGCCACTCGCTTTGCCGCCGCGAACTTTGGCAGAGGCGACGTCTTCACGAGCGTGGTTTGGGACCCAACCGCCGCTCCGCCCGCTAACTTTTTTCATCCCGCCACTTTGTTTGCGCCCAATCACCGTCCCTTTGACTTCTTCTGTGGCGGAGACACATACCTGGCCGACGGCCGCCTGCTTTCCGCCGGGGGCACGGGGCACTACAACCCGTTTACCGGACGAAAGGACGGCTGCGTCTTCGACCCTGTGACCGAAAAATGGTCCTTTGTGAACTCGATGACGCACGGCCGCTGGTATCCAACTTTGATCACGCTCGGCGATGGACGGGCCCTCGCTGCGACCGGACTCACAGAAGCTCTCGACAATCCTCACAACAACACCATCGAGATTTATGACCCAGCCCACGACGCGTGGCAGGTGAAGCACTTCCCTGGGGGCTTCCCCGGCTTGCCGCTCTATGCCCATCTGTTTCTAATGGCAGACGGACGCATCTTGTTCGACGGGGGCCGTATGGATGACGATCTCCAAGTCAATCCGGCGATCCTCGACCTCACGCACGACCCAATCCACATCACCAACGTGGATGGTCTGGAAGGCGGAGGCATGCGCAACCAGTCGGCCAGTGTTCTGTTGCCGCCCGCGCAGGACCAGAAGGTGATGATCATCGGAGGTGGTCCAGCGGGCAAACCGAACAAAACCGACGCTATCGACAGCGTGGATATCGTCGACTTGAAGGCGCCCGTCCCGCATTTCGTTCCGGCTGCGCCCCTGAACTTCCCAAGGCTCCATCTCAACGCCGTCCTGCTTCCCGACCATACGGTCTTCGTAACCGGTGGATCACTTAAGCAGGAAGACATGCCCTTGGCGCGCCTGCAACCCGAGATTTACGATCCTGTTACAGATACCTGGACTCCCATGGCGGTCTCAACCGTGCCGCGCCTTTACCACTCCACCGCGCTTTTGCTTCCCGACGCCACCGTGCTCTCCTCAGGGGGAAATCCCGACGGTGGTCACCATGTCGAGTGGGATGACGATCCCAACGAGGAAATGCGTCTCGAAGTTTTCAGCCCACCGTACTTGTTCCGGGGTCCGCGTCCGGTGATTACGGCCGCGCCCGGCGTGTGCACCTACGAGCAGACAATTTCGATCAAGTCACCTCAAGCAGGAAACATCCGTTGGGCCAGCTTGATTCGAAACGGCGTGACCACTCACTCGTTCGATGGAAGCCAGCGCCTGGTCGACCTCGATATCAGGAGTCGTGTGGGAGGCGTAGTCAGCGCGACGATCCCGGCGAGTCCCAATCTCACGCCGCCGGGATGGTACATGCTGTTTCTGGTCGACAACGACGGTGTCCCGTCGGTGGCAAGCTGGATCCGCGTAGGCTAACGATTGTTGCAAGATAGCGACAGCACGTTTGGCCGCATCGTTCAATGAATTCAGGAGGATTCAGCATGATGAAGGAATGAGGGGTGCTGACGACCCTCGTCTTAGACCGGCAGTATCGTCTCTTCTACCGAATCCTGAGGATGTGAGCTTCGCTGCTTGCGCAGTTCCTTGAGGAAGAGCTCCGTCGGCAGAGATGCTTTTTGCTGGAACAGGTCGAGCAATGGATCGTCGACTTCCGGGGGCGCCGCACTCTCCAGAGCCGGCAAGT
>Ga0137358_10002311_pt1 | contig 10776 bp, 10 predicted proteins | sample Mad1_20_16metaG_FD_105551 | JGI IMG/M metagenome (GOLD analysis project Ga0137358, IMG submission 105551) | Vadose zone soil microbial communities from Angelo Coast Range Reserve, California, USA - Mad1_20_16 metaG | ecosystem: Environmental > Terrestrial > Soil > Vadose zone | place: USA... | reverse complement strand
TCACAAAGCCGGCCGGCGCTTGGGCCCGCTGGCCATGGGCGCACGGCGGGGCAATGCCAGAGGACCCAAGCCATCGAGGAAAGAACTGTCGAAACTCTCGCGCCGATAGACGGCGAAATCGACGCTGCGGTCGCGAAAGCTCTTCAGCGGTTGGCCGAGACCCCTGAGACCCACGTCGCGCTCGCGGCGCACACGATCCAGATCGATTTCCAGGGGAATCACTTCTTCCTCGCCACCGGCCTGATGCAGCACGTCGCCCGAGGGACCGACGACGAGGGAGCGTCCCACGCCGCCGGCGGCCAGACCGTTTATGTCGAACCAGAAGCATTGGTTCTGCGCCGCACTAGCACGCGAAATCGCCAATTCGATATCCCGGTCGATAGTATCGGTCAGCGTGGGATGAAGGATCACCTCCGCCCCCATAGCCGCCAGCGTGCGCGTCGTCTCCGGAAACCACATGTCATAGCAGATCGAGACGCCGAAGCGTCCCACCGCCGGCACGTCGAAGACGACGAAGTCCTGGCCAGGAGTAGTTGCCTGCTCATAGGGTCGAAACGGGAACATCTTGCGATAGCGGGCAACGACCGCCCCGCTCGGATCAATGACCGGCGCGGTGTTGTAAATCTTGCCACCGCTCCTTTCATAGAGGGAGCCTGGCAGCAGCCAGACCCCGTGGCGCGCCGCCATGGCCTGGAAGGTGGCTTCGGCCGGCCCAGGCAGAGCCTGGGCATATTGCGGCAGCGGCCCGAAGGCGGCGAGCTCGCTGAAAACCACCATCTGGACCCAGGGATAGCGGGCCATCAGAAGATCGAGGCGCCGACCCATGGCAGTCAGGTTATCGGCGGTGGCGCTGAGGGGCATCTGGATGCCGCCAATGGCAAAGGGCGTCATGAGGTCTCCGCGGCGAATCAGGGCCAGAGAATAGGCGCGGGTGAGGGCCAGGGACAAGCTCACACCAAGGCGGACATCCCAGTCGGGCGCTTGACCTTCACCGGGCAAACGTCGCGTAATAGCAGGAAGATATCGAGAGCGATGGGGGCCTCTATGGCGGCGGTTCGGCGTAAGCGCAAGCTCAGCGGCATCTCCGACATTCGCCGCTTTTTCCATCGCAACGAGACCCCCGTCTACTTCATCAGCGCCACCAACTTCAACCTGCTCGGCATGGACGAGTGGGTGAAGAACTTCAAATTCATTAGCTACATCGACTGTTACGACGGGCGTCATCCCAACACCTTCGTGCCACCGCCGCTTCCCCATCCGGATTTCCATTCCATCGAGGACATCAACAACTACCTGCTCCAGCATCCCGCGGTGAAGGCCTTCATCAAGAATCGCGGGGGCAAGCCCAAGGTGGTCTTCCTGATGTTCGACGAGACGACCGAGACGCTGGCCCGCAAACTGAGCATGCAGGTCTGGTTCCCCCGCGCCCGATTGCGCAACGGCCTCGACAACAAGATCCAGACGGTGCGCGTGGGCAACAAGGCGGGCGTGCCCTCGGTCCCCAATGTCCTGGCCTCCGTCGAGAGCTACCCGGAGCTGCGCAAGGCGGCCAAGAAACTGGGCAGGGATCTGGTGGTGCAGACGCCCTTCGGCGATTCCGGGCACACCACCTATTTCATTTCCAACGAGGGGGACTGGAAGCGCTACGCCACCGAGATCACCGCCGAGCGCGAATTGAAGATCATGAAGCGGATCGATTGCCGCCAGGCAGCGATCGAGGCCTGCGCCACCCGCGCGGGTACGGTGGTCGGACCGTTGATGACCGAGTTGGTCGGCTTCTCGGAATTGACCCCCTACAAGGGGGGCTGGTGCGGCAATGAGATTTTCGCCGAATCCTTCACGCCGCGAATCCGCGCCCATGCCCGCGATCTGACCTTCCGTTTCGGCGAGCAGTTGCGCAAGGAAGGTTATCGCGGCTATTTCGAACTCGACTTCCTGATCGACAAGAAGGACGGCCAGATCTATCTGGGCGAGCTCAACCCCCGCGTCACCGGCGCCAGCTCCATGACCAACCATGCCGCCTTCGCCCATGCCGATCTGCCGCTATTCATGTTGCACCTGCTGGAGTTCAGCGGCAGCGACTTCGACCTCGACGTGGACGCCCTCAACGCCCGCTGGTCGGATCGCGACAACATCGATTCCTGGAGCCAGGTTGTGATCAAGCATGTGCATGATTCGGTCGATGTGCTGGCCGCCGCCCCGCAGACCGGTATCTGGCGCCTGAATGCCGACGGCAGCGTCAATTATGCCCGCTTCGACTATCACCGGCGTGCGGTGGAGAGCGAACGCGAGGCCTTTTTCCTGCGCATCAGCGGCCCGGGCGATTTCCGTTACGAGGGCGCGGATCTCGGCATCCTCATCACCCGTGGGCGGTTGATGACCAAGGATTTCAAGCTGAACGAACGGGCCCAGCGCTGGATCAAGGGTATCACCGCCCAGTTCGTCGGACAGCCCCTGGCCCCTTTGGCATCGCAAGGCGCCTATCCGCCCGCACCCGGCGCCTTCAAGATTCTCTGAGCCCCATCGATATGGATCTTATCTTCCGCTCGGTCGCCGAAGCCGAGCCGGGCGAAAAATGGCGCGCCAACTTCAATCGTCATTGGCCCAGCTACCGGTTCTGGTATCTCTCGGAAGGAAGCGAGGCGGTGCCTCATTTTCCCGTCTGCCTGGCCAAGCTGCGCCACTACATGCCCGAACTCGTCTTTACCTATGAGCGCCTCTGCCATCTGGCGGGAGGCGAGGATCTGGCCACACGCTTCCTCAGCCTCTATCGCCCGCCCGCCTATCTGACCGCTTGCAGCCAGATCGCCTGGACCGCGGGCCGGCCGATGCTGGCGCGCAACTACGACTACAGCCCCGCGCTCTGCGAGGGCCAGTTGCTGCTCAGTACCTGGCATGGCCGCCGGGTGATGGCTATGGTGGATTGCCTCTGGGGCGTGCTGGACGGCGTCAATGATTCCGGTCTTGCGGTCAGCCTTACCTTCGGCGGGCGCCCCGTGGTGGGCGATGGCTTCGGCGTCCCGCTGGTCCTGCGCTATGTGCTGGAGTTCTGCGAGCGGACCAAGGATGCCATCGCCCAGCTGACGCGAATTCCGATCCACATGGCCTATAACGTCACGGTTCTGGATCGTGCCGGCGACTTCGCCACCCTGATGCTGGCGCCTGACCGAGCCCCGGCGGTAACGCGGCTGCCCATTGCCGCCAACCACCAGATGCAGGTCGAATGGGCCGCCTACGCCCAGGCGACGGCGACCCTGGAACGCGAGCGGTTCTTGTTCCAGCGGCTGAACGAGCCCGGCATGAGCGAGACGAAGTTGCTGGCCGACTTCCTGGCGCCGCCGCTCCATACGGCCGTCATCGAGCGGAATTTCGGAACGCTGTATACCGCCGCCTATTGGCCGGCCGAAGGCGCCATGAGCCTGCTCTGGCCCGGCGAGCGTCTGGATCAGTCGATGGACAGTTTCACCGAGGCAGAGCGCCTCCGCAGCTACGGCCGAGGCCTCGGCGAGCGACCCAACGGCTAGGGCAAGACAAGCGCGGTCGCCTCGACACTACGGCGAGCGCCTACCTGACCCCGGCGACTTTGCGTTGGGTCATTTGGTCGTCGTGGAACATGGGTCGACTGCTGAAGTGGGGTTGCGGGTTTGGCAATTGCCCCAGATACGAGGCATATTGACGGGCGATCCTGTGCAGGTCTGCGAACGCGGGGTAATCGCTAAGCTCTATCTCGGTCTGTAGCGCCTCATGACTGAGTAGCAGGGCGACATTATCGCGCGCCATCGATAGAGCATGATCGCGAAGCTTGGCTCGGACCTGCCGAACCTGCCGCGCCAGAAAGCGCCGCAAGGCTGGATTGGTCGAAAACGGACTCCTCCTCATTGCGCGACTCCTTGCGTTATCCGGGAGGAACATGCTTTGCAGAACCCCGTAAATCCATTCAACGGGGGTATTCTCAAGTGCCATTAAAGTTGGCGTGTTCGATACCAAGGTTCACGCTCTGCCTTCCTGCGCTGTGATAATGATCAGCCCAATGCGTGGCAAACGTGCCGCGTAGCGGGCACCTTGGTCGTGCGAATTCGAAACCAGCGGTGTGTACCGAAAAGATTGGCCGGCTGATTCGCGCCGACAATTCCCGCGCACCGGAATGCGGGGGCCTTCCTTCGGGTCATCTTTGCCGAGGCTCCCCATCAACGCAGGCCCGAGTTCATCGCGGAGTCTGATCTCATGATCGCGGTCACCATCGACGATCAAGACCATACGGTCGATATCCCCGCCGCTATGCCGCTGCTTCGGGTGCTGCGCGACGTGGTGGGCCTGACAGGAACGAGGTTCGGCTGCGGCATCGGCGGTGCCGAACTACGTCATTGGCCATTTCGGGCGACAGATTGGCCATGTCCCCCTGGGACAGATCGTCCGAGGCGGGTGTGAGGAGGGTCGCGATGCCCGCCAAGTCGAACGATTGGCCAAATGCTGCAGGCCTCGCCCAGCGCCTTCGGTCGACGAGTGCCCGAGCCGGGCGCTGCGTTGTCGTCATGACGCCATTCTTCCTGACGGCATGTCAGCCAGCCGTCCTCGACCCGCAAGGGTCCATCGGGATCGCCGAGAAGACGGTCTTGATAGACTCGCTCGCTATCATGCTCGCCATCGTGGTCCCGACGATCGCCGCGACCCTTGGCTTTGCCTGGTGGTTTCGAGCCTCCAATTCGAGAGCAACCTACCTGCCTGATTGGGCTTATTCGGGCCGCATCGAGCTCGTCGTCTGGGCCATCCCCCTCCACGTGATCATACTCGTGGGCGGCGTGGCCTGGATCGGCTCCCATGACCTCGATCCCGCCAAGCCTTTGGCTTCAGACACGTCACCGCTCGAGATCCAGGGTGTTTCGATGGATTGGAAGTGGCTCTTCATCTATCCGAGCGAGCGTGTCGCGAGCGTGAACCAGCTTGTGGTTCCCGCCGGTGTGCCCATTCATTTCTCCCTGACGTCGGCTAGCGTGATGAATGCGTTCTTCGTACCGCAGCTCGGCAGCATGATCTACACGATGAACGGCATGCGCACGCAGTTGAACCTGCGCGCGGATGCACCAGGTACGTTCCTCGGCCTTTCGAGCCACTATAGTGGCGATGGTTTCTCGGGCATGCATTTCGACGTGCGGGCGCTGCCGCCCGCACAGTTCGCCGCCTGGATCGACGCCACGCGCAACAGCGGCCCAATCCTCGATGCCGGAACCTACACTGCCCTGGCCAGGCAAAGCATGAACGCAAGTCCGTTCACCTTCCGTGCGGCCGATCCCGAGCTGTTCCAGCAGATCGTGACGCAGAAACTGCCGCCTGGACCCGGCCCACAAACCGGGCATCCCAACCCGAGCGTATCCCCGCGGACGGAGCACTAGCATGTTGGGCAAGCTTAGCTGGACTGCCATTCCGTTCGACCAGCCGATCCCGCTGCTCGCAGCGGCCTTGGTCGGCGTGGTGATCATCGGCGTCCTCGCCTGGGTCGCGCTTAAGGGTTGGCTCCCCTACCTTTGGCGGGAGTGGATCACCAGCGTGGACCACAAGCGCATCGGGATCATGTACACCCTGCTCGCGATGGTGATGCTGCTGCGCGGCTTCGCGGACGCGATCATGATGCGCTCGCAACAGGCGCTTGCGTTCCGGTCAGATGGCTACCTGCCACCCGAGCATTACGACCAGATCTTTTCCGCTCACGGCACGCTGATGATTTTCTTCGTCGCAATGCCCTTCGTGATCGGGCTGATGAACTTCGTCATGCCGCTGCAGCTTGGGATCCGCGATGTGGCGTTTCCGACGTTGAACTCCGTCAGCCTTTGGCTCACCGCCACCGGCGCGCTGCTCGTCAACATTTCGCTGGTGGTGGGCGAGTTCGCGCGCACCGGGTGGTTGCCGTATCCCCCGTTGTCCGAAATCGCCTACTCGCCCGGCGTCGGCGTCGACTACTATCTCTGGGCGCTCCAGATCTCCGGTGTGGGGACATTGCTGACCGGCGTCAACTTCGTCACGACGGTCCTGAAGATTCATGGACCCGGCATGACCTACATGCGCATGCCGATGTTCTGCTGGACGACGCTCGCGTCCAACCTGCTGATCGTCGCTGCATTCCCCATCCTGACGGCCACATTGGCCATGCTGCTGCTGGACCGTTACCTCGGTTTTCACTTCTTCACCAACGAAGCCGGCGGCAACGTGATGATGTTCATGAACTTGATCTGGGCATGGGGACATCCGGAAGTTTACATCCTGATCCTGCCCGCCTTCGGCATATTTTCGGAAGTGATCTCAACCTTCTCCGGCAAGCCGCTGTTCGGCTACCGGTCGATGGTCATGGCGACGATGGCCATCTGCATACTCTCTTTTACGGTGTGGCTGCACCACTTCTTCACCATGGGCGCCGGGGCCGATGTCAACGCGATCTTCGGCATTGCTTCGATGATCATCGCGGTGCCCACGGGGGTAAAGGTCTTCAACTGGCTGTTCACGATGTATGGCGGCCGGGTGGTTTATTCCCCGCCGATATTGTGGTCGATCGGCTTCATGGTGACCTTCGTGATCGGCGGGATGACCGGCGTGCTGCTGGCGGTGCCCCCGGCGGACTTCGTGCTTCACAACAGCCTTTTCCTCGTGGCCCACTTCCATAACGTCATCATTGGCGGGGTGCTGTTCGGGGCGTTCGCCGGTTACAACTATTGGTTTCCGAAAGCGTTCGGCTTCCGGCTGCACGAGGGCCTCGGCAAGGCCGCGTTCTGGTGCTGGCTCATCGGCTTCTACGTCGCCTTCATGCCGCTCTATGTCGTGGGCCTCATGGGAATGACCCGCCGCATGCAGCACTATGATGTTTCCGCGTGGCGCCCGTGGTTGCTGATCGCCGCCGGCGGCGCGGTCATCATCCTGGCCGGAATCATCCTGCAGATCGCGCAACTCGCCGTCAGCATTGGCCGGCGGGAGGAGCTTCGCGACGTGACTGGCGATCCCTGGGATGGACGCTCCCTCGAGTGGGCCACACCCTCTCCGCCACCCGCGTTCAACTTTGCGGTCCTCCCGCGCATCGAGGCCCAGGATGCCTATTGGGGCGTTAAGCAGCGCGTACGCCAGCAGGCGAGGCTTGGCGAGGAGCCGGGCTATTCGGCAATCGAGATGCCGAGGAACAGCCCAACCGGCTTCATCTGCGCCTTCTTCGCCACCCTCATGGGATTCGCGCTGATCTGGCACATCTGGTGGATCGTCGCCCTGGCCGCATTGGGCGCATACGCGACCTTCGTCGTCTTCGCCTGGCGGGACAGGGTCGAATACATCATTCCGGCTGACGTGGTCGCGCGCATCGATCGGGCTAATCGGAGCGCACGCAGCGAAGCGCTTGGCAGCCCCGTGCAGGCGGCACCATGAGCGCCTTCCAGGGGACCGCTGATCGCGGCGACCCCGATCGCCTCGGACGCGGCGAGGGCTCGCGGGGTCGCCAGCACAGCGCGGAACATGCGGCCGGCGGGCTGGCGTCCAAGCGCATCGTCGTCGGTTACGGCTTCTGGATTTTCCTGCTCAGCGACATCGTCATGTTCTCCGCCTTTTTCGCGACCTACGCGGTGCTGGTCGGGCAGACGGCAGGCGGGCCGAGCGGGCGGGAACTGTTCGACCTGCGCAATACCGGGATCGAGACCGCCTGCCTGCTCCTCTCGAGCTTCGCCTGCGGCCTGGCAAGCATCGGCGCCCAGGCGCACCGCGGTTCCTGGTTCTATGGCGCCATGGCGGCGACCTTCATACTCGGAGCCGCGTTTGTCGGCCTCGAGGTCCGGGAGTTTGCAGGCCTGGTCGCGCGCGGGGCGGGTCCAACACGCAGCGCGTTCCTCTCGGCATTCTTTACGCTGGTCGGCTGTCATGGCCTGCATGTGACCGCCGGCCTGCTGTGGCTGCTGACAATGATGGCGCAGGTGTTCGCCAAGGGTTACCGGGCCGACATTCTCCGGCGTATCCTCTGCTTCAGCCTTTTCTGGCATGCCCTGGACATCATTTGGGTTGGGATATTCACGATGGTGTACTTGATGGGAGCCGCGACATGAGCCATGCCGAACAGCAAAGAGGCCCAAATCACGGGGACAGGGCACCGGGCTACGAGCGCCTCGACGGACACCAGGCGGGAATAGGAAGCTACCTGATCGGGCTTGGTCTCGCGACGCTGCTCACCATCGTCTCTTTCTTTATCGCGCGCACCACGCTGGTCTGGCAGCCAAGCATTCCCGTCGCACTGGCCGTTCTCGCGATCGCGCAGATGGGCGTTCACCTCGTCTTCTTTCTCCACATCACGACCGGTCCCGACAACGTCAACAACGTCATGGCGCTTGCCTTCGGCGTGCTGATCGTTTTTCTGGTCATCGTCGGTTCGCTCTGGATCATGGCCCATATGAACCACAACATGATGCCTATGGATCAGATCATGCAAATGCAGCGCTGACCTGGGATGAGACTACCGCCTGCGGCTGCTCCCATTGTGTGGCGGTGTGGTCTTTTTTCACGGTCGTCTCCCGTCCATAGCAGGCTCAAACACAACGAGGCTCTCCCTTAATGCCGACCTCAGCCAAAGCGGGTGGCTGCACCAACCGCTTCTCGTAGGTCCGGACTGATTCACTTGCTCGATGGCGCGATTCCGGGATCGGGGCGTCGTCAATATGGGGGCGGGACGTGGCCGCCGAATTGCCCGTCGCCAAAATCCGAGACAGATTGGCCTCGCCAGCCGTCCCAGTAGCCAAAGTCAGGATTGGACGAGCCGCGGATCGGATTGAAGTATGCATAAGAAGGAGGGCCGTAATCAGTGTTCGCCGAGCAGGCGGACAGTACAAGACCAATGCCGACAAAGACGGGTATCGCCTTCGTAACCTCCCTTCCTATGAAGTTTGTCGTTTTCCGACACCCTGGCTGGCCCGCCCTGCGTGGGCCGAAAATGTCAGCTGCGATACTTCTGGTCTTTCGGCCAAGCGTGACGAATATTGAACTGCATATCGAGCGGATTGGCACACGCATGGTCATTCTCCTCGGATATTTGCCACGGCCTGCGCTTCTCATTTTTTCAATGCAGGTGCCTGTCGCGCCGTCGGCCGGAGCGAGCGCCGCCAGCAGGCGGTCCTGAGGCTTGATGGGCGGCGGACTGGTGAGGACGAACTGGCGTGTCACCTGCCGCATTAGAAAACTCGCGGCTTCCCGAGCTCGTGCCATAGGGAGATATGCCATTACGGCAGCGGCAACGGGTTTCCGACGACCTATCCGACGATCGTGAACAGAAGCACCCTCATTACGTAAGTCGACAGGCGGATCATGACCGTTCTCCGCGGCCGTTCTCAGTCGGCGCACGCCGTTCATCGGCTCTGCATTGTTCTTTAGCTCAGGAAAAAAGATGCTCTTGGGCTGTGCCATAAGCGGTCTCCTTGCTGCCCAATGGGCTCGAAGGATTTGGGCACTCTTCTCCTAATTTAGGTACTCTACTCCGCTCCCAAAAGGGGCTGGCGGGAGCTTTTTCGTAAGGCTTATGGGGGAGTGTGGGCTGGGGAATGCGCGCTCCGCGCCCTCACCAGTCATTGCACAATGATCTTTCCGGTCATGTGGGGATGAAGGGAACAGTGATAGGCGTAGGTCCCCGGTTTGGTGAAGGTGAATGAGAACTTGTCGTCGGTGTCGAGGCCCCCCGACTTGAATGTCGGCGGAGTGTCGTCGGCGGTGATCGAATGCACATCGCCATCCCGATTCACCCAGGTGACGCTTCCGCCGACGCGGATGGTCAGCGTGTTCGGCAAGAACTGATAGTTCTCGATCTGCACAGTGGAAGCCTCGGCGGCATCCGCGGCGCGGTACCGGATGCCGCCGACGGTGAGCAGGATTGCAAGAGCGGCGCAGGCGCCGACCGCCGTCAGGACGATCGAGCGGCGCAAGCTCGCAGAGCGGTTGAAATACGAGTGAAAGTTGTTCATAGCATACGCATCCCTTATCGAGCGAGCGCCTGTCTCACGCCGACAATGGCGTATCGACGAGGGCGAGCGGCGTCTGGCCTTCCACATAGTTGACCTCGCGCACGCCGAGCACCGTGCGCAGGCGGTCGGCCGGCACCTTGAGTGGACCCGGCGAGGGCGCCGCCCCCGGGGCCGGCTGCGGATAAGCGGTGGACCTGGCCGTGTGGAAGGTCACGTTGCCCTCGACCTTCTGGAGCACTTGGTGGATATGGCCGTTGAGCACCGTCACCGAGCCGAAGCGGCTCAGGCTCCCCAGCGCTTCGGCGCTATCCGCCGTGCCCCAGCCCCAGCTGGGGTAGACGGCCCAGAGCGGAATATGAGCGAGGACGACAATGGGCGTGCTGGCGGCAAGACCGCTGACGTCATCCTTGAGCCAGGCGATTTGGTCCGCGCCCAGGGAGGTGAGGCTGCCGGCCTTGAAGCCGACGACATTGATCAGGGCGATGAAATGGACGCCCTGGCTATCGAAGCTGTACCAGCCGTTGCCTTTCGTGCCCGTGCCATGGCGTTCCAGATAGGCCTTGCCATCGTCGAGCCAGTCATGCTCGCCCGGCACATAGTGAACATCGCTGCCGATATCCTTGATGATCTGCTGAGCCGTGTCGAATTGACCCGCCTTCGAGAGATGGGTGATGTCGCCGGTATGGATGACGAATGAGGGCTTGGCGCCGCGAATTCGCGCCACCGCCTCGGCCATGGTGGTTTCGGGATGCGGATTGGCATCCTTGTTGAAACCGATATGGGTATCGCTGATCTGGGCGAAGGTAAGCCC
>Ga0137358_10002304_pt1 | contig 10787 bp, 6 predicted proteins | sample Mad1_20_16metaG_FD_105551 | JGI IMG/M metagenome (GOLD analysis project Ga0137358, IMG submission 105551) | Vadose zone soil microbial communities from Angelo Coast Range Reserve, California, USA - Mad1_20_16 metaG | ecosystem: Environmental > Terrestrial > Soil > Vadose zone | place: USA... | reverse complement strand
TGCAACATCACTCCGCGCTGCTTGCAGAATTGCTCGACGCCGGAAGGTTGAGTACCGGCGCGAGTAGCGGCGAGCCGATAACCTTGCACGACCCGTGTTACCTTGCGCGCGTCAACGGGGAAGTGGATGCGACACGAGCGGTCATCGGCACTGCCAGCGACGCGCAGTATCGTGAAATGCCTCGCTGTGGAAAGAGGACCTTCTGCTGCGGTGCGGGCGGCGGTCGGATGTGGTTCGACGAGGCGCCAGAGCAACGCGTTTCCACTCTGCGTGCACAGGAAGCGCTCGCGACCGGCGCGCGCACCCTTGCAACGGCCTGCCCGTTTTGTTTGAACATGATGACCGACGGAATGGCGGGGACCCAAGGAGGGGAAAACGTGAAGGTGCTCGACATCGCTGAGTTACTCCTCAGCCGCCAAGCGTCCAGCGCTCAGAGTGAATAGTGATTGGTGATTGGTGATTGGTGAGAAATAAGAAGTAACAAGAACGGCATCCCCACTCCCACCAACCCGGTACCAATCATTCAACCATCAGAAAGGTAGCGAGGTGGAGCGAGCGTTGTTCAGGCCGCCCGTCGTGCGCGTCCCGGCGTTCGCTCCAGTTCCCCGCTTTTATGGCCTATAAGCAAACCCGTCGTTGAACCAGCGACCGCCCTAAGCATTTCGGTAGCGGCATCGCGAAGATTACCGGTCAACCATTGCGCTATCATATGGTATTGTTTGACGGGCAAGCGAATTGCTTGAGAAAGGCATTAATAGGTGCCTCCTTCTCCGTCGATGTTGCCGGGGAAAGTCGTTGCGTTTAAACTGCTCACAGCCGATCTTCGGGACCTAAACTGCATCCACAATATGACACAGAAAAATCAGCAGGTGCGTCTCAGGCTTGGCCGCAATGCATGGTTAGCCATCATCATCCTTGCAGTTGCCCTGTGCGGTACGACAGCGCAGCCGATCCTAGCGAAGCCTCGGTCCGCGGAGATAACAAATGCCACAGTCCAGCGAGATTTGGTTTACAAACACGTTAACGGCACAGTTCTTACGCTCGACCTCTATCGTCCAGAGGAGGTCTCGGGTTCGCTGCCAGTGATCGTTTGGGTCCATGGCGGAGGCTGGCGCAGGGGCAGAAAAGAGAAATGTCCAGCTGTTGCTCTGGTGCAGGATGGATTCGCCGTGGCGAGCATCAATTACCGCCTCACCAGCACTGCACCTTTTCCGGCGCAGATCGAAGATTGTAAGGCTGCCGTGCGCTGGCTTCGTGCCAATGCTTCCACCTACCATCTCGACCCTGACCGCGTCGGCGTTTGGGGACACTCCGCGGGTGGACATTTGGCGGCGCTGCTCGGCACGTCCGGTGGGGTGCCGGAGCTGGAGGGGAGTGGGGATAATATGCAGTATTCGAGCCAGGTTCAAGCAGTGTGCGATTCGGCTGGCCCGGCAGATCTGCTGGCCATGACGAATCTCGGTCCCAAACGCACCTTTGCCATTGAAGGGTTGCTCGGCGGGCCCGTCGAAAAAGATAAAGCGAAGGCGATAGCTGCCAGCCCCATCCATTATGTCTCAAAAGATGATCCGCCTTTTCTGATCGTGCATGGCGAGGGTGATAGAGTGATACCAGTGGAGCAGAGCCAGCGCCTTTACGAGGAGCTGCGAAAAGCCGGAGTGGACGCCACGTTGAAGATCCTGCCCCACGTAGGGCACCAGGCAGTACTGATGGACGCCGTCAAAGACGCGGAAGTCTTCTTCGATGCGACGCTCAAAAAGCGCTGAAAACGCTTCCGTAAAATTTGGTGGACTTATCTGCTTGCTTGTTGTCATAGTCCGCCATGCCCAGAACCCGCTCATCCTCATTTCGAAAGCTGTTGCTCATCGCACTTCTTCTCGTTGCGCTCGTGCTGGTGTGGAAAGCCAGAAATTACCAGAGACGCTACACCGCCGCTGAGGCCCGAAAGGCATCACTTCCAATCCCGGTTGGCGCGGCGCGCGCAAAAGTCAGCAAGCTTGAAACAACTGTCGGAGCGGCCGGGCAAGTGTTGCAGTACACGACAGTCACGCTCACCTCCCGTATCTCTGCGAAGATACATAAGGTTTTGGTAAATGTCGGAGATATAATCCAATCCGGCGCAGTGCTCATCGAGGATGACAGGCGGCCCTTGGAAGTTGCGCTGGAGTCTGCGCAGGCAGAGGTGGATTCGGCGCACGTTGCGGAGCAGAAAGCTGCCGCCGAGGAAAAGTCGATGGAAGTTTTGAAAGCCAAAAAAATGGCTACCGAAAAGGAAGTGAACGACGCACGCGTGACGCTGGCTTCCAAACAAGCTGCGCTCCAGGAGGCGAATGTAAAATTGATTAAGGCACAACTCGATCTCGAAGCCACGCGGCTTACCTCGCCTGTCAACGGCATCGTGCTTGCTCGCTTCGTCAATTCCGACGAGCGGATCGAGGTCAATCAAGTACTTTTGCAATTAGGCGATCTGGACAAAATCTACCTCCTGGCCCAGGTGCAGGACGAGTCGGTCGGCCGCATCCATGATGGACAGCCAGCCGAGGTGTTCTTTTCAGCATACCCCACCACCACATTCAAGGGCACGATCGAGCATGTCGATCCCCGCATCGACCCAAAGACTCGTGCCTTCACAGCTTACGTGACCGTTCACAATCCCGATTTGAAGTTAAAACCGGGGCTTACTGGTTTCATGCGCGTCCGGATAGAAAAAACCGCGCTGGCCGTTCCCACTGTGGCCGTCATCAATCCATTCGGTGAGAACGCCAGTGTTTTCGCGATTGACTCCCACGGTCGTGCAGTTCTCACGCCGGTGCGCGTCGGCTTGGAAGCCGGTGGAATGATAGAGATCCTCAGCGGGTTGAAAGAAGGGAGCCTCGTGGCAACCGCAGGAACCGTTGATTTGGTGGATAATGACCGAGTTCGGGTGGAAGGCTCTCAATGAACCCCGCCCAACGCGTCGGCAAAAACGTAGCGTGGATGCTGGTGGGAGGCGGACTGGGGGCCGTGCTACAGATGCTGGCCGTTCTGCTCGCCGCGCGGGGATTACAGCTCAACGAGTTCGGCACCTTTAATTATCTGCTTTCCTTCGCCATCGTATTCCAGTTCCTAACCGATTTCGGTCTCACCAATATCCTTACGCGCGAGGTGGCCCGGCATCCCAATGACATCCCACACTTGCTCGGGAGCGCTAAGGGGTTGATGTGGGCTCTCTTTTTTTTATCGACTACCCTTCTCCTCGGGGTGGTGTTGCTACTGAGGCTTCCGGCTTCAACAAAGGCGCAATCCTTCGTCATGGGTCTGGCCAGTCTGACAATCCTGCAGGCTATTAGCTATTCGGCTGTGCTGCGGGCGCTCGAAGCCATGGAGTTCAATGCGATCGCTTTCACCTTCCATAAGGGACTTTTTGCCGGCTTCGTGGCACTCAGTCTCTGGCGTCACTGGGGATTATGGGGAGTGGTGATCTCATATATGGCATCTTGTTTGATCTTTTGGTTTTTCAACTGGCAGATTGTTAGTCGGCGCATTGCCCGTGTTTCGCCAAGGATAGATTTACCTCTTTGGAAGTCGATGCTGGCCGAGGCGGTTCCGCTGGGCAGCGGCCTGGTGCTCCGGCAATTTGCCTGGCAGGCGGATGTGTTAATCCTGGCATGGCTTGTCGATGCAAGCGCGTTAGGCCTTTTCAGCGGGCCGTATCGGATTTTGCTCGGCATACGAACGATTTCCATGGCATTTGCGCTCCCGCTGTACCCCGCAATGATTCGCTCAGGCCAGGGCACAAAGGAGGAGTTTGGCGAATTCTATAATCGAGCGATGAAATGGTTTTGCTGCCTCAGCGTGCCAGGCGCAGTCCTATTTATAATCTGGCCGCGGCTACTGATCGACGGACTTCTGGGTGAAAAATTCATCAGCGCTGGATCGGTTATGCAATGGTTTGGAATAGCGTTCATGCCGATGTTCGTATCGTCGCTTTTCCCGTTCATCTTTACAGCACTGAAGTTGCCGGGCGTGTTCTGCCTGGCTATGGCACTTGCCTTGGTGGTGCGCGTCGGCGCAGAATTGGCGTTGGTTCCGAGTATGGGTTACATCGGTGCTTGTGTGGTCGCTGTGTTCAGTGAGATTGGCGCGTTTGCGATTCTGATCTACTTTCTCAAGCGAAAGGGTTATGTGCTCCACGTAACCGATTTCCTGGTGAAGCCGATTTTGGCTGGTCTTTTGATGGCCGCGATGCTTCTTCCCGTGGGGCAGCTTACGCTGTTACCGGCGCTGTCGGTGGCCGCGGTGGCTGGCATCGTGTATGTCGGTGCTCTCTTTTTGCTAGGGACTTTTTCAAACGAGGAGTTGCATCTTATGCGCGATGGTCTCGGTTTTGTTAGCTTTTACTTCCGTAGATCGCCGCATCAACTGGAGAAGCAAGGTTGAGAAGATTCTACTGGGCTTTCGGTTTTGCGTTGGTCGCGGTCGGTCTTTTATTCCCCTGGTTTGACCCGGTGACGACGCCGCGCTTTAACGGCCTGAACTTCCCCTTCGCGCACTCCGCCTATCTCTGGCCACGGCATTTCGTGTTTTTTTCCTACGGAAGTGCCGCGATCGTAATTGCTGCGCTGGGGTTTGCCGCCTGGTGGACTGAAAAAGGACTCGCGGTTTTCTGCGCAGGGGCGCTGTTGTTATTGGGCGGCATGACGTTTTTTCTGCAGATTACATCGTGGGAACCGACATGGCTCAAGGCGGCGCTCGACGGTGGAGATGATTTTCAGCACTGCTACCACGTGGAAGTGGCTTCCAGCCTTCCAAACGCTGTCGTTTTTTCGCCAGCACGCGGATTGCTCGCGCCCGTTGAAGCGTTGGCTGATCGCTTTTCGGCCGGCGTGGCATCGGTCGCCGCTGGGTGGACAATTTTCATGTTCGGGGCCATTTGGATTTGCGTTGCTGGTGCTTATCAAACCAGGGACTGGGCGAGACTGAGGTTTGTGTTACCCACGTTCGCGGTCCTTGCCCTGCTTCTTGGAGCATTACAGCTTTGGCGGCCCATAGTTGCGGAGCGGTATCTCGCGTCCTCTCAAATCTCCGAAACGCGCGGAGCTTTTACAGATGCGGAAAAAGATGTGCGTCGTGCGATGGCGATTGACGAATGGCAGCGCTTGCGACCCGCGTCCTACGTACAGCTTGGCACACTGTATAAGAAAATGGGTCTGGCGGATCGCCCCGAAACTTTTTTTTCCCGCGCCGCAGACCTTCAGGCGCGCGGTTTGGTCCTCGAGGCGCTCTTTGAATACGGCCGGGCGGCAAATGGAGGTGATCTAGAGTTGCGTCGGGTTGCGCTCACGGAAAAGGCCCGGTTGGCGTCTCACTACGCAAGCACCCTTTACGAAAAAGGGGTGACAGGTGACGCGTGTCGGTACTGGCTGGTCAGTATCGAAGCTAAGCCGGATGAGATCAATGGACGTTTTGGAGCTGCCCGCGCCTTCCACGATATGGCAGACTATTGGATAGCGATAAAATACTTTGAGCAAATCTTTACCAAGACCTCACAGCCGTGTCTCGTCGCCGACATAGCGAATGAGCTGGGCGATTGTTGGTACAAGTTAGGTCATTCCGATACGGCTCGAAAGTATTACATGGCCTCCCGCAAATGGCACGACCGAGTGAATTACCGAGCGCTCAAGACCCTGACGGAGAGCTATTACAAATGAGGAAGCCTTTTCGGTTCTTCCAATGGTGTCAGTCAGGTCCGGGCGGGATCGCCCTGTTGCTTGTCTTAACTACAGGTACCTTAGTTGGTTATTACGGTTCGCTCGCGCTCGTGGCGCCACCACCGCCAACCTATAACCTCGATTTTGGCGCTGCCACATGGATTCAGGCTTCGGAACCGAGTAACAATGTTTGCTTTCGTAAGAACCTTTATCTGCCCGAAACACCGAAATACGCCTGGTTACAAATGGCCGGGATTGATGGGTTCAGACTGTCCGTCAATGGCAAACAGGCAACCGTCGGTCAAAACGAATCAGAGAACGAGTCAGAAATCCTTAGCCTGACCGCAGGTGGCAACCAATCGGTTATTTGCGATATCACCCGCTTTCTTCTGCCGGGGACAAACACTATTGCCGTGAATGTCACTCGGGGCAGTTTTCCCGGTAGATCCAAACTAGTCTGTCGGGGAGGCGTAATCGACCAGGCGGGGAAATTGAGTGAGTTCTCCTCTGACAAGAGTTGGAGAGTTGCTTTAACACCTGGAACGATTCCCTCTCTGATCTCGTGGACCGATCGGGCAATGGACGATAGGTCATGGGCTCACGCCGAAGTAGCACCGGCAGAACGGACCGGGCTTACGCAGCCTGTCACTTTGCCGCCAATTCTTCTCCAGCAACCGGCGAAAGGAAAATGGATAGTAGACGAACGCCCGGGACCCGCCGGAAATACGACGTTCCAAAGACGCTTCGACGCGCCACACGGAATTACTGATGCGTGGCTTCAAATCGCAGCTAATGGCAACTTCTCGGTAATTTTTAACGGGCACTTTCTTGGAGATTTTACCGATTCGTCTCCGGTCACTCACTTCCTGCATCTCAAGCGATGGGTGAAAGCTTTGGGAAATGACCTATCCATCCAGGTGCGAGGGGTGGGTACTCTACCAGCTCTGATCGGAGAGGTATCTTTTCTGTCCGGTGGCGACGAGGCGGCTTCGATCGTCTCAGATCAGAACTGGATGCTGCCGAGTTCGCGCCGCGCCACGATTATTGGTTCCTACAATTATGCGGGCGACCACTGGGGCCTTCCGCCAAAGACAAGCGTGCCGGTAGAATTATCCAGCGTTGAGGCAACACGCCAGGGCATACTGAGTATTGTTCTCAGGCTTCTGGTGGCAGCCTCGGTTTTCCTGATCTGGATGCAATCGGCCAGGCTTCTGGCAAAAACAAAAGGATGGGAGATGGCACGAGCGCTTGCTATAGACGCCACCTTGCATCTGCCCGCGCTGGTCGCTACCGCGACATTGCTGTTGCTTCGTTATGATATCCGTTTTAGGCCGGAGTCTCCGGTGAGGGCTGAGTTCTTCATAGGCCTCGTCGCACTGCTTATTCTCCCGCGCCTATTCGTGTGGGCGAGGCGAGAAAAGCCAGCCTTATCACGGTTTTCGGCCTGGGAGAGATGGCGTGGATGGGCCAATCAAAACGGGTTTTGGCTTGCGCTCGGCCTCATCGTTCTCGGCTCGTTAGCAATGCGATTGCATAATCTAACCGCCTTCCCCCTTGATCAGGACGATATTCTGATCCGCAACTATGCCATGGGAATTTTCGATCGCGGCTACCCATCACTCAACTTTTACAATCACGTAATACGAATTACGACGTATGAGTTAGTGCCTTATCCAATTGCCATTTCGTGCTTAATTTTTGGCTGGAGCGACTGGGCCGTTCTCCTGCCGTCAGTGGTATTTGGAACGCTAACCACATTGCTGCTGGGAGTGGTGGGTCGCAACTTATTCGATTGGCGGACGGGTTTGTTGGCGGCGCTGATTCACGCCTTTGATCCATTAAATGTTTTCTGGGCGCAACACTGCTTTCATCCGTCGCAGGATCAGTTCTTTGCAATCCTAACAATCTGGTTGTTTTATTTAGCCATTCGTCAGCCGGGCAAACTGGCCCCAAAATACTTCTGTGCCGCTTGCTTCTGTTTCTGCCTGAACTATCTCTCGTGGGAAGGCGCAGGTTATTTGCTTCCAGTCTTTGCCGTCACACTGCTTTTGATGCACCCCGGACGCTGGAGTTGGCTTCGGGAACCGCACCTATGGACGGCGCTGATCGTTGTAGGTTCGATTGTTCTCATCCAACTTTCATTGCGATCGACGGTGGTGCCCCTCTACCTCTTTCTGGGTTATGGAATGGCCCCACTGACTCCTTCCCTGTACTTCCTTAACCCGGAATCGTGGCCTTTGTACTATGTAGACACCGTTCTCCTAACACAGCCACATCTGCCTCTCACCATTCTCTGCGCCGCCGGTGCGTTGTTTTTGTGGCGAAATTTGGCGGTGCGATACTGTTTCCTTGTCTTTTTAGGGTTGCTGCTTTGTTTTTCTCTTTTGTTGCCGGTTTACTCCATTCGTTACTTTTATTTTTACCAGACGCTTTTGATCCTCACAGCATGTGCGGTCTTCTTTATTGTTTGGGACCGCATCCGTGAGCTAACATCAGAATGGCGAACGGCCCGCTTGCTCGCCTGGGGAAGCGGGATAGCGGCTCTGCTGCTGGTTTTGGGAACAGCAACGCAGACGGGTCTCAAGGTCTTTCGGCTCTCACAGGAGACAGCGCAGGGCCGCGCACGCATCGATCCCAACGAGCGCTACGACGTTGCCAGACAGGACACCCGGGGCCCAGCGGAGTTTGTCGCCTCGCGGTTACGGCCAGGCGATATTGTGCTGGCAAATCTTACGCAAGCTTTTTACTTGTATGGGAGACGCATGCCGGATTACGCACTAAACACAGTGTTGGCTGCGCGCATGATTTACTTGCCCGAGTACGAGGCTTATCGTCATAAGTTCGTTGGCATCCCGATGGTGGTGAATTTGCGCGACATGCAGCGCATTTTCGGCCAGGCCCGCCGACTCTGGTATATCGGCGGTGGTTCGGTACTTGAGGGGCCAGGCGAGTTAAAGAATGCAATCGATTTTGTCACTGAGCGCGCGAAGATCGTTTACAGCAGGGCCCATGCGAGGGTTTACCTTTGGGACGGCACTATCGCTCTTGCACAACAGACAGTTGCTAATCCCGCATTGCCGCCTCAACCGGCTATGCCGCCTGAGGAAGCGGCCCCGCAGGATCGTGTAACGGAAGTGAACAATTGGGCACAAAGTGGGCAACCGTTGTCCTATCCGCGGGTCACCAAATCGAATCTTTACCCCGAATGGACGCGTCAAGAAGTCCCAGAACGCGATCCGGCACGCGTGAACGCGAAGCTGAAAGTGCAGCCACTTCAACCCCCCCGCGAACCCGAGAAGCTCGAGTCGGATGAAAAGGCGTCTCAATAGTCTCAGATTCACAGCGATCTGCTCGCCTGTGCGACTAGCACTGGTCGCTTGTTTCGTATTGCTGCCTATTCCTCGCCAGCTCTGCGCCGGGCAAACCGCCGCCGTTCGGAGTCGTGAACGCGGTTCAACCGTTAAGGTCAAGCCAGTTGTGTTCCTGAACTTGCGAGAATACCTCGCGACAATTGCCGCCGTAAGTCCAAAGATTGTAGCCTCGCGCCTGGATGAGGCCGCCGCTTACTACGAAGCCCGGTCCACCTACGCCGCTTATTTGCCGCACCTGTCCGGCAATGCGGGAGTCGGCTACATTCACGGCAGGACCCTGCAAGGATTCATCAACCCCTTCGGCGGCCTGCCGTCATCAACCGACAGCCGTAACCTCTGGTTCACACAAGAGGGCCCATCGCTGAGCATCCCAGTTTACAGAGATGGCAGTTTCCTGGGCATTAACGTCCCACCGGAAGTGGCGCGCAAGCGCGCTGAGACGCAGTTTGTTAAGTTCAAAGGATCACTGACAGAGCAAAGTGTCATTCTTACGGCGACCGACGCTTACCTCCAGGCGATCAAGGCCACACACGTGCTGGAGTTTGGCACGCGACACTTCACTCTGGCGCAAGAAGAAGCCGAGCGAGTCGAGAACAGAGCCACAAGTGGCTTGGCGACCGCAGAAGAACTCGGAGTGGCGAGGCTTCTGCTGGCAAGCAGCCGTGCCTCCTTTGAGGCACAGCGAGGGGAGGCGATTTATTCCTTTCTAGCCGTTGCGGCGCTGCTTGGACGCGACGCCGGCACGGTCCGGATCCAGGATAGCTATCCGGAAGCGGCTCCCTTACCAGAATTTGAAAAAATTGCGGGAGTTAGCTCCGTACAACATCCAAAAGTTAGAATGCAAGAGGCCAACGTTCGAGGGGCACAAGCTAATGTAGATCTCCAGCGAAGCCGGATGTTACCAAGCGTGACGGCCGACAGCTACGACTTTCAGTACGGGGACTTTCATGGGGACGCAGCGAATCAGTGGGTATCGGTCCTATCGGTACACGTCCCCGTTTTCGATTTTGGAGAAGCTTACCTGGCGACCAAGTCAGCCCGCATAAAACTGCAAGCGGAGACCGAACGCCGTGTGGCCGTGGAGCAGGATTTGCTGAAGGAGCTGGTGGATGCTGTCGTGAACATCAAGCAGTCTGCCGGGAATTTCGCTAGAGTAGGCGGTGAAGTTGTCGAAGCGCAGCGGGTTGCCACTCGTCTTGAAGAACAGGCCAGACTCGACCAGGCGCTTTTGGGCGAATTAAACATGTCCAAACTAAAACTCCTTGAGAAGAAGGAAGACCTTGAGCAGGCGCACTACGAGCTTCTCCATCGCTACGCGCTTTATCAAGAAGCCACCGGTGGCCAGTGGAAATGGATTGGGCGTTAACTGCTTGACAGGTTCGCCGATCACTTCTTATTTTTCGGCACAGGCTTTATCTCGCCACCTGCACAATACATTCTGCGAATCCCATTTTGCTGGTCGCACTAAGCATGGGTGCGACAAAATTCTGGGTGGCGCTAGGCGTGATCCTACTGGTTTATCAGATTGAGCTGAATGTTCTTGTGCCGGGTGTGCTCGGCAAAGAAATGCGATTGCATCCGGTCAACATCCTATTCTTCACGCTGGCGACCGCCGAATTGTTCGGACTGCTCGGAGTTTTTCTCGCTGTCCCCGCCGCGGCGCTGGTTCAAATTGTGATCGACGAGTTTTATTGGTCCGGCTGTGATTTATATTTTGCTCCGAAGG
>Ga0137358_10002303_pt1 | contig 10791 bp, 7 predicted proteins | sample Mad1_20_16metaG_FD_105551 | JGI IMG/M metagenome (GOLD analysis project Ga0137358, IMG submission 105551) | Vadose zone soil microbial communities from Angelo Coast Range Reserve, California, USA - Mad1_20_16 metaG | ecosystem: Environmental > Terrestrial > Soil > Vadose zone | place: USA... | reverse complement strand
GTCGGCTTGATTTGCTCACGAATGAAATCGGAGGTGATGAGTGTAAGGCCTTCGTCTTCATCGATCGGTACGGAGGAACAGTAAACGCCGGCGCGGAAGCCGAGGCGAGAGAGTTCAGAGGCCCAAAGTTTCAGGTAGGTGAAGTAGGTGGTGGGAAGACGGCCACCCTCCTCTATGTCCAGAAAGATGATGGAGCCGCGAGGAAAACCTTCGCGGTTTGCAGCAATGGCCGCAGCTTGAGCGTCTTCAGCGACTCGCTTCAGGGTATACGGCTCATCGCGCAATTCACCGGAAGTAGGTCCAGCGAAGAGCAAGGCAAAACCAAATCCGTGCGAGCGAAGAAGCTGACGTTTGCCAGGCCAGGAATTTGATTTTTCACCGGGAGGAGGGCTGAGCCAGTAGCCAGTGAAAGAAAAGGATTTGCGAAGAATCGGCAGCGCCGTATCGCCGGGGTAGATGTTGCGGTCGAAGCCGAGGTAGGCCCGCGGCGCGGAAGTTTGCGGGGAAGGCGCTGAAACCGCGAACAAAAGGCTAAAGAGAAGGAGTGCTGTTGTGCGCATGGAGTCATCCTTCCCTGAGTTTGTGACCGGCGAGATTGCCGAGGCCGTCGTAGGCGGCGTATTTGTAGGTTTCGCTGAGCGTGGGGTAGTTGAAGACCTGTTCGATGAATTCGTCAATAGTCAAGCCGTTATCGAGGACCATCATGCCGATGTGGATGAGTTCGGTTGCGTTTTCGCCGATGATGCTGACGCCAAGAAGTTTTCGGTCGGCGCGCGCAAAAATGAGCTTGAGCATGCCTGCGGTGTCGCCGGTGATGTGGCCCCGCGCGTTATTTTCGTAAAGAGCGCGGCCGACAACGTAATCGAGTTTCTTTTCCTTGCAGGATTCTTCGGTTTCTCCGGCGGCGGAGATTTCCGGAATGGTGTAAATGCCCATGGGAAGCAGCGAGGCGACGCGCTCTTTGTACTTCAGGTGAAAGGCGTGGCAGACGGCGACGCGGCCCTGCTCCATGGAAGTGGAAGCGAGCGCGGGGAAACCGATCACGTCGCCCGCGGCGTAGATGTGCGGAACCACGGTGCGATAGTGCTCGTCCACGGGGATGTAGCCGCGATCGTTGATGGAGAGGCCAGCTTTTTCGAGAGCGAGGCCATCGACAGCGGCGCGGCGGCCGGCGGCGAAGAGCGCGGCGTCGGTTTCGAGGACTTTACCGCTCTTCATCGTGAGACGAACTCCGCTTGCAGAGTTTTCGGTTTTGACGGGGCGTTCGTTCAACAAGAAATGCATGCCGATGTTCGCAAGGCGATCACGCAGGCGATCGGAAATCTCGTTGTCGAGAAATGGGAGCAGGCGATCGCGGCCGTCTACGAGGGTGACGTCGACTCCAAGCGCCTTGAAGATGGAGGCATATTCACAGCCAATGACGCCGCCGCCAATGACGGCGAGGCTTTTGGGAATGCGATCCATCTGCAAAAAAGTGTCTGAGTCAAAGGTGTGAATGTCATCGAAAGCGATCTCCGAGGGGCGATGGGGCTTGGAGCCTGTGGAGATGAGGAGAAAGTCTCCTTTCAAGCGGCGCGTGCCGAGCGGACCGGAGACGGTAACGGTGTGCGAGTCTTCGAAGGCGGCCTGGCCGCGGATGAGTTCGATTTTGTGGAGCGCAAGATTTTTCAGGATGCGCTGGCGTTCCATGTCCACGACTTCGCGCTCGTGGTGCATGAAGTCGTGGACGGTGAGATTTTCCTTGAGCGAATAGTCGATGCCGTAGAGGCCGCGCTGCTTGAGTCCGGAAAAATAAAGGGCGGATTCGCGGAGGGTCTTGCTGGGAACGGTGCCGGTGTTGATGCAACTGCCGCCCATGTGCTCGGCGCGCTCGATGACGGCGACGCGTTTGCCGAAATACGCGGCTTGGGCGCCGCCCTTTTCACCGGCAGGGCCGCAGCCGATCACGATCAGGTCGAATGTATCGCTCGAAGTCACGAATCCCTCCGTGAAGTTGCCGGGCCTAGGTCACCCATCCGCAATACGATTGAGGCCCGGACGATTCTAGAACAGGACGGACGGCTAATGAGGACTATCGAGCAGCGAGTTCCAAAACGGGAAGAGCGTTCGGGATGCGAACATCGCGTCTGAAGGTCTGAAGGTCCGAATGTCGAAACGTCGAAAGGCGGGGCCCCCACCCCCCTGTTTTTTGTAAGTGTTGCAGCTAAAGGACTTATCCCCACCGTAAGCCTTTTGTTTGCAACACTTGCGGGGGGATTTATAAGTGTTGCAGCTAAAGGACTTACGGGGACGAAGTATTGGCGAGAAAGTAAAGGCCCGGGATGGGAGGATTTTGGAAGAGCTAGAAGGACTACCTGGCGGGCGGGCATTGAAAGAGGGCACGAAAGAAATGTGCCCATTCACCTTCACAAATTATGGCATAGACGTACCGTTTGTCAAATAATTACTTATAAGTGCTTTATTTGCATTGAGTTGGTGTGGAAAGGTTCGACAAAATCAAAGGAAGTGGTGCCAGGAGTGGGAGTCGAACCCACATGAGGAAAATCACCGGAGGATTGCGGGTACACCAGACCAGGCTGTTGCGTTCAACGGCTAAGAACGCGTTGAGTGGTTGCCGATGCGTGGCGGACGGCGCCGGCGCGGGCGGATTTGGATTGGGTGCGGAAGCGGGCGGGAGGGAGGCCGAATTCGCGCTTGAAGGCGCGGTTGAAGGAAGGTTCCGATTCGTATCCAACCTCGGAAGCAATGTGGAGAACACTGCCGCTGGTGGATTTGAGCATTTGCGCGCCGAGCTGAAGGCGCCAGCGCGTCAGGTAAGCAATGGGAGTCTCGGAAAGATAACAGCGGAAGCGCTCGGCCAGCACGGAGCGCGAGATGCCAACTTCCGCGGCAAGTTCAGCGACGGTCCATGGATGGGCCGGCCGACGATGCAACATGCCCAGCACCCTGCCGACCTCCGGGTCGCGTACACCGGCCAGCCAGCCGGTTTGCTCCTGCGGCAGGAGCGCAATGTAGCGCCGCAGAGTCTCGACGAACAACACTTCGGACAATTTAGCAAGCACCGCCTCACCACCGGGGTTTGATGAGTTTACGTCTCCCACCGAATACCGGATGGAATTCTCCAGCCACTGGCCGGAAGCGTCGTCGCGAATGTGAACTTTGAACACGGGAGGCAACCCGCCGAGGAAGACCTGGCAGAGTTGCGGCTCGCATGCCATGTAACCGCAAACAAGTTTCGTGAGCGGGCCGCCGCCTCCAGACCGGGAAAGTTTGAGACCTTGCGCCAATACCCGCTGCAATTCCCGCTCATGGTCCACGGGCTTGACGGGCGCGCCGTTGCCGATGATGTGCGGATCGCCATGCGGGAAAATAACGATGTCACCCGCATTCAGTTCCACGCGGAGATCGTCTCCTTCGACATACGCATAGCCGCGGCCTTCCGTCACCAGGTGAAAAATGATGACGTGCCCAGGGCCAGGACCGAGATGGGGAGCGACAACGCGCGAAGCAGGCGTGCGAACACACCACGGAGCGGAAAACTCGGCATTGTAGAACAACGCTCCGTCCAATTTCACAGCCTTCAGGACTTCGGACAGCACGTCCATTCGGTCTCCAAACCGCGCCGGAGTTCCGGCAAACTGCCCCGGACGCTGGAGCAAGTAAAGCACATGGTGGTTCGTCCCTGTCAAGAGAGTCAGACGCGCGGATAAGACGCCCTGAAGATTTCTACCTATAGTCCATCCATGGATGGCGCGGCAATTTCGGCCGCGTTTCCGTACGAAGGCGAAATTTCAGTAAAGAGAGGAAACAATGCAGGCTACGGCAATCACAGCAATCTCACCTGAATTTGTGAATCTGAAGGCCCGGCTCAAGAGGACGTGGATGGCCGGAGACTATGACCGCTTCTCGCGCTACATGGATGGGAGCGCGCGTGATTTCTACGAGCGGTTGAATGTCGCTCCCGGCAGTCAATTGCTGGACGTAGCCTGCGGCTCCGGCACGCTCGCGCTGATGGCCGCGCGTGACGGCCTGTACGTGACCGGAGTGGACATCGCCGGCAACTTGGTGGAACGTGCGCGGGCGCGCGCAAATGCAGAAAGTCTGCTAGCGCACTTTGAGGAGGCTGACGCGGAGGCCCTGCCTTTCGAAGACGCGAGCTTCGATGTGGTGGTCAGCCTGATTGGCGCGATGTTCGCGCCGCGGCCGGACCGCGTTGCGGAGGAACTCCTGCGCGTGTGCAGTCCGGGAGGCACTATCGCCATGGCGAATTGGACGGCGGAGGGATTCATTGGGCAGATGTTTAAGGCCATATCAAAATTCATCGCGCCCTCTGGGATGCCGTCACCGCTTTTGTGGGGAGTCGAAGCGACGGTTCGCGAGCGACTCGACGCGGGACTGGCTGAGCTGAGCCTTGCCCGCCGTTTCTACACCTTTAGCTATCCGTTTCCTCCGGCGGAAGTCGTGGAATTTTTCCAGCTCTACTACGGACCGACCCACCAGGCGTTTGCTTCGCTGGACTTTGAGGGCCGTGAACGACTTCGCCATGAGCTCGAGACTTTGTGGACTTCTCACAATCGTGCAAGGGCAGGATGCACCACCGTTCTTGCGGAGTACCTGGAAGTGATTGGCACGCGGGCTTGACGCGGAAGGAATGTAACGGAGGCCCGGGAACGCAGTGGTGTGATTGCTGTGAAAATCAAACTAAGGAGATGTGCGATGTACGACATGAAGAATCTCAGCAAGATGAAGAATCTAGAGGCCCATGCGCCGGAAACGATGAAAGCGTTTGTGGCCTTCGACAAGGCATCCGTTGCTGCGGGAGCGATTCCGGTCAAATACAAGGAGCTGATGGCGGTCGCGGTCGCTTTGACCACACAGTGCCCGTATTGCATCGAGATCCACGCGAACAAGTCGCGGGAGGCAGGCGCATCGGATCAGGAAATCTCCGAGGTCGTCTTCATCGCTGCGGCGTTGCGTGCGGGCGGGGCGATCACCCACGGGACGCACGCCATTAAGGGCACCTGAGCGGCATTCTCGATTGGATGCCCCGTGAGTTCCTCGATTGCCGATCATTGGGTTATTGGAAGTTCGCCCGGCGCAGGAACACCGCGAAACGCGGGTCGGCGCGCAGGGGATCGAAGAAGGGATGCACTTTGAGAAATTGCATGATATTCGATCGTTCTTCGGCGGCACGCTCCAGCCATGTAAATGCTTCCTCCTTGTCACCGAGACCCAGGTAGGCGTTAAGAAACGCGGCCGGCGGGACGTAACCGGCCTTTCGCCGCCGGTGAAGCTCGTCGAGCACCCGCAGCGCTTCCGCGCGGCGACCGGCGCGCGCGTAGGCATGCACAAGCACGCCCAGCACAGCCGAGCTGCGGTCAGAAACGGAAGCGGCTTTCTCCAGAGTTGCGATCGCTTCATCGAAACGCTCGGCCCCGATGAGCGCAAACCCGAGAGACCAGAGGGCAGACGGCTTCTCGGGTTCTACCGCCAGCACACTCCGTAGCTCCCGAATGGCCTCGTCGTAGCGGCGAGCATCAAATAGTATCCCGCCAATACTAATATCGTCATACGCCAGCGGATCCAGTTCGCGCGCGCGTCGGGCCCACTCGAGCGCTTCCTGAGTCCGCCCCTGGCATAGCAGCCACGCGGAAAAGCCGCTGTGAGCACCGGCGTCACTCGGATTAAGCTCAATGGCCTGCTTGTATTCCGCCTCGGCTTCCGCCCATTGCCAGTTTTTCTGCAGGGCGTCTGCGAGCAGGACGCGTGCTTCAACGAGCTCGGGGTCCAGTTCCAATGCCTTCCTGGCGGCGGCGAGCGCCTTCGGGCGAGTTTCGAGAGGGGAAGCTCCGAAGAAAACGAGTCCCAAGTCCGTGTAGGCGGCCGCCAAGCCCGCGAAGGCCGGAGCAAACGTGGCGTCAGCATCGATTGCGACCTGGAAGTGTCGAAGGGCTTCTTCAAGCCCGGCCCTGGTGTTTTTGTGGAGCTCAAAGCGACCTTTCAAGTAACTCTCGTAAACCGCCGGTGCCACCGCGCGCGCGGCCACGGGACTGCCGTTTTGCCCCCCCACGGCGATCTCGATCTGGCGTGCGATGCCCTGCGCCACGTCGCTCTGCAGCGCCAGCACGTCGCGCAATTCGCGATCGAAGGTGCCCGACCAAAGGTGCACATCGGTATCACCTTGAATGAGCTGCGCAGTGATGCGAATCCGATCGCCCGAGCGAATCACCGAGCCCTCAACCACCGCCTGGACGTTCAACTTTCTGGCGATCTCCGGCACCGAACTGCGGGTGGCCTTGAACTGCATTGACGATGTGCGCGAGATGACCCGAAGACCCTGAATGGTCGCGAGCCGCCCGATGAGCGCTTCGGTCATGCCATCGGCGAGGTAGTTCTGCTCGGGATTGCCGGACAAGTTCTCCAGCGGAAGGACGGCGATTGACCGGATGCGAGAGCCGGCACTCGTGGGCAGTCCCGTGCTTCCTTGGCGCCAGAGCCAGGCCAAGGCGCCGGCACAGACCAGTCCCAAAGCAGCGAGCGCGATTAGCTTCCAGACGCGTCCCACTGTTTGGGGCGCTTGGGTCACGGCCATCTCGCCGATTGCTGGGCCAGGGGCTCGCTCCCTGCGCCAGGCGTCGAGTTCGGCGGTGTAGGCGTAGATTGACCCGAGCCGGCTGTGGTGGAGACGGCGGACGGGCAGCCCCTCGCGCTTCTCCCACCGTCGGACAGTGGTAATGTCCCGCCCGAGGTATGCCGCGATCTCCTTCCAGGACTCCAGACGCCGCCCCTGGCCATCCGCATTGGCCCCGGGGCTCGATGTCACTCCAACAGACATGGGCCTGAGCACTCCTTCCGAGCCCACCATATCACATCAGTTTCCTTACGCGGCAATTGCCTGGCCAGAAGACAACGGTTTGCAGGTGCTGCATTTTGCCGCTCTTTGCCTCTCTTTGCACCTTGCGCTACGCCGCAGCCGGGCTCAGCATGCAGCTACGAGCGATCCACGCGGGTGCACCGTCGCGATCGGATCCCCCAATGGGTCGCTCTCAACCAGGAACCATAAAGGGAGGGCATATGCCCAAAACTCGAATTGCAACAATAGTGTTGTTGGGAGTCGCCCTGGCAGTGACGATAACTGCCAGGTTGGTGTGGGCCACCCCCGGCACATCGCATTCAACTCTGCTCGGCCGGGGGACGTTTGACGAACTCAAGGTCAAGCGAAACTCCCCAGCGCTCGATGTAGAAGTCAAAGCCAAGACCAGCTTTGACATCGCCACCCAGATGATCACGTTCGAACCCGGCCAACATAGTGGATGGCACAGTCACCCTGGCCCCGTCTTCATTACTGTGCTGTCGGGAACGATGACGTTCTATGACTCCGATGACCCCGCTTGCTCGCCTGTCGTTGTTACCGCGGGCCAGGGGTTGGGCGTGGGGTTTCTCGACGTCGGCGAGCACGCGCACATTGCGCGCAACGAGAGCGGGGCGACAGCGATAAACATCGTAACCTACTTTGCGCCGGTGGGCGTTCCCCTGCGCATCGACCAGCCCCAGCCCAGCAACTGTCCGGTGTTCCAGTAGACACCGGGGCCCCGAGTCCGCGGCGTAATGCTCTTATCCCGGCTGCGATTCAGGCGGCCTCATCGTATACCGACAAATAGCTTCCTTTCTTTCACGATTCCTTTTGAAGCCTCGCGCTTCCATCGGCCTCCGCCGGCCCGTGATACACTCCGCTCGCTCAAAGAGAAACAAATTCTTGCCAGCGGAGGCGGGCGATGATTCTACGGCTAGCGTGGATCGTGGCCTTGCTGAGCATGCTCGCGGCCGCGGCGCGCGCCGACGACAAGTCCGCCCCCGACACGCCTGAACCGGGTTCCGCCGAAGCGATCGCGAAAGCTACGGGCGATCCGCGGTTCCTCTCGCCCTGGGTGTCTTATCTTCCCCTATCGAAGAGCGTTCCCTCACCACTGGCTTTTTTTGGCCGCATTCCCGGCGCTCCCGGTGAATTCGTGGACACCGCGAAAGCACAGGACTACTGCCGCGCGCTTGCCGCCGCGTCCCCGCGTGTTCGCGTTTTCTCCATCGGGCGCAGCGAAGAAGGCCGCGACATCCTGCTGGTTGCCATCGCCGATGAAGCCGGCATCCGCGACCTCGACCGCCTGAAAGCCGCGGCCGCATCGCTCGCCGACCCTCGCACGATCACACCGGCCGCTGCGGAAGCGCTCATCGCCACCTCGCGCCCCGTCTACTACTTCAACGCAGGCTTGCACGCCGATGAAACGGGTTCCACGGAAGCAGTTCTCGAACTCGCCTATCGCCTGGCGGTCTCCGACCAGCCGAACATCCGGCGCGTCCGCGAACAACTCATTGTGCTGATCAATCCCGTCTCGAATCCCGATGGCCGCGACAAAGTTGTGGAGTGGTTCTACCGCTACCTTAAGGGCAAGACCGATCGAGCCAAAATGCCGCGCGAGTCTCCGCCCTACTGGTCCAAGTACGCCTTCGTGGACATTAATCGCGACACGCATCAGCAAACTCATGAAACGACCAAGGCCGTTCACCGCATGTTTCACGAATGGCATCCCACGGTCGTCCACGATCTTCACGAAGGCTTCCCGCTGATGATGACTTGGAACGGCACCGGGCCTTACAACCCCAACATTGACCCCATCACCTACACGGAATTTCTCGAGATGAGCTTTCATGAAGTGCAAACGATGACCGCGCTGGGCATGCCCGGCGTTTCCACCTGGAATTTTGGTGAAGCGTTCAGCCATCTCTATCTGGATTCCGTGGCCATGAATCACAACAGCATCGGCCGCGGCTATGAAACGCTCGGCAACGGCACCGCTGAGACCTTGCATTACATTCTGCGTCCTTCCCAAACGTCGATGGAGTGGTACCGGCCTTCGCCACCTCCCGCCGAATTTGACTGGTCCGAGCGCGACAACCTCAACTACACCGAAACGGGGGCCCTTGCCGCCCTCGACTATGCCGCGCGCAATGCGAAAGAGATGCTTCGCAATTTCTACAAGAAGAGCTGGGACTCGTGGCGCAAGGGAGTTGACGAACCTCCGTACGCTTACCTCATCCCGGAAGATCAGGGAGATCGCAAGCGCGTTGCGGACATGGTGGGCCGTCTGCTCGCGCAACGCATCGAAGTCTCGCGCGCGCAAAACGCGATCACTGTCAAAGAGGGCAAGTTCCCGGCAGGGACTTACGTCGTGCGCCTCGATCAGCCCTATCGCAATTACGCCGTCGATCTCTTGTCACCGCAGGTGTTTCCCAGGGACAAAGGCGAGCCCTACGACGATGTCTCCTGGGAGTTTCCAGCAAATTTTCATCTCGCCGCGATTCCGACGGCGGATGCGTCCATTCGAACCGCGGCACTCGCGCCGCTGAAGGAAACGCCACAAGCGGCAGGCACGGTGTCTGGCGAAGGTCCCGTGTTCCTGCTGAAAGACACGGGCCAGGAGAGTCTGTTTGCGGCCCGGTATCGGCTCGCGTCCTTCGACGTGGAAATCGCGGAGCAATCATTCCGGGCGGGCGGCGTCTCCTTTCCCGCGGGCTCCTGGATTTTGCCGGCCAAGGAGGGGCTGGCGCGTGCGATTCATTCCGTTGCCACGGAGCTTGGCCTGGACTTCGTCAGCGCTGCTTCTGCTCCTGACGTTTCGCATCACGCCGCCGGCGTCCCGCGAATTGGCGTTTGGGTGCCATGGGCGGACACCGACTCCATCGGCTGGATCCGCTACATTCTCGATCAACGCCGCGTCCCCTATGTGTATGTTCGCGACGAAGACATCCGCGCGGGAAATCTTCGTGAGCACCTGGATGTGCTTCTCTATGGCCATGTTGATCTCGAACTCGCCGAGCAGATCGAAGGCCTGCCGAAGCGGTGGAGCCCCATGCCCTTCAAGAAAACGCCGCAGACTCCCAGCTTTGGAACGCCGGCCGAGTCTGACGACATCACTGGCGGAATCGGCTACGCGGGCCTGGCAGAAGTGCAGCGCTTCGTGGACAGCGGCGGACTCCTCATAACGCTGGGCAGCGGTTCGATGCTGGCTCTCGATGGCGGGATCGTGCGCGGGGTGCGCGCTGTCGCTGGGGGTGTGCCGCGCAGCGTTGCGGGTGGGGGGGCGGCTTCAGCGGCGGCAGCACAGAATTCCATCACCCGCACTCCTGGCGCACACGTGCGCGTCACGTTCACTCGGCCGGATCACCCGATCGCTTATGGTTACCCGGGTCACACCAGCGTCTTCCGCCAGAATTTTCCGCTCTACAATATTCCCCGAGTGTGGCTGCGCATGGCCTACTGCACCACCTGCCTGGATGGGCCCGAAGACCGCTCTGGGATCGTCCTCGAATGGGGAGACTCGGCGGGCGCGCCTTTTGTCGTCAGCGGGCAGGCCTGGGGTGAAGAAAATATTTTGCGCCGTCCCGCGATTCTGGACATGCCGACCGGCCGCGGTCACGTCGTGGCGTTCAACTTCAATCCGTTTCATAGGGACATGAATCGCGGCGATCATCGTCTCGTTTGGAATGCGATTTTGAATTGGAAAGCGATTCTGTCGGTGTCCGCACCAGCCCAGGTTTCCGCTTCGGAGTGAGGTAGGTCGAAGCCATACGTTACTTTTCGTCCGCGTTAAGAAATGGCGCGTGAGTGTTTCAAAATGGTGCCCGGGGTGGGAGTCGAACCCACATGAGGAAAAATCCCCGGAGGATTTTAAGTCCTCAGCGTCTGCCATTCCGCCACCCGGGCAGGGCAGATAAGAAAAAGTAGCATGGGCGGGG
>Ga0137358_10002302_pt1 | contig 10792 bp, 14 predicted proteins | sample Mad1_20_16metaG_FD_105551 | JGI IMG/M metagenome (GOLD analysis project Ga0137358, IMG submission 105551) | Vadose zone soil microbial communities from Angelo Coast Range Reserve, California, USA - Mad1_20_16 metaG | ecosystem: Environmental > Terrestrial > Soil > Vadose zone | place: USA... | reverse complement strand
GAACAGAATGAGACTCACAAGCATAGTAATCCCTCACATTTGCGAGGTGATTTCGCCCGCTGTTGTGGGCTTTGCGAACTGTAAATGGGAATGAGGTCTTTGGCTTGTCAGTGGAAGAAAAATAATAGCCACCAGAAGCAGAATCATGGGTCAGATATACATCACAATAATCGCAGTAATGTTTCTTATCATCATCAAATGGATCAGTAAGTAGGTATGAGGCTAGATAAGCGCATACGTACCGGCATTTCTCAGAGTGAGTGAATGTCTGATCCAGCTGCTGAAGGCCGCGCTGTTGGAGTAAATGACCAACACGTGACCAACACGTGGTATGATCTCGCCGATGCCATCATCTGCTGTTGGATCGGGCTCGCGACCAGAAAGTCTTGTATGGACACCTCAACTGGTATTCAGGAACCTTTCGACCTCATTCGCCTCTCTCTCAGTGAGCGCGTCTTTGTGAAACTGCGAGGTGACCGTGAGCTTACTGGCATCCTTCATGTATGTGTCCTCCAAAATCGACCATTTACGGTTGTGTGCTCATCCGCACAGATACTAAATCGCATTCTTTCTTAATTCTCAGGCTTACGATGGTCACATGAATCTCATCCTTAGCGATGTTGAGGAGACGATAATGCTCGTGGATGGAACGGAGGGTGCCCCGCCTGGGCAAGGAATTGTGAATGTGAGCCCATCCTCTCCTAGCATTGCAATCTTGTTCCCATGACATTCCAGGTGGCAAAAAGAAAAATGGAAATGCTCTTTGTCAGAGGAGATGGCGTTATTCTGGTGCGTATATCCTACTCCTTCGTGTTACCCGTCTCAACTCTCCTTTCAATTCAGGTATCACCCCCTTCACGTACATGACCTCCGTCAGGCAGGCCATTTCTTTGATTCCTGTTGCGCGCGGTTTCTTCAACTCTTTGCGCTCTAAAATGTAACAAGCCCATCATAACTTGGATATCTGTCGGTCCTGGGTTTTTACCACCTTATCGTGGAAGAGGAGCTCTTAACCGAGAATTACAATCGTTTAGCACTGTGAAACGGCTGTGGAGGGACCGCCAGGGATATCGATTACAATACACACGTGTGCTAGGCATTGGCCAATACAACACAAGACTGTCTAACATTGTCCCTATACATGAACATTCTTCATTCAATAACCCCGTGCGCTGCCGTCCTTCCGCATGCTAGTGCTAGTGCTAGATCCTTCGCCATCTTGTAATGGGCGTCCTCTGAGAAACGACGTTGCATGTTGCTCCACAGAGTTTAGAGTACTCCGAAACGTGCGTTTCGGACCACGCCCTTGGCCTTGACTAGGTGGGGTCAGGACTGGTTGTCCAGACTCCGGAGGTTCGTGCAATGTACGTGGACGCCCGCGACTACGCTCTTCCCTGGTTATTGGAGGGCCCTGGGTTATTCCTGAGGGAATACCAGTGCCATTGATACCATGAATGTTCGTCCCGTTTGTCGGTATTGAATGAGGGACACTGGTATGGTAGGTTCCGTTCACGCTCCCGTTGGCCCCGTGGAATGCGCCATTGGTTCCAAACGGGCCCTGCCCGGCGTCTACGACTTGTGTAACAGCTCTCAGAGCACCACCTCCAAACACATGTGATGCACTAGTACCAAACTGGGGCCGGTCATCCCCAGGATCCACAGATTGATATGCTTGACTTCGGTTTTGATCCTGGCCATGCCACACTGCAGGCCCATGTCCATGTCCAATTTCCGCGTAGACAAGGTCAGGAGTCAGTGTCCCATCTGGGCGATCGTCCACCGAGTTACTTGGATAGGTGCGAAAAAAAGCACCCGCTGAGCTGGCCTCACTCCCGGCGGGAGATGTGGCTAGTCTTTCCGTAGGATTAAAACGAGATGGCGTCGAGTTGAAAGTGGGTGGTGGGGAGTGAGTTGAAGATCGGGTGGTTGAACGGCTATTCCGCGATGAACTGGGATGCTCAACGCGTGAGGTTGGTATCTCGACATCTCGAGTGGATGTGCCGTTTAAGCGAACAACAGTGTGGTGAAGTGTCGAGTGATGATTCGCATGTCCATGAGGAGGCCCTGGTCGTATGGTAGCCGACGAGGACGACTGTAGAGATATAGGGCTCTGTTCTTGCAAGACTGGTGGGGAGATCGTCACTTGAAGCGGGACATCATCGACATCCATACTGTCGTCATCATGCGCATAAGCCTGAGAAATTGAATCGCCCACATCGTCGTCGCCTTGCGGATTCAACTCCTCGGTGATACTGTTGAACAGGTCCGTCAGGTAACGGCGTAGCTTTTTCACGCCATCCCCTGCAAACACACAGAACTGGGCACGTTGTGTTGTGTTGAATTCCTGAAAGGAGTATATTAGTGATTACATAACAAAGTGGGGCAGGAGACGAACGGCGGGCGGTGTGCGGCAAAATTGCTGCAACTCTGGACGCCGAAAGGCGGGTATACCCGTCAGACTAAGGTGATTCAGCTTCTGCAACTTCTGCAAAAGATAATGAATCGCCATAACTGTGATCTGATCACAGTATGACAAATGGACGCGCTCGAGCGTTTGATGCCGATCTCCGAGCGAGTATATCGCTTCATCAGTTAGACTGCTCACACGAACGAGACCTATGCGTCTGAGTTTTGGAAGGCTAGCGAGTTCGAATACAGACATGTCTGAGAGTAGGTTACAATCTTTGCAAAAAAAGATGAGCAAAGATTACACGATGACCAAAATAAAACACTCACTCGCGAGGTCAATGTAACGCAAACGCGTACATGACCGGGCAAGAGTCTTTACAGATCGATCCGTAATAGAAGAGGCGTGGCCGAGGTGGAGGTAATGTAGGTGTTTTCCAAGCAAACAAATACTCTCTATGGCGCGGTCTGTCAACTGGCCACACTTGGATAGCACGAGGTTGCGAAGCCTGGGTGATGCATCGACGATTCCTTCAACCGCGTCGTCTGTGATCTTGGAGCAGTTTGTAAGGTCTAGCATCCGAAGGTGTTCAAGGGGGCGAGAAAGACGGAGGGTGGGAGGATCGGAGGGTGGGAGCCTGATAGAGTTGGGGAAGGGATTGGGGCCTGGCGGTAGATCACGAATATTGTGAGGTGCTGGGAAAGCAAGGTCTGTCAACTCCACACAATGGGAGAGACGCATCTCGCGCATGTTGTGTGAATGTGTCCATACGTCGCGAACAGCGCGATCTGAAAGTCTCTTGCATCCATTTAGATCTATCTCGAGTAGCAGGGACCCCTTGATCGCGAGAGCAGAGACGGGCTCATCTGTCAAATCCACAAGGCCGCTTAATTTGACGCGACGGAGTAGAGGGCATTTATCCGCGAGGGCACTGATGCTAGCTGATGTGACTCGTCTGCAATTTTGAAGGTTGATGCCTTGCAACTTGTGGCAGCTATCCGCAAGGGCGAAGACGGTTCTGTCTGTGACGCTCTCTACGCCCGAAAGATCGATGGCAACGAGGTTTGGAAAGCAAGGCATGGTACGAGCAATGGTCTCGTCGGATAAGCTCGAGCAGCCTACGAGAGTCAAGCGTTCGAGACGCGTGCAGGGTGCGAGACGCCCGAAAAAACTATCCGTCGTCTCCGACCCAACGAATATAAAGTTGAGGCGACGGATGAACTGGGCGTAGGTGAACGTGGGTTCGTCGCGAGAAAGGACTTGCATTATCTTGATGAGGGTGTTAACATCCGGTACGGTGGGCTTGTGCCATAATAGCTCTACTGAGCACTCGCACCACGAACGTGAAACGAGAAGAGTGCTGTGAATATCTCGGGGAGATGAGAGGTGCTTGAGTACGTTTATGAGAATTTCTGGAGGTAAACGGGAAGCGGGGGAGTTTGGTGGGTTGTATGGGGTTGTCGGAACGTGATGGAGGCGAGAATACCAAGTGGCAGGAGATGCGACGGCGAGTTCGCCCGAGGCAAAGAGGTTGTTGTCTTCTTCTTCGCCATCCGAAAGGGAATTTGCAGATTGGGAGGGAGATGGATGGGTGTAGAGTTGGGGCATTATGTGTCCGAATTGAAGAAGGGTTTCTTTGGTTGACAAGGGATGTACGGTACGCGCTTATAAACACCCGTGGGACATCTTATCCTAATCAGCTCGGACGCCATTCTTCCGGGCAAAACAGTCTCACATTTCAGTCCCGACAAGATGAGCTCGCCCTCACCGTCTCACCAGTCCGCATACACCCCTCTTCTTCATCATTCGTCCTCTCGTCTCACGTTTGCTCCCCTAGCATCCCTCAGCACCCACCGCCTACCTTTGCCCACCTCCTCGCCCATGCGGATCTCCCCCAACCTGGTCCAGAACATTTTGCCGCTCGTCGCACTCTATGGACAACACCCACAGCCGCCTCTCGCCTCGGCCAAGCCCCGCCTATCTCCCGCGTCAGATTAGAAACCTTACTTGACGAGCCAGGTGCCTTAGAGCGGCCCGACGTTTGGGAGGCTGGGCTTAACAGGGTATGGAAGGGCCTCGTCGACGGAGGCCGACTGAAAAGCTTTCTGCCCCTCCGTGCTGTCGTATGTCTGCGTTTTCCACGCTTTTTCTTATACTTATTTTTGCTGTTGGATCTGCAGGTCAAGATCCTGTATGCTGGTTGGCGGAGAGATGGAACATGGCCAGATAATGCTACGGTCGTGGACGAGGATAACTTCTTTGGAACAATCGGATCAGAGGCTACTAGCTAACGTCTAATACATGCACGCGTAGTTGATCGCCTTTTACATAGTCACCCATTAGTAGTTTCATCTATAGTTATTTTCTCTTCCCATTTGACGTCTGTATTGTATGAGTCATGTGATGCAGTGTGTCAAGTCGATTTGAAACTCGCGGTCGCTTTCTACCTTGCCACAATGTCGGTCACCATTCGACCAGCCCGAGTACGTATCCCTCTGCTAGTGGTATCCACAGGAACTACAATTAACTAAAAATAGGCGGATGATCTTATAGCCATGCAAGCCTGTAACTTACAGAACCTCCCAGAGAACTATACCATGCGCTACTGTATCCATACTATCATGTTTCATCTGATCCATATCCTAAAAGGATGCTTCCTCAGACTTATACCATGCTATGACTTGGCCGTCTCTCTCCTACGTTGCCGAAGACGCCAAGGGACGCGTCGTTGGTTACGTCCTGGCAAAAATGTTTGTGCTAACTGATACTCCAGTCTTCTCTTGCTGGGTCTGACGGTGATACACTAGGGAGGAAGACATTGCACCTGGAGATGAGCCACATGGACATCTGACATCTATTTCTGTGCTACGATCATATCGAAGACTCGGGCTGGCTAAGAAACTCATGTTACAGTCTCGTGAGTACGTATCCGCATTGCCTCGGCTGGACGACCTAACCGTAGCGATCTCGCAGAGGATGCGATGGCGTCAATCTACAAAGCTTCTTACGTATCTCTCCATGTTCGCAAGTCGAATCGTGCTGCATTGAGTCTCTACCGTGACAGCCTGGGTTTTACTGTGCAGGGTATCGAAAAGAAGTATTGTATGTCTACGAGTCTTTCTCACTTGGTATCCCTCTCACGTGCGAGCATCAGATGCCGATGGAGAAGATGCATATGCAATGCGTCTCTCGCTGAAACAATGACAACAATGTAGGGGTGTTGAGTTTCGTGTAAAAACATCGACATTCGCAGTCATGAGATAATACATTAAATTTATCCGGCGTCTGTTTCCCGGTCGATCCCTCCTACATCTGTCTCCATCATGTGATTATCTATGGCGTAGCATGGACTTCGGGGCGCCCGTTCGCAATAGCCTGACGAATAATGGCAGCTACTTCTGATTCTAGCTGATGGTAACCATCGTTCTTCGTTGGCTCAAACATGGTAACATGTGCACGGACTTCGTTCTCGGCGAGCGTATTGGGTGCCTGTACAAAGCGCTGAAACGTATCTGAGGAAGGCTCTGGTAGGCGACAGAACGTTCGTGGGGGGAGATCGGAGGGTGGGCTAAGCGGGATGAGTGTATAGAACCTGTCAAGAACAAAATTAAATTCAGCTTCTGGGAGCTATTTGTAAAAAATAAATCGCTCACGCCCGAAAAACTACGCCGTGCGTTCTTTCGCCTTCGACAAGGTGGCGCACACGCTCCACCAACGCATCCTTGTCCCAGAGTGCGCTGACGTATTGCATATGTTCAGTCAGCGCGCCGTAACCAGTCTTTATGTCTGCACGGCGATTGTAGGTGGTACCTGCCAGCGCGCTCGCCATTAGAGCACCTCCTACTGCGTACACGGCTGGAACCCAGCCAGCCCGGCGTCTTGATGATGACGATGCTGGGAGTGCCGCTGGAGCTGGAAGCAATCCTGCGGGTTGAGCGTCTGGGGTCGCATGGTTCCCCTTAAGCTGGCTGACAGTGCCCCAGAGTCTGGAGGCAGTTTTATGCGCCTTCTGCACATACTCGGCTGCCTTATCCGCAGAGTTCTTGAAGAGGTGAGGATTAAGGCCTAAATACTACAAATACTGCGTCAAATTCGTCAAGCATTAATGAAAGAGGCGCGTACAGGGGTATCAAAGGCCAAGCAAGCTATTATGTTTGGCCAAAGGGGGGCGTGAATGTTAGGCCGCGTGTGAATGAATTCTTTGATGGCGTCTGCTGCCAGTAAACCACCCATACTTTTACAAAGTAAAATATAAGCTAAGAAATCAGAGTGGAGGAACCGGCATACCTGTGACCACAAAGAACGATCTTGGCACGAGAGCTGCGGCCACCGACACTGTGAGCAACTTCTTTTTGCGTAGTTAGAGTGGTCAGCCAGTCAGCAAAGCGCTCAACAGCTTTGTTCTATACAGAAGTCATTATGACCAAGTATAAGAGGACTACAGAGGACGTACGAGATCGCCCTTTGTCTACTATGACATTTAACCATTATGCATATACGGAAAACACTCGACGAGACGCACATCATAGGCCGGAAAGACGATAGATTCAAATACCGTACCCTGAGCATTTTCTGAGAGAATATGCTGTAGTCGTGAAGGAAAGTCTTCAAATGTAGTGTCACTTCCTTTAAAACTGGAAGTGATGAAGGCATCACTTGTAAGTTAAGCAGCCTCTCATGTAAATTGATGTAACACAATACCCATGAATAAAGATGATAAGAAGAATATCTGGTGGGGTTTGTCCGGTAGGCTGGCTTAAGCCGGGATTACTACCCTCAGGCTGTCGCGGGATTGAAGGCACCATCATGTTGTACACCTTGAGGTTGAGATCAGGGCACCATCATAGTATGGTTGTGCGCCTCTCACACACGTGACTTGACCGGTAACGCCGTGGACACGTAGACGGACCGCGTCACCGTACTGCACTCTTCTACAGTGGCCATGGCATCTCAAAATTTCTTCGACACAAACAGCGTTCTCACCTACCTGGGACTCCCATTGAATTATAACCCGTCTCCTGCCACTGCCCCCGTCCCTTTCCTTACTAAGCATCTCCGCCAACTTCCCCCCCATATCCTCCATTGGTTCAATTCCATAACAACTCCTCAGCAGCGCACAGCAGTGCTGTTGATACGTAACAGGCGGTTTAATTTTACGCAAAGCAATCCACCAGAATTTCATTTCCCTGCTGCGATGCGACAATGGCCTACCTTATGGGAGGAGCCCAAGCCTATTGGCCAAGAAGAGGCCAGGGAAGAGAAAGAATGGGCAGACAATACGTTTCTTGGCGGTGAGCACCAGACATACGTAGGTAAGCTGGGCACACTGCTCGGAGGATACGAGGAGGAGCGCCAATCGGAGCGCCATCGGCAAGCAAAACGTAGTCGTCAGGAAGACTTTGTTCCCGAAGTTGAAGAAAGCTCCGACGATGATCATGACGGTTCTAGTTCAAGGCCAGGAACACCGGAGTCAGCACAGGCTCTACAAGAGTCGTTCCTACGCCGACTTAGAGGACGATTTATTTATGGACATCTTAAGGTATTCAGTCAACTCTTCACTCAAATTTTGTTGATCTACTGTGCATCTCCAGTGGGATCTTTATGACACCCTGGATTGGGATGACTCTTGGGATGGAGAAGATAGAGAAGCAGAGGATCGCTGGTTTGAGGATGACGAGTGATCGGCACTCTAATTTTGATTGTGTAGAAGAAGACCAAATGTATTGGATGTCCATTTGGTACGCACTATACAAACGTTATCGGTTCGACATAGCAATCTGACACCCTGATCCCACGACGTCAGCCTAACCCTCAGAACGTATCGTTGCCTCGGCGCTAGCTCCTGCACGAACCACCGTTTATACGAAGAACGCGCTAATTGTAATGTGAAACGGATCAGGGTTCCAATCGTGTTTCGTGTCGCTTCCATGCCTCGTGACTTTCAAAGGTAGGCCGCAACAGACCGGACTAGTGAAGCACCTGCTCATAACCACTGTAGTGCGCATCCATCGGCTTCTTTCGTTCTTGTTAGGCGCCAACTAGACTGAGAGCTTAGTGCGACGCTCTGTGGTGTAGTACACGTAGCATGTAAAGACTGGATCTATCCTCAGGCAAGTATAAAATCCTGGTCGGAGTCCGTCGTGTCGATTTAACTCATAGACCATCTCTCCTCGATACAGCGTGCAAAGATGCCCACATATTCACGCCTGACTCCTTCGTGGAGAGGATACATTCGTATCAAAAAGCTCATGGTGTTGTGAGTAATCGAGACGTCTCCATCATGGCGACACTAATGACCGCAATAGTGGCGATTCTTACAGCCATGTGGGGTACAGTGCGCAGGCGCCGGCGCCGACCAGCTCGAACCCGCTGGGCGTTGCGTTCCCCGGCGAGCCCATTAATGAACATGGTCTACCAAATTGGGTCGGGTACCTCATTAGAGATCACGGGCACGGACACGCAAACATGGTTACCTACGATTACGCTCGTCGCGGCGACACCGTGACTGGAGTTTACACCAACCAGGTGTCCAGAGAATTCCTCCCCACCGTTGGAAGGAAGCCTGCGTGGGCTTCTTGGACCCCCACCGATTCTATATTTGGTATGCATCATCCAGTACACCCAAGTTCACTCTTTTAATTATGAGCGTAGTCACTTGGGTTGGCGCAAACGATTGTAGAATCTTGTAAGTCAGCTGCTTCGGCGTCTTCGCTCGACACTGACGCCTTCACTCAGGTATACAAACGACAAAGCAGAAATCACCCCGATCATTGCCAATCTTTTTGCTGCGCAAGATACCCTTTATCGGGCTGGTGCCCGCAATTTTCTTTTCATTGATGTCCCGCCCTTGTATATGTCACCGATTGGTAAGCAGGTCATTTCAACGTGATCAGGAAAAGGCTTAGAATCTCCTAGGGACAAGCATGGGGGAAAAAGGCGTCAGATTCGGAAATTGGAACGATGAGCTGCGACGTGGTCTTGCCCACTTTGCAACGAACCATCCTGATGCTACGATCATGTTGTTCTCGGCCTGGGACACGTTCTCCCGGATCCTATCCGACCCTGCTCGATACGGCTTCAATCCCGCAGATAGGACCGTGCAAGGTGGATCCATTTGGTTCGATTTCATGCACCCGACATCCCGCGTTCATAACATTCTTGCGGGTGAAATTGCCCAATTTTTGCTTTCCCAACCCCCACAAGCTTAATTTTAATATTATAGATACCTAGTTATAGATACCTAGAGTCTATTGATGCAGTTTAGCATACATACCGCATCGCATACTGTACATACCCGTATAATAGAATCGGCCCGTGTGGCACAGGTGGCCAAATGAAACACGTGGCCCGGATTTACCGCCTCACGGAACGGAAACCGCTCCGAGGTTTGGCATCAACCTTATTCTCATGGATGTGTCGACATCTCCTCCGGAACTATCGTCAGACATCCAACGTGCACTTCAGCAGGCTATTGGCCAGGCCAATAATGCCTTCACTAGTCACCAACTTATAGATCAACCTAAGACCACAGAACGAAAGCGCAAAAGCGACAAGGAGGGGCGCGAGGCAATTAAACAAAAGAAGAAGAAAGCGGCTGCAGAGGCCACACACTTTTCTCCCGGAGAATCTTCCTCCATTTCTGCGCCCCCTCGGAGCAGTGCTCAGTCCAAGGGGACTAAGAAGGCATCATCAAAACGAAGTATTCAAGTCGTTCCTGACCTAGCCAGCACCAACGAATCGCTAGTTCCTTCGTCTCCCTCACAGCCACAATCTCCTGAATCGTTCCTTGACCCAGTCATATCCGCGCCATCAGCAACAAGTGCTCATTCGGAATCTCCCTACAACGTCTCTCAGCCATGCTTCGATCCGCAGTCATCCTCATCCTACCCCTACTCTACGATGCCTAATGATCTTTCTCTGAATGCTGGAGCATTTCAACCACCTGATTCATTCTCAAATCCAACTGTCCCAAATTCGAACTATGCGTCGAATGACGACATCCTTTGTGCATTGCAGGACCTCGATATGACCAAGATTGCGACCGTATTGAAGACCCTTGGGGAAGCTGCTGCCGCTGCGAATGTACCTCTAAATCTCACATCCTTACCATCCACACTCCTCCAGAGACCACACCCAGCAACCCCAATTGATCCCACACCATCGACTTGTACTGCTGTTGCCGAGAGTCCAGCACCCGGGGTTCCACAACACCGCAGGCGCCTTGTAGACACGCGTCAGGAGTCGTTGGAGTACTCGGATCATGCAGTACTTCTTGCGACAAGGTGGTTGAACGCGCAAAAGCTAGCGGAGTTCGCGAAAACTCAAGGTCAGTGCTACACCCTGTCGCCCCCCGCGTGATCCTTAGTACCTTCTATCTGCAACAGG